>Ga0307374_10003520_pt1 | contig 26733 bp, 22 predicted proteins | sample OX3MG_FD_202532 | JGI IMG/M metagenome (GOLD analysis project Ga0307374, IMG submission 202532) | Soil microbial communities from Risofladan, Vaasa, Finland - OX-3 | ecosystem: Environmental > Terrestrial > Soil > Coastal area > Acid sulfate soil | place: Finland: Risofladan, Vaasa | collected...
ACAGCTCGCCCTGAAGACCGTCACCCTTATCAATGACTTGGAGGCCATCGCGTACAGCGTCGACGTCCTGGAACCGAACGACCTGGCTGTTCTAAATGAAGGAGATCCGAAAGCCACGGGAAATGCGGGGGTCATCGCCGCAGGTACTGGCCTGGGCGAGGCCGGGCTTTATTGGGACGGATCTCGGCGTCTTCCTTTCGCATGCGAGGGCGGTCATACCGACTTTGCGCCTACCAATGAGCTGCAAGATGAATTGCTCCGCCACCTGCGTGCACAATTTGGCCACGTCAGTTGGGAGCGGTTAGTTTGCGGCCCGGGTCTATTCAACATCTACAAGTTTCTCCATGATGTCGTCCACGGAGACGAGCCGGATTGGCTCAGACTGGAAATAGAGCAGGGAGACCCTGCGAGTCAAATCTCGCGACATGGGCTCGATGGTACGAACGCGCTGTGCGTTCAGGCGTTGGATCTGTTTGTCTCTCTCTATGGAAGCGAGGCCGGCAACCTGGCACTCAAGATCATGGCAACCGGCGGCATTTATTTGGGTGGCGGGATCGCTCCGAAGATTCTCGATAAGCTGCGTGGCTCAAGTTTTCTGGAAGCATTCAGCGGCAAAGGACGGATGAGTGATCTTCTAAAAGCCATCCCGGTTCGGGCCATTCTCAACGACAAGGCCGGTTTGTTAGGGGCCGCCCACTGCGCCGCACTAAAGGGGGATTCCCGAGCGTAGACGAATTCAGGCATCAACTTAGAACCAGCATGGGAGCCGAAATAACTCTACCTGCGGAGTCGCGTGGGGTTCATCGTGACCAATCTGGCCGCGTCAAGCCGGGCAGTGGTATGGTTCTACAGCAAACGCGGCACGGCAAAACAGGTTGCTGCTGGCGGAGAGTCACCTGACGCGCCAGCTCTTTGGAACCATGCTACGGAAGATCACGGCGCTGCCATCGCCGACGGGATGACGTGAGCGCCAAACGGAGCAAATTTCGATGACAATGCTCGAGCACAACAGAAGTGTCGGCAGAATCGATTGGCTGAACGGCATTTTTGGCCGTTGGGCGCCCGCCGGGCGCTAAGCCGCCTCCTTCCAGCGCAGCTGGAGGCGCGTGGCCCAACACCGGCATAAACTCACGTTCAATCAATAGAACGAGTTGGAATCGGAAGTCAAAACGGTTACTAAAAGGTTAACCTTTCACTGCGAAGCTACGCGCATGCAAAGTCGCTGGACTATTCGGCGCGGAGCGTAACTCGCGGGCCAACGCTCAACGAAACGATGCTTAGCAATTGGGACTTGGCGCTGGCGCGATTCCGGACGGAGCATGACTTCTTAACCCGTGGCCCAAATTGGCGGGCGCGGGGTGGCGTGAATTGATCACCAGTTCATCGTCAGGGTGGCTGTCACGGCTCTTGATCATCGTGCGGCCTCGTGCTCGCTCGAACAAGAAGCGCGCGTTTTCGTCGGGCGATTGGCATCTCCGATTGCTGGCGCTAGCGGTGGGCGCGATCACCGGCATTATCGGCACCGCGTTTAAGTTCGGAATATCCCGCGGCTACTCGCAATACGTCAAGCTTCTCACGCGTGGAAATCAAGGATCCGTTTACGGATGGCTGCTCGCTGCTCTGAGCGGTGGCGCGATGGTAACCGGCGCTACATTTGTTACGCAGAGATTTGCCCCGGAGGCTGCCGGAAGCGGGATCCAGGAGATCGAGGGCACGCTGTCTGATGTTCGCCCGCGGATTCGGTGGGCCCGCGTCCTGATGGTGAAGTTTTTCGGAGGTATAGTGGCGATGTCGTCAGGCCTCGTGCTCGGGCGCGAAGGGCCGACAGTTGCAATCGGTGCTTGCGTCGGCGCGGCGCTCGCACCGCTACGGCCCCCTACAAAAGACCGCAACGACGCCAAAACCCTCGTCAGCTCGGGGTCTGCCGCCGGGCTGGCCGTCGCGTTCAACGCGCCCGTCGGCGGCATCCTGTTTGTCCTGGAAGAGATGCGTCGGGAGTTCCCGGTGGACCTGAGATCCGCGCAGTGCGTCACACTTACTACCGTGACGGCGATAATCATCAGCATCCTGATTACCGGCCACGTGCGGATCCTGCCGATCCCGATCCATAAATCGCCGACGCTCGTCGAACTGGCCCTTTCATTGACTTTCGCAGTCATTGCGGGCGCATACGGGGTTTTCCTGAACGCAGCGCTGGTAAAGACTCTGGATATCGTTCGCGCGCTGAAGCTTAAGTTCGGATGGGTGACGCTCGCGGTCACCATCGGTGGCGGAATTGGCACGTTGGTCTGGTGTTTTGTGGACGCAACCGGAGAAGGCGGAGAGCTTGCGGTTCGGCTCTTACGGGCGCCGCAAACGATTGAACTGCTGCTAACATTAATTGTTGTGCGCACCCTGGTCTTCACAATCAGCTATTCCAGCGGCACGCCTGGCGGAATTTTCACACCACTGGTCGCTTTTGGTGCGCTAGGAGGGCTTTTGTTCGCGGGTTGCGTCGAACTCCTGGTTCCTGGTCTTAAGCTCGACCCCGGAAAGTTCGCCGTGGCAGGGATGGCAGCGCTTCTGACCGCCACCGTGCGCGCGCCCCTTACGAGTCTCGCCCTCGTTATCGAGATGACGGGCGACTTTCAACTGCTGCTGATGGCGCTGCTGGCTTCGATTGTGGCCGATGTGGCCGCAAGCACATTGGGAGGTCGTCCGATCTACGAGCAACTGCTTGGTCGCATACTTCGGCTTGGCCGCTCCCGCTAGCACCCACAGCCCGATCGACATAGCTTGCGGATCCGGCGAGTTGCGGCGAAACTTGAGATTGTTGGCTCTGAGGCTGCGAAGCCGAGCTGAGGTCGGAAGGTGTCTGTTGCGATCCGCTCGATCCGCTCGGTCGAGTCGGGAGATCACGCATCTCATCGCACATCCCCCTTCTGCGAATCGCACAGCGCTTAGCCTCGCCATCACCAGAATCTCCTTTGGATCCCCAAAATAGTAATTAGCTTTCGTCGCCCCTTTGGAAATAGCGGATCAATGCTTTCATCCTGCGGTCTCAAAAAATGCGTCAGCCTTCGCTCGAACGCTAGCGTTATCGAATGCCGACTGGCCGCTTGGGCTTCGGCAAGGTATGAATCACCAGCACCGGGCAGGCGGCATGTTGCACGACCCTCTCAGCGACGCTGCCGATCAGAACGTGCGCCAACCCAGTGCGTCCGTGGCTTGATAGGACGATCAAATTTGCATGGACCTTCTTTGCCGTCTCAACTATATCTTGGTAGGCGACACCGAACTCTACCAACCTCCGGCACTTGACCCCGCGCCTGACCAAGGTCCGGCAAATTTTGTTGAGCTTCTCTTCAGCGCCCCCCGCCTGATGCTCGAGAACCGCTCCGGAGTCAGGCACCAACAACGGCGACTCGTAAAATCCACGCTCGACCACGAACAGCACGATCAATTCAGCCTCATACGGCCGGCTGAATTCGACAGCCTCGTCGAGTGCTTTCAGAGAAGATTCGGAAAAATCGATCGGCACCAAAATTCTTTCAATCCCCATTATTTCGATTTCTCCACACGCGTTATTCAGTTCGGACAGCCTGGGAGTCGAGATAATCGATGCTGGTAATCGCACCCGCATCGAATACCAACCATTTTACCGGCGGGTCTGCTCCTTCAACGAGGCCGCGCATGTCGGCCACAAACCGGCCGACATTGGCATAGAAGAAGGTCTGCCCCGAATTGAAAGATCCCCAGGCCGGGTCCGCTGAGCGCACCTGCGACTGCTGGCATCGGCCGCCATTGTCCGCTCTGCTCGACGAGCACGGCGGTATGCGGTTGATAGCTGTGGCGCACGTGCCAGAGCAGCGACAGCCCCCGAGCGTTATCGAGCGGGACGCGAGCCACCGGATGGTGGAGAATGATACAGGGTGTGTAGCGACATGGATTCTTTCAGCCGCTACTGAAGATCTGGAGAGTCGAGCGTCGGAGCGTTCGTAGGCGATTTGGAGGAATGCCTCTCTGCGCTGCAGTGACTCGGTGAGCGTTACCCGGAACATTATTGCAAGAGGAGATGAAACGGTTGCTTGGAATTATACACGAGATCAGCGCCAAAGGACTGTTGGTTATTCATATCCTGCTGGCAGTTGCCGTCACGGTGCATGTGCTGTTACACAAACGTGACGTCGGCGCCTCTATCGGCTGGATCGGCCTCGCGTGGCTTTCGCCGATCCTCGGCAGCATCCTCTACGTCATATTAGGCATCAACCGGGTGAAACGGCGCGCCAATCTACTGCGCGATAAGCGCCCAGATCGCCACGCGGCCGAGCCGCCTCTTTCGCCGGCGGGGCGCGATGATCATTTAGCCCCATTGGAGCGGGCCGGAGACCGAATAACACAGCACCGCGCTCAACGCGGCACCGCTGTTACCGTCCTGCACAATGGCGATGAGGCCTATCCGAAAATGATTGCAGCGATCGAGGCGGCAGAGGCGAGCGTCGCCTTGACGAGCTTCATCTTTCGGGCCGACGACGCCGGTGGCTGCTTCATCGACGCTCTGGTCCGTGCACGCCGACGCCGCGTTCAGGTGCGTGTTCTGATCGATGGCATGGGCGGCGGCTATTTCCTTTCGCCCGCCTACGAACGGCTACGGCGACATGATGTCCCGGTTTTCCGTTTCATGCACTCACCGCTACCGTGGCGCATGCCTTTCCTCAACCTCCGTACCCATAAGAAGATTCTCGCTTTGGATGGCCGCATCGCGTTCACGGGGGGGCTGAATATCGGCGATGAAAACCTCCTGGCGGACCGACCTCGCCATCCGGTGCGGGACACCCATTTCAGATTCGAAGGACCGGTTGTGGCGCAACTGATCGAGGCCTTCGCTGGGGACTGGTTGTTTGCGGCCGGAGAAAATCTTGCCGGCGAAGCTTGGTTTCCACAGCTCCATGAAGTCGGCGAGGGCGTGGCACGTGTCATCCTTTCCGGCCCGGACCAGGATCTCGAGAAGATCGAGTTCATGATCCTCGAAGCAATCGCCTGCGCGCGTCAGTCAATCAAAATCATGACCCCCTATTTTCTGCCGGACGACCGGTTGGTCACCGCGCTCGCGTTGGCCTCGATGCGCGGCGTCGAAGTCGACGTGATCGTACCAGCGCGCAGCAACCACCTCATCGTCGATTGGGCCATGCGTGCCCAAATCGGCCCACTGATCGCCGCTGGTTGTGGAATTTGGTGCAGCCCGCCGCCCTTCGACCACTCAAAACTGATGACCGTTGACGGCATCTGGTGCCTGCTCGGCGGCGCGAACTGGGATATGCGCAGCTTCCGGCTGAACTTCGAGCTGAATATGGAGGTCTACCACGCCGACATCGTTCAGCATGTCGACGGTCTGATGGCCGCAGGAAGGGGCACGCTGGTGACCGCCGCCGAACTCGACGGTCTGCCGCTTCCCGTCAAACTGATCGACAGGGGCGCACGGCTGATGCTTCCCTATCTCTAGAGTGACCGGCGAGCCTTTCGAGATGCGCAAGACCGAACCCGACATTTCTCAAAGGCAATGAGCACGGAACTCTGATTAAGCAGCGTTTGTCTGATACCGCTGATTTGCCGACTTCCTCTTACCTTACGGCGCCGAACGATAGTCATACTAAAAGACCACGCTACCCACGACCATAATGTTATGCGCGCCTGCTTTTTCGCTGGTTGCGTTGAAAGTAACCCAGTGTGATAACCAGGATAGGGCTGGCCACAATCTCCAACATGTCCCCACCTGGACCGTCGAGAATGCTCCGGGAATTGGGATGCTTCTTTTGCAGCGCGAACAGTACCAAAATCGGCCACCTCGGGTTGGTTCCATCGGCTGTCCGCATTGCGGGCAACTGGGCGGGGGTTCCATAGTCTCACCTCCTTACACAGAGTACGGTTGTCAATCCTATCGCCTGCGGTTTGTAGCAATGTTGCAGTGCATAGTGTTTTACTGCTTTGTACTGTGATGGGCCTGCCTTTTTTGCCACGAGCATTTATGCTGCGTCGCTTTGTGAATGTCCCGCTTGGTATTGGGCCGCCCCTGGTTGCGGTTTTCCCGACGCCAATAGGCGGGACGTCAGGATCGTAGGCTAGTCTGAATTTTCGCCGGGTCGATAATAAACCGACGGTGTTCGCGCATCACAATCCCTTCGCCAACGAGCTTCTTGAGACACTCGCTCGCTTTCGACCTCGAGCAGCCCACCAGATCCGCGATGTCCTGACCACTTAGGCGCAGGTCTATGGTCATTCCGCGGTCGTGTTTTTGACCGAACTTGCGGCCGAGATCGAGAAAGGCGATCACGATTTTTTCTCGAACGGTTTGGTTAAGAAAGTTTGAATGGCGCTCGAGGAGCGTCCACCATCGGCCAACCGTCAAGTTAAGCGCCTCGTTGAACTCGCGGAATGGGATGCCGACGATGCCCTCAACTAGTTCGCTTGGGTTTATCAACCCAATTTGACAATCGGTAAACGTCTCGCAGGATAGTTTATGACGAATGTCGGGCAACAATGACGGAATCTCGATCACGTCGCCGGGTCCAAGCACTTCGAGCAGGTTCCGTTTTCCTTTTCGGTTGAGACAGATGAGCTGGGCGATGCCCGAGAGCACGATGTATACGGCACGTTCCGATTGACCCTCCTCATAGATGACCGAGTGTTTGGAGAACTGGCGAATCGTCATCCTCGCGCGCAAGGCTTCCAATTTGCGCAATGGAAGGCTCGCCAGCCCTCGCAATTTCCCCAAATCTTGAGCGCTGATTGCGCGAGGCTGGGGAGGCCTAGCTGCACTTTGTCTGACCGATCGGTCGCGTGATGCCATGATTACGAAGATTGAAGAGGCCTCGGTCTTGTTTCCCGCTAAGTCAACGACAATCTGTGAGAGAAAACAACCGACGTTTTGTCCCCAATGTAACAAAGTCGATATTGAACGCAACTTTCTTCTCACAGAAGATCATCCGTAGCCAATCATGTGAGACGAGTACTCGCGGCTGACGATGTGTGCAGCAATAGCCGCACAGAGCAGAGTTTTCGAAGGCAGGTCGTCAGCGCGGGAAGCGGAGCGGCTTTATCCGTGGCATCCCTGGTTCAGTCTGGTGGTCTACATTCATGAGGTCGCTGAGGAATGCGGTGGCCGCGTCTTTAGCTGCGATTTAGAGAACAAGCCGAGTGCACGGTGTTTGACCGTTCCTGCCTGGATGTTCGATCGGGTAGTATGCAAACGCAGATAACGGACAGCACGATCGAGCGTGAACTCTCCTAGATCGGTCTGATCGACCCTCGCATCCGTCGGCCTCGTTCGCATTCCACGAGAGCAGACGCCGGAAGCCCGTACGAGTTTCCGCGTCGGGCGGCTTACAAAGCCCGAGGCCCATAAAGAGCCCCTTCTCGTCTTCGCTTCAATGGGAATGCTCTCCGGCAGCCGACTCATCGACCCAGTATCCCTGGCGGTTGTAGTGTCGATGCAGCCCGGTCTCGTAATCCCTGGTTATTAAAGATTCCTTGGTGTATTCCGGTCCCTGCTTGATGGTTTCGCGGCGAAGGTTGACGAATACTTTTGCCTCGCTCCAACTAACACGCTCGATCCAATGAGGTGAAACCAGAACTTTTTTCCCGGGCCACCAGTTCCGCGTATCGACGACTAGATAACGAATCGCCCACGTCTTGCTATCGATGATAAAATCCTCGACGTGGCCGATCTCGCCGTCCGTGGCTTGGATGTCGTGGCCTGTCACATCGTGAGTGCTGCGCAGATGGTGGTCCCACGCTTTTTTATCTTGATCGAACTCTCTGCGCGGCGTCCCGTTACCTACGCCGTCAGCTACGATGTACGGATAAGGCCCCCACATATGCGGCACGCCATACATCGGCCACCCATAGTAGCCGTAGTATGCCTCCTCGAATTGGCGCGAGACAGGCTTGTCACTTTCCAAAGATGGACTGTCTTCAATCTGCCGCTTGGTCAAATTGACGCTGATGTTTTGGGCTTCGTTATTGACGGCGCCAAGCGCATACGGAGAGATCAATACCTGCCTGCCCGAAATCCAATCCCCTGTGTCGGCGACCAGGTAGCGAACCGCCCAGTGGCGATCATCGAAATAGAATTCTTTGACCTTTCCTATTTCCCCGTCGCGACCCTGCAGTTTGTAACCTTTTACTATACTGGCTTTGATTAACATAATAAGCTCCTGTGTGTTTCGATCCTTCCCTCGGTTTTAAAGGTTCGCGAAACGTCGATTGTCGGCTGTGAGCGAACAAGCTTCTCCTAGGCCTCGGACTAGTAATTCCTGGTCCTGAGATGCGGCTCTCCGCATACAAATCTTAACAGGTCAGGTTTTCGGCTCAACCCGCATTCGACACCATGTGTGCTTCCGAGCACCCAGAACAGTTTCGTTTTCGATGACTGTCGCGTGCCCATTCAGCGTAGAGTGTCAGGCGAGGATAACGAGGCCCCGGGATTCCAGTGCCGGTATCGGTTGTAATCGGTTATAGAACGCTTCGGTTGGTCGGATAGGTGAACCTTTTCCGAAAGAAGCACTGTCGAAAATACTTGAGCTCTTCGTTGGCGAGGACCGTCGCCAAAAGAACAGTACTGTGGCGCGCTTAGGACGGGAGTCGAAGAACGCAAACGTGAGGCGTCAGTGAAGACGGAGAACCGTGCACAGGGCCTTTCGTGAAATTCCGACCGTAAAAATGAAATCCAACGGAAACCAAGTCGGAGGCCGAGCCACCGGAGGCTCTTCTGCGGCGCTTCGATAACAAGCCGATTTCCAAGCCTGATCTTATCGATAGCATTTTCATAACATGCATTCCTGCCACTATGTACTGTCAGCCGCGAGGCTATCGTTACCTGCGGCAGCTCAAAGTCAACTTCGCTTGTGACTGACGCGCAAGATGAACATTCCGAACTACTGTGCAGTGCCGGCGAGCGAACCCAGGCCCAGCGCTCACGACGAGGTTCACCAACCTAAAGGGAGAGCAGAGCGGCCCCTTATCCGATTCACTTTGAGCCGTCCCGGCCAGAGCGCCCGCGTGCGCGCTTTCGCCGGAAGGGCAGGCTGACAGTTATGTTCCGCAGAGAACCGCGCTCGATAGATTGTTGCGGAGGCCGCGCGCTACGATTGGGAACGTCGCGAGGGTCTTAGCGGCGGGGCTCTCCGAGATCTTTCGCCCGTATGGTGAGCAGCCTTCGAGCCCTCCGGAATGAACGCATAAAGGACGGCCAGTCGATGATAAAAGGAAACAAAGCTGCGAGGCGAGAGCAATTTCTGGCAAAAATGCGCGACTATCTTACAGGCACAAAGACCAGACTTATCCAAGAGATCGCGGCCCAACTTAGGACCGAACGAGACGCCAGCAGAGACGATTGTATGGACAGTTCCGATTTGGCTTCCGAAGAGAGTGAGCGCGAGCTGAGTACCATGCTATCCGAGCGTGAGCGACTCAAGATCGGGCAAATCGACGACGCGCTCAGACGAATCACCTCGCTCAAGTACGGCTTGTGCGAGATGTGCGGACTCGAAGTCACCGAGGACCGTCTCAATGCGATGCCCTTCGCCCGGCTTTGCTGCGATTGCCAGGAGGAGCGGGAGCATGAGGCGAAGACCCGGCGCCGTTACGGGGAACATGATTACGAGGGCTACAAGCTTGACCCGATCCTCGCACAGGAAGAGAACAACCACGACCCGCTGCGAAGTCCGGGTAATAACTTGATCCTCGATTTGCTTCAGCTTGAACCCGGCAACAAGCATTAGCTGCCCGAACGCTCGCGTATTCGTAAGTAGGACGGCCTTCCCTCTCTGCGGGCTTCTCAATGAGTGATACGATCAAGCTAAGGGAAACGCCAATCATAGAAGTTGTCAAACCCGAGGCGCCGCGCAAATATCTGGAGCGAACGAGAAGGCTCTCACTCGCGAAACGCCGCGTTCCTTGCGAGAAAAGCGGAGAGCGATCCGTCCGCATTGCTACAGAATCTTAGAGACACGACACTAGCGGCCCCTGTCTGCTGCCGACACTCCCGCTTGCCCGCCAGCGCCCGCACACTGAGGACTTGGATTGCGGCGCTGAAACACGGAAAATAGCAATAGAATCAGCGTACTGGAGGAGGAAGGGGCCCGGTGGCCCCACCGGTCTTCAAAACCGGCCTGGCGGGCAATACGCTTGCCGGAAGGTTCGACTCCTTCCCCCCTCCGCCATTATGCCGAGCGTGGCCATTTGTAGCGCGAACTTCCAAGCGGGTGCTCTTCGGCAGAAATTGGCCTACAAACGTTTTCGGCACCGGCCACGCGCGTCATCCCGAACGAAGTGAAGCGACCGTATTGGGAGTCAAGGTCGCTTCGACTCCGCTCGCAGACTCGCTGCGCTCAGCGTGACCCAAGAGGTCAGGCCGAGCGGCCAGGGAACGATGACCGCGGAATCGCTCTCGGGCAGAGACCCGGCCGTCGGCCCAAGGAGCGCGGGCGTCGCGCGCGCGCACCGCGCGCGCACAGGACACGAACCGTGAGCGGCCGTGCCTGCGACGAAGCGCGGCGCGGCGCTAGACGCGATTCCAGTTCTGCTGAGCGAGCACGTAGGCGAGCTTCTGCAGGCGCTCGTCCAACTGACGCACCTGCTCGGCAATTTCCGCGCCGTCGTGAGCCGTGCCGCCGCCGTTGCTCGAGCGCGCCGCCAGATTTTCCTCGAGCCTGGCGATTTTGCCGTTCAGATGCGCAAGCTGCCCGCTCACTGAGCCGAGCTGCGCCATTTCCTGGGCAAGGGCTTCCACGCGCTGCTCAAGCGCCGCAACCCTGCTTTCGACCGACTTGACCGAGGCTCGCTTCGGCCGCGGCTTTTTGGCCACCGCGCCGTCCACCGCCACGGCTTCGGGAGCCTCCAGGCTCTCGGCAATCCCGCCGCCATCGCCGCCGTTCTCTCCGTCGCTCACGACCATGGACTCGTTCAATTCCTGAGTGTCTGCCATCTTACTGCCACCCCTTGTTCAGTCCTCTCGTACCGTTTCATCACCAATCAGCCGCGGACGAAATACCGCCGGCTATTGCTCCAGCACATACCTTCCGGGCGCGGGCTCCAGCGGCGGAAATCGCCGGCTGCCAAGGCTGGCCGGCGCGTCGCGCTTGTCGCCGGAGCGCCGGTCGAGCCATTCGAGCCAACGATCCCACCACGAGCCCTTCTCCTCGGTGGCTTCCTTCAGCCACGTTTCGGGATCGTCGCCCAAAGTGGGATTGACGTAGTACTTGGCCTTGAAGTTGGTCGGCGGGCACACCAGGGTCTGGACGTGGCCGCTTGAGTTCAGCACGAACTCGGTCCGTCCGCCGAACAGGCGCGCGCCATGGTAGACTGCGCGCCAGGCGCAGATATGGTCCGTCATGCCGCCGACCACGAACATGTCGTAGCCGACCTTGCGCAGATCGATCGGTGTGTCGAGAATCTCGACCGCACCGGGGCGTGTCAGGCCGTTGTGCAGCAGCAGTTCCATAAAGCCGGCGTGCAGGCGGGCCGGCAGGTTGGTCGAGTCGGCGTTCCAGTACAGAATGTCGAACGGCGCCGGATCCTTGCCCATCAGATAGTTGTTCACCCAGTAGTTCCAGACCAGGTCGTTGGGCCGCAACCATGCGAACATGCGCTCCATCTCGGCCCCGTTGAGCACGCCCTGGCGCCGTGAGCGCCCGACCGCCGCCGCCACGCCCTCCGCGGTCGTGAACATCCCGGTCATCGACGGCATACTCGAATCGAGCATCGTGACGACCAACGCCGCGGCATTGACGCGGCGGTCGCCGATAGCCGCCAGATGGCCGAGCATCAGGGTCGAGGTAATTCCGCCCGAGCACACGCCGAGCAGATTGGCGGTCGCGCTGCCGGTTATCTCGCACACCGCCTCGAGCGCTTCCCTGACCGCGTTCACATATTCGTCGAGGCCCCAGTCGCGATGCTCGGGCTTGGGGTTGCGCCAGCTCACGGTAAAAAACGGCACCCCGCGGGCAACCGCATACTCGGTCAAGCTGCGCTTGGGCGCCAGGTCCATGATGTAGAACTTGTTGATCTGCGGCGGCACCAACAGCACCGGCCGCTCATACACCTGCCTGGTGGCGGGCGCGTATTGCAGCAGTTCGAGTATCTCCGAGCGAAAGACCACCGAACCGGGCGTGACTGCCAGATTGCGGCCGACGGCGAACGGCCGTTTGTCGACCGTTTGGGGCATCCCGTTGTTGTTCCAAAGGTCGTCGAGGAAATTGCGCAGCCCATACATCAGGCTGGCGCCGGCGGTCTCGAACGCGCGCTTGAGCGCCGCCGGGTTGCCAATCAGCACATTGGTCGGCGCAAGCGCCTCCGTCAGCAACCGGACGGCAAAGCGCTGCTGCTCGGTCTCCTTCCATTCGCCGTTGACGCTCTCGTGCACCATCGACTGCATCGTCGAACGCCAGACAAGGTACGTCTGCATTATGCGGCGATAAAGCGGATTGTCGGACCAGGTAGGATCGTCGAACCGCTTGTCGCTGGTTTCGGGAGTGACATCCGAGACGCCGGCGGCGACCTTGGCCAAGTCCACCACCATTTTTATCAGCTGGCCGCCGAGCGCCTCCGGATGCTTGAGAGTTTCGTTGACGAAATTACTCAGTTGTTCGAGGACCTGATCCTGATCCAAGCCGACGAAGGGATTCGCACCCAAAATAGCATCGGCCGCCTTGACCGCCTGCTCGGGCGCCTCTGCAAACTCTGTGGATTGCTTCGCACTGGCTTTCATCTCGTCGCCCTCCCTCGACGCGATGCAACAGCCCAGCTACAGCCGTAGCAAAGGAGTGCTAGTCCAGCAACTCCAAACCACGTTCAAACAGACGAGGACCCGATAAGGCTATATCTTCCCAAGTCGGGTCTGGGCGTTTGCCGCGTCGATGCAACATCAAGTTAAACGCTGTTATAACTCCAAACCGATAACCCGCGAACGCCCGGAACCATCGCACCTGGCCGATATCGATAGCTGAAGCTGCCTTTGAGGCGTAAAGATTGGCTATCTCGTCAGGCGGCAGAACGTGCGTAGGCACCAGATTCAAGGTTTCCCAACTCTCGCGGTCCGAAAACAGGCAAAGCCATCCGAGATCGATCAACGTCGCGCCTATCTGCGAGAGCTCCCAGTCGATGACCGCGGTGAGGCGCCCGCCGTCGAATAAACAGTTGGACCATTGGAAATCGCCGTGCACGCATCCGACGTGCACCCGCTGCGGCGGAGGCAGACTTTGGCGCAGGCGCTCACGCAAAAGCGGTCCACGCCCGACAACCTTGGAGTCCAGGGTCGGCCGATCGAGCAGATTATCGAGGCGCTTCATTTCATCGGCCAGCCAAAACGGCTCGCCCCAGGTCGCGCGGCGCGGCTCCCAGGGCACTGCGTGCAGCGCGGCGAGCGCCTGGACCGCCTGCGCGACCATCGGACCCGTTTCGGCGGCAGTGTAGGTGCGCTCGCCCAGCGCTAGCTTGTCGCCGGTCAGGAAGCCGACCACGAAGAACGGCCGCCCGAACCATCGTGGGTCGCTGTCGTACCATTTCACCGCCGGCACCGGCACGGCCGTCCCCGCAAGCGAGGCCATGATTCGCGCCTGGCGAACTACGTCGGTCGGCCCCGAGATCGGCACGCCCTGGGGTGCGAGCCGGATCACCAGCCGCTCGGTCCGCGGCGTCGCACCGGCGCGAGCGGTCAGATCGAAGCTGTAGCTCAGTCCCGCGTGACCGGGCAGCGCCTTGGGCTCGCCCACCACGGAATCGGGGTCGCCGGTCTTCTCACGCATCAGGAGGGTGAGCTGGCGTGCGACTTGGTCGAGTTGCGGGTCCGTCATTGCGCCGTTATTGCGCCGCTATTGCGCCGTCATTGCGATGGATGGTGGCGATCGATGGTGGCGATGAGTTGTGCCGCGGCAAGCGGCCGGTCCACAACTCCGGACGGAGCCGCGGATCGGCCGCGAATCGGGGTCTTTCAGCCGCGCATCTTGAGCTTGCCGGAGGCGGGATGCAGGCTGGCAGTCGCGCTCGGTCGTGCGGCGACGCGCTTGAACCACGCCTGAAGGTTTTTGGCCGAGGCGGGGATCGTCTGGCCCACGCCCGCGGAAAAGTCCGTGCAGCAATAGAGAATGATGTCGGCGACGGTGAAACGGTTGGGCACGATCCAGTCGCGTCCCGCGATCAGTCCGTCGAGCCATTCCAGCCGCTTCTGTGCGAGCGCTTTGAGCGAGGGCGCCGCCTCGGGGAAAACCGGCATGCGGTTCTTGAACAGATCGAAGCCTTCCGCGTAGCGGAAGCCGTTGTAGATGTTCTCGGTGATGTTGAGTTCGACGCGGCGCTGCCACTGGCGCGTCTCGGCGCGCTCTTCGGCCGTCGCTCCGATCAGCGCCGGCTTGGGATTTTTCTCTTCGAGGTACTCGAAGATGGCGCACGTCTCGCCGATGGTCTTGCCGTTGTCGAGTTCGAGCGCCGGCAGTTGTCCGCCCGGATTAAGCTCAGTGTAGGGCGGGCGGCGGTTCTCGGCCGCCATGAGATCGACCTCGTTCGTCGGGATGGTGATGTCCTTTTCGGCGAGGAACATCCGCAGCGCACGCGGATTGGGGCCGAAAGAATTGTAGACTCGCATGCTGCTTATCTCCTTGAGATTGGAATTCGCCAAAGCAAAGTCAGCCGGCCCGGCGAACGGCGCGCCGATGCGCGCAAGTCCGCCCGGCCACGACGCTTGCATCCCAAGCGTCCCTACTCAACCTAGACCATCGGGAGTTTTGAGTACACCGCCGCGCGCAACCGTGCGGCGCGCGGCGCGGACGGTTGCGCGGGCGGGTGCGGCTATGATTTTTTCTTGAGTGCCGGCCGCTGCGCGGGAGCGCGGGGGCCGCACACAACAACGAGATGCGATTTTGTCCGGAATGCGGGACGCCGGTTACCCTCGGCGCGAAGTTCTGTGTCGGCTGCGGGACGCCGGTGACGGTGCCCACCGCGGGGGCGGGCACCGTCATCGGCCCGGCCACGGGCGCGATGCGGGCGGCGCCGTCTGCGCCGGCATCCGGCGCCGCGCCGTCGGGGTCGCACTTCACGCCGGCGTTTGCCGTAGCCTTCGCAGCTTTCCTCGCGGTCGGGCTGGGCGCTGCCGCCTTCATCATGCGCCAGGAGCCGCAACGCGAACGGTCGCTCGCCACCGCGTCCACGCCCGGTGCATCCGGGAATCTGCCCCCTGGCCATCCGGCAGCGATCAAAATTCCCGACGAGGCGCGCAAGTTCATCGACGACCTGAAGGCCAAGGCCGACGCCGCACCCAAGAACATTGCCGCATGGGACCGCTTCGGCGACGCCGCCGAACGCGCCGCGATGTTCGACCCGTCGTATTATCCGAAGGCCGAGGACGCTTATGCTCACGTGCTGAAGCTCGACCCCGACGATCTTGCGGCGCTGCGCGGAGTCGGCAACATCGACTACGACCGCCGCCGCTACGACGAGGCGATCGCCGCCTACGAACATTACCTGAGCCGCAAGCCCGACGACTCTCGCGTGCGCACCGATTTGGGCACGATGTACCTCTCCAGCGGCAATCCCGACGTGGCGATCGTCCAGTACAAAAAGGTAATCGCCGCGCATCCTGATTTCTTCGAGGCGTATTTCAACCTCGGCGTCGCCTATGCCGAACAGGAAAACAAACCCGTGGCGCGCGGATACTTCCTGAAAGCCCGCACGCTCGCGCCCGACGACAAGACCAGGGGCGAGATCGATCAGATGCTCGCGACCATCGGCGCCCCTGGACCGGCAGGCGGGTCCACGGCCGCATCCGGCGCCGGCGCCGCGACGGTTGCGGCCGTCGGCAACGCCACCACGTTTCAGGGCGCATTCGAACAGATGGCGCGCGGGCTCGCGATTGCGGGTCCGAAGGTTCACGGCGTGCAGTGGACCGACGGGAGCCACGCGCGCCTGTTGATGGACAACTTTCCGATGGACCAGATGCCGCCGTTCGCGGCCGCGCGCTTTCTGGGCGATTTGAAGTCGGGCACCGCCGAAACGATGAAATCGCATCACGTGCCGGGGCCGGTCACGGTCGCGATCACCGATGCCGCGAGCAATCGCGTGATGCAGTCGGTGACGGTAACCGCCGCCGATGCATCCGCGGCGGCCGGCGCCGCGGTTTCCGCGACCTCGTCCACCCCTTCGTCCACATCCGCATCTTCCGGGACTTTCCAGGATGCGGTGGCCGCCATGATGCGCAATCTGCCGGTGGCGGGATCCAAAGTCGCCGCGGTGCAGTGGCCCTCGACGATGCGGGCCAAAGTGATGATGGACAACTTTCCGATGGACGCGATGCCGCCGTTCGCGCGCGACAAATTCATCGCGGACATCAAGGCCGGCCTTTCGAGCGCCAAGAGCGCGCACAAGGTCGCCGGCACTGTGACGGTCGATATCGCCGACGCCCAGAGCGGCCGCGTCATGGAATCAGTCAGCCAGTAACAGCCTTGCCGGTCATTGAGATCGTAAGCGGAGATCGTGGCGGGGGATCGTAGCGCTTGCGCTCCACCGGGTGTGGGCAGAAAGTCGGCAGGCGGCAGCGCCGCACAATCAGAAGGCCGGTGCGGAATCAGAGCGATGGTGGTCGAAACCGAGAATCTGCAGGACGATCTGAACCTGGCGCAGCGGTTTCAGCAGATTAACCTGCGCAGGTCTCCACCCAAGCTTGGAGGTCAACCCATGAGCGGCTTCAAGGAATTTCTGCTGCGCGGCAACGTCATCGACATGGCGGTCGGAATCGTGGTCGGCGCCGCCTTCGGCACGGTCGTATCCGCGTTCGTAAAGGACCTGATGACTCCCTTCATCGCCGCGGTCGTGCGCGCGCCCGATTTTTCCAAAATCGCGTTCACGCTCAACCACAGCAAGTTCATGGTCGGCGATTTCGTCAACCAGTTGATCTCCTTCGTCATCGTGGCCACGGCGGTCTATTTCGCGGTCGTGCTGCCCGTGAACAAGCTGATCTCGCGCCTCAGGCCGCCGGCCGCACCGACCACCAAGACCTGTCCGGAGTGCCTGAGCGAGATTCCGATCGGGGCCAAGCGCTGCGCTCATTGCACCGCTACGCTCGCCGCCTGAGCAGGCGCTGGCGCGCCGCGCTTTGCCGTCAATGCAGGGCCCACGGCGGGTCTCCCGATTCCGCCACGCGGCGCAAGTCCTCGAGCCATCCCTGATGGCCCCGCGCGAGCATCCGGCGCAAGTATGCTCGCGCGAGCATCGGCACCCATCCGCTCTGCGTCTCCTCGGTGACCACCCGGCATCCCGCGCCAACCGGCCCGAGCGTCCATCCGTGGTAGGCATAAAGCCCGACCGCGCGCGCGTCCCATCCTAGCTCCCGGTGCGGCTCGAGCACTCGCACGACGCTGCGCACGCGCGTGGCGAAAGTGCGCCACTGGAAGCTGCGGTCAGGGGCCAAATCCGGTCCGCCCTGCCCGTCGGTGTAGCGGAAACTCGCGCAGTTGCCGTACCATTGCGGCCAGCGCTCGCCCCCAATCAGCCATCGCCAGACCCGCTCCGGCGCCGCCGCAATCTCGATCTCATTGCGCGCGTACACGGCGACGCTCCCCGGCTCCATCCCGCTTGGCCATTTCATCGCATTTGCCGCTCCATTGCCTGGTCGCTCGATCCCTGAGCTCAAGGTCTCCGATACCCCCCATAGAATCATTCTCGTCAAAATGTGACAATTGCCGTTTAGACGTATCCGCTAACGGCTAATGGCGCGATCGTCGTCATGACCAAATGGGGGATCTGAAACGATGAGTGGCTCACCGGATCTCGTGCTCATGGGATGGGTGGCGGTCGTAGTCCTGCTCGGACTGATCGTGCTGTTCGGTTCATGGTTCACCGTCGAGCAGCAGGAAGTCGCGATCATCCAGCGCCTGGGAAAATTCCTGCGTATCGCGCGCGCGGGACTCAATTTCAAGATTCCGCTGATCGACCAGGTCGTCGCCAACGTCAACCTGCGCGTCCAGCAACTGACGGTCAAGGTCGAAACCAAAACCCGCGACAATGTCTTCGTCCACGTCACCGTGGCCGTGCAGTTTTCGGTCTTTCCCGACAAGGTCTACCAAGCCTTCTACAGCCTGACCGACGCGACGCCGCAGATCACCGCCTTCGTCTTCGACGTAGTGCGCGCACACGTGCCGAGCCTCGACCTTGACGACGTCTTCCTGAAGAAGGACGAGGTCGCGCTGGCGGTCAAGGGCTCGCTGGGCGCGCAGATGTCCGAGTACGGCTACGACATCCTGACCGCGCTGGTCACCGACATCGATCCCGACGAGCGGGTCAAGGCGGCGATGAACGAGATCAACGCCAACCAGCGCCTGCTCGAGGCCGCCAAGGCCAAGGGCGAGGCCGAGAAGGTGCTCAAAGTAAAACAGGCCGAGGCCGAAGCCGAGAGCAAGGCATTGCAGGGCAACGGAATCGCACGCGAGCGCACCGAGATCGCGCGCGGCCTGCACGACTCGGCCGCGATGTTCCAGCAGGGGTTGCCGGGCGCCACCGTGCAGGAAGCGATGGTCGTGCTGCTGCTGACGCAGTACTTCGACATGCTCAAGGAAGTCGGCGGACGCTCCAACACGATCATGCTGCCGCATTCGCCCGGCGGCCTGAGCGACATCGCCGGCCAGATCCGCAACGCGATAATCGCGGCGCGCCAAGTCCCGGAAACCCCGGAAGTTTCGGTCGATACCGACGGCGGCCCGGCGACGCCTGCGAACGGCGCGTCGACGCCCGCGCCGTCGCACAACAACGCCTGACTCGCGAAACGGAGGGGGGCGACTACTGGTGCGCAATTTCGTGTAGTGAATCCAGGATGTCCTGCGCCGCGAAGGTCAACAGCCCGTAATGGTACGCGGCGGCTACTCCGGCCGCGAAAATCGCGAACATAATCACCGCGAGCGGCGCGCCCGCATACCACGGCGCGCCGGTCGAATGCTCCTGCTGGCCGGGCGGAAGCGTAATCAGGATCGCGACGTCGTCGTGGAGTTCCCGGTAGTAGTCGCGCACTTCGGCGATCAGATGGTTGCGCACTTCGGAAGCATGCGGCAGACCCGTGCCGTTGAAGCGCAGGATTTCATCGAACTGAGCCAGTGCCCGTTCGGCGTGATCGGCCACAATCTTGAGGTAGGCCGACGGCACCTTGGCCAAGTTGCCCCTGCCAAGTCCGCGGAACAGCCCCAGCGTTCTTTCGAAATAAGGAAGTCCGCTGCGAAAGCTGAGGTTTTGCGGCTGCAAATCCTCCCGCACCAGATCGGCGGGCTTAAGCTGGTCGAGCTTTCTGAGGTTCGCCTTCAGACGGGATCTTTCGCTTCGCTCCGAACCGGCCATCAATAGATCACCCCCGCCCCCGAGCAGATTATGCTAGGTAATGTGCGCGGATGTATATAGCTTTTTAATGAATTTTAGTGTCGTGCCTCGTTCGTCTGCCCCGTCTTAAACAGCCAAGTGCTGCTGCTGCTCGCCTGATGATGCCTGTTGAGCGATAAGCGCCTTAGAGCGAGGCAAATCGGCGGTTCTCGTGCGGCCACGGCGGCGAGTCGCGAATCGCGACGAGCACCTGCTCGGGTTCGGCCACGACCTTCCACATCGCCCGATGGCGCTCGTCCATGAAGCGGCGCTCGATCGAGCGTTCGAGCAATTCGATCAGCGGGCGGTAAAAGTCCTCAGTGTTGACGATCACGATCGCGCCGCCAAAAAGCCCCAGACGCTTCCACGTTATCGCCTCGAACAGTTCCTCGAACGTGCCGCATCCGCCGGGCAGCGCGACGACCGCGCCAACCGAATCGATCATCAGCCGTTTGCGCTCGTGCATGTCGTTGACGATGAGCAGTTCGGTGAGCCCGCGATGCGCCCATTCGAGGTCGTGCATGAAAGACGGAATCACACCGATTACGCGGCCGCCCGCGGCCAGCGCCGCGTCCGCCAGATGCCCCATCGAGCCCACGCTGCCACCGCCATAAACGGTGGTGGCGCCGGCGTGCGCCAACTCACGCCCCAGCCGCGCGGCGGCCTGATGGTAAACCGGATCGCATTGACGGCTCGACGCGCAGTAAACACATACTCGCATACTCGCCATGCTTCGATATCGTAGCCGACTTGCTCGGCTTGGCACAGGCCGGTCGGCGCGCCGATGTCATCCGATATGCACAAGTGCCGCTTGTTTGTGTTCCCGCACCGAATTTGCCGCTCATATAGCGGGCGAAAAGTAGCGGACGAAAAGGATCTGACGGGCGAGGCTTGCGTGAAGTTGCAGCAATTTGTTAGATAAAACTTCGATATTCACTTGTTAACGAGGAGAAAATCATCGATGCAACGATTAGCGACTAAAGGGTTGGCGGTAGCTGTTGGATTGCTTTGCGCGTGGGTGATCTTGCTGCCGGCACCAGCGGCGGCGTTTGATAACTCGAGCATCTCGGGTTCCTACGCCTTTCAATTCAACAAATTCGGAACCTGCCCGAATCTCGTGGTGGTCGTCGGGGTGCTCGATTTCGACGGGTCCGGCGGCGTCACCGGCAGCTTCAGCCAGTACGCCAGCGACCGCGGCGGGATGGGTCCCAAACATTCGTCCGGAAGCGTTCTAGGAACGTACACGGTCAGTTCCAATGGAATGGGTACGATGAGCCTGACCTCGCCTAAGGTGGGCACATTGGCCTTCTCGATCGACAGTACCTCAACGTCTGCGGAGCGGATCGAGATGATCAACACGTCCAGCAATTCGTGGAGCTGCGCCATGAGCGGATACGCGATTCAGCAGTAACACGTCGCTCGTGTAGCTTTCATCCAGAGAAGAGCCGGAAAGGATCCGGCTTTTCTTTTTTCTGGTCTGTGAATATCTTACAGCGTCTCTTTCTAGACAAACTCTGCTATGACGGTCTTATTGGCTTGGTACCTTCAACCGTGATAAATCCTGCGCGAGGTCGGATTGCATGGCGCAGCACAAACCGCCGGGGATGCCGCAAAGCAAGTGGCGCGAACTGCTCTGGACCCAGGGCTTGTTCGACCACGAGGAGGCGGTCCGCGAGATCAACAAGCGTTGGAAAGAACCACGCGTGTGCCCGGTGTGCCATCAGAACAACTGGGCGGTCAGCCAGGAGATTGTGCGCCTGTGGACCGCGCGGCTTAAGAACGCCTACCCGTGCGTCAACATGGTGTGCCAGAATTGCGGCCACACGATGCTGTTCAACGCCTCGGTTTTGAATCTGCTGCCGGCGGGCAAAAGCTAAGCGAGCATATGGAACGCTCGGCCATCAACGGAGTCGAACTCGCCTACGAGTTGCGCGGAAGCGGCGCTCCGGTGGTCATGATTCATGGCGCGCAGGGCGACCAGACGATGTTCGCCGGCCTCGCGTCCGCCTGCGCTTCGGGCTTTCGCGTGCTCACATTCGATCAGCGCGGCTCCGGGCTAAGCGACAAGCCTGACATGGACTACAGCATCGCTATGCTGGCCGACGACACCGCCGCCCTGATGGATCATCTGGCCCTGTCTCCCGCGCACGTCATCGGCGTCTCGATGGGCGGGATGATCGCCCAGGAACTGGCGCTGCGCCATCCGGATAAGGTTCGCTCGCTGGTGCTGGGATGCACCACGCCCGGCGGGCCCAAAGAGATTCGCGCCGCAGGCAACGCGCTGGCCGCGGCATATTCGACCGCGCCGATGTCAGCCGAGGATCGCGGCCGGGCGCTCGCCGAGGCGGTCTTCAGTAAAGAGCATCTCGCACGCCATCCGGAAATCATCACGGCGATGATCGAAGCGCGCCGCAATCGGCCGATCGATCCGGTCGCGCTGGGCCATCGGATGAAAGCGCTCCACGAGCACGACACCTACGATCGGCTGGCGCGGATCGACTGTCCGACGCTGGTAATCACCGGCAAGGACGACGCGCTGATTTCGTGGGAGAACTCGCGCCTCCTTGCCGAGCGCATCCCGGGGGCCCGGCTCGTGCTGCTGGAGCCTGCGGGGCACTGTTTCTGGCTCGAGCGGCCCGAGCAGTCACGCGACACGATCCTGCGCTTTCTCCGGGATAGATCGACGCCGGCCTGAGGTTCGACGAAGCGCACGGGTTTTGAAATTGACCCGCGCCTCTCGAACGATTGGCCCCCGCCCGGCCTCCGCGCGGGCCGGCCTCTCGCGGCGGACCGGCGCTACTGATGCGCCTTCAGAAAGGAGCGCACGCGCGCAACGGCCGCGGGCGTGGCGTCGGGCGTCTGCCATTTCACGATTAGCTCGCAGTCAGGCGCCAGGCGCGCGATCTCTTCGGCGATCGGTGCCGGATGATAGAGATCGTTGCCCGCCAGCACCAGCATCGGCGTGCGACACGCGCGCAGGAAGTCCCGCGACACCGAAAAGACGAAGTCGCCGTCGTACATCCGCGCGCGAAAAGCGCCGAGCGTAGCCTCGTTCAACTCGGGGCGAGCCTTCCCAAGCTCGCTCGCCCAGCCGTCGAACATCTGGTGGAAAGCGGTGCGGTTTTCGGGGCTCAGCCCGATCGGGTTTTGCAGCACCGCGGCGCTGACCCGCTCGGGCGCGAGCTTGATCAGCCCCAGGCAGTACGACGACCCGATACAGCCGCCCAACACGTGCGCGCTGCGGGCGCCGAGATGGTCGAGCAGCGCGAGATGGTCGGCGGCGTAAGTCTCCCACCCGTCGGCCGCGCCAATCGGCGCGCGCGAGCGGCCGGCATTGCGCTGGTCCATCGCGATTACGCGGAAATCCTGCGCCAGCTCGGCGGTCGGGTCGAAAGGGCTGCGCCGCCAGAATTCGATGCTCGAGCGCATCCCGCCCGGCGCGAACAACAGCAGCGGATAGCCCGATCCGTATTCCTCGTAATAGAGCGATACGCCTGCGCGCTCGAAAACCGCCATGGCTTCACCTCCCACCGAAAGCTCGATGCGCTTTCAGGATTACGATGGTCAATTGCAGATATGCCCCGTAGCCGTCAATCTCGATCTGTGCTTAGTACATGGGACGCCGGCCGCGATAGCCATACATCGTCACAAAACCGTCTAATTTACTCAAGGCCGCCATCTTCGGCTTATTCTCATCAAGTTAGTATTGCTCAGATTGATTGCCCTGCGCAGAAGTCCTAATGTGACTCGCAATCAAATCCTGCGCGGATCTTTATCTTGGACAATCTGGAACAGCCATTCTTTAGCAGCCACGAATGTAATCTGATGGCGGAAGTTGCACGCCGCCTGCTGCCGAACCTCGAGCGGGTAGCCGAGCGCTGGGCCGACACGATAAAGCTTGACGCGCCGGCCGATAAGCTTGCGGGGATGCGTCAGACGTTGCGCGGGATGACGGTTCCGTTCCTGACCCGATTTTACGAGCAATTGTCCGAACGCAATCCTCACGGCGCGCTCGCGCACTACGAGAGTTTCATCGAGAACATAATTCGCAGTCAGCTCGACGAGCCGGAGGGTCAGCGTGCGACCATCGACGCGCTGTTTGCCGCGGCGCGCACGGTGCGCGTTCTGCTGACGCAGGAGATCGAGCGGGTGCTGGAAGGCGACGAGGGACGGGTCGCGGCGGTGCTGCCGTTCAACCGGTTGTGGAGCGAGGCGGTCGAGTCGACGGGCCGGATTTACGCACGGTTGCGCGAAGGCCACCTGCGCCAGTTGTACGACGACGCGCAGCGGAGCGCCGAGAAGTTGCGCGAGAGCGAAGAGCGCTTCCGCCTCCTGGTCGAAGAAGCCAAGGATTACGCCATATGGATGGCGGATACGGCCGGACGCGTCGCGAGCTGGAACCGCGGCGGCGAGCAACTGACGGGCTACGGCGCCGACGAGATTGTGGGGAAGCATTTCTCGTGTTTTTTTCCACCTCAAGCGCGAGCTGTGGGAAAGCCGGAGGAGGCGATCGAAAGCGCGCGCGTCCACGGCCGTTTCGAGGCCGAACAGTGGTGCCTGCGCAAGGACGGTTCGCGCTTCCTCGCCAACGTGGTAATAACGGCGCTGCGCGACGGGCCGGGCAAACTGCTCGGCTTCTCGATAATTTCCCGCGATACCACCGAGGACAACCGGCGCGAGCTCGAGCTGACCCGGGCCCGCGACGCGGCGCTGGAAGCGTCGCGGCTGAAGTCGGCCTTCGTGGCCAACGTGACCCACGAGATCCATACTCCGCTCAACATCATCCTGGGCTACGCGGACCTGATGGCCGAGCGGCTGGCGGAAGTGGGCGACGCGCACGCGCGCGACTACACCGAGCCGGTGCGCCGCGCGAGCAAACGCCTGCTCGGCACCATCGCCGCGATCCTCGAAATCTCGAAGATCGAATCGGGCGCCTATCGGCTCGATCCGAAGCCCATCGAGCTCGCTGGATTCGTCGAACGGCTGTTGGGAGAATTCACGGTCCTGGCGGCCAAAAAGGGCCTTGCGCTTACCGCCGAGATCGAAGAACCGCGGGCGATCGTGAGATTCGACGAGGGTTGCCTCTCAAACGCACTGACCAACCTGCTGCAGAACGCGATCAAGTTCACCGAGCGGGGCGATGTCGCGGTGCGGCTCCATCGCGACGCGCGCGCGGCGCTGTGCCTGGCGGTGCGCGACACCGGCGTGGGAATCGACGCGGATTATCTGTCGCACATCTTCGAGGCCTTCTCGCAGGAGAACCCCGGCCTCACGCGCAGGTTCGAGGGCGTCGGCCTGGGTCTCTCGCTGGTCAGGAAATATCTCGAACTCAACGGCGCGGAGATCGCGGTCGCGAGCGAAAAGGGCAAGGGTTCGACCTTCACCATTCGCTTCGCGCGTGAGGCCGCCGAAGGGGCCTGACAACGCCGGCCGGCTTCGAGGAAACCTTCGAGACGCTGATCCCGGCCCGGCTGGACCGTCTGCCGTGGAGCGAATTTCACTGGCTGCTGGTGATCGGGCTTGGCATCACCTGGGTGCTCGACGGCCTCGAGGTGACGCTGATGGGCGCGATCAGCGCCGTCCTGCAGCGGCCGGACGTGCTGCGGTTCAGCGCCGCGCAGATCGGCGCGATCGGCTCGGCCTACCTCATCGGCGCGGTGCTCGGCTCCCTGGTCTTCGGCCATCTGACCGATCGCCACGGACGCCGCAAGTTCTTCTTCATCAGTTTGGGCATCTACCTGCTCGGCGTGGGACTGACCGCCTTTTCCTGGAACCTCTGGAGCTTCGCGCTGTTCAGATCCATCACCGGCGCCGGTATCGGCGGCGAGTATTCGGCCGTCAACTCCGCCATCGATGAACTCATCCCGGCCCGATTTCGCGGCCGCGTCGATCTGATGATCAATGGCAGCTTCTGGCTGGGCGCCGCCGTGGGCGCGGCGTCGACGGTGATCCTGCTCAATCCGCGGATTCTGCCGGTCAATCTCGGATGGCGTCTCGGGTTCGGCGCCGGCGCGGTCATCGGGCTGAGCATCCTCTACATGCGCCGCTTCATCCCGGAAAGCCCGCGATGGCTGGTCACGCACGGACAGCGCGAGGAGGCCGAAATAACCGTCGCCGCCATCGAGCGAAGGGTGGCGAGCGAAACCGGCGTGCGGCTCGAGGATCCATCGCCCGATGAGGCGTTGCGGCTGCGCGAGCGGCATCATTTCGGCCTGGCGGCGGTCCTGATGCCGCTGCTGACGGAGTATCGCGCGCGCTCGGTGCTTGGGCTTACCCTGATGGTCGCGCAGGCCTTCGTGTACAACGCAATCTTCTTCACCTACGCGCTCGTGCTCACCCGCTACTACGCGGTGCCGGTCCATAGCACCGGGCTTTACCTGCTTCCGTTCGCGCTCGGGAATTTCCTCGGCCCGGTGGCGCTCGGCCATTTTTTCGACACGCTTGGCCGCCGGCCAATGATTACCGCAACCTTCACGATCGCGGCGCTGCTCCTGATCGCGACCGGATGGCTCTTCGCGCTCGGCGTCCTGACCGCGACGACCCAGGCGATCCTCTGGTCGGTGATGTTCTTCTTCGCCTCGCCCGCGGCGAGTTCGGCCTATCTGACCGTCAGCGAGATTTTTCCGCTCGAGATGCGGGCCTTGGCGATCGCGGTCTTCTATTCCGCCGGCACCGCCGTCGGCGGCGTGGTTGCGCCATGGTTCTTCGGCCGGCTGATCGATTCGCAGTCGCGCACGGAGTTGTTCTGGGGCTATCTCGTCGCCGCCGCCCTGATGCTGGCGGCGGCAGCCACCGAGGCCACGCTCGGCGTCGCCGCGGAGCGGACCAGCCTGGAAAAAATCGCCGCGCCGCTCTCCGCGGCACGCTAGACGCGCGCTTGGTCGGGACGGCCGCGCGGCGGTTACTTGGTCGCCAAAATCAATGGTGAGACGTGCGGCGCCGGTATCGTCGCCACTTTCCTGAAGCCGGCTTCCTTCAGCCACTCGCGATACTCGCGCATCGTGAAGACGTCGCCCGTCGGGGTGTTGATCAGCATGTTGAGGCCGAACAGCAGGGGCAGCGCCGGTCCCGTGCGCTGGTCATTGGGAACGAACTCGCCGATGAGCAACATTCCGCCGTCGCTCAGCGCCTGGCAGGTCCGCTTGAGCAGACGCCTGCTCCAATCCGCCCCCTCGCCGTGGAGGATATGGCCCAGGATGGCCAGGTCGAAGCTTGCCGTTCCAAAGTCGACCTCGCGGAAGTCGCCTTCGAGATAATCGTATCTGTCGGCGACGCCCCATTGCTCGGCATATTGGCGGGCGACCTGCGTGACCGCCGGGTAATCGGCCACCGTCACGCGCGCGCGCTTGAGCGCTTTCGCGAACGGAA
>Ga0307374_10003521_pt1 | contig 26725 bp, 27 predicted proteins | sample OX3MG_FD_202532 | JGI IMG/M metagenome (GOLD analysis project Ga0307374, IMG submission 202532) | Soil microbial communities from Risofladan, Vaasa, Finland - OX-3 | ecosystem: Environmental > Terrestrial > Soil > Coastal area > Acid sulfate soil | place: Finland: Risofladan, Vaasa | collected...
CACGTCATTGATCTGCTTCCATTCACCTTCCGAGGGGGCGTAGGCTTGCTTGATAGCGTCGTCCAAGCGGCGAATTAGACGCTGGGCCATAACCAGCCGGATGGCTGACACGAACAGTGGGTTTTGGCCGATAATGTCGGCTATGCGCGTCAGGGCGGCAGCGGCCGAGCCGGCATGGAAAGTAGCCAGCACCAAGTGACCAGTGAGGGCTGCTTGCAGAGCGGTCTTGGAAGTATCGACATCGCGAATCTCGCCAACCATGACAATATCCGGATCCAGACGCAGCACGGCGCGCAGCTTGTCGGCGAAGCTGTCGTCATTGCCGCCCTCTTCGGAATGGACCGATATCTGAGTGATGCCGGGGAACTGGTATTCGACCGGGTCCTCGATGGTAATAATTTTGCGCTCTTCGGTGTTGAGCGAATTAAGCATGGAGTACAGGGTGGTGGTCTTGCCAGAACCGGTCGGGCCGACAACCATTACCAGACCGGTTGGTTTGGCGACGATATCGTCAACGACTTGGCGCTCGGCGGCCGACAGGCCCAACCTGTCCAGGGTGTACATATCCGGATCCATGTTGAACAAGCGCATCACCACGTCCATGCCGTTGATCGTCGGCACGGTCTCCAGCCGGACGTTGACGTCCACCTCGTTGCCGTCGGCCATTTTGACTTTTTGGGCAATGTGCCCTTGCTGGGCCTCGTTGGCACTGGTGGAAACGTCGCCGGCGCTGGCAACGGCCGAAATCAGGATGTGGTACTTATCCGGCTGCAGCCGGGCTATGGGATGCAGCACGCCGTCAATCCGGAAACGGATGCGTACGTCGTCGGCCTGCGTCTCGATGTGAATGTCCGAGGCGTTCAGATTGTGGGCCTGGGCCACCAGGTAGGCCAGCATGTCATCAGCCCGCACCTGCTGCAGCATGTCCGAAATCTGGCCGACCTGTTCCTCGCTGCCGGCCTGGTTCAGCTCGATGTCCTGGTAAACCACTTGCTTAGGCGGATCATAAAGGCGCATATATTCCCGAAAACCGGCATCCGAAATAATCGCGAAAACCACCCGCTGATCAAGAAAACGCCTCTGTAAATTAGCCATGGTTTGCTGAGAAGTCGTAGTCGTAACGCCAAACAGAACGTTGCTCTTGTCGGCCCTCAAGGGTACGACCTTCGTCTGATAAAGCTCCGGCACGCTTAGTAAATCACGGTACAGTGGTTTCTCGCCCAGCTGCGAGGTGTCGGCATAATCCATCCCCAGCACGCGGGCACGGCGCTGCGTGGCCTGCTCTTCGTCCTGGCGGGCATCCTGACTCATATCCTTACAGTAAAGCATAAGCAGGGAGCTTTGTACATTTGCTCCCGCGACCTAAATCACGGTCTTGGAACAAAGATACAAAGCTCTCCGCGCAGGCTTTCCTGTATTATTGAGGCTTATGAGAAACTTGGTGCTGATCGCGCATAATCTGCGAAGCGCGCACAACGTCGGTTCGCTGCTCAGGACCGCCGAGGGCTTGGGAGTGGGTAAGGTATACCTAAGCGGTTACTCCCCTTACCCACTTTCGGCGAATGACGAGCGGCTGCCGCATCTGGCGCGCAAGATTGACAGGCAAATACAAAAGACGGCCCTGGGCGCCGAGAAATTCGTTGACTGGCGGCACGAGCCAGACGTCACCAAGCTTATTACCGGCTTGCGCGACAAGGGTTTTACGATTGCGGCCTTGGAACAGGCTCCTGGAGCTATCAAGCTGCCCGACTTCAAGCCGTCCGACCGGATAGCCCTGATTGTCGGCCGCGAAGTCGAGGGCATCGAGCCGGAAATTTTAGAACTTTGCGACCTGGCGCTAGAAATCCCAATGCTCGGCCGCAAGGAATCGTTCAATGTCGCGCAGGCGGCCGCCATGGCGCTGTACCACTGCCGGTTCGCCGGTTGACAGATACCGGCGCGCCGGATGTGCTATAATTCCCCCAGTTAAAGAAAACAAAGAATGGCCATAGCTACCAGACCGAAACCAACCGCTAACCACAGGAAACGCCGGGCCCAGCACCACCGGCAGGGTAAGCTATATCTAAAGACATACTGGCCTTACCTGCCGATGCTGATGATAGTCGGCCTGGGCCTGGTGGTCAACAGCGTGTGGTCCAGCAGCGGCATACTTGGCGTGAAGAGCGATTTTAGCAACGCGGCCCTGTTAAGCGCCACTAATGATAACCGGACACGTGATCACGAGCCGGCTTTAGCCATTAACGCCCAGCTGACAGCTGCCGCCCAGACCAAAGCCAACGACATGGTCAGTCGCAACTACTGGTCGCATGACACGCCCGACGGTAAGACGCCCTGGAATTTCATCACCGCCGCCGGTTATCAATATCAGTCAGCCGGCGAAAACTTGGCATATGGCTTTGACAATGCCAGCGGCGCGGTAGCCGGATGGATGAACAGTCCGAAACACCGGGCCAACATCTTAGACACCAACTATCGGAACGTCGGCTTCGGCGTTGCCAGCTCGCCGAATTACCAAGGCAGAGGCCCGGAAACGGTGATCGTGGCCGAATATGGCCAGCCGGTCGGAACCCCGGCCAGCGTGGCGCCGAACGCGCAGAGTGCCGTAGTCGAGGGTGCTTCCGCCCAACCGGTTTCCCGCATCCAGCTTCTGACCGGCGGCCAGGCGGCCTGGAGCGCCTTGGCTGTCTCCGCCCTGGCTGGCGCGGCTTTCGCCCTCTTCATTGTCCGTAATGGTTTGCGTTTGCGGCGGCTGGTGCTTGAAGGCGAAAGCTTCGTCGCCCATCATCCGCTGCTCGACATAGCCATCGTCTTCGTCTTCACTGCCGGTTTCGTCATGACCCGCGTTGGCGGCATCATCAGCTAGACTTTTTATTGGATAACAAGATTATCGGAGCCAACCAGATCGCGGAGTTGGGTCAGGCCCTCGCTGCCGCGGTCGATGCCTACCGGCAACTTGATGGCCTGCTTGCCGGTAGTTTCGCCGAGCACTAGAACGACTTCGGTTTCGCCCCGGTGCCGGTCAATGGTTTGCTTGAGCGTCAGCAGCATTTTTTCGTCCTGGGTATCGGGCAGCCGGACATAGACGCGCTCAGTCTTGGCTGGCGCGGCCTTGGGCGGCGAGGCTTTGGCCGCCAGTTGTTTGCCGGTCGGCTCATAGGCGGCGGCTTGTTCGGCTGTGATCGCGCGAGCTTCGTCGACAGTGATTTTAACTTCGCCGGTGTGGTTGCCAGATCGATCGCGGGTACTGACTTTGCCGCGGACCAGCACTACCCGGTCACGCTCCCAGATGCCGGCTGTCTGCTGGTAGCTGTTAGGGAACAGGATGGCCTCGATTTCGCCGAAACGGTCCTCGATCTTGACGAAGGCCATGCGCTGGCCGCTTTTGGTAGTGATTTCACGAAAACTGGCGATGGCCCCGCCGACGCTTACCTGCTGGCCGTGATGGTCGGCGGTAATGGTGTTCAGCGGCACGGTCTGCTCGCTTAAGACAATCTCGAACGCTTCCAAGGGGTGTTGGCTGAGATAAAGGCCCAGCAGTTCACGTTCCCAGAGCAGCTGTTCATGGTTGCTGACGACGGTTGGCGGCAGCTGTAACTCCAGACGAGCCTGCGGCAGAACGGCGTCCGCCTGATCACCGAAAATATCCGTTTGGCCGCTGCTGGCCTGCCTTTGCAGACGAGCGGAGTAGGCCAGAATCATATCCAAGTTGTGCAGCAACGTGGAGCGGTCGCCGAAGCGGTCAAAAGCACCGGCTTTGATCAGGCTTTCCAGAGGTTTGCGGTTGACGACGCGGTTACTGACGCGGCCAAGGAAGTCCTCCAGGCTGGTGAATTCGCCATCGTGGCGAGCCCGCAAAATCTCTTCGACGGCGCCAGTGCCGACGTTCTTGACGGCGTTTAGGCCAAAACGGACCTGCTGGCTGCCGGGCACGACGGCGAATTCCACGAAAGACTCGTTGATGTCCGGCGGCAACACGGTTATGCCCATGTGTTTACATTCCGTGATCTCAATCGCCAGCCGGTCGGTATCGTCATAGTCGCTGGTCATCAAGGCCGCCATGAAGGCCGCCGGGTAACGCGCTTTCAGATAGGCGGTCTGGTAGGCGATCATCGCATAGGGCGCGGAATGGCTCTTGTTGAAACCATAATCGGCAAAGGCTTCTATGCGGATCCAGAACTTTTCGGCGAAAGCGCGGGTGACCTGGCTATGCTTGATCATGCCCTCGACGAACTCGGCTTTCATCTTGGCCATGGTGTCGCGCTGTTTTTTACCGATAGCCTTGCGCAAGGTGTCGGCCTGGCCGCCGCTAAAGCCGCACATTTCTTTACTGACCTGCATGAACTGTTCCTGGTAAACCAACACGCCGTAGGTATTGCCTAGGACGGCTTTCAAACCGGGGTGCTCATAAATGATCTTTTTGCGGCCATGCTTACGATCGATGAAGTCCTCGATAAACTGCATCGGCCCCGGCCGGTAGAGGGCATTCATGGCGATCAGGTCATCAAATTCGGTCGGTTTAAGTTGCTTTAGGTAGCGCTTCATGCCGGCAGATTCAAACTGGAAGACTCCAGTGGTGTCGCCACGGCGGAACAGATCCAAAGTCTTATCGTCATCTAGCGGAATGGCGTTGATGTCGATGTCATCCTTGTAAACGCGCTTAATGATGCGCAGCGCGTTATTTATGATGGTCAGGTTAGAAAGCCCCAAGAAGTCCATCTTCAGCAAGCCCAGCTCGTCAATCGGGCCCATCGAATACTGCGTAGCCACCACGCCTTTCTGGGCCATTTCCAATGGCGCGTAGCAAACGATGTCTTCCGGCGCGATGACCACTCCGGCCGCGTGAACCCCGTGGGATCGAATAGTGCCCTCCAGCTGCATGGCCAGGTCAAACACCTGATGGGCGGTTTGGTTGGATTGGTATTCCGCCTTAAGATCACGGTTCTGCTTGAGCGAAGTAGCCAGCGGTATATGACGGCCCTGGACCGGCGGCGGAATCATCTTGGCCAGGCGGTCAGCCTCGGCGTATGGCACCTGTAAAACCCTGGACACGTCACGCACGGCGTTGCGGGCGGCCATCCGGCCAAAGGTGACGATGTTCGCGACTCGCTCCTTGCCGTACTTTTCGACGCAGTACTGAATAACCTCGTCGCGGCGGTTATCCTGAATGTCAATGTCGACATCCGGCATGCTAATGCGGTCGGGGTTCAAAAAACGTTCGAACAGCAGTTCGTACTTGAGCGGGTCAATCTCGGTAATCTTCAGGGAATAGGCGACGATAGAACCAGCGGCGCTGCCCCTCCCCGGGCCAAAGACAATGCCTTGGTTCTTGCCCCAACCGACGAAGTCAGCGATGATTAAAAAGTAACCGTTAAAGCCCATCTGGCCGATGACGCCAAGCTCAAATTCCGCTCTTTCCAGCACCTCTTTAGGCAGGGTCTTTTTAGCTGCCTCGACAGCTAAAGCGGTGGCTTTTTTATCGCTGATCGGCTTGCCGCCTTGCCGGCCGTAGCGCCAGGCCAGACCGCGATAAACCGACTTTTCCAGATAAGATTTTTCTGTTTCGCCTTTTGGCACCGGGAATTTGGGGATTAGGATTTTACCTAATTCGATCCTCAGGTCGCAGCGGTCAGCGATCACTCGGCTGTTGGTGATAAAATTCGGGTGCTCGCTGCCCCAGCGGTCGATGACTTCTTCGGGCTTGTTAACGTGCAGGTCGAATTCCTTGAGGCTCATGCGCTTTTCGTCACTCAAGAAAGAACCGGTCTGGACGCAAAGCAGGATTTCGTGGGCATCTTTATCGCCAGCCTCTAGATAGTGGGCGTCGCAGGTCACCACGCAAGGTATATTCAGCTCCTCGCCCAGACGTATCAACTGGTCGTTAATGACCTTTTGCTCGGTCCAGTGACCGGGATGTTTGGGATGACCGTGGTCCTGGATTTCTAGATAGTAACGGTCGCCGAAAGCTTGTTTGTACCACTCCGCGGTCTTTTTGGCCTGGTCGTACTGACCCTGGCGCAGCGCGTCACCGACTTCGCCGCTGGCACAGCCGCTCAGACAAATCAGGCCCTCGTTATGCTTAGCCAGCAGCTCGCGGTCAATTCGCGGCTTATAATAAAAGCCCTCGAGGTTGGCGATAGTCGAAAGCGCCATCAGATTCTGGTAACCTTCGTGGTTCATGGCCAACAAAATCAGGTGGTAATATTGCTTGTCCTTGCCCGGTTCTTTGTCGTATAGGCTGCGGGCCGCGACATAAGTCTCCATACCAATGATCGGCTTGATGCCGGCACTCGTAGCTTCTTTGTAGAATTCAATGGCACCACTAAGCGTACCGTGGTCGGTCATAGCCACAGCCGTCATGCCGCTGTCCTTGACGCGTTTAATGAGCGCGGGCACCTTCGTCAGGCCATCCAGCAAGCTGTACTGGGTGTGGTTGTGCAGATGCACGTAATCACTAGCTTTCAACGCGTGTTTTTTTGCCGCCAAACCGCCTCCCTCAAGACGTACTTTTCTTCCTCAATTATACGCTTTGGCCTTGACCTGCCGAAGTTTAACTTTTACAACAGGGTTATTTCTTGAGGTATTTGCGGAGGTTCTTAAGAGCCAGGTTGGCGTTCTTGACGGCTCGCTTGAGGTCCTGGTCTTCGGCGTCGCCCTCGTGGACGGCGCTGATAATTTCGCGGGTCTTTTCTTTGGTGTCTTTGGCTTTTTCGACTAGATCGTTAAGTTCGGCCTGGGCTTTGACGCCCAGTTTACCGCTGCCGGCTTTGGCGTCTTTGATAACTTTATCCAGCTCGGTATGGAGACGTTTAAGGTCTTTTTCGGCTTCGACACGGCTTTTTTCGGCGGCGACCCGGAGGTCATCGCGCGTCTGTCTGCCGCTTTTTGGGGCTGTCAGTATACCGGCCAGATAGCCTGCCGCGGCCGCGATTCCGCTGCCAATGGCAAGTCGTTTGATGTTTTGGCTGCGGCGGTCTCTTCTACCCATCACTTTTTTCGGCTCCTATTGGCTAACTTAACTATATTACGGACTAGCTTGAAGAAAGCCATACGGCCCTGGGTGTCTCTTAGTACCTCGGCGGCGGATTCGACCGAATCGACGACGTCTTCAGCCTTAGCGACGACGCGGCGAACGGCGGCCAGCAGCTTGAGCAAGCCTATTACCAGGGAAATGCACAGCAAGAAGAAAATGCTGAGCAGCGCTGTTAGAATAATCAAAAGGGTTGTATCGGTGGTAGTCATACGTTCAGTATATAACTAATTGCCCGCTTGTCCAGCCAGTTGGCTACTGCTCGAGCTTTTGGCGCAGATAATCGCGGAGCGCCGGTCCGATATCGTCCCGTTGCAGGGCGAAGTTATAGACCGTTTTAAGGTATTCTAGTGGATTGCCGGTGTCATAAAAGACGCCGCCCTTGATTTCCAAGCCATAGATGCGGCGACCGTCCTGGATCATTTTCTGCATGGCGTCCTGGATCATGAATTCGCCCTCGGCCGGGTTATGGGTTTGGCTCTGCTTCTGCAGATAGTCTATGATGGCCGGTTCAAAGACGTAACCGCTGACCGAAGCCAGGTCAGAGGGCGCCTGATCGCGGCTGCCAGGCTTCTCGACAATGGTGGTCATGTCGATCAGGCCAGGCGCTAACTCCTTGCCATCGACGTAGCCATAACGTTTGTAATCCTCGTCGCCATCGCGTCGGACAGCGGTGATCACCGAACCGCCCCGTTCCTCGTAAACTGTTAACATCTGGGTGAAGCGGCTGGGTGAAGCAGTTACGAAATCATCCGCGAAAGTATAAACGAACGGCTCATCACCGATCAGGTGGGCGGCGTTGAGCAGCGGCGTGCCGGTGCCGTAAGGACCTTTTTGACGGATGTAGGCGAAGTTGGCCAGACTGGAGATCCGGTTGGTCGCCTCCAGCAGAGCTTTCTTTTGTCCGTTTTCCAGGTTGTTCTTGAGATCGGAGCTGATATGGTCGAAATGATCCTCAATAGTACGCTTGTGATAACCGGTGACGATGACAATGTCGGTAATGCCGGCGCCGGCCAGCTCTTCGACGATGTGCTGAATAATCGGTTTGTCGACCAACGGCAGCATTTCTTTGGGCATGGCTTTGGTCTGCGGCAGAAACCGCGTACCAAAACCGGCAGCCGCGATAATCGCCTTAGTAACTTTTTTCTGCGCCATTGAATTGATTGTAACACGACTTTTGGCTCACTCAACACTTGTAATACAATGTTTTAGGAGTATAATCAAATTAATGCAGTATGAGCGATTGCCGGTGCCAATGCCCGGAGAGTATGACATACCCGCTGAACGGGACCAGGCTTTTGAAAAGCTCTGGTTGCTGTGGGGCGAGTCAGCCGGATTCAGCCAGGAACAATTTGGAATGCTCTTTACGGACGCCGAAAACCAATACACCGACGAGCTGCCGCACCATAACTTTCAACATGCACTGCGGGTCTTTTGGGACGTCATGAGTTTGGCGGACATCTGCGAGGCTCACGATATCGCTGCCAACCGGAAAGCGCTAAGTGTGGCCGCCTTGTTCCATGACGCCGGTTTCCACCATGACTTCATGCAGCACCGGTTCGATTCCAAAGAAGAATATTCGGCGGCTATTCTTAGCGCTCTAAGCCATAAATATGGCCTTCAGCCGGCAGATGTTGATGTAGCCAATCAAGCCGTCCGCTCGACAGCGCTCGACGGCACGCCGGTCTCGATTGAAGATAAAATCTTGGGGCGAGCCGACCTGATGAACATTAGCGGAGACTATGCAGCTTCTTTTGAGCCGACGACAGAGCGGCTTATGACGGAGGCTCAAAAGAAGAATAGTAGCGGAATTATTGATCGCCTGGGGTTCAAGCGCAGCAGCATAAAAGCTATAGCAGCCTATCTGGTTCGTGATCTGTCTCTTGGCTCTTTCGAAGGTCGCGAATGGCTGAAGCGGCCGGCTTCCAATCTACGACGTTTGGTTATCGAGACCGCTAGTGAAGAAGGCTTGCCCATGCAGGAATTCGTCCGCCGGCTGGGCAACTCGGCTGTTAATAGCCTGCTAGGTGAGCACCAGTCCGACGACCCAGACCTTTAAATTTCGAGCCGTTTTTTGATGAGGTCTTGGGCGAGGGAGGGGTTGGCTTGACCCTTGGATTCTTTCATGACCTGGCCGACCAGGAAGCCGATGGCCTTCATCTCACCGTTCTTGACGTCTTCGGCCGCTTGCGGATTGCCCTTGATCACCTGCTCGACGATTTTGGTGATGGCGCCTTCGTCCGAGACCTGAATGTAGCCTTCCTTGGTCGCGAAATCCTCGATGCTTTTGGGAACCGTGCCCAGCATGAAAATGTCATTTATTAAGTCCTTGGCGCGTGACGAGCTGAGTTTACCGTCCTTGATCAGCTCGTAAATTCTCGGCAGCGTGTCGGCCCATTCGTGCTTGGTGAATTTATCCGAGCTAGTCCGCAATGGCTCAATGATGTTGACGAACGTATTGGTGACCCACTTGACGAAGTCTTTGTCGCCCAGATTGGCTTCGATGAATTCCAGGTATTCGTATTCTGGCAGGTCGGCTTGCGTGTCGATCATCAACTCGATCGTTCTCTGGTCGACACCGAGGCCGCTGAGGCGTTTCCGCCATTCGTCAGGCATGACCGGCATTTCGGCTTTGACGCGTTCGATGTAGGCCTGCTTGATAACGATAGGCGGGACGTCAGGCTCAGGCATATAGCGGTAATCGTCGGCCTCTTCCTTGGTGCGCTGGGAGAAGGTTTTTTGCTTGGCGTCGTCCCATCCGCGGGTTTCCTGGACGACTTTTTTGCCCTTTTCGAGCAGTTCAATCTGACGGGCGACCTCGTAATCAACAGCCTTTTCGACGGCCCGGAAGCTATTGAGGTTTTTGGTCTCGGAGCGCGTGCCCAGCTTGTCGGTTTTACTGACACTGACGTTGACGTCGAAGCGCATGTTGCCGTAGTAGAGGTTGCAGTCGCTGACGTCGGCATAGCGCATCCTTAGGTAGAGTTCGCGGGCGTAAGCCTTGGCTTCGGCGCTGGAGTGCATATCAGGCTCACTGACGATCTCTAGCAGCGGCGTGCCGGCCCGGTTGAGGTCAACCAAGCTGTAGTCCTGGCCGGCGTGGTGCGTGCTCTTGCCGGCGTCTTCTTCGAGGTGTGCGCGGGTGATGCCGACGGTTTTTGGCTGGCCGTCAACCTCGATTTTGACAAAACCACCGGCAATGATAGGCTCGTCGTACTGACTGATCTGGTAGCCTTTCGGTAAGTCAGGATAGAAGTAATGCTTGCGGTCGAATTTGCTGAAATGCTCCGGCTCCGTGCCCAGTGCGAAAGCCGCCCGGGCCGCCAGATGGATAGCTTCGGCGTTAAGCACCGGCAGCGCGCCCGGCAGCCCGAAACAGATATGGCTAACCAACGTGTTGGGCGGCGCCTCACGGGCGTCATTACCGACCGCGGCGAACAGTTTGGTCTTAGTCTTGAGCTGTACATGACATTCAATGCCAATGGTCGTGACGTATTTGGACCGGGTCTTGGCATCAATCACGACTCAGAGCCCCCAGATCCCTTAAGGCTTCGCGAAAACCGGCCAGCGCGATAACCATGTCCTTTTTCTTGAGTTTGCGGACGTCAATCTCTTCTTGCTCCATCCGCTTGCGCAGCTTGTGGCCAACCCAGACAGTGTCGTTACTGCTGAGCGCGTGTTGGGCGGCCACCAGGCGTTCGCCAGTAGTTTTACCCTTGTAGCGGCAACGCTTGAGGACATCACAAAGCAGGTTGTCGGCTTCGATAATGGCTTGGGGCCAGGTCTTGCGGCTGCCGCAGTGGCCTTGCAAACTCTTCCAGCGCTCGGTGTAATGCTTAACGTTCAATTTGCGGCGGGGCAGTAGTTTCACAGTAGTTCCTCCGTTTGTTTAGCCAGTGTCAGAAGTTGCCGGTCGGCCCTTTGGGGCGCCATCAGCTGCAGCCCCACGGGCAGCCCATCGATCTCGCCGGCCGGCAAGCTGATTGCCGGATTCCCGACCAGGTTAACGGCTACCGTCATAATATCGCTGAGGTACATTCGCAACGGGTTGTCGGCGTTCTCGCCAATCTTAAAAGCTGTTGTCGGTGCCACGGGACCAACCAAAAAATCTACCTGCTTGAAAGCCGCGTTAAACTCATTGATAAGCTTGGTGCGGACGGTTTGGGCTTTCTTATAATACGCGTCATAGTAGCCGCTGCTGAGCACGTAGGTGCCGATCATAATCCGGCGCTTGGCTTCTTTGCCAAAACCCCGGCCGCGTGAGCCTTTGTAGCTGTCTTCGAGGTCTTTGGCGGCAGCATAGCTGTAGCCATAACGTTGCCCGTCATAGCGCGCCAGGTTGCTGCTGACTTCGGCCGGACAGAGAATGTAATAGACCGCCAGGGCCATCGGTAATGATGGCAGGCTGATCTCTGTGATTTCGACCCCTGCGGCTTCAAACCGCCGGACGGTCTCTTCGACGATTTTAATTATTTTCGGATCCAGGCTTTCGCCCATATGTTCGCGAATAATACCGATTTTTTTGCCCTTGATTGAATCCTGGAGTTGGGCGTAGCCTTTTGAATCCCTGTCGATAGTTGTGCCGTCGAGATCGTCACGGCCGGCCATGACGTCCAGCACCAGCGCCGCGTCTTCGACCGTGCGAGCCAAAGAACCAATCACGTCCGTACTACTGGCCATAGCCACTACCCCGCTGCGCGAAACCAATCCGTAAGTCGGTTTGTAGCCGACGCAACCGGTGAAGCTGGCCGGCTGGCGAATCGAACCGCCAGTGTCGGTACCCAGCGCGAACGGCGCCATGTCGAGCACCACGGCCGCTGCCGAACCGCCGGAGGAACCGCCCGGCACGCGGGTTTTGTCGTGTGGGTTCTTGGTCGTGAAGAAGTCGCTGTTTTCGGTGCTGGCACCGTGAGCGAAAGCGTCCAGGTTGGCCTTAGCTACGCAGATAGCGCCCTCGGCTTCCAGCTTTTCTATAGCCGTGGCCTGGTAGGGCGCGGTGAAACCTTTTAGGATGTTGCTGGCAGCTGTCGTCTCGGCACCAAAGACCAGGAAGTTGTCCTTGGCTATAAAAGGTACGCCGGCCAACCGGCCGGGATTTTCGCCTTTAGCGGCGCGCGCGTCAATCGCCTTGGCCCGCTCCATGGCCCGCTCGGCCGTGGTCGCGATAATGGCGTCATAGTCTTTTTTTGCGGCGATAGTCTTGAGCGACCGTTCGACAAGGTCGGCGGCTTTCAGTTTGCCGGCGCGCACTTGCCCTGCCAGTTCGGCGATCGGCAACCACTGACTCATCCCAGCATCCTTTTGACCTTGATCTGGTTGTCTTTTACCGTCGGCACGTTTTTTAATAATTCAGCTGGCGCGTAGCCGTAATCTTTGACCTTGTCTTCACGCGTTACATTGGTCAGGCCAGTCACTTGATTGGTCGGTTTCAGCCCTTTGACGTCGACGCTTTGTAATTGCTCGACGTATTGTAGAATCTCCGAGAGTTCCGTGCGAAATTCTTCAATTTCGCTCTCGGACAGCTCCAGCCTAGCCAAATGAGCCAATTTTAAGACATCTTCCCGGGTAAGTTTCGCCATAGTTACTAAGATTGTACCAGAGCGGCCGCCAAAAGTTGAACATTTTTATCCCTGTTAGCTTCCGTATTAATTATCACCTTTACAAAAATTTCGCGGAGGATTACGATAAAAAGTGAAAATCCACTGTGAAATTTTTAACAGGCAAATATCATGGAAGCAGCGAGGATCCCCTTAGAAAAGCCACCCAACCCCAGGGCGGCAGGTTCACCTGAACCTGGCTCCGTTAGCCGATTAAGCCCTCTCCGGTCAGTAGAGGGCTTTTTGGATACTGAAGCTGACGGGCAGTTATATGATTTACAGATTGCCGACTGGCAAGAGGGCAAACCCAAGTTCGACAAATCAGTAGGTGAGGTTTGGACGTCAGTCGTTACCCTAGAGGACGATTCACGTTATGTTTTCCGCAAGACAGTGCCGCTTGAGCAGGCATGGGAAACATCGGTTGATTTCAGCCCGCCTTTAGCGACCCGCGTCAACGGTTTTAACACCTATATCGCCCGTCAGCTCAGCAAGCGAGGTATGCATAGCCGTATCGTCGGTACCAACCAGTCCCATAACTTTAATCTCTTGCACGACGCGCAGGCAACGCTTCACATCCTGAACGAAGATGACCGTCGGCAAGAGCGGCCAGGCAGGCAAACCAGTGCCCCGGGTGAGTCCCTGATGATCGGTTATTCAATGGGCCAAATGAAAGAGCTGGCCGAGCTCGGCTTGGCGCCGGCAATGGGGCGAGATATCGTTGCCTCCATCGGGCTTGACCCTTGTTTGGGCGAAAAAGTTGATTACGGGCAAGAGCTGCGTAATCTAGGCTGCTCGCTTAAGTTACTTAATTACCTGGGGCGTGAAGCCCTAGAGATACCCAAAGGCGTAATTAGCAGCCTGTTCGAGGAACGTGATCCGGTTAGAACGCTGCTAAGGATACGGCACTTGGCCGGGACGGCGGGCCTGTCCCCGGCCTACTTCAGTAACATTGCGGACAAGTGGAAAGTTCTAGCCACCGGCGAGACGGGCAAGTATTTGGATAAGATCCCCAATGACGCCATTATCGTCATCCACTTCTTCAAGGATAGTTATTTTAACGATAGCGAATTCTTTGAGAGCGCCTTGGGCGGCCGTCCTTTCTTCCGACCCATCGAAGAAGACGGCCTACACCTGTCCGGCGCCCGGTCAAGCGTTGTCCGGGCCGTAGCGGAGCACGCCAGATTGGCTCTCGAACTGCGTGAACAGAACGCCGGTCGGGCCGAAATAGCCGATGCCCTGGACACGCCCATCTTGACCGGGGCTGGCGATATTTAAGCAAGCTAGAGTTTCTTTTTGATGTCGGCGATGAGGTCGCGGAGTTCGGCGGCGGTTTCGAACTGGAGGTTGGCGGCCGCCAAGTCCATCTGGGCGGTCAGATCTTTTATCAACGAGCCGTATTCATCCTTGGGGATTTTGTTGAGGTTGAGCTTGGCGCGCTGGGCTTCTTCGGGAAGTTCGGGGCGCATGCCGGCTTCGATGGCGCGGGTGATGCCGGTCGGCGTGATGCCGTGCTTGGTGTTGTAGGCTTTTTGGATTTTGCGGCGGCGGGTGGTCTCGTCCATGGTCTTTTGCATGCTTTTGGTGACGTGATCGGCGTACATGATGACGTGGCCTTCTTCGTGGCGGGCGGCCCGGCCGACGGTTTGGATCAGGGCTTGTTCGCTGCGCAGGAAGCCTTCTTTGTCGGCGTCGAGGATGGCGATCAACGAAACTTCGGGCAAGTCGAGACCTTCCCTTAACAGATTGATTCCGACTATAACGTCATAAACGCCGAGGCGCAGGTCGCGCAGAATATCCGTCCGTTCCAGCGTGTCGATGTCGCTGTGGAGGTAGGCGACTTTGATGTTGAGTTCTTGTAGATATTCGGCCAGGTCTTCGCTCATGCGCTTGGTTAGGGTGGTGACCAGCACACGCTGGCGCTTTTCGACCGTAGCGCGGATTTCGGCGATCAGGTCGTCGATTTGGCCCTCGATAGGCCGGACTTCTATAGGCGGGTCGAGCAGGCCGGTCGGGCGAATGACCTGCTGGGCCGGTTCCGGGCTCCTGGACAGCTCGTACTCGGCCGGCGTGGCGCTGACATAAACCGTTTGGTTGATGTGCCGCTCGAACTCAGTGAAAGTCAGTGGCCGGTTATCCAGCGCGCTCGGTAGGCGGAAACCGTGTTCCACCAACACCTCCTTGCGGGCCCGGTCGCCATTGTACATACCGCGAACCTGCGGAATGGTCATATGTGACTCGTCGATGAACATCAGGTAATTGTCAGGGAAATAATCCAGTAAGGTGGCCGGCTGTTCGCCGGGCTCACGGTTGGTCAGATATCTTGAATAGTTCTCGATGCCTTTTACGAAACCGGTTTGCTCCAGCATTTCCAGATCAAAACGGGTGCGTTGTTCCAGGCGCTGAGCCTCCAGCAACTTACCCTCTTTCTTGAATTGGGCCAGACGCTCGGCCAGCTCCTGCTCAATGTGGCCTAGCGCGACTTTTAGCTTATCTTGCGGCGTAACGTAGTGGCTGCCAGGGAAAATTTTGTACTCCTCGAGTTTGCTTAGGATCTCCCCTGTCAGCGGGTCGACTTTGGTGATACGTTCCACCTCGTCGCCAAAGAATTCAATCCTATAGGCCAACTCCTCACCGGCCGGGAAAACGTCTACCACGTCGCCACGCACGCGGAAAGTACTACGGTGGAAATCGATGTCGTTACGCTGATACTGGATGTCGGTCAGCTGGCGCAGCAGCTTGTCACGGACTTTGCGCTCGCCGACCTTGACGGGGATCGACAGGCCGCTGTAATCCTCGACCGAGCCAATGCCGTAAATACACGACACGCTGGCCACGATTATAACGTCCTGGCGGCTCAACAGCGCGTCGGTGGCGGCATGCCGCAGGCGGTCGATTTCTTCGTTGATTTGGCTGTCTTTTTCAATATAAGTGTCGCTGCGCGGAATGTAGGCCTCCGGCTGGTAATAATCGAAGTAACTGACGAAGTAGTGGACGGCATTATCCGGAAAGAAATGCTTGAACTCGGTATACAGCTGCGCCGCCAACGTCTTGTTATGGCTGAGTACCAACGTCGGCTTTTGGATGTTTTGGATGACGTTGGCCATGCTGAAAGTCTTGCCGCTGCCGGTCACGCCAAGCAGCGTCTGATGGTGCAGACCATCCCGCACACCTTTGGTCAACTGCTCAATCGCCGCCGGCTGGTCGCCCGTCGGCCCAAAATTACTCTTAAGTTTGAACTTATTCACTCATCTAGTGTATCAAGCCCTTTTAAAAGTCTCAGCCGGCGTGAGGACGTTGCAAGTCAGAGCGCAGGAACCATTCTTCGTCGTGATCTTTGAGCTGTTTGCGAATATCGGCATACTTTTTATCCAGAATCTCGACTATACGGCTTACCAACCGTTCGGGATCATCGTCACAGACTACCAGATTATCGTCAGGCGGTTCGAGTACTTTCAAAAGTCCGGGAATCTCGTCGGCCGTACCGCCGCTGCCAAGCAAAATGCCGCAAGGCTTATGAGCCTCCAGGGCTGAGGTGAATTCGTGCAGGCTGCCGAAACGCCCACCGATGGTAATTACGGCGTCGCTGGACTGCACGAGGTACAGGTCGCGCCCGACATAGTGCAAACCTGTGAAGTTGATGAAATCGAAGCAGTTGCTGGGCAGGCGGTATTTGCGCAGATGTTCACGGAAGCTGACAGCCGGCGAAAAGCCGATACTCATGCCGCCTGCTTCGTGGGCCCCCATAGCGGCATAATAAGGCAATCCGACTGTCGCGCCGGTGGTCAGAATATGCCCGCTCTTGGCGATAGCCGCGCCAGTGGCCCGGGCTAATTCGGCGGAGCTTTTGACCGTATCGCCAGCCGCCGCGCCGGACACGCAAATTGAATACCGCAACCGGCCGGTCTTGGGGTCCGTGGGCGTCATACAATATTCTCCTGCGTCATGCGGCCACCAACTCCTCGGCCAGCTCGGGCTGTAATTGGCTCATCACCGTCTGTTCGACCGATTCGTGTTTCAAGTAGCGCAACATCAGCTCGTGCCACAGCGAGCGCTGGAAATAATGGATAATCCGACATTCGAATGGCAGCTCGTTGCAGTAGTTAAGCGCCGCGTCGACCACGTTGAGTGACACCGGCTGGCGGTCATGGAGCAAAGCCAAGTGAGCGCTCTGCCGCCAAAAATCGAAACAAGGCTCGATGGCGCTCAGCGTCTCTTCTATGGGATGCCAGGCTATGTCTTCGAGCCGCAGGTGCGGCTCAAGCACTTCGTCTTGAACGTGGTGAACCAATTGGGCGTAATAACGCTGGACCAGGTGCCAGGGTACGGGCTGGTCGAGCAAGCGTGAGTTCAGGCGCGGCTCATCGCCGACAATGGTTTGCACCAGGTTGCCGAAGTCGGGCCGAACTTGGCAGAGTTTGAGGAACGTACCGGCGACGCGGATTTCGTTCAGCTCGTGCAGCGCCAACGCCAGACTGGCCGTTGTGCTACCGGCCGGCGCTTTATCCGACAGGGGCAGGAACACCAGGGCACCCAGTTCTTTGAGACATAAAATATTGTGCCGGGTATGGCTGACAGTGTCCTGGGCCAGTTCCTTCCAGCGTTTGGAATCCGGCTGCACCAAACTGATTGAGCGGTCTTCAAAATCACTTGGACCGAGGTGCTTATAGCTTTCCAGTAGGCGTTGCCGCCAAGTGGCGCTTTCGCTCAGCCAAGCCGCCGCCATGATAGAAATCGGCGGTTCGTGTTTGAGCATAGAGTCCAACGAGCGGTAGCCCAAGTGCTTCATGGCTTTCTTGGGCGGCACGGATTTGATAATTGATTTTAGCGCGCTGGTTTTGAGCGCGAAACAGCGTTTGGAATCCGGCAGTTCCTTGAGCGCGTGGATCATACCGGCTACCACCTCGGCCTCAGCCGAAACATGGGTGGCGGCCCGTGTCCTAAGAGTCCTGGTTAGGCGGGCGTCGTCGGCTTTAATACGTTCTTGTAGGGCGTGATAAAGTTCTTTGGCTGTGGTGTCACGCGGATCAAGGCCCAATTGCTTAAGTTTGGCCTGGGTCTGGCGCAGCACTTCCGCGGTAAGGCGAATGTCGGCATTGGGAGCGCCGTTGGCGGATTCCAGGTTTTGTAAGCCAAGCCGAAAGGATGGCTCCGGTGCCTGGAGTGATTCTGACAAGAAACGGGTCATAGCTGTTTCCCGCCCCTGTTATTTTTATGTTTTCTCATGGTTTGCCCCGTATTTACAGATTACCATAAGCGCCGCTGGAAAACCACTGAAAGACGCCTATTCCAGGCGGGACGGGTGGTACCACTCCGGTGCCTGGGCCAGCCAGTGTTCGAGGGCATGCTGGGTCAGCAGACCGGCCTGGGCGCCGACTTTTTGGACCACGCTCATGGAGTTGACCGGCGCCCAGCGCAAGGCGTCTTCGAGGTTTCTGCCTTTGATCAGCGCCGCTACGAAAGTCGAGGCGAAGGCATCGCCTGCACCGGTACGGTCCAGCGGCGGTGCCGGATCGGGATACAACGGCATCGAGAAACGGTTATCGCCGTCCGAGGCGTAGGCACCTTGCGGCCCGTCGGTGATGACGACGATTTTAGGCCCCAGCGCGTGCAAATGATTGATCAGGTCATGAATATCTTCGTGGTTGCCACCGCCGACGGTGACGGCCTCTTCCCTGTTCAGAACCAGCACCTCGGTGCGGCCATAAATCCTATGCAGCCGCTCGGCGCCAGCTTCCATCTGGAAAGTCGCCGGCTGGAAAGCCAATTTGACCTCCGGATTATCATCCAGCCAATCAGCTACCTGGTCATGGTACTCAAGCGCATGTTCGCTAACCGAGCTAAAGTAGACCCACTTGGGGATTTCGGCCGGCCTAAGATGCGGCCAGTGGTAGTCGTATTCCTCGTGTTTGATCAGGATGGTGCGCTCCTCTTTGTACCAGAGCACATAGTGGTAGTTGCTCTTTTTGCCGGGGTTGATACGCACAAAACGGGTATCAACATGGTTCTTATCGAGCGCTTTGATCATGTCGCGGCCATGCGTGTCAGCTCCAACGTTGGTAACGAACGCGCTATTGAGGCCCAACCGGGCGCAGGCCACGGCGGCATTGCTAGCATTACCGACCGCCTCGACGACTTCGACATGGTCAAAAGGAATCTTGGTGCCGAATGGAATAGCCAGCCACTTACCTTGGTCATTCTCGTAGGTGACCGCCTGGTCATCGAACATCTTAATAAAAGCGTCGGTAACAATATCCCCAATACTGATTACATCCGGCTGTTCGGCCACTTTATTTACCCTTCTTGCAATAGATAATGTTTATGCTTCCAGTGTAGCATATTTGACGTAGTGTGATATAATATTCTATAATACTCATAAAGTTAAGAGAAATTAAGAAGTATGGCTGATCAAAAGCCGGAACATCGCTTTATTAACTATCAGCCGCCACCGGTCACTGAGATATTAGACCCAGACTTTAGGCAGGCATTTATCGACCAAAAGCTCGCGAACATAGCTAACGGCATAAAGGCCACTCTGCTGCGAGACAACACCGCCGAGGAATTCGTGCGGGGAGAGACGCCCCTCTGCGCGCAGTATGAATGCGCCGGACTGGCTTTCCTGTACGGTATTGAGCTCGACGAGAACACGCCTCAACACGATCTGGAAATAGTGAGCCGACCAATCTTTGAACACGTGATCAAGGGAATAGGTAGCGCGCTTCAGGAAAAACGCTTAAACGGCCGCTTAATGACAGGGTTTGACTATGATTTTGACAAATACGAGCCCTCTATACTCAGGGTCGTTGTGTCGGCTAGGCCGCCAGAAGAGTAGTTTACTTTTTATCTAGAAGGGCGTGGGCGGCCAGGCGTATATGTTTGGCGGTCAGGCCGAAGTGTTCGAGCAGTTGGTCCGGCGCGCCGGATTCGCCGAACCGGTCACGCATACCTACGCGCTTAATCGGAGTTGGCAGCTCTTCTGCCAGCAGTTCGGCGATAGCACCGCCGAGACCGCCGATGATTTGGCCCTCCTCGGCGGTCACGACGGCGCCGGTTTTGCGCACGCTTTTAAGGATCGTTTCCTTGTCGAGCGGTTTAACCGTCGGAACGTGTAAGACTTCGGCATCGATGCCGTCTTTGTACATCATCTCGGCGGCGACTAGCGCCTGGTAGGTCATGGTTCCGGTGGCGATCAGCGTAATATCGGCGCCAGGCGCGAAAACGTAAGCCTTACCGATCTCAAAAGGTGTCTTGTCGGTCGTGATAATCGGCGTCGCCTCGCGGGCCAGCCGGAGGTAATTCGGCCGCTTGTCAACCGCCATGGCCAGTGTGGCCTTAGCTGCTTCGACGCTGTCACAGGGCGCGATGACGACCATATTGGGCAGCACCCTCATTAGCGCCAGGTCTTCCAGCGCTTGGTGCGTGGCCCCGTCCGGGCCAACACTGACGCCGGCGTGGCTGCCGGCGATTTTGACCGGCCGGTCGTTGAGACAAATCGTGGTGCGGATCTGTTCCCAGTTGCGCCCGGGGCTGAATGCGGCATACGACGACACAAAGGGAATCTTGCCCATGGCGGCCAGCCCCGCTCCGGTAGTTACTAAATTTTGCTCGGCTACACCGATCTCAATAAACCGCGCCGGGAACTCCTTGGCGAACAGGCTCATCTGCGTCGAGTCGGTTAAGTCGGCGCAGGCAGCCACGACGTTATCCCAGCGCTTCCCCGCCTCCAATAGCCCTTTACCGAAACCCTTGCGAATCGGCTCCGACTCCAGCTTGCCTGATAAGTCAGCCAGATGCATGTCACTCATGTTCGCTCCGGATCTTGCCGCCGAGAGTGCGCAGTTCATGCAGAGCTTTGACGGCTTCTTCGTGGTTGGGCGGTTTGCCGTGCCAACGGAAGTCGTATTCCATAAAGTCCACGCCCTTGCCGGGAATGGTGTGGGCGATGATCATAGTTGGTTTTTCGACGATGGCCCGGCCCATAGCGCAGGCGTCGATGACGGCCTCGATGTCATTGCCATCAATCTCTATCACGTGCCAGCCAAAGGCTTGCCACTTGGCATGTAGGTCTTCCAGCGGCATAACTGATTCTGTCGGCCCATCGATCTGAATGTTGTTGCGGTCGGTGATGGCGATTATATTATGAAGTTTGTACTTGGCGGCCAGCATGGCGGCTTCCCAGACATTGCCCTCGTCCTGCTCACCATCGCCCATTACCACATAAACCCAGCGGTGCTGCTGGTTATCCATGCGAAGTCCCAGCGCCATGCCGCAGGCCTGGCTGAGGCCGGAACCGAGCGGGCCGCTAGTGGTTTCCAGACCTGGTAAACGCGTACGTTCCGGATGGCCTTGCAGGCGCGAGCCCAGTTGCCGCAAAGTCATCAATTCCTTGCGATCGAAAAAACCGGCATGCGCCATGGTGGCATATTGCACCGGCACACAGTGGCCATTGCTTAGTAAAAAAATGTCCCGTTCGTCCCAGTCGGGCCGTTTGGGATCATACTTCAAAATGTCAAAATACAGCGCCGTAAAAATATCAGCCTGGCCCAACGGTCCGGCGCTATGGCCGCTGCCGGCATGTTCCAGCATCCGAATGATGTCCTCGCGGATGTCATTGGCGATCGTTTGCAATCGTTCCAGAGATAACTTTTGTCCCATCCTGCTTGTGATTATAACAAACGGGGTTCAATAAGTGAGTTAAGTTTTTCGTAGGCCGCCCGGGGGTCTTCGGCCTTATGAATGAAACCGCCGACGTTCAGGACGTCGATGCCGCCTTCGACCAGCTGGCGGGCATTTTGGTCATTGATGCCGCCGTCCCAGGCGATTTCGATCTGAGGATAGAGCTGTCGGACTTCTCGAACCTTATCGAGCAGGCCGAAGTCGACCGCGCTGCCGCCATGGTGGCCTAGATTGCCGCTAAAAATCATGACGTGGTCAAAGCTGTCCAGAATAGGCTTGACGCCGTTAATAGTGGTGTCTTGCAATACGCCCAGACCGGTTTTGATGCCGGCGTCATGCAGCTTAGCGGCGAAAGCCGCGTGGTCAACTTCGGCCTCGGCGTGGAACACCACCAGATTTGGTTTGAGTTCAACCAGTCGTTCCAGATGGTCGGCTGGACGGCGGTACATGATATGGATATCGGCTACTAGCTCCGGCGGCCACCAGACTTTATCGAGTGGCGGTGAAACGGTTGGCGCGAAGTCGCCATCCATCAGATCAATATGAATCCTTTTGGCGAACTGTTGGACCAATTCCATCTGTGCCCGGTATTCATCCTCGCTAAAGGCCGTGACTGTCGGGCAAATTACTGCCATTTTAGCCTGCCGATTCGTCGAGTTTCTTGATCCGGCGGGCATGGCGCTCAGCGCCGCTGAAAGGTGTGTCCAGCCAAGTGCGAATGGCCTGCTGCATCTCGTCAAGAGCTAGGAAACGGTCGGATAGGCTAAGCACGTTGGCATCGTTGTGCTGGCGCGAGAGTTTGATAATTTCGTAAGGGTCGTCGCTCGTGTTGCCCTCGGCGTCGATGGCGGTTTTGGCTACCACTGGACCGTAAAACAGCGCGCAACGGACGCCCTTTATCCTGTTGGCAGCCATGGCTTCGCCTTGCCCGCTACCGCCCAAGATTATGCCGCGTTCGCACTCGCCGCCAGCCACTGCCCTGGCGGCCGGAAACATAAAATCCGGGTAATCATCCTCTTTGTCAAAGCTCTTCGGTCCGAAGTCGGTGACCTCGTGGCCCAGCGATTCCAAAAACAATTTTAGTTCTCTCAAAGCTTCAAAACCGGCATGGTCGGTCGCGACGGCAATTTTCATAATCTAATAATACAATTATTTGGACTTTTTGAGTAGACGACCAGTGTCGGCAACGACCTCGACCAGACGGTTAGAATAGCCCCACTCGTTGTCGTACCAGGCGACGACTTTGAGCATGGTACCGCCGACGACGGCTGTCAGTTTGAGGTCAACGATGGCCGAATGGCTGTTGCCGATGTAATCGCTGCTGACCAACGGTTCTTCCGTGACGTCCAAAATCCCTTGGTAATACGGTTCTTTGGCGGCTTTAATGAAAGCTTCATTAACTTCTTCGACAGAAACAGCGCGTTTGGTTATGATGACAAAGTCACTGAGTGAAACTACCGGGGTTGGCACACGTACGCTCATGCCGCCGAAGATGCCTTGCAGGGCCGGCATGGCCAGACCGGCAGCAATGCTGGCACCGGTGGTGGTCGGTACGATGTTCTCGGCGGCGTTGCGGGCCTCGCGCAGGTCCTTGGCCGGCGCGTCCTGCAACTTTTGCGAAGCCGTGTAGCTGTGGACGGTGGTCATCATGGCCTTCTCGATACCGAAATTGCTTTCGATGACGGCAGCCACTGGCGTGATGCAGTTAGTCGTGCAGGAGGCGTTGCTGATAATATCGCTGGCGCCGTCCAGCTGGTCTTCGTTGACGCCCAGCACAATAGTAGTGGCGCCTTCGCCCTTGGCCGGCGCGCTGAGGACGACTTTTTTGGCGCCGGCTTTGATGTGAGCCTTAGCCTTGGCCGGATCGACGAAGAAACCGGTTGATTCGATGACCACGTCGATGTCATGTTCTTTCCATGGCAATTTGGCCGGGTCGGTTTGGGCCAGCACCAGGATATGTTTACCGCCGACAATAATGCTGTTGTCATCAAAGTCGACTTTTTTGTCATAAGTCCCGTAGTTACTGTCGTGCTTGAGTAAATGAGCCAGTGTCTTGGTGTCGGTCAGGTCGTTGATGGCCACGACTTCCAGGTCGCCACGCTCGAACGCCACTTTGAAAGCGTTCCTCCCGATTCGTCCAAAGCCATTAATAGCAACTCGTGTTTTCATGCCGTTTCCTTTTACAGTTTATATTTTTAGTGTAACGCTTATGCCTTGGATTGCAAACCTAGCGGTCGACGGTTTGGCCGCTAAATTCCGGCAACGTCAGCAATTCTTCAATGTTGTCGAGGTTCTCGAATATCGAAACACTGTCACCCAGATAACTGGTTCGCTTCATTACTAGATCTTTGAGAGCGCTGAAGTCCACCGGGCGAAGCGTTATCTTTTCGCCGGCGTCAGGCGTGGCGGCCTGCCGGTCGATGACATCCCAGGCCAGCCAGACGTAAACGAACCATTCCATTTTGCGATAAGGCTGCCAAACTCTTACCAGCCGCCAGTTTTTGAAAACGTAGCCGGTTTCTTCCAGAATTTCGCGCCGGGCCGCGGCCTCGACATTCTCGTCGTCCGAATCGACGCGCCCGCCAGGAAAGCTCGTCCGCAACCCCAGATGTGGCTGCTCATCTTCTATGACCAACACCTTATCTTCGTCGACGCAGATGACACTGACCGTATCAGGCCGCTTAAGCATCTCAAACCTGTGTTCGGAGCCATCAAACAACTTCTGCGGCCACTGGTATACGTCAAAGATCATGCCCTCAAATGCCCGCTCCGCCTGATCGGGGATCAGCACCGCATCCTCAGGAATGATCTTTTGCATGGTTATTACTGCTTTTTGTAACGTTCAATGCACTCGGCGATGATCTTTTTGGCGTCTTCAATGTCGCCCCAGCCTAGTACTTTTGTGGTCCCGGGTTTCTTAAGATCTTTAACGTGGTTAAAGTGTTCCTCGATCTTTTGTTGCCAACGACCGCCCAGATCGCGTAAATGCTTGATGCTGTCACCGGTGTTACGGTCATCAGCCGGCACCACTACAATCTTGTCATCCATTTCGCCGCCATCTTCAAATCTCATCAGGCCAACAATCCGGGCCTGCAGCCAAATACCTGTTGGCAAAGGCTCATCACAGACAATTATGGTATCAAGTTCATCGCCATCATCATCCAATGTCTGTGGAATGAACCCGTAATTGCTGGGCTTGGCGTAAATCGACGGTTCGACGCGGTCGAGCACGAAAGCCGCCCGCTTACGATCCCACTCGACTTTCAGGAAACTGCCCTCAGGAATTTCCACGACGGTGTTGACTAGACCATTCTGGTAATCGCCGGGTTCTAGGACTTTGTTGAAATCAGGCACTGTTCGCTCCTTTGATTATCTGAGAGTTATCTGGAAATTATTGTACACTACATTTATGCCTAAACGAGATACCAGGCTGAAGATTGTCGGTCATCGCGGCGCTAAAGGTCTTGCGCCGGAAAATACGATCGCTAGTTTTGAGAAGGCGCTGAAATATCATGTAGACGAGATTGAATTGGACGCAAGGGTCACTAGTAACGGCCAGGTAGTAGTTCATCATGACGGTTTTATAACTGACCCCGCGGGAGACAAGCTAGAGATTGACTCTTATACGTTAGACGAATTGCGCCTTCACAAACCCGATCTGACAACACTCCAAGAAGCTATCACCAAAATCAATCGCCAAGTACCCGTAGTGATAGAGGTCAAACCCGGTGTGCCAACAAAGCCGGTAGCAAGAATAGTCGAGGACTTTATCAAAGAGGGTTGGAGCACTAAAGATTTTTGTCTAGCCTCGCGCAGCATGCCCATACTCAAGGAGCTGCATACCCGATTCCCTGAGATTGAAATTATGGTCATTGATTTCTGGTCCGGCGTTAGAGCAACCTGGCGAGCTAGAAAACTGGGCACACGGCGTATCGGCATGCTGGAGTATGGATTATGGCCTGGGTTTATAGCCAGCATGAAGCGGGGTGGCTATGAGCTATACAGCGCTCCGCCTGGAACTCCGCAAAAAGAACGTTTACTTTCAAAATTCGGCTTGGCCGGACAAACTAACAGCGCTGCTCGGGCACGGCGCTGGGAGCGTTACGGCCTGACCGGAGTAATCACCGACTTCCCCGACCGCTTTACAAAATAGGCTATACTATACTTATGCAAGTGACATTGGACCATACCAAGGATGAGGCGGCCAATATCAGGACATTTTATTTTAGGCCGGAAAAGCCGGTTCACTACACGGCCGGACAGTTTATCGAGCTGACTGTTAAACACCCTAGGCCGGACAAGCGCGGCGCCAAGCGCTGGTTCACACTGTCATCCTCGCCAACGGACGAACTACTTAGCATCACCACCAAGTTCGCCGGCGATAAAAGCAGTTCATTCAAAAAAACGCTGTTTGGACTCAAGTCTGGAGCTACGCTAAACATGAGTGACCCGATGGGCGATTTCGTCCTGCCCAAGCTTATCCAGACACCTCTGGTATTCGTGGCCGGCGGCATCGGCGTCACGCCCTTTCATAGTATTCTGACCTGGCTGACCGCGACTAAGGAACAGCGGCCGATCAAACTGCTTTACGCCGTGCGTAACGAGGATGAAATCGTCTTTCAGGATACCTTCACCAGGGCGGGTATACAGCCTACTATAATCGTCAGCGACCCCTCGCCTGCCTGGGGTGGCGAACGCGGCCGTCTCAGTGACGAGCTGATTCTAGACCTGACCAAGCCTACCGATGATACTTTGGTTTACGTTTCCGGCCCCGAACCGATGGTCGAAGCCCTAGAAAAAGACCTCAAAAAAGCCGGCCTACGAAAGGACCAGTTCGTCGGCGACTTCTTCCCGAATTATGACGCTATTTAGGCAGCTATTGGGAGCGGAGTAACATTGGGCTTGGGACAAACTGCTTCTATGATCATGTCGCCCATTTCCTTCGGGTCTAGCGCGGGTTCCCGGCCGGTCACTTCCCTGGCAGTTTCGTAGAAGTCTGCGGGTTCATCCCGGAGGACTATCTGGATGGCAGTACGGCCAATAGTATCTTGGCCCGTCAGATCAATGATCAGACTGCCGTTTTTTGATTCCGCACGCCCAGTGGCTAAAAGTAAAGCCCCGGCAGTATCGGGCGTTATCATGAGTTTGCTAGAGCCTCGACTTGATTCTTTTGTCATGGCATAAACAATAACATTTAACTTTTAGAAAAGCAAGACTATTGTTAATTCTGTGGTGGGTGGGTGCGGCCTTCGAGGTATTCGCGGATTTTGAGGGCAGCGGTGGCGCCTTCGCCGGCGGCACTGGCGATCTGCATGGTGGCGCTGCTGCGGATATCGCCGGCAGCGAAAACACCTGGCATGTCGGTCTCTAAGTTCTCATCGGTCTTAATGAAGCCTATTTTGTCCAGCTCGATTGGCGTCGACTGCAG
>Ga0307374_10003524_pt1 | contig 26717 bp, 21 predicted proteins | sample OX3MG_FD_202532 | JGI IMG/M metagenome (GOLD analysis project Ga0307374, IMG submission 202532) | Soil microbial communities from Risofladan, Vaasa, Finland - OX-3 | ecosystem: Environmental > Terrestrial > Soil > Coastal area > Acid sulfate soil | place: Finland: Risofladan, Vaasa | collected...
AACTTGGAAAAGAAATTATTGCCTGCTCACAAAAAGTAATCAATATGGTTATGATACCTCAATTATCAAGTGCTGCATAATCTATTTTGACAGGAAATGCAACAATTTAAATTTTAAGGTACTAAATATCTTTTATTGGGATTTCCCATCCCCAATAATATCGGTGAAAAAAATTGCAGAATTTTCTGGTTGGCCATTATGTTGCCAAAATTTGCAGTTATAAAAAATGGATTCAGACCTCAATCTGAAGAATTATTCAAGGCTCAGTTTGCTGCCATGTTCAAAACTGATGCATCTATCACCTGGGTAAATTCTGAGAACTGGAACGCAGATGAAATAAGTTCACGAGGAAGAATTGGTCGCTCTATGAGAAATTTAAGATTTACTGTAATTGGTGCGGGTGCTGTAGGATCAAATTTTGCAGAACTTCTCGTTCGATTAGGATGTTACAACCTAAACATAATGGACGCTGAACTTATTTTTATCGGTAATCTTTCCCGCCATACTTTAACAATGGATAAAGTGCATTCCGGAAAAGCGATAAGTCTAGCAGAAAAATTAAATATGATTTTTCCTGGTGCTAATGTAACTTCTATTAATAAAGATTTAAATTACAAACTTAGTCAATCTGATCTTGATGTATTATTGGAAAAAACTGATGTATTAATTGACACAACTGGTGATGATGCAACAATACAATTTATCAGTGATTTTTTATCTAAAAAAAATAAGATCTTTATTTCTCTTTCGACAGGTTTTGCAGCCAAGCGGTTATTTTGTTTTATGAAACATACGCAAGATGGGAACTTGGTAGCGGAATTTTTTAGTCACCTTGCGCCTTGGCTCAAAAGAGATGCTGATGAAAATCTTGATCCTGAGTTCCCTAGAGAAGGTATAGGATGTTGGCATCCTGTTTTTCCTGCTCGGATTGATGATATTTTGATGCTGCTTTCGACTTCAATTCAAAGAATTGAACGTTTTATTACTAATGATGAAACACAAGCTTTTGTTGTAATAGAAAAAGATAAAAATAAACTGGGATTTACACAAGGAATAAAAATCATTGAGGGCTAAAAAAGCTATGAAATTTATTTCACAAGACAAAATTTTTTTTGTAGACATTTCGAATGATTGTCTGGATTGTATTTTAACGAATGTTGAGAAAGCCGGCAATCATGAAACCGGGGGCATATTGACTGGGAGTTATTCTGATGATCTTAAAACCGCTTTTATTAAACTCTTAACCGGTCCACCGATTGATTCCAAGACGGGCCCGACCTGGTTTAATAGAGGCACACAAGGGCTAAAAAAATTAATTGATAAGCTTTGGAGTAAAAATACCTACTATTTAGGGGAGTGGCATTTTCATCCAAATGCGTGGCCCATTCCAAGCGTACAGGATAAGAGGCAGATGAAAGAGATTGCTGTATCAAAACAATATAATTGTCCAGAGCCTATTATGTTAATTATTGGAGGTAACCATTTAGAATATAAGATTGCAGTTTTTGTCTTTACCCGGATGTCAAAAATCTATAAATTAAAACAGATAAACTCAATATGATTTCCGATTTAAAGATTATAAAGACGCCTCCTTTAAACTGGAGAGAATTACAGAATCTTGTTGCATTGGTATTGTCTGATTGCGGCTTTAAGACTGAAATCGAGAAAAAAATTCAAACGGTCAGGGGTGAAGTTGAGATTGATGTCTATGCAGAAAAAATTGCAGGATTTAAGACTATTGTTTTGTGCGAATGTAAATATTGGGATGCAAGTCTACCGCAATCAGTTATACATTCCTTTAGAACAGTAGTTGCAGACTCAGGAGCCAATCAGGGAATTATTATTTCCAAAAAGGGATTTCAGAAGGGGGCTTATAATTCAATATTACACTCTAATGTTGTTTTGTTAAACTGGGATGATTTTCAGGAAGAGTTCAGGATGGAATGGCTCACACAGGTTATAGAAAGAAATTATAAAATCGGCCGGGAATTAATGAATGTCGTAACAAACATAATAAGTTTATATCATGAAGATCCGTCACTTTTGACCGTTAAAGAATTTGACGACTTTCAGATTTCAAGAGAAGAAAATTCAGATTTTCTTTGGTTTACATTTAAAGATCATTATGTAAATCTAGTAACCCACGCGATTTCTCTAAATGAAGTGTTACTACGAATAACCAATTTTAAAAAAATGTTTTCCGAAAATATAGAATCGCTAAGCGATTATTTCAATAGTGTATATCATAGATGCAATCAGCAATTAAATGAAATGAATAGTATATTCGAAAACATGCACCCTAATATATGAATCTGAATATTTAAAAAATGAGACAATAAAGTAAATTGCACAAACTCAATATTTTTGTTAACTATTTAAAGAGAATAAACCATTTAACGATAAATGAACCATTCAAAATTATTGCATCTGATCACTACACAACTTCATAAAAATGCAACCTCACCTGCGGACGCAAAACTTCGCTTTCGCATTTCCCCGCAATTCTTACAAAACGGACATAAAATCAAAAGGGAGGAAATTTATTTTTTAGATATTAAATTATTTTTACCTTGAAACGCTTTTGGGTTTCTCGTTTGAAGAAACTAACTGTGTAATGATTGGATATTTTGATCGAGACAGCCATCTTAAAAACATTTAAGTGTAGGTTGGGAATAATCACGGGTAGACTAAATCTTACAGAGAATTATTAAAAAAGCTGGGCAAATATTTTAAATATTATGAGATAAAATTATAAAAAATGAAACCTTTAATTCTTGATTTCAAAGAAAAAAGACAGGATACAAATGTCGATTTTATTTATCAATATGATATTGAAAGTAAAGTCAACACAGTTACCGTCAATGGAGAGAAGAAAGCTTTTATTGATCTGGAAACAACAGATTTAGAACTTCTAACTAAAACCAGGGTAAACAGAGAACGAGATGACGATCATTTCCTCTTTGAGTTAGGAACCAAAACTGAAGTAAGAAGAGAAAGGGATGATCACAATAATATTTTTCTTGAGCTTGCAACGAAAACATTCACGACCCGTGAAAGAGATGATACCAAAAACAGTTTTCTAGAAAATACTCACAAAGGAAAATATTTTGAAACCCAAAATTGAAATATTATTAATCACAAATAAGACTGATGTAACAACTGATTTTATTGTCAAATCTTTGAGCAATAGAAGGATTGAATTTTATAGATTGAACACGGAAGAAATCGGTATTTCGGTAGATGTCTTATTCAATTTTTTTCAAAACACATACAAGTTGTTTGATAAAAACCTTACAGTAGAAGTTGATTTATTAAAGATAAAAGCAGTTTATTTCCGTCGGCCTGAAATCCGATATCAATTCGATAATTCTTTAACAGAAGGAGAAGTAAATTTCATAAAATCTGAAATGCTTTTCACTTTGGAAGGAGTATACAAAATTTTAAATAACGCTTATTGGTTAAATAACGTTTACGATATAAGAAATTCGGAAAATAAAGTTTTTCAGATGATGCTTGCCAAAGATATCGGCCTTTCAATTCCTAACAGTTTAATTACTAACGACCCGACTCACGCCTACAATTTTTACAAAAGAAATAATAGTTCTTGCATAATTAAACCGATTAAATCCGGATTAATTGAAGGAGAGAAAGAAGAAGGCGTTATTTTTACAAGTCATGTAATTTTAAATGAGGAAAATATAAACCGGATAGAACCGTGTCCCGTTTACCTTCAAAACTTGATTGATAAGAAAGGAGATATAAGAGTAACTGTCGTGGAAGACGAGTTGTTTCCTGCGTTTATTGATTCTCAAGTTAAAAAGGAAGCTCAAATTGATTGGCGGAGAAGTGCAGAACCCTTAACGCATTCGAAAATAACATTACCGGATGATATAGTTACCAAATGCCTTTTGTTGACAAAAAAACTTAAACTAAATTTTGCCGCTATAGACTTCGTAGTTGATAGCGAAAACAATTTTATTTTTCTTGAAATAAATCCAAATGGACAATGGGCATGGATTGAAAAGCAATTAAATTACCCTATTGCGGAAAAAATAACCACTATTCTGATTGAAAAAAGCCTTAATAAATATTAGAGAATTTTTCTGGCCTCTTTTAGAGGAGGAATCTGAAGAAACTGGTTCGGGTGAGAAGGATATACATTTAATTATTTCAGACGAAAACCTGGAAGAGGCCTTTAAGCAAAAATTAAGGACATATGAAAATGAAGAAGACAGACGGAAAGAAATTGAAAAAAAGGCTTCTCTTTATATCAGTACAATAAGTATCGCTACTTCCATCGTTGTTGCAGCAAATACACTTATTACAGGGAAGCAAGAATATGGTTTGCCGATTAAGATTTCAGTGGTAATCACTTTTGTACTTACCCTGTATGCCGTTCGAACAGTTTGGTTTTCTACTAAAGCACTAGAAAGAGGTAATTATTCTGTTTTAGATATTGATGATTTTAATGTCGAGGGTGGTAAACCTCAGTTTTATAAGAAACTAATTCAATCTCTTCATAAAATAACCGAGAGAAATCAGTCACAAATTAATTTGAAGGTCGACTATTTTACACTTGCTCAAGAATATTACAAACGAGCAATTATTGTCATTTGTATCTATGCTTTTATAATTCTAATTTTTTGTTTTTTCATACCAGCACAATGTTCTTCACCCGTTTAAACAAGGAATCAACCTATGCGCCTGGTTTTATTTTTATTCTTATGTGGACTTATAAAAAGTGGATTTTCCCAATCGAATAAGAACGTTAAAATTATAAGACAAAAGAGTTTCGAGTATTCGGATACCGTTCTGGGAAAGATTTATTTAGGCGATTATGAGGCTACGGGTATTATTCGGGGGATGACAGTTCTTACCTGGTTTCGACCAAATATGCAATACAGTTTCCGGAGCTTTTGGATACTGCCCTAATCATTTCTGATTCGGAAAAGGATTATAAAAGATATCAACTGTATTATTCAAAGGAAAATATCAGCAGTGGAAGCATTTTCAAACTGGACAAGGATTTTAATAAAGCCTGGGAAGTGAAATTTAAAGGCAAAAGAGTGACCCATATTCTGCTATTTGACAGTAGCTCATTCATTGTAGCCGGTGAAAGAATAGATATGAAGGTAATCTGGGTGGCAAGAATGAGAATGAGTGACGGTGCACTAATCTGGATGAAAGAATGTAAAGCAGGCCGCAAATTGGAAACAAGTGGCGCTACCATCGCCAATGGTAATATATATGTACTGGGTGCTAAAGAAAGAGTCATACCCCTAAGGATAAAAACCCAATACGGGCGTTTACGGGTCTTGTTTTTCAGGACAAAAGACATGCGGGCGAATTTATTGGTGCTATGTGTTTCAGGAAAAGGAAGGTTACGATGGAAACGTAATTTGGAAACAGAAAAGCAGCTAAATTTCTTTGGAGATGAAATTGTACCGTCAGGAAATTTACTTTATGCTTTGGGCAATTTTCATGGTTTTAAGCATCAACACAGGCAATGGGTTAAAAAGGAAGGCACGTACTTATTTAGTTTTAACCAAAGAGGAAGAAATTTTAAAAAATCATTAGTGGATGCTAACGATATGTTTTACATCATGGGAAAGTCCTGCTTAGCAAAGATTTTGAAGATAATTTTAAAATATTTCAAGTATTGAAATCAAAATTATTGCTAATAGATTCACTTAATAAAGGGTTTCCTGTTTATGGAAAGGATTCGGTTTTTGAAGATGCAGGCAATTATTTTTTTCATGCCGGTAACCGTAATAATATCATTTATATTCTGAATGATAATCAAAGCATCTTAAAATATAAGTACTATAACAGTAATGCTTATACGAAAATAAACGCTCTTTGTGAAAGTTATTCCGGAAACCTATTATTGGTGGGGTGGTCATATGTGCGAAATACGGAAACGGGAAAGCTTTACCAGGTTACAACACTTACCGAGTTCAGGAAGTTCGGGACACCTTCTAACAATTAATTATTTTCTCTACGCATTTTTCTGAACCATCAAATAGTGAAATTATCTACGCCTTTATACCTACCTGGAAATACTTATTCCCTGCTCAAAAAAATACGTACTTATACGGAGTTTTTTGGGAAAAAGAAGTGCCAGCTTTGAAAGAATTTTGATGACAGAAAAATTCACCTAATAAGTATAGAGAGTAACAAAAGGTTACCTTAATTTGAACGGTTGTTATCAGAACAATGTGTTGATAGTACCATAAAATGTAAGCAAATGAAAAATGCAAGTAAAAATGCAACTATAGCTTATTATTATCCACTTTTGTCGAGGTATGCCAGCATGCTCATTGGTGATCAGGACGAGGCAGAGAAGATTGCACGTAAATCGCTCGAAGATCATTATCACATTACTGGGCTGGCGCCTTCAAGACATTTGCGTAATATGCTTAAAATCGATATTTATAACCGGTGCCGTTACTTCAAAATATTTCAAATATTTGACCGCCCTCCCGTAAAAGTGCCTTTAAAACAGTAGGTAAAAATTTGGATTCATGATTTAGATGCGGGGCGTATTCCAAACATAACAAAACGAATATTACTATCTAAAGGAACCGTAGTGAAAAAAGAAGGTGCACTCCGGTCAAATTTTCTGTTGTATTCTTCAAACCAGATTTTGCGGGCTGATTTTGATTTGAGTTTACAACACTGTTCAAACTCTTCTAATTGTTACTCATCCAGAATAATTTCATCGTCAAAGATTACTTTGAACTTCCAGTCATAATTTTTCCAACGGATATAATTTTCCGCCACTTCTTTGCGCAACAACAATTGCGGATGATTTTCAAATCCAGGGGGTTTTACTTCCACCAAAAAGCCTTACCTGTTTCTTTGTGGCGTATTAAAAAATCAGGAGTGTAACGTCGGTGAAAAGTACGAATATAATCTGTGGGCATTCTTGTGCGGGGTGATAATAAATGGAAATGCGTGACCGCAGAAACTCTGCAAACTGGAACATAAAAACGCGTATCACAATACTTTACGGCAAAAAGAGACGGAACGAATCGGCAAGATCGTTACCATTTTAAAAAACAACCGCCGCATTTTGGAGCGGGCACTCAACAAAAAAGAGGTTGTATCACTGAAAGAACAAACCTTGCTCGACGAAGGATTTTTATTCAAATATCATACGCACAACCGGATTAACCAGGGGGACGGGAAAGAATACGTGTTTTGTTTTGAATAGGGGTACATGAGGAAAGGCAATGGCTGGTGTACCATTGTGAAAGGGGAAAAATGATTTTTTAAAACGTATCTATAATTGGAGGTAGCGAGCGTTCTTTTTCAGCGTGTTTCACATTTAGTGGGATGCTGCAGGTTCTATCCAACTGGTAATGGTTTTGAGATCATGATCATAAGTAATGATATCGGGATTTTTTGAGATGAAGAATATTTCCCCTTAGTATTCTGGTATTTGATTCCCATCCCGCTGTAAAATATTATACCCATGTTAGAAGAGTGGGAGGGGATTGAAATACCCAATTACATTGTGAGGCATAGGTGTCACGGCGTATTTTGCTGCAAGGCGGCTCCAAAAATAAGGAGGGAGTACTATACCGGATATTTACATTTTATAGTCACTAAGGAATATATTTTTTATTAGCGGAGAGTCTATGAAAATAATATCATTTTCTTTTTTTTTTATAAATTTGTTTTTACGCGGCGATGATTGCCGTTAATTAAATCCTTTGTAAAGAAGGAATATTTACATAAATTTGTTTTTGCGGCGATCATCGCCGCAATTATAAAAATTTGTAAAGTGCCACTTAATAAGCAAAGAAGAGTAATCATCTCACATATTATAGGAAACGGGGTTATTGTTCCGAGGAAATGGTTCAGTGATCAAAAAATACCGGACTTAAAACTTGGAAGGCATGCAATAGATAATCTGATTAAAAGCAACGAATTATATACCCTTTCCAAAGGAGTTTATTCCAGATCAGGAACAACTCCAACGTGGGGATCAGTATTATACTCATTGCAAAATTTCTTTGATTTAGATGTTGTTGCCGGCGGATTGACAGCTCTTGAATTAATGGGATATGGACATTATACTGACTTAAAAAAGGGTGATAAAATTCATTTATATTATTCGCAAAAACTGCCTAAATGGATTGATGAAGTTGTTAGTGAAACAGAATTTATCCGGCATTCCAATAAAGATTTATTAGGGAGAGGCAACAAGGAGCCACCTGTTTTTTCTCTAAAACAATTTTGTATTACTTATAATTCGCGGAACTACAACCTCCCAATTTTAATTTCAGGGCCAGAACGAGCTTTATTAGAAGTGATTTCAGGAGTACCAAAATATTTTTCAGTTGAATTTGCTTATCAGCTCATGCAGGGGCTTACCACTTTATCGCCAAATAAGATGCAGTCACTGCTGGAGAATTGTCATTCAATTAAAATGAGGCGACTGTTTTTTTGGCTTGCGGATCATTTCACTTATGCGTGGCTGAGAAAAATTGACCGCACAAAAATTAACCTTGGATCGGGTAATCGTGTTATCGTAAAAGCAGGTAAATTTAATAGTCAATATAACATCACCGTTCCGCCCGGCCACTTATGAATACAGATACTATTTATTACAAACAGGTTCAGTTGTTGGTTCGGGTTCTTCCACTAATTGCAACAGAAGATTGTTTTGCACTAAAAGGCGGAACAGCTATTAACCTATTTGTTAGAAATATGCCCCGTCTTTCTGTTGATATTGACCTGGTTTATTTACCTATGGATGATCGTGCAACCGCTTTGAAAAAGATAAGAGCTGCACTAACCCGTATCAGTGAGCTGATCGAAAAAAATATTCCGCAGGCACAAGTACAAAACGCGCATGAACAAAGTAATGCATTGCGATTGATCGTTATGCAAAATGGTGTCAGAATTAAAATTGAATTGTCACCAGTGATCAGGGGAACCGTATTTGGTGAAAATGTTTTATCAATTTCCGAAAAAGCTGCTGAACATTTTGGATATGCCGAGTTTTCCATAGTGTCTTTGCCAGACCTTTATGCCGGGAAAATTGCCGCTGCTTTGGACAGGCAGCATCCAAGGGATTTATTTGATATAAAATTACTTTTTGAGAAGGAAGGATTTACCGAAGATTTCCGAAAAACATTTTTGGTTTATCTCATAAGTCACCAGCGTCCAATGTCAGAACTCTTGAAACCTAATTTTAAGGACCTTAAAGTGGTATATGAGAATGAATTTGTAAGAATGACTACGGAAGAAATTTCTTTGGAAGAATTAGTGGAAACGAGAAAGGAGCTATTGAAACAGATTCATGAAACGATGACAGGTAATGAGAGGCAATTCCTTCTGGGTTTTAAATCCAGAGAACCTGATTGGAATTTGCTTGGACTGGAAAATGTTACAGCAATTTCACAATTGCCTTCAGTACGATGGAAAATTATGAATCTTGAAAAAATGCCAGATAAAAAGCATAAAGAAGCTGTAGATAAATTGAAGGATGTATTGAATATAAATTGAACGTAATTTCAAAATTGCATTTCAGACATTCCGGAAATAGCCTCCTCCTTTATGATTTTATTCTATAATAATCTGATAAGATAACACGAGATTGGAAAACAAAAGAGGCCAGTCTGAATTTGCAATTTGCATTTATGCAAAGCCCTTTTTTCATCAAGTTCGCCTTGTCTAAAAATATTATGGAAGCCGTTTATCTGAAGAGATACCAAAATTTGCGGGGACAGATTTAATTATCACAAGGGATAATTTTAATAATATAGCCCAAAGGTTCGAAAATAAACCCTCTTATCGAATCGTGAAGATTGAAGGTTCTCCGGATAATGAAAGCGATGATGATTAATATGGACTTTATATCATGCTCTTTCAGAGCTCGCTAATGCATGACCTTCATGAAATATTTTTATAGCTACTCTGATATTTCGATCAAGATCAATAGCTTGATATACATCGTCATAGGTCCCTGAACCGAGTGGTCCAGCGCCATAATCAATGCACATTTGTCGTTGAAAGTGTCGTTGAAATTTTACTGCAATTTAATCCTTCCTTCCAGCCTTTATCAATAAATTTTAGGACAATGCAAAACTTTATTGTTCTTCCTTAATTGGCCACGGGACTATATTGAAATCCGCTGCCGCATCCACCTGCTGAAATGTGCCGAGACACTGCTGAATTTCCGCAACCAAGGGAAGGGTGGCTCCATTTTGAACATCGTCTGTCAGGCTACTGCTTAATGCTTCCAACTGTTTTTTGATCTCTTCATATGTTTTTGCCTCTTTAACCAACTCGCCAGCTTCGATTTCCTCTTTCATTTTTTTGAATACTTCAAAAAAGTATTTTGTCGCTTGCTGAACCGTTTGATTAGCGAGATAGTGTTTTGTGGTATGGCGAGGCACGGCGCCAAATTCATTAATGGTCCACCAGGCATTTAACTTGCCTTTTCGTCGAGCTTTCATCAAAAAGTCACCAATACTCGTTAAAATCTTTTTGGCGGCGGGAGCGTCTTTTACGATCATATCTGCTACCAGGGTTGCATCGAGGCGATACGTATTCAATGTGTCTTCAAATAAATCTTCCGTCATTGCACTTTCCCCCGACAACAATAGACGAAGCGCAATGATTTTGGTCAGCAGGTAAGCTCTCTGGAATTTGCCAAGGTCCGGAAAATCATTGTGCTCTATGTAGGCAGCAATAAGGTGTAAACTGCGGTGCGCAGCAATGTACAGATCTTTGAATTTATGATCAATGGCCAACTCCTGTATTTTGCTAATATCGTATATAAAATCACCAATATCCTCCCATTGAATTTCGGCATCGGTGCTATATGTTCCCCCCGGCTGATGATAGTTCTTCAGGAGGTGCTGCAGGTTGTTTTCGGTAGGGCAATTCTGTTTTAAATTCGTACCAAATGATTTTTCCAACACGTTAATGACTTTCCGCAGGCTCATGAGATCTCCTTTTCCGGCGAGATGTTCTGCAAGATTATTATAGTAATTGCGCAGGTCGTGATAGTACAGAAGCTGAATTTTTTTTGTTGCTGCATGATAATAGAATGTTTCTACAGAGTTTGAAACGATTTCATAAAAGGCGGAACGCCCATTGCCAGCAGCGGAAGCCTCGGCGTCTTTCCAAATAATAGTCACCGATTCTACTATGGCTTCGCAATCCTCTCTTGTTATCTCTGCAGTAATTAATTCATTGGCACGTGCAGTCAGTTCTGTTAACAATGCATGTAGCGCACCGTTGTCATTATCCCTGATAGCATATAGCACTTCATCCCTGATTTCTGACAATTTCAACTGATTGGCATTCATCCAATTGCCCCGATAATAGGTCTGTATTACATTTACAAAATCATTCACATCGAGTGAAGCAATGGTTTTTCTGGCTTTGTCCAACGTATTGGTATCTCGTAACAATATGTAAACGATGTAAAACAACAAAAGAAGAAAAGCAAAGAAGGCATACAATAAGTAATATCCTATTGACAGATCATTATCGGCTGCGAATGAGGGAATGATGATATAGCTAATGGTCAGTGCGGTGATCAGGAACAATGATAGTCCTGCAAATGAAACTACCCATTTGTTGTGCAGGACATTGCTTTCTTTCCTGCGTTTGGCTTCTTTGCCGACCAATTGAAAACTCAATAGTAAGGCTGCTACCAATATTCCCAACAGTGCGCCTGCGGTGGTTAAGAGCAGAGATAAAAATTGTTTTACATCTACTTCCCGGAGCTGTAATCCATCAGGAAACAGTACGCCAGGGGAAAGATATTTAACAACCACAAAAGCCAGAACTAAGGCATAAATCAGCCAGAAGTCCAAGAAGGAATATGCAGTTTTAACAGGTAATGGGGACTTGCTCATAGAATAAAATTACTGCAATGATCACAAAGCCAATAATTCACACCTTTTCAGCTTAATTCACACCAGCATTTTCTGCATATACGCCGAGTGCTGCAATCTTTTCAACAATGCCTTATTCTGTTTGTCCACTCTACCCATTTATCGAGATAACGACCTTTGACATATAACATTACCTTAATGTCATTAATACCGTTTTTTATATAACCTCCCACAGTAGTTCTGGCAAGCTCCGCCTTGCGCATTTCTTTATTCTGTTGAATATCTAATATATTCTGCGGAATTTTGTTCTCAACATTTAAAAGCTCATATGGATTTATGTATTGCATATTTATGTGAAAGCAATAAAAAATCAGCAGTGCAGTTAGTTAGTTTATAACAGAGTTACAAAGGAATAAATATGCGAGTCAGTTTTTTATTTTGATTTTTAAAGTTCATAGACAAAACAAATATAATAAAATCAAAAGTAATAATATTCAAAAGTATGTTTCAAAGAAAACAATTCAAATAAGGCCGACCGAAGCCGATCTAAGTGGAATATCCATCAAGATTGACCTCTGACACTGGCATTATTTAAAGCTAAATTTGTGTTGCGGATGGGGGTCAAGGCACCTGGATTTTCCAGATAGGTTCGAAAATGGTTGTAACATAGCAAAGCGGTCGGAAATATTACACATAGGGTATGTGTCCTGAATACAGGGTTAATAATTTCCGCGCGGGTGGTAGGTCAATGTTTATAGATTTTTATCTTGTAACAACCGTCGTACAGCGCTCTGTAAAAATTACAATTAAAAGCTCTGGAGTGAAATTAGATATCCTTGAGTCCGGCATAATTTATTCTGCTAAGGGGATTCCTTTGTGTTCACTTGATTCAACGAATTTATTTAGCTGCTAAGCTTATACACAGAGTATCGTAGCCAAAATGCGTAGTGTTGATTTCTTTTCAGACAGGCGTTAAATCCACTTTAAGGTTTTCCTGTCCTCATTTACAGGAATTAATGGTATATCTCATTCCTGAGAAATCACCTCCACGATTTACTACATCAATCTCTTTGTAAAAGCTTCCGAGCGGATCAAATTCCGTTATAAAGTTTTTGTCTTTTAACCCTATAAAAAAGTCTAACCAATTTCAGGTGGTAAAAAGCCGGAATAGTAATATTTACTTATAACGGTGAAGGTTAAAACGAAATTTTGAATTTTGGTTTTACCATCCCTTTGGGCTGCAATAAGTTGTATAAGAGTCATATATTTTTTACTTGATAGATTTATGGTAATTCAATACATTTGAATATCCAATAGAAAAGCTAACTGTAAAGTGTAGATGCCACTCCGTATTTGAACAGATGGATCATAATAGTAAATAGATTTACAACATATAATCATATACGCTAGTAATATTGTGCGTTTTATATAGTGTTTTTGGTGTGCACGATTTGATAAAAATTGAAAATCATTGTTTTACTGAATTATCTTGCTGTAATATATTTATCGTACAATAGTGTGACCTTAAAAATTTCGAACAGAGAGCAGCCTCCATTTATAATAGGACAAACGAATATTGAAAATGAAAAGCCAAATGAGTTAAACGATTTGGAATAACAATTTAAATCACAGCTTTATTAATGTATTTAGAAGACGTAGATTTTGTTTTTACTCCTGTTATCAATTTTGCAATGCAGCAAAATTATGTGCCGGTTGTAAAAAAAATAACTGCAAAAAATATAAGCGATAAGGATATTGAGAACATACAAATATCAATTCAGTCAGATCCTGATTTTGCTGTAACATGCGAAAATACAATTGATCTAATCAGGAAAGATGAAACTTTTGAGTTCAATTCTTTCAATCTTAAAGTCTCAGCAAAATTTCTTGCCGAATTAACAGAGAGAATATCAGGTAATATAACGTTAGCTATAAACGCTAATAATCAAATTCTATACAAACAAATTTATCCAATCGATCTATTAGCTTATGATCAGTGGAATGGAATAACCATATTGCCTGAACTGCTATCGTGTTTTATTACACCTAATCACCTTCAGATTCCAAAGATAATTAAGCGGGCATCAGAAATCTTAAATGGCTGGACAGGAAGTCCTTCATTTGATGAATATCAAAGTCGTAACCCCGATCGTGTTAAAAAACAAATGGCAGCTATCTATGAAGCGATAAGTGAAATGAATATTGTGTATTGCTCCGTTCCTGCCAGTTTTGAAGAAACAGGACAGCGCATACGTATGTGCGATGTTATTTTTTCAACACGGATGGGCAATTGTCTTGATCTTTCGTTACTATATGCAAGTTGTCTTGAAGCCGTAGGCATACACCCCCTTATAGTCATTATCAAAGGGCATGCATTTGCAGGAGGCTGGTTAATTGATGAGACATTTGCTGACGCAGTAAATGACGATCCTTCTCTAATAACAAAAAGAACAGCCCAGGGCATTAATGAAATTACGTTGGTAGAAGCAACATTCATGAACGCTGGTAATAGTAATTCTTTTGACGAAGCAAGTGCATCTGCTAATTTTAAGATGATTAATGAAGAAGACTTTATTTTATTTATTGATGTTAAGCGATCAAGGTTTAGTGGTATAAGACCTTTGCCCCTAAGGCTTAAAACTGCGGAAGGGTGGCAAATAGTGGAAGATAAATTTATTCCAAGGAACAATGATTTGCCCGAAGATATAATTCCGGGAACAAAGCTTGTAGATGTTGAAAAAATTATAGTCTCCAAACAAATAATTTGGGAAAGAAAACTTCTTGATCTTACGTTAAGAAATAGTTTATTAAGTCTGCGTATCACAAAAAATACTATTCAATTCATTGGGCTTAATCTTTCCACACTGGAAGATTCACTGGCAAAAGGACATGAGTTGCAGATTCTCTCACGCCCAACAGATTGGGACAATCCTTTAAGAAGTGCCGGTGTATATCAATCGATTAATCACAGCGATCCGGTTCTTGATTTAATCAAATTTGAATTCACACAAAAAAGATTGAGAGCATATTTATCGGAGGTTGATCTTCTTTCTTCTATAACTTCACTTTATCGTTCGTCGCGTCTTTCCATTGAAGAAAATGGTGCAAATACCCTTTATATAGCCTTAGGATTGCTTAAATGGTATGAAACAAACCTGAGTGAAAGACCAAGGTACGCCCCGCTGTTATTAATTCCTGTTGAGATAATAAAGAAATCAGCACAGAAGGGATTTGTAATAAGAAGCAGGGAAGAAGAAACAATGATGAACATAACCCTACTGGAAATGTTGAGGCAGGATTTCGGAATTTATATCGGTGGGCTTGAAAACTTACCAAAAGATGAGTATGGTGTTGATGTCAAAACAGTTTTTAATATTGTTCGGCAGGCTGTAATGACAAACAAAGGATGGGATGTGGAAGAACAATGCTTTCTTTCAACTTTTTCATTCAGTAAATTTATTTTATGGAATGATATCCATAATAATGCTGATAACCTTCTAAAAAATAAGGTAGTAAAAAGCATTGTATCCGGCAAACTAGAATGGGAGCCAGGAAGTAATGAATTGCATGTCGACCTTGATAAAGAAATTCATCCGGGTAGTCTTTCTTTGCCAATAAGTTCGGATTCTTCTCAATTAAAAGCAATACTTACTTCCGCCAATAATGAGAGTTTCGTTTTACATGGCCCTCCGGGTACAGGGAAATCTCAAACAATTACAAATATTATTTCAAATGCACTATACCAGAATAAAAAGGTGTTGTTTGTTTCAGCAAAAAAAGCAGCACTTGATGTTGTGCACAATAGATTAAACTCAATTGGTATAGGACCTTTCTGCCTTGAGCTACATTCAAATAAATCAAAAAAATCAGCAGTATTGGAGCAGCTTAAAAGAGCAACAGAAGTTTCAAAAAATATTTCATCTGCTGATTATAATGCTGAAGCAGAAAGACTATATAGCCTTCGCACTGAACTGAGTAAATATGTCACAGCTTTACATACCAGGCAATCTTTTGGGCTTTCTTTATTTGAGTTGTTTAGCAGGTATAGTGAATTGAAACCAGGAAAAACCAAAATATTTTTCCCCGCAGATACTATTCATAATCTTACTGCTCAAAGGCTGGTTACATGGAATGATATTACAGAAGAAATACAGGTTGTTGGAAATATTTGTATTGATATTCCTAATCACCCTTTAAAAGCCATACAGGCTTTACAATACACGCATCAGTTTAAAAATGATGCAAGGGAACGTATCACAGAATATCTAAATCAGCTTTCGGCGCTTACATCGCTTTTTTCTAAAGTTACCTCTGTTCTTACTCTCGAATTATCTGTTGTGTCAAAACACCAGGCAGGGATCATAAAAAATATCATCACTTTACTTCTAAATTTGCCGGATGTTCCGTCACAGCTATTTGGAATTGAGCACGCAGAGCAAAATTTATCTAGCATTATCAGTATTGCCGAGCATGGTAAAAAACGGGAAGAACTAAAGAAGGAATTATTACAACATTTCACTAAGGAAATACTTTTAACAGACGCAGGGAATCTGTTAACGGAATGGAATGTTGCACAACAGAAATGGTTCTTACCAAAGCTTTTAAAGCAAAACGCCATTGCCAAATCATTAAAAAAATTATCGATTGAAGGAAAGATCGAAAAGATCGGAATACCATTTTATCTCGAAAAAATTATAGCGTATCAAACTGAAAAAGACATAATTGATAATGCAGCCAATTTACCTAAAACATTACAGTTTTTGTGGAAAAATGGCGACTGTAACTGGGATGAGCTGGTAACAACCTGTCATTTGATTATAAGTCTTAACAGGGAAGCCTATAAGTTGGGTGGTGACCCACTCACAGCTTCCAAATGGCGCAGCAAGTTATCTGACTATTTCTATGAAGGAAGCAAAGTTTTCCTGGATAATCAAAAAGATACGTTAGAAAAATATAATCAGCTTTTTGAGGAGGTAAACGCATCTGAAGGTGGACTGAAGGAATTTCTACAAATAGATTTTGCAAAGCTTGATAATATTGAAACAAATTGGATCAAGACGTCAGAGTCCTTTGCTCAAAAATGGCTTACTAATATTGAATACCTTAAGGACTGGATAAGTTGGAATCAGATAAGGCTTAAAGCAGTAAACGAAAGATTGATGCCCGTTGTTACGGCATATGAAAATGGTGCCATTCCAACCGCTGATATTATCACTGAATTTAAACGGGGACTATATAAAAGTTGTGCTGATTATATAATAGATAGTAATCCCAATCTTTCTTCATTTAACGGGAAATTGTTTGAAGAAAAGATCAGGAAGTTTAAGGAGATAAGCAGGTTATTTGAAAAATTAACCAAAGAGGAATTGTATGCGAAATTAGCTGCACGCATTCCTAATTTTCCAAAAGAAGCAGCGCAAAGTTCAGAGATTGGAATACTTCTAAAAAACATTAAAGATAACGCCAGGGGTACCTCCCTCAGGAAGTTGTTTGATAGCATACCAAATTTACTTCCCATGCTTACCCCGTGTATGCTGATGAGTCCCATTTCAGTTGCGCAATATTTTGATACTACAAATGAAAAGTTTGATTTATTGGTATTTGACGAAGCATCTCAATTGCCTACCTGCGAAGCGATAGGCGCCATTGCCAGGGCAGGTAATGTAATTGTAGTTGGCGATCCGAAACAAATGCCACCTACCAATTTTTTTAATTCCAATAATGTAGATGAAGAGAATATTGAAAAAGAAGATTTAGAAAGTATTTTGGATGATTGCCTTGCATTATCTATCCCGTCACAACACCTTTTGTGGCATTACAGGAGCAAGCATGAAAGCCTGATTGCTTTTAGTAATGCAAAATTTTATGATAACAAGCTACGTACTTTCCCGTCAACTGATGACATCATTTCAAAAGTAACCTACATCCACGTTGAGGGTTACTATGATAAAGGGAAAACAAGGCAAAACAGTTTTGAAGCAAAAGCTATTGTTGAAGAGATTATACGCAGGTTAAGTGACCCGGAATTAAGTAAGCGAAGCATAGGTATTGTTACCTTTAGCGTAGTGCAGCAATTTCTGATTGAGGACTTATTAAATGAAGTATTTACATCACGCCCCGACTTAGAGAAAATAGCGACAGAAACAGAAGAACCCATATTTATTAAAAACCTGGAGAACGTGCAGGGAGATGAGAGAGACGTTATCATGTTTTCCATAGGTTATGGGCCAGATAAAAATGGAAAAGTGAGTTTGAACTTTGGTCCCTTAAACAGAGAAGGTGGCTGGCGGAGATTAAATGTTGCCGTAACCAGAGCAAGATATGAAATGCAGGTATTCTCAACATTACGGGCAGACCAGATTGATTTGGCAAGAACTTCATCGGAAGGTGTTGCAAGCTTAAAAGCATTTCTTGCTTATGCAGAAAAGGGAAGGTCAGCTTTACCTAACAGGTTTAGTTTTAGTAGCATCAGCAATTCCTCTTTTTCCAATATGCTTTCAGAACAGATTCAACAACAAGGCTATGATGTACATACTGATATTGGATGTTCCACGTACAAAGTGGATATAGGAGTTATCAATCCATCTAATAAAAACGAATACCTGTTAGGCATTTTATGCGATGGCGATAATTATCTTAAAGCAAATACAACACGCGACAGGGAAATAACCCAACCCCAGGTGCTAAAAAGCCTTGGCTGGAATATTTATAAAGTTTGGTCGGCAGACTGGTGGGAAAATCCGGAGAAAACCATTACCCAAATCATTGATGTTATTAAACAGGTGCAAAGCGGCGAAAGTAAAAAGGAACTCCCGCCCGTTGTTACGGAGAATTCCATAGCACATGCACTGGTTGAAATTCCTTTACAAGGAGCTGTAACCGTTCAATTAAATCATTCAATAAAAACGGAAAACAAATATGAAACTTGTAACCTGGAAATAGTGCTATGCAATTCTTCTGAAGAATTTCTTTATCCTTCAAACAGGTGGAAAGTAACCGATCAGATAAAAAAAGTACTGGAGGTTGAATCTCCTGTCAGCAGAAATCTTTTATGTAAAAGAGTTTTATCCGCGTGGGGTATCAGCAGGAATGGGGCAAGATTGAACAGCTATTTAGAAAGTTTATTTTCGGGCATGGATATACGCAAAACCGTTTATGGTAACAATATATTCTTCTGGAAGCCGGAACAACATCCATCTGCGTATACCATTTACCGTTATACCGAAAGTGATAATGATAAAAGGAATGCAGATGATATTCCGCCGGAAGAAATTGCGAACGCGGTGAAGCAAGTTTTAAAAGATCAGGTAAGTTTGTCAAAGGATGATTTGATAAGGGAAACTGCTAAGTTGCTTGGATTTTCTAAAGTTGGTAATAATGTAGATAGTGCGATGAGGCAAGGGATAAAATTGGCTCTAGAAAACGGTTATGGTAAGGAGGACGAAGAACGGGTTTCAGTTTGTTGAATATCCCTATGAAAAGACATCAATAAAACTTATAAGGAATCAAGAAGCATATTTGATGACATAGGCGAATAATTATTATATTAAACAAAATAAATGGTAGTAAAAATTCTGGCAACGGCAGACCTGCACTTAGGCAAAAGCGCCTCAGGCATTTCCGGTAATTTTGAGGAGATTTCTACCAAATACACGTGGTGGAGGATAGTTGACTGGTCTGTAAGGAATAAAATAGACGTGCTGCTCCTGTGTGGTGATATTATTGATCAGGACAACCGTTATTTTGAGGCAGTAGGGGCTTTACAATCCGGTTTTGAAAAATTAAGACAGGCAGGAATTACGGTCTGCCTGGTTACGGGGAATCACGACCATGAAGTATTGTATCAGATCGTAGGCAACAGGAAATATGAAAATGTCCATCTGCTCGGTTTCAATGGAAAATGGGAAATCCTCCCTTTTGAAAAGGACGGCTGTAAAATACAGTTTGTGGGCTGGTCTTTCCCCAATCGTTATGTAACCCGGGATCCGCTAATATCTTTCGGGGAAATTCACCCCGATCCCAATTCCTCGGTTATCGGCTTACTGCATGGAGATGTGGATAATATGGAAAGCAAGTATGGGCCAATCGGGTTGAACAATTTAGCGAATGTAGGAGTTAATCTCTGGATTTTGGGGCATATTCATAAACCACAGGAACTGAGGAAATATGCCCCATCCATTTGGTATCCCGGTTCACCCCATGCAATGAGTGCCAAGGAGACCGGTATTCATGGGCCGCTGCTGGTATCGGTAGAAGACAGTGGAAATATCATGGTGACCCCTGTTCCCCTTTCACCGATTCGTTACGAAAATTTGGATATTGATATTACCAACATCACGAATGAGGCTGGTATACGGGATACAGTAACTTCCTCCGTTTTAAATGATGCCATTGGCAAGTTGGAAGAATTGGAAAACGTTTCTTTATTAATCTATGATCTTCATCTGACAGGGCAACATGCAGATACCCGAGAAGTGGAAGCGGGTGCACAATTGATAAATGAATTTGAGCAGGAGATAGAATCAGGAACAAGAATATTGGTAAGAAAAGTGACCATCGATATTCGACCTGCCGTCCAAAACCTCGAAGAACTGGCCAAACAGCCGTCACCCGCGGGCATATTGGCTACAACAATCCTGGCAATTCAAAATGGGAATTCAACACCCTTCCTGGAAGAATTTTACAAGCAATGGAATTATAAACAGGAAGATATTATTAATACCGGTACCTACCAGCCCCTACGTTCGACAGGAAGGCTGATCACCGGTGATGATAAAGCAGCCAGCGATTATATCTTACATGAATGTAACAGGCTACTCGGAGAATTAATTACCCAACAGGAAAATTGATTCAGTATATGCAAAAATTGAGCTTCATATTAAAAGTACTATCTGTTCAGAAGATGCCGGGATTTCCCAGGGGACTCGAGACAATTAAGAATTTGGCGCCGAACATCAACATTATTGCCGGGCCGAATGCATCTGGTAAAAGTTCAACTGCACGCATCATTCAGCAAGTGATATGGAGAAGTCATGTAAATAGTATACAGGTTGAGAGTTCTTTTAAGATCAATGACGAATCCTGGGAAATAAAAATAGACTCTGGCAGTATTGTGTTGCAACGGGATGGCATTGATGCTGAACTTATAGGGTTGCCGGCATTTGAAGAATCAGGCCGCTATATGCTTGCGCTTCACGAACTGGTTGAGGAAGAGGATGGGCAATTAGCGAGGCAGATTGTTAAGGAATCTATTGGAGGATATGATCTGGAAAAAGCAGGAGAGCGCCTCGGATATTCAGGCAACATAAAAAACCGGGGGGCGTCCCAATTTAAGGCATTTGAATATGCAGCCGGTGCCTGTAAGGACATACAACAGAAACAAAGTGAGCTGAAGAAAGAAGAGAATAAGCTTGGAGAATTAAATAAGACCATGCAACAGGCTAAGGATGCGGCGGGTTTACAGGACTTATATGAACAGGTTATTCAATATCTGGAAGCTAAATTACAAAACGATCAAAGTTTAGAAGAATATACAGCATTTCCTGCAGTATTGGATAATGTTACTGGCGAGGAATACCAAACTATGGAAGATCTGGAAGAGGAGATCAGGGTTGCCGATATCGCTATCCTTGATGCCGGAGAAAAAATACGTGAAAACGAAGCTGCCATTTCCCAATTAAAATTACCAGGTGGAGGATGTGGTGAAAAAGTCCTGGCGGAACTGGAAAAGAGGGTTGAACACCTGGTTGAGACTGAATCAGAAATTCAGGAGACAGAAAAGAAGGCGGGAGAATTTAAGGTAAAAGAAAGAGAGGCCCTTAAAAGCATTGATGAAAATTTGGATGCATCCGAATGGCAGCAAATTAACCTTAAAGATGTCAACGGCCTGGATAAATTCCTAGAAGAGGCCCACCGAACTATCAGTCAAAAACAGTTTTTCCAAACCGCAATCAGTGAATTGCAAAAAGAAGAAAATGATAAGGGTCCTAAGATTGAATTACTGGTTGAAGGGATCAGAACACTGAGCTACTGGCTGCTGGAGAAGGGCGGTATCTCCGTAGTAGCGAAATGGTGGCTTTTGGTGATATCCCTTACTGGAATACTCACGGTGATTACAACCTACTATATTGGTTGGCCGGGGCTCCTTGGTATTGCCCTGATTATCATAGGTACCATTTATGCCCTTAATGCAAAGACGGGAAATTCAAAGCACATCCGGAAAAATGATTTTGATAAAACCGGTTTGGATGGACCGGAAGTATGGAATACGGATGGGGTATCCGGGAAATTACAGGAATTAATGGATACCCTGCAGGAAGCAAACTGGCAGAAAAAGATCAGGCAGAAAATTACTTTTTTTACAAACGACAAAGAAGCCCTCCAGGAACAGCTGAAAGCTATAAATGAAAAGCGGGATCGGTGGCTGGAGAAGATAAGAGCAATCCCAGAACTTCCCGAAAACAATTTAAAAAATTACAGCGGGCTTTCCTGGTTTGTACACTATGTCAAAGAATGGCAAAAAAATAATGCAGAAACGAGAGCCCTGGAAGAAACAAAGGCGTGGCTGTCTCAGGACGTAACAGCAACCATAAAAATGATCAATGAATTATTTCCTGAAACAATAAGCGAAAAAGCGACGGATGCGATTACCGCAAAAGTTATTTTAAAGCAACTCAGTCAGGATGAAAGAGCTCGGCAGAATGCAGTTGCAGAAACAGAACACCAAAATGAATTCATTCATGAAAAAAATCTCTTTAAGAATAAAACGGCCCAAAAAATACAAGCCATTTATAACAAGCTGGATAGAGAATTTGGGAAAAAAGAAGAAATCCACCAACTGGTGGAACAACTCGAAAATTATAGGAACGCAAAAGAAAAACACCAGGTAGCGGAAAAGCTATTAAGTGAAAAAATGCTCCAGATGAGAAACCATTCTTTATTTGAATCCCATCAAAAAGAAATTGAATCGCTTACTCTAGACCAGGCAAAAGAAAAAAGTAAGGATTTGAGCTTGCTGGCTCAACAATTTGATTCCACAAATAAAGAGATTATCCAAATTGAAACAAATATTCAGCGGGAAAAAAATGGTAATGATCTGGAAAAGGCCCTGGAAGTCAGGGAGGATGCCCTAGAAGACCTTGAACAATTATACAAAGATAATCTGGCTTCTAATACAGGGAAGCTGCTTATAGACCAGCTGAAGAATGAAATAGGGGAACAAAACCTTCCACAAGTTTTTAAAAGAGCCAATGAACTTCTTATCCACATCACCAAAGGACGCTATGAATTGAAACTTGACGAAAGAGATCCGCCGGCCTTCAGGGCTTACGATACCATAGCCAAACTCGGACAGGATCTGAGCGAATTATCCACGGGAACCCGCATCCAGCTATTGCTCTCTGTTCGCCTTGCTTTTATAGAAACCCAGGAGGCGATACTTAAGCTGCCGATACTCGCCGATGAGCTGCTTGCCAATAGCGATGATATAAGAGCCAATGCTATTATTGAAGCTTTGGTGGAAATCAGCCGGGAAGGGCGGCAGATTTTTTATTTTACTGCACAGGCCGATGAGGTGTCCAAATGGAAGAACTATTTGAATACCACTCAAAATATTTCGTATGAAATAATTGAATTAACCGGCTCGCAAAATGAAATGACAGGGTACAAAGTAAACGAAGTTGGCTTTTCCTCCTTTGAGCTTATTCAAAATATTCCTTCCGGTGAAGGTAAAAGTCATGAAGAATATGGCAAATTATTAAATGTGACGGCCTTTAACCCGCTTACAGAAGAAAAGGAACATTTACACCTTTGGTACCTGCTGGAAGATAAGGAACTGCTCCGTAACTGTTTGACGAAAGGAATAAAATATTATGGTCAACTAGATAGTTTTATCAGGCACAATGGGAAAATAGAGGAGCTTAATAAGGTAACCTTGGTTTCCATTCAAAATAAAACCATGTTTTTACAACGGTTCCTGGAATTATATCGCATAGGAAGATCCCGTCCCATTGACAGGGATATCTTACAACATTCAGGAGCTGTTTCCTATAAATTTATAGAAGCGGTTACGGAAAAGTTAAAGGATTTGGAGTGGAATCCCCGCAAACTAGTTATGGCCTTAAATAAAGGCGAAGTATCCGGGTTCCGAAAAAATAAAGCCGAAGAGCTTGAAGAGTATTTAACCGCTGAAGGCTACTTTGATAAGGAAGAAGCCTTTAGCATTGAGATAATATTAGTTCAGTTACATGCATACCTTTCAAATCTGGAGTTGGACCCTTCTGAAGCAGAAAGTTTTATTAATAGAATTTTGAATTGGCAATCATTACACCTAAATAATTAGCTAATTTTATTAGGCAATTGGTTAAATAGTTTTAATATTAACGTTAATGGTAACTACTCAGGTACCTTATTCCAAGGTCGTTTGTATGATTTTACCCCATGGTTTTATTCCTATCCTGATCTAGGAGCTACTCAAACTGCTTAAAGTTAAAATTTTAGTTTTTACATTTCACCTCTATGAATTATCATTTTCTCCGGGAGTTTGACAATGTTTTCTTGAATTTCCTTTTCTAAAGCTTCATACCAACCCTCAACACTCACAAACTGATTATGATTAGCCCTTGGATTAGTTAAATTTTCAAATGACATTTGATACTTCGTTCCAAACAAACCTCCCGTTTTACATAGTGTCTTCAAGAAAACTCCCTAATTTCTTTCGAGATCTTATTTATATTAAATGTCTATATAACAATAGTTCGGTAATATTTTAAGCGGCCAACGCTCCTATATCCAGGCAATGGTGGTAAAGTTGTTTTATTTTTTTGCAATTCAGGTCTAAAGCTAAGTTTGAAAATATTCTTTCGGTAATTATTTTGTTATAATACATCAGTTTAATATTTCGCATAAAGAAGACTTCTCTTTTTTTCTTCGGCAACGAAAGCCATACAGCTGCTTTGGCAACTGACACTGTGCTTAACGCCATATTAAAATGGAAATATAATTTGTTCTCGCTTCTTGCCTGGCATTCTTCCAGCCCACAATGTTGTTTGGCCTCCCTGATTAGAAATTCTATTTGAAACCTGAGCCGGTAATACTTCAATATCAATCCCGGTTTTATTAAGGTATCAGTACAAACAAAAATCTCATACCGCTTTGTTAGTTTGTCTTGCAGGTATACAATCCTTACTAATTGTTTTAATGCCACGCAATAAACTACGCCGCTGTAATAAAGAGCATCTTCATCCTCATCAAATTTTTTTATGCGGCGCTTGTCAATATTGTTGCAATCGACTTTGCCATCATAGGCTTTGGGTCTTCCACGGCCAATTTTCTTTGTTCCGTTATAGGGGTATCTTAAATTGGCATCAGGCCTCATCTTTGTAATGATATGAAGCCTTGGTCCCAGCAATGGAACAATGAAATCATGCTTCATAAAATAGCCATCTGCCGCCAGGTATTTTACCATTGGTTTTAGTGCAGGCAACTGCTTTGTAATGATGCTCACATAATGGCTTGCGAGATTTTGTTTTTTTGCCTGCAATACTTCTTTGGAAGGTGTTTGTACCGCTTCCAGTGACATAGCTGTTCCTGCTGTTACATCTATTATGGATAAGCAACTGATCTCCAATCCTTTTAATGTGCATTGATCTTTTCCGCTCCACCATCTGCCCAGGCCGGGTGTTTGTTTACCACTCTTGAGAATATAGGATGGTTCAAATGCTGCAATTAATTCTTTTCCGCAACTTTTTTTAATCAGTAGGGTATTGAAAGAAACAAAATCAAAGAGCTTTTCAAAATGAAGCCGAATGCTTTTTTCCGAGTAGCATCCTATCCTTCCAAGATTAAGCATCGTATAGCGCACGGGCAATGCCAGCCATAGTTCAAAAACTGTGGAAAAGAATTTGAACCGGGGCTTGCTGATATCTGACAACTTTTGTAAACTTGTGCCAACAAGATCACTAATCTTGTTAAAGGCATTAGAATTTGAGTTTAGCATACAAATTTCTAATGCTCTTTTTGTCTATATCAACTTAGTTTTCCACTTTTCCACATCCTGAAAAATTACCGAACTATTGCTACTAAATAAGTTGGCCTTACTGTCAAATCGGAGGATTACGAAATAATGAAGATTCGATGAAAAACTGAAGTAACTATCCGCCTTCCTTAATCAAACAAAGAATCCATCGTTACTTCACTTTGTATAAGGTTTTTATAATAAGTATTTTTTGCAACTCCATAGGTGGTTATCATGGTTAAGAAGATCGTTTTCTTAGTTTTGGTTTTATCTATAAATACTGTTCGCTTTTGCAAAAGTTCATCTGAATACTTTTTATTGATGGTAAATTCGCCGGTAGAAAATTTTATTTCGCAAATATTAATACAACAGTCACGACGATCAAGCAGCAGATCAACTTGCGCGCCAGGCTGCCCTTTACCAGGTACATGCCGCCAAACAGATTCTTCCGTGTATATAGTTTCTATGTGTAAAGCCTTTTTTAATTGCGGTAAGTGTTTTAAACAGATTGCTTCAAAAGCATATCCACTCCAACTTTTAAAGGAATTGCCTTCGCTTATACGCAGCCATGTACCTTTACCGGTTGCCCTGCTTCTTTCAACAAACTTCAGGTAAAAAAGCGAATACTCATCTTTAAGGCGGTAAACAAGTTCTTTAGATGTTTTATCAAAAGGTATATACGATGCAACAAAACCAGATTCTTCCAGTTCGGTAAGGAATTGGGACAAAATAACATTTACAACTTTGGTTTTATTGTATAATTCCATTCACCATGAAATTTATGTTTTTACATTTCTAATTTTTTCATTTCTTCATCACTTATTTTAATGCCTTTTTCA
>Ga0307374_10003526_pt1 | contig 26693 bp, 25 predicted proteins | sample OX3MG_FD_202532 | JGI IMG/M metagenome (GOLD analysis project Ga0307374, IMG submission 202532) | Soil microbial communities from Risofladan, Vaasa, Finland - OX-3 | ecosystem: Environmental > Terrestrial > Soil > Coastal area > Acid sulfate soil | place: Finland: Risofladan, Vaasa | collected...
ATGAGAAGCGATTATCCCTTCTGACCTGGTGGGCCGCCCGGGTCTCGATCCCGGCACCTTGGGATTAAAAGTCCCCTGCTCTTCCGGATGAGCTAGCGGCCCGCGCATGCAAGATAACTGACGAACCGGGTGCCCCCGGCCCCTTTCGGCCCTTTCGGCTCCTCAGCCGATGGCGGCCAGCTTGGGCAGCACCGGACCCCACTGCTCCTCGAGCCACCGCGAGGGCTCGAGGCCCGCGGCGCGGATCACGATCGCGTTGACGCCCGCACCGTGCAGCGCCTCGGCCTCTCGAAGAATGTCGTCCGGTCCGGCGTCCTCCGCCACCCCGATCAACGCCGTGACCTCGATCTGGCCGAAGTCGCGGCCCACCTCGTCACAGTGGCGGTGCAACACGCCCACCTTGTGGGTGACGGTCTCGACGTCCCCGATGATGTTGCAGGCGTCGGCATAGCGGGCCACCAGCCTCAGTGTCTTGCGCTCGCCGCCCCCGCCGATGAGCACCCGCGGCCGGGGCGAGCTGACCGGCTGAGGTGAGCACAGCGTCTCGGCCAGTTGGTAGTGCCTACCCTCATAGGGGCCGTTGTTCTCGCTCCACATCTGGAAGCAGATCTGCAGCGTCTCTTCGAGCCGCTCGTAGCGCTCCCGCAACGGTGGGAACGGCACCCCGAGGCCCAGGTGCTCCCGCTCGTACCAGGCCGCACCCAGTCCGAGCTCGGCCCGACCCTCCGAAAGCACGTCGAGCGTCGTGATCGTCTTGGCCAGCAGTCCCGGGTGGCGGTAGGTCACGCCACCCACCAGCAATCGGAAGCGGAGCCTTTCGGTCTTCGCCGCGGCAAAGGAGAGCGCCGTGTAGCCCTCGAGCATCGGCTCCTCTGCCGGCCAGAGCATCTCCATCTGGAACCAGTGGTCCATGACGGACAGCGTGCGTACCCCGATGGCCTCTGCGGTCCTGGCCAGGGTGGCGAACGTCGGCCCGATCGCCTCGGCGCCACCGGGCCAGGTGAAGCGGGGCACATGCACGTCGAGTTCCATCTCGTCCTCCGGTCCTTCCATCGTGGGTATCCCGACGGTCTACCCGGCGGACGTGCCCGCAGCGGCAGCCGCCCGAGCGGTCCGCCGAGGCGCAACCTACGCTGCCGTGGATGGACGACGCGGTCGGCGAGATCGCCGCTATGTCGGATCCCGTGCTGCGCAACCTCTGCATCACCCAGCGCTACCACGAATTCGCCGTTGCGCTGCGGGACGCCGGCTGCGGCTCCGACGCCACATGGTGCGCCTTCGCCGTGTGGGCGTCGAAGACGGCGGGTGCCACCATTCGGGGGGAGGTGCTGCCAGGCCGGGCCAAAGCCCTCGTCCTCGACGACGACTCGACCCAGGCCGCCTTGGACCGGACCAACCAGTGCCTGGCCGACAAGGCGGTACGCAAGCTTTCCCACGACCACCTCGGCCGGATCATCGACAGTGTCACCAGCGACGTTTCGTCGCAGATCGCCACGGGCAACGTGTTGGTCTTCAGCGAGCTCGCGCCCATCTTCGCCGCATTGGTGCAGGGCCTGGGCACGGACCCGGTCACTCCTGGGGCCTTGGCCGCCCTCATCGCACCCGCCCTGCCCGCGCTCGGCACTGAGGCCGACGCGGTGGCCGTCGCGACCGCATTCGATGGCTATGGACGCGCGCCGTTCGCCGGCGGAGCACGGGCCGCCCTCGTCCTGAACAGCAACATCCTGGTGGTCGCGCACGAACAGCGCCGCCTGCAGCCCGCGATCTCGGGGGCCCTGAACGCAGCCATTAGCGACACGCTCAAGAGGCTGATCGAGACCGACATCATTCGCCACATTCCCGGTGAAGCCGCCCGCCACGCCCTCGACGAGCTCGCCGACAGTCTCTGCTCGGTGCTCGACCAGGCCTGGGACACGGCGCTGACGGAATCGATCATGCGCCTCGTCACCCCCCGCGAGGTCTTTGACCTCCGCCAGGACGTTCCCCCGCTCCCGGACGGGATGTTCCCGCCCGCGTTGCGCAACCTCGAGGACACGGTGGCGCGGACCGCCTACTCGCAATGGGACAAGACCGGCAGCACCGGGAGGCCCTCCGGGGCCCACGACTGGGCGGTGCTGGACGAGCGCATGAACTTCGTCGTCAATCTGTTCCGTTCACGCCAGCAGGATCCGACGCTGTTCGAGCCTCCGTTCTCCCCTGCGCAGCTGGCCGTCTTGGAACAGGGTCAGGTGCCGCCGGGGCCTTTGTAAGGCGGGATGTTCCAGCGAGCCGCCAAGGAGGTCGGCACCTCGAACGCAGGCCGGTCCCCGCCACGCTCGGCCTCGACGGCGAGAGAGAGCATGCCGAAGCCGATCTTCTCCGAGACGGCTTGCAGCAGCCGACCATGCACCTTCTCGAGCGACACCCTCCGACTCAGTTCGGCCAGCGGGCCGAAGAGATTCTTCGTCCAATCCGCCTTGGGGACGTCCAGGAGGTCTGCCGTGGCATCCCCGATGTAGTAGCGGACGGTCGCGGCGGGAAGGCCACGCAGGCCCCGGGGGGCCAGCCGGGTCCCTTGCTCCAGCAGGGCCGCCATGAGGATGGGGCCGGGCTGGCTCGGGCCGAACTGCCGCCGCCGCACGATCGGCATCAGGACGGAGGTCTGCGATCGGGTCAGCGGGAGCAGGTCCTCCCGGATCCCGAGGTAGTGACCGATCAACGACCACGTGTGCAGGTACGCGTCGGCGTCCTCCTCGCTGTAGACGATACCGGTGCGATCGAACACCTCGAAGACGATCTCGGTAAAGGTGAGGAGCGTCTCGAGCAGATCCTCCTGATTGATCGGCGTGCCCCAAGCCGGCTGCCAATCGACGCGCGGATCGTTCTGAATCAGCCAACGCACAGCCGCATGCATAAGACGGACGTGCCGGACGTCGGCAGAGCCACGGCCACCGGCATGCAACGCGCCCGGTTCCATCACGTCGAGGTGGAATTGGGCCGTCTCGTTGAGCCGGCGCTTGGTGTCGGTCTCGAGTCGTGCCGTCAGCCCGAGGACTTGGACGCCCCGGCAACAGGCATAGGCCGACGGCAGCGCCGCCGCGTACAGCGCGGTGAAGACGTGGGCACCCCACCGGGCGAACCGCTCCTGGCCCGCCGCCACCAGGACCGGGTCCATCCACGGCGGCGGAGGCATTTGCTCGGCGAGGAACGCCGCCAGTCCGGGGTTCACAACCTCTCGCTGCTCGACGACCAACGTCCGGAAGGCTGCGCTTGCGTCCCCCGTCCCGGAGAACAGTCCCGCCACGACGTTGTCGGCCGGCGGGTCCCCCTGAGATCGCAGGCTGTCGAGAAACGCGTCATCCCATGTCGTCCTGGTCATCCCGCCTCTAACGCTCTGCGAGCCTCGTCGAGACTGCGGCTCGGTCCGCCCTCTGCTGTGGCGGCCACGCAGGCCTCGAGATCGGCGCGGACGTGACCCGGCGCACCGGGCAGCCCCAGCCAGTCCGTCAGCGCCCGGAGCTCCAGCATGCACGCGCCTTGGCGTCGGGCCACCCGGGCTGCCTCCTCGTAGTCGCGGGCAGCGTGCTCCAGGCGACGGTCGCGCCGCAACAGGCCCGCCCGCAAACGGAGGATCTCCGCCTCGCAGAACAGCTCCCCCGTCGTGCGGGCCGTCTGAAGGGCGTCATTGAGTAGCGCCCGGACGCGCTCCGCGCTGGCCAGCACATCGTCGGCCAACAGCATCTCGAAATAGGGACGCAGCAACGGCCCCGGCAGTTCCGGCTCCTCCTGCCCTTCCCCCGCCCACCACTGGAGCGAGCGAGCCCACTGCTGCCACTGCCTCGTCGTGACCTCGTCGGCGGCACGGACCGCTTCCTCGGCCAACTTCAGAACGGCCCCTTTGTCACCGTCGAGTTGCGCCATGATCGCTGCCGTCACCGCGGCGACGGCCCGAGCCTGCGGGACGTCCCTCTCGGTCGTGCAGCGGAGGACGTCCTCCGCGATCCGCCACGCTTCCGCCGTCTTCCCGGTGAGCCAGCACGCCAGAGCGGTCGCCACCCGAGGCGCGGCCAGAGCCATCAGCTCCACCGAGGGCATCGGTGGAGCTTCACGCAGGCTGGCCTCCAGGGGGAACCCGCTCGACTCGTACGAACTCCGCAATTGCGCCAGTCCGTCGGTGAGCATGCCCTGCCAGACGCGGGTCGTCCCCTCGTAGGTGTCAATCAATCCGAGCGTCCAGTGGTCTCCGAGAATCTCGGCTTCGGTCCTCGCCTGGTGGAGGATCCGATTGATCGTCGTGTAGTCGGCATTCGCCTGCCACCAGGGGATCAGGACCAAGTAGTTGCGCAGGAGGATTTCCCGGTTCCCGAGTCGCCGCGCCAGCTCCTCCACTCTGCGGGACTCCTCGAGGGCATCCGGGGCACTCTGGTCGACTGCAGTCAGACACAAGACGAGACGGCTGCGCGACTTGAGCTCGGTTTCGTCCCGCTCGACTTCGGGGAGCTGGCCCAGAAGAGCCAGCGTCTCGCGCTCATGGGCCGCCGCCTCACGAAATCGGGCGTTCTGCCGCGCCCTGTACGAGGCCTTCTTCCAGTACAGCACCGCCAGCGCAGCCTCTCCCGCCGCGCCGAGGTGGAAGGCCGCAATCTCAGGTTGCTCCTCCGCCCGCCCAGACGCGACCAACGTCTCGCCCACCGCGCCGTGGATCTGCACACGATCGGCTCGCAGCACCGATCGGTAGGAGGCTTCGTGAATGAGCGCATGCCGGAACCGCAACTCGCCCGACCTCGGCGCAGGCTCAATCAGGGCGTGTTCCTGCAACGTGCGGAGTTCGGCATCGAGGTCGGACCCGTATGACGCGGTTGCGGCCTTGAGCAGCAGGCGATCAAAGGTGCGGCCGATCACGGATGCCGCTTGCGCAATGCGTTTCGCGTCGCCCACGCGGTCGAGGCGCGCCGCGATGACTTCTGAGAGCGTGGTCGGCAGGCTTGGCGCCGCGAGTTCTGATCCGTCGGCGACCTCGCGCGCCAGCTCCTCGAGAAAGAGAGGCACGCCGTCCGCCCGGCGCACCAAGGCGGCGACAGCGGCTTCGTCCAGCTGCGCTGCGGCGGGCAGCTGCTCCAGCATCATGCGTGCCTCGTCGTCATTGAGCCGGCCGAGTTGGAGGACGGCGTCGGGCACTGCCTGTGGATTGTCGGCGATCTCCGGCCGGGCGCTCATCACCACCAGCACCGGTGCCGAGGAGCGGGCGATCAGGTCCACCGCTTCGAGCGTGCTGGGGTCGGCCCAGTGCGCGTCCTCGATGACCAACAACAGGCGTTCGGGGCCGGCTTGCGCGTGGACCCACTGGGCGGCCTCCGGTGGCGTCGCGGGCACGTGCGGCATGACATCCCCGAAAGGCTGCAGCGGGCTCAAGGACCCGCGCCGGCTGCAGGACAGGGTCACAACCGAGTGCCCTTCGGCTGCAAGGTTCCCGCTGAACTCGAGCAGCAGGCGAGATTTCCCGATACCCGGCTCGCCCAAGACCAGCACCACTCGACCCGACTGATTCCCGACCTGGGACCACTGCTTGCTGAGCCAGTCCGACGCAGAATCCCGGGGAACGAACTCCGACAGTGGCCGGGCTTCGAGGCGGTTCCGTGCACCGCTCCGTCGGAGCACACGGAATGCGGGCACGGGCCGACCGATGCCTTTCAGCGTGAGGGAACCCAGAGGCTCAAGGTCGAAGAAGCCGGCGACCAGGGATGCCGTCTGTCCGCTGATCACCATCTGGCCCGGTGCGCCAACGGCCTGTAATCGGGCAGCCATGTTGGGCACCTGGCCCCAGACATCGGGAAGCCGTTCGCGCCCGCCGGCGGTAACCGGCGCCACAAGCACCTCCCCCGTATGCACGCCCACGCGCGCCTGCAACTCGCCGATGCCGAGGGCATCCGGCAGCTCAGCACCCAGCCCCGTCATGTCCTCGACGATCTGCATCCCTGCCGCCAGGGCGTCGCGGCCCGCAGACTCCTGAGCCTCGGGGTAGCCGAAATAGGCCACCGCACCGTCACCTTGGAACTGTGCGATCACTCCGCCGTGCGCGGTGACGATGGCGGCGACCCGGTGTTGGTAGGCATTCAGCACGTCGTACCAGTCCTCCGGGTCCAGGGTGGACGCGAGATCCGTCGACCCGACAAGATCAGTGAACATCACGGTGAGCGGGCGCCGCTCGGGCGCCTCAGTTGCCGACGTCACCAGAAGAGCCTCGTGCCAGGGTGACCGGGACAACCGCCTGGAGCCGCTGGAGCCGCAGGGGCCGTCGCACCGGGTCAATCTATGTCCGCGCCGACCGGAGCGACAGTGCCGGTCTCCGCCCGGGCCGCCGGTTCACGCTGTGTGCCCACGAGACGCCCGACACAGCCGGGGCGCGGTCCCCGCTCGCTGCCCGCCCGTGACCGTAGGCTGCATGCATGCAGCCGATGTCTTCCCGCCGCGTGGCCGCGTCCCTCGCCGCCATCACCGCCGTGCCGCTGATGATCGGCGCCCTTTCGGGAAGCGCCGCCGCTCTGGACACCACGACCACGACGGCTCCGGTCACGACCACCACCACCACCTTGGCTCCCACGACCACGACGACGGTGCCGCCGACGACGGCGCCCACCACGACCACCCTCCCGACAACCACAACGACCCGTGCCCGTCCCACGACCACGACGTCCAGCACCACCACGACGACCACACCGACGAAGAGCACCTCGAACTCGAAGACCTGGGGCTGGGTGCTATTGGCGGTCGTCATCGCACTGGCGGCTCTTCTCGTCGGCCTCCTGATCGCGCGGACCCGGCGACAGGGTCGTGAAGTGAACTGGGACCGGTCAGTGGGACCCGCTGTCACGGCGGTCGAGCTGGCCCGAGAGCTCATCCTCTCGCAGACGAACGCCGATGACGCCCAACGTCGCGCCACCGTTGCCGTTCAGGTCGACGATGCAGTCGACGGTCTCGAGCGCGCGGCCGCCGCGGCGCCGGACGAGACGCATCGAGCACTGTGCATGCGCTGCGCGGACAGCTTGCGCGGTCTTGCCTTCGCCGTCGAGGCAGACCACCTGATGCGCTCCGGCGGCCAGACGCCGACCGGTGAGCAACTCGCCTCAGCCGACTCGGCCCGTCGGAACCGTTCCGCCGAGCTCAACCGTGCGCTTGAAGACCTCAAGGTGGCCATCGCCCCCAAGAAGTAGGACGGTCGGCCGCTGCGCGGCCCAGGCGTGATGCAGAACCCGACACTCACTCCGCCCGCAACATGACGGTGATCGGCGGCGGGCGCGCCGACCTGCCAGTCGTGCGCCGAAGAGGCGCCGGCCTCGCGCTAGTCGGCGAACCGGTTGATCAGCAGCTCCCCCACCTGTCGCACCGTGTCCGGTGATCCGGTCGGCATGTTGAAGATGAAGTACTGCACGCCTGCCGCGGCCAACTCCTCGACGCGGGCGACGAGCTCGTCGGGCGTCCCGATGTCCGAGGTGGTCGGCTCCTCTCCGGTGACCTGGCGCAGGAAGTCGCGGGTTGCCGACGTCTCCTCCGCGCTCGCCGTCAGCACCAGCGTGCTCAGCCGGCTCACCGTGATCTCCGACGGATCGCGGCCCAGCGCCTCACAGTGGCGGTGCAGGACGTCCACCTTGTGCGCCACCGTGGCGGCATCGCCGAAGATGTTCATCATGTCGGCGTAACGCGCCACCAACCGCAGGGTCCGCCTCTCACCGCCGCCCCCGATGAGGATGGACGGGCCCCCCGACTGCACCGGACGCGGAATGTTGCGGGCCTCGTGGATCCGGTAGTAGCGGCCGTCGAACGAAGGCGCATCTTCGGTGAACATGGCGCGGCAGATCTGCAGTGCCTCCTCCAGCCGGTCCAACCGCTCGCCGTCCGGCGGGAAATCGAAGCCGAGGCCTTCGTGCTCCACGTCGTACCACGCCGCGCCGATACCAAGGACGGCGCGCCCCGCGCTGAGGACGTCGAGCGTCGTCACGATCTTGACCAGGTGGGCCGGGTTGCGGTAGGTGACGCCGGTCACCATGGTGCCCAGCCGGACGCGCGAGGTCTGGGTCGCCAGCGCTCCGAGGAGGGTGTAGGCGTCCAGCATGGGTTGGCTGGGGCCACCCATCGGTGGCAGTTGGTAGAAGTGGTCCATGACCCAGACCGAGTCGTAGCCGGTCTCCTCGGCCGCGGTGGCGAGGGCCACCACACCGTCGAAGAGGGCACCCGGCGTCTCGTCGGTGGTGAAGTTGGGGATCTGCAGACCGAAGCGCATGCAGGCGAACCTAGTGGGACGTCTAGTGGGATCCGGAGATCACCAGCCCGTGAGGCGCCGGAGCCAGCCCAGTGCCACCTCGCCCTGGGCGGCCTGGAACGGGCGCACCGTGGGGAGCCCGGGCGGAGGCGCCTGCAGCGAGCGTCCCACCAGGAAGCCACTGAAGGCGGCAACCAACACGGCCAGAACACCATGGTCAGCGGCTGCGGCGGATTCGGACAGGCCCAGAAGCTCCTCGGGAGCGGGCCCGCCCTCCAGGACCACGGAAGGCGCCCACGCCACCAGGTCGAAGACGGGCGCACCCACACACGCATGCGGCCAGTCGACGAACGCGACGCCGCCGTTCGTCACGAGCAAGTTGTCCGAGCGCACATCGCAGTGCAGAAGGGTCGAGCCCACCACGGCGTCGGGCCAGCCCGACTCGAGCTCGGCCAGCCGGTCGAGGTTGCGCCCACTCCACTCGTCGAGCCCAGAGGGAATATCGCCCGAGGCGGCCAGCTCGGACCAACCGCCGAACATGTGCTGCAGCCTTTCGCCGGCGGGCGGCGCGCCCGGCACCGGGTTGGGCGTGAGGCGTTCATGCAGGGCGTCGAGGGCGCGTACCGCGGCTCGCAATTCGACCTCGTCCCACGGATGCGCCGGAGGCCGGCCCTCAATGGCCTCGAAGGCCAGCGCCACCCAGTCCCCGTCGTCGTAGACGTCCAGCAACCGCGGGAACTCCGACCCCAACGGCAGCGAGGCCGACACCACCGCCTCCCGCCGGTGGAAGTCCGGGGACTCGGGATTCAAGCGGGACCCGACCGCCTTGACGAAGATCGCACCCCGGGGACAGTCGAGCACCGTCGTCGCCCCCGGTGAGAACCCACCCACGAGGTCGCGGGTCGATGCCGGTGCGCCGCCACCGACCTCAGCCGCCCACGTCCGCACCGCGCCGGGCACCCCGGCCCAGGGCAGGTGGACGCCGGCCGCGGGGCCGGTGGGGGTGGTCACGTCGCGGCGGCCCCGGCAGCGGCGAGCGCCTCGTTGATGCTCTCGACCAGCCGGCGCGCCGAGGCGGCACTGAGCTCCACCGCGACCCGGGCACCGGGCCCGCGGGCCGGGTCGGCGAAATCGATGTTCAGCGTGTGGTCGAACGGCGCGTGGAACGGGTGGTCGAAGTACACGCTGGCCGAGGTGACCGGCATCCATCCCTGCGGTCCCTTGGCGCTGCCGGCGATCTCGGTGGCGACGGTGAGGTAGGAGCACATGGTCAGCTCCCCGCCAAATAGCGGCCGTACCACTCGAAAATGCGCTGCCAGCCGTCGACCGCGGCCTCGGGCCGGTAGGCCGGGCGGTCAACGGAGAAGAACGCATGGCCGGCGCTGTCGTAGCGGTGGAACTCGTAAGTCTTGCCGGCAGCCTCGAGGGCCTCCTCCAACTCGTCGACCTGCTCGGGGTTGGGGAACTGGTCGTCGTTGCCGAAGAGGCCGAGCAGCGGGCAGTTGAGGTCCGGAGTCCGGTCCACCAGCGGCGTCACCTTGAGCGGGAAGCCGTCTGGCACCGTCCCGGTGACAAAGGCCCCGTAGCAGTCGACCGCCGCATCGACGGGCACGCTCACCGCGGTCAGGAACGAGTGCCGTCCCCCCGAGCAGTAGCCGATGACCCCCACCTTGCCGTTGGAGGTGGACAGTCCCCGCAGGGCCGCCACGGCGGCCTCGGCGTCGCCCACGAACTGGTCGTCGGGGATGCCGCCCGCCTCGCGGGTGGCTGCCGCGGCATCGTCGGGATCGACATCGAGCCCCTGGCGGGCGTAGAGGTTGGGGCACAGCGCGTTGTAGCCCTCGGCGGCGAAGCGCCGCGTGATCTCCTTGGTGGTCGAGTCCCAGCCGGGCAGGTGATGGATGACGAGGACCCCGGGGAAGGGTCCTTCGCCGGCGGGCAGGGCCAGGTAGGCGTTGACATCGGCCCCTTCGTAGCCGGTGAAAGTGATGTTCGCGGCGCTGAGGGCCTCTTCGGGTGCGGGCATTGGGCCTCCTTTTCTCTCTGGGTCGGCGACGCCACGACGCGTGCCGAGGTCGGTACGGCCGCTGCGTGGCCCACGCTATGGCGTGTCGACGAGACTCGAGGCGCCGGCAACCGGCATGATGTGCCCCGTGCGCCGACCAACCGTGGCCCTTGCCGGTCTCGCCCTCCTGGCCGCCGGGGTGGTGTCGGGCACAGGCGCTGGCTCGGCCGCCGGCGCGCCGGCGGCAGTGCGCACCGTGCTCGGACCCGGCATCCTCGACGGTCCCGGCGGGATCGCCGTCGATGCGGCGGGGAACCTCTTCGTGGCCGACACGGGTCACTGCCGCGTCGTGGTGGTCCCGGCCCGCAGCGGCCGACTCGACGGCCTCCCTGTCCGAGCCGGGCGCGCCGCCACGCTCGCCGGGGGCAGCTGCACGGGGTCGCCGGCCCTCGGGCACCCGAGCGATGTGGCGGTCGACGCGGCGGGGGACGTCTTCGTCGCCGAGGCCACGGCACAGCGTGTCCAGGAGGTGCGCGCCGGCTCGCGCTCCGTGGTCACCGTGGCCGGCACCGGCACTGCGGGCTTCGACGGGGACGGGGCCGACGCCGCCACCAGTGAGCTCGACGAACCCACTGGGGTGGCGGTCGACGCAGCGGGAGACGTGTTCATCGCCGATACGGCCAACTGCCGGGTGCGCGTGGTGCCCGCGGCGGCGACCACCACGCTCTTGGGTCTGGCCGTGCACCGCGGCGGCCTCTTCACCGTGGCCGGCACCGGCGTGTGCGGGAGCAGCGGGCAGGGCGGCCCGCTGCGGTCGGCGCAGCTGTGGAATCCCGTGGCCGTCACCCTCGACGCCGCGGGCGATCTCCTCGTCGCCGACAGTGGGGACCAGTCCGTGCTGCTGGCGCCGTCCGGCGCCGGTGGCACCTTCTACGGCTCGGCGATCGGCGCGGGCGACATCGGCGTCGTCACGGGCGGCACGGGGAACTACGGGCCCTACGTCGTGGACGGGCTGCCGGCCAACGGGCCGGGTGCCGAGCTGAACGACCCGCGTGGCCTGGCCCTCGGCCCCGCGGGAGCCTTGTTCGTCACCGATGGCTTCATGCACGTCATCCGGGTCGTGCCCGCCGCGGACGAGACGCTCCTGGGCCGACCGCTGCGAGCGGGTGACCTCTACACAGTGGCCGGCGCCCTGCCGGTCGCGACCGCCGCGGGGACGAACGACGGCACCAGGTGGATCCGCGCGCACCTGGGGACGCCGACCGGCCTCGCGGTTTCCGCCACCGGCTCCCTGTACTACGCCGACGGCACCGAGGACACGGTGCGGCTCATGGGAACCGGGGCGTCCTCGTGAGCCGATTCGGCCGGCGCACCTTCCTGGCCTCCTCCGCCGGCGTGGCGGCGGGTGCCACCATCGCTGCGGGTGCGGATGCGCCGCTCCGGCCAGGGGGCGCCGCCGGCGCCGCCGACCGCCCCGGCGGGACCACCGCGGCGCAGCGCCCCGGTCCACTGCGCGCGACCGCTCTTACGGTCAACGGCCTGACGAACCCCGTGGGGATCGACCCCGACGGGTGCTCGTTCGCCTGGGCGCTGCAGGCAACGGGCCGCGCCGCCGTCCAGGGCGCCTTCCGCATTGTGGTGCGGCGCACCGACCCCGGCCACGCCGGGCCCGCCTGGGACAGCGGTCCGGTGCAGTCGGCTCGGCAAGCCTTCGTCGCCTATGACGGGCCGGCGCTGGCCGCCGATGCCGCCTACCGATGGACGGTGCAGTGCCAGGGCGCAGCGGGCACGTGGGGCCCCATGTCCGCGCCGTCCTCGTTCACCACCGCGCTCAGGGAATCGGACTGGAAGGCGAGCTGGCTCGTTCCCTCTGCCGGGAGCGGGCAACCCGACCGCGTGACGTACCTTCGGAGCGAGGTGACCCCGCCCGCCGGCTCACTCCGGCGAGCCGTCGCCTACGTCTCGGCGGCGCACACCTACCGCTTGTACGTGGACGGCACGGCCGTGGACGCGTGGCCCAGCTTCTCGTATCCCGACGAGCAGTACGTCCGGGCCGTGGATATCACCACCATGCTGAAGGCGGGGCGCACCAGCGCCCTCGGCGTCCTGCACCGGTGGTACGGGCCGGGACAGGGACGGCCCGCCTCCTCCCCCGGACTGCTCCTGCAGCTCTCCCTCTGGTATGCCGACGGCTCACGCGTCGTCCACGGATCGGACGGGTCGTGGCACGAGCGCCCGGCCGAATGGCTCTCGTCGCCGCAGCGCAACGCCGACGTGGGGGACTTCGTGGAATGGGTGGACGGGCGCGCGCATCCGGACGGGTGGGCCAGCCCGGGATTCGACGAATCGGGTTGGTCGCCGCCCGGGATCGCCGGCCCCGCGGGCACGGCGCCGTTCACGCGTACGTTCCCGCAGCGCACCACCATCCGCGAGACGCCCGTACATCCCGTCCGGGTGCACACGGTGGCGTCCGGGGCGGTGGTGGCGGACTTCGGGGCCATTTACGCGGCGCGGCCGCAGGTCTCCTTCGCGCAGGGCGAACCGGGACGCACGGTCACCGTGCGGGCGGGCTACCTGCTCGATCCGGACGGTCAGGTGTCGACGCTGCACGGGACGCAGGAGACCAATCTCACCTCGTCGTACATCATGCGCGAAGGCAGTCAGGCCTTCGAGGGCTTCACCTACTTCGGCTTCCGCTACCTACAGATAGAGAACGCGAGCCGGCAGCCGGACGCCAACGACATTGTGGCCCTGACCCGGCACGCCGCCATGCCCGACGTGCCCGGCGCGACCTTCTCCACGGACAACCGCATGCTCAACGCCGTATGGCGCCTCACGGCCCGCTCGTGCCTCTTCTGCTGCCACGAGCAGTTCGTCGACACGCCCACCCGGGAGAAGGGGCCCTTCCTGTGGGACGGGGCCAACGAGTCCGAAGGCGTGATGCGCGCCTACGGCGACCAGAACATGACCTGGCAGGCGCTGCGCGACGTGGCCCGCGGCCAATCTCGCTTCTGGCCCGAAGGACAGGTCAACGCCGTCTACCCGAACGGGGACGGCGCACGGACCTTCGGGACCAGCACGGCGCGCTACCCCGAGTGGTTGTGGCGCTACTTCACCTCCACCGGCGACCAGACCACGCTGCTGGCGCTGTACCCGTCGGCGTCCCACGCCGTGGACTGGCTGTGGAGCACGCGCCAGGCGGGCACGGGGCTCCTCTACGGCCTGGCCGACACCGACAACGGGGACCCGGTCTACGGCTACGACCTCGCGGTCGCGGCCGACACCACCAGCAACGTGCTGGCGGCGAACGCCATGGAGCGCGTGGCGCAGATCGCCACCGTGGCCGGTGACACGGCGACGGCGGAGCTCTGGCAGACGCGGGCGACGCAGCTGACCGACGCGGTCAACGGCGTGCTGCGCCGCCCCGACGGCACGTACGTGGACGGGCTCGATGCCGACGGCGCCCAGAGCACCCACGCCTCACAGGAGGCCAATGCACTGGCTCTCGCCTACGGCCTGGTCCCGGCCTCCGACCTCGCCGTCGTCGGGCGCTACGTGGCCGGCCTGGGCATCGACGTCGGGCCGAATCACGGCCTGGAGCTCCTACGCGGGCTGGCGGCGGCAAACATGCCCGCGGCCATGGTGCGGCTCCTCACCGACCTGTCGATCCCGGGTTGGGCCCACATTGTGGCGGCCGGGGGGACCTTCACCTGGGAGGTCTGGAGGCCGAGCGACCTCATCGGGGACTCCCTGTCCCACGGCTGGGGATCCTCCGCACTGGTGGCGATGCAGGAGACGCTGCTCGGCGTCACCCTCGAGCAGCGCAGCGAGGACGGCACGGTCGACGCCATGATTCAGCCGCCGTCGGCCGGGCTCGACCGCGCCGAGGGGTCCGTCCCGACCATCGCCGGGCCGGTACAGCTCGCCTGGCAGCGCCATGGGAAGGGCATGACCATGGACCTCACCGTGCCCGCCAACGCCAGGGCGACGGTGCGGTTGCCCGCCGGCAACGCCGCCAGCGTGCGCGAAGGCGGCGCAGCGGCGGCCAAGACGCCCGGCGTCACCGTGATGTCGGCCGGGTCGGGGGTCGTCGTGCTGTCGGTGGGAAGCGGGATCTACCGCTTCACCAGCAGCTGAACCGCCTCGGCGCCCGCTACGAACTGCAGACGGTGCCCGGCGCCGGTGTCTGACCGCTGACCAGGTAGGTCTGGACATCGGCCCGGACGCAGGCGCTGTAGAAGTAGGCCACGTGGTCGTCGCCGTCGTGGGTGAGCAGCACGCCGCGGTCGAGCTCCTGAGACACGCTGACGGCCCAGGCGTAGGGCGTGGCGGGATCCTCGGTCGTGCCCACGACGAGGATGGGCGGCGAGCCCGGGGCGGCCACCGGCCCGACCGTCCGGGTCGGGGGCACGGGCCAGACCGCACAGCCCGCCTCGCCCCACGTGAGCAGCGGGCCGAACACCGGTGCCGACGCCGCCACCGATGCGGCCAACGCGCCGTACGACGCGACGTGGCGCGACACGGGGTGGTCGAGGCAATCGACCGCGGTGGCGGCCTCGTCGGCGTTGGTGGAACCGCCCGTGTTGTAGTGATCCGACAGCGCTACCACCGGCGCCCCGTTGCCGGCGGTGAGCGCGGCCAACGCCGCACCGAGCTGCGGCCATTCCGATGGGGAGTAGAGCGAGCCGAGCACGGCATCGTAGAGCTGACCGACGCCGGCGACACTGCCTCCGCCGCCTGCCGGCGCCGGTGACGTCGCCGCGGCCTTCAGCAGTGCCACCAGCGCGCCGGTGGGGTCCGGGCCCGGGACCCACGGACACGCGGTGTTGCCGGCGCACCAGGCGAAGAACGCGTTGAGCGTGTGCTCGAAGCCGACGGCCTGCCCCAGGGTGATCTGATCGAACGACAGCGCAGGGTCGATGACGCTGTCGAGCACCATGGCCCGGATGTGGGTCGGGAAGAGCGCGGCATAGGTCAGCCCCAGGAGCGTGCCGTAGGACTGGCCCATGTAGGTCAACCCGCTGTCCCCGATCGCCTGGCGCAGCCGGTCCATGTCGCGGGCGACGTCGACCGACCCGACGTGGGGCAACAGGTTGGGGCTGTTCTTCTCGCAGGCGGCCGCGAACTGCCGCAATCCCGCAATGGTGGCGGCCTCTTCGCTCGGCGTGGAAGGCGCGGGGTCCGAGGGCGCGCTGCCCGTCGCGCTGCCACAACTCACCGGGTCGCTGCGCTCGACCCCACGGGGGTCGAAGACGACGATGTCGAAGTCGTCGATCAGTTGGGGCGTCAGCGAATTGAGCTCGTTCGCCATGTCGTCGATCCCCGACACCCCCGGGCCGCCGGGGTCGATGACCAGCGAGCCGATACGGGCGGCCGGGACCTCCGCCGGATGCCGCGCCACTGCAATGCCAATGGTGGGGCCATTGGGATGCGCGTAGTCCAGCGGCACCACGAGGGTGCCGCACTGGAGGCCGCCTTGACAGGGGGACCACACCATCGGTGTGACCGGCGGCTGGGTGGTCGACGTCGTGGTGCTCGGCACAGCCGGGGCCTGGTGCCGGTGCGCCGGGGCCGTCTGGGCCGCCGGCGAACCCGGGACCCCGCAGCCGGCCGCCACCAGCGCGCCGGCCAGGACGACGAGGAGCAGGATGGTCGACCTCGTCGTCACCCGGCCCAGCGTTGCACGCGCCGGGCACGGTCGAATTCTCACCCGCCGGCCTTCCCGAGAAATATAGACGAGTCTGTTTATAGAGGTTCTTGGACGCCCCCCGCAGGTTCACGGTGGCATCGGTGGGGCTCCGGACCGCCTCATTTTGCTCGAAACGTTCACCGTTCTCCCACGTGAGGGCCGAAGAGAACGCGACAGGCACGACAGGCACCCGGGGACGGGCCGGCGCGTCCGCTCGGGAGGAGTACGAGCGCCGGCGGGCCAAGGACGACGCGCGCCGGCGGGCCGCGTTCGGGCGATTGGCACCGCTCGTCCGGATTCTCGCCGGCCCGAAGCGGACCACTGAGACCTGGGGCCGCGGCGCCGACGGCGAGGAGCGCATCGGGCGCTGGCTCGACGATGCCGTTGGACGGCACGGCGTGGTGCTGCACGACCGGGCGGTCCGCGGTCGGCGCACCAACCTCGACCACATCGTGGTGGTGCGCTCGGGGATCTGGGTGGTCGACTCCAAGCACTACCGGGGCACGCTGGAGCGGCGGGACACCGTCGGGTGGTTCGTCGCGCGGCCCCGCCTCTTCGTGGCCGGTCGCGACCGGACCGCGCTCGCGACGGCGGCGAGCCGCCAGCAGGCACTCGTCGCCGAGGCAGTGGGCGCCGGCCCGCTCGTCCGCGCCGCGCTGTGCTTCACCGGCGTCGAGCGCGCCCTGTTCACTCGGCCCTTCGTTGTGCAGGGAGTGCTCGTCACCTGGCCGAAGGCGCTCGCACGGACGTTGGCCGCGCCCGGATCGCACGGGCTTGCCGAGCGGCGTGCGCTGGCGGATCGGCTCGCCTCGACCTTCCCGCCCTATACGGGTTGACTACGCACCCGGCGGCACCTCCCACAGGCCCACCGGCGCCTCGCCCAGCCGGTAGTGGCCGGGCAGGCGCTCGCCCGACATGGCGCGCTCCATGCGCTGCTGCATGCCCGGCAGCAGGGTGCCGTCCTTGATCATCGCCATGAAGGTGGCCCCGGCGTTGCCGACGTCGAAGAAGTCCCGCTGCCACGACCACTGGAAGTTCCCGGCGTAGCGGAACCAGCTGCCGCCCAGGCCGGCGATCTCGTAGTTGGTACCGTCCGCCTTCTTGGCGTCGGCCACCTGCTTCCACAGCCCGAGGACCTCGCCCTGCTGCTCGTCGATCAGTACCTTCTGGTACGGGTAGGTCCAACCCTCGAGGCCGGCCATTTCCAGTCCCAGGGCGATCTCGCGGATCTGCTCGCGGCCCACGGCCATGAACTCGTCGTTGGCGCCCACGTTCCAGCCGTAGGTGGCGTCCTCGGTGTAGAGGTCGGCCATGTGCTTCCAGTCCTTCTTGGCCTCCCCGGCTCGGTTGACCTCGAGCCAGCGCTCGACCATCTCTTCCATTTCGGCGCGCGGATAAGCGGGCATGGGCGTCAGTCCTCCTCTATGGACAGGGCGTGGGTGGGGCAGTACTTGACGGCCAGCTCGACGGCGGCGCGCTGGCTCTCGGATGGTTCGGGTTGGAGAACGGTCAGCTCCCCCTTCTTGGAGACCGAGAAGACCTCGGGGGCCTCGCCCTCGCAAGCCGCGTGGCCCTGGCACAGGTCCCGGTCCACCACCACCCTCATTACGCGGGACCCGCGGCGCCGGTGACGGCACGGCGCCGGTAGCGCACGCGGCACGGCTGCTGGAGCTGCACGACCATCTTCGAGTGATCGTTGCGGTAGGAGTCCAGCGGCTGGGCCGCCTCGAACTCCCACCCCTGCAGCAGCACTGAGAAGATGGCCTTCAATTGCATCATGGCGAAGTTGGCGCCGACACAGCGGTGCCGGCCCGCCCCGAAGGGGATCCACGTCCACGGATTGGAGCGGTCCTCCTCGCGGGGCTCGAGGTAGCGGGCCGGGACGAAGGCGTCGGGGTCCGGGAAGTCCTCGGGGATCCGGTTGCAGATGGCCGGGCTGGCCCCGACGAACTTGCCGGCGGCGATCCGGTAGTCGCCGTAGGTCAGCTCCTCCATGGCGACGCGCAACAGCAGAATCAGCGGCGGGTGGAGCCGCAGGGCCTCCTTCAGTGCCGATTCGAGGTGCGGGATCTCCCGCAGGGCCTGGAAGCTGACCTCCGAGCCGTCGGCGTAGAGCTCGTCGAGCTCTACGTTGACCGCACGCAGGTCGTCGGGATGGCGCAGCAGCTCAATGAGCGTCCAGGCCGCCGTGCCCGAGGTCGTGTGGTGTCCGGCGAACATCATGGAGATGAACATGCCGGTGACCGTGTCGGCGCTGAAGCGCGGCGACCCGTCCTCCTCCTTGATCGACATGAGGATGTCGAGCAGGTCGGCATCGCCGTCCGGGGGTGGCGGTCCGTCGGCCCGGCGCTCCATGATGCCGCCCACCAGCCCGACCAGCGCCACCCGCGCCGCGTCGCGGCGGCGGAAGCTCTCGATGTCGGCGTAGGGGTCGACGTAGGCGATCGGGTCGGTGCCCTGTTCGAGGTCGTGGTACAGCCGGGCGAAGCGGCCGTCGAGCTCGCGGCGGAAGCGCGGGCCTATGAGGCAGGCCGACGACGTGTAGATGGTCAGCTCGGCGAACCACTCCAGCAGGTCGATCTCGCCCTCGTCGTCCCAGCCGGCCACCATCTGCTCCACCTCGTGGGCGATGGTGGCGGCGTGCCCCCGCATGAACTTGTCGCGCAGCGCCTGGTTGTGCAACATCTCGCGCCGGCGCTCCGGTGACGCGTCGAACACGACGCCCTTGCCGAAGATCGGCGTCATGAACGGATACGCCTCGGCCTGGTCCAGCTGCTCCTCGGGCGCCCGGAAGTAGAACTCGTTGGCGTCGGCGCCGGTGAGCAACACGACGTCGCGGGCGGCGATGGTGAATTCGCCGACGTCACCGCACTCGGCCCGCACGCGCGCCATGAGCCCGATCGGGTCGCGGCTGAGCTCGTCCAGGTGGCCGTTCTCGCCCTCGCCGCCCGAGACGCGCGGCGGCTCCCTCAATGTCGTGTCCGTGGTCACGTTGCTCCTTCCGCTCCATCCGACTGCGACGCCGTGTCCGCCGTCAGCGGCGCCTCCGGCTGGACCTCGACCACGCTGAGATGCGTGCCCCGCGGTGCAGCCACCGCATGCGCGATGGCCGACGCCACACCCTCGGGCCGCAGGAAGGCCGAGTGCCGGGCCAGGCCCCAACGGGTCCACTCGGCCAGCACTTCGCCCGTCACCTCGGGGTCCCAGTCCATACCCATGCCCGTCAGGGTGGGGCCGGGCCGGACGATGACGGCCCGCACCCCCGTCCCCTCCAGCTCCATCTGCAGGGCGGTGACGAAGCCCTCGAGCCCCCACTTGGAGGCGACGTAGGCCGCCATGCGCGGCCGCGGGTGGGCCACGACGTCGGACGTCACGAAAATGAGGTCGCCCCGCCGGCGCGCCACCATGGCGGCCCCGAAGGCGCGCACCAGTCGCTGCGCGCCGCCGATGTTCACGCGCAGGACCTCCTCGAAATCCTCCGGGCTGGTCTCGAGCGCCGTCCCCGGCTGAATTTTGGCGGCGTTGGACACGACGATCTCGACCGGACCGAACGCCGCTTCGGCCTCCTTGGCGAACCGGTCCACCGAGGCGGCATCGGCCAGGTCGAGATGACAGGCCACCGCCTCTCCCCCTTCGGCGCGGATGGACGCGGCGACCTCGTCGCAGACCTGCACCCGGCGCGCCCCGAGCACCACGGGGTGCCCCACCCTGGCCAGTGCCCGCGCTGTTTCGGCGCCGATGCCCGACGAGGCGCCGGTCACCGCTGTCGGCCGGCGCTCGGGATGGGGCTCGAAGCGCGGCATCAGCGCGGCTTGACCGTGGTGGGCAGCGCGGCGAAGCCGCGCACGTTGATGGAGTGGACGCGCGCCATGCCCGCCGGGTCGATGTCGTAGCCCTGCACCAGCTTCGCCAGCTCGGTCAGCGCCACCCGCGCCTCCATGCGGGCCAGCGCCGCCCCCATGCAGAAGTGGCGCCCGCTGCCGAAGCTGACCAGGTCCTGGGTGCGCCGCTCGAGGTCGTAGGTCTCGGGGTCGTCGAAGACGTCCTCGTCCCGGTTGGCCGAACCGAGCAGGAGCAGCACCCGCCGGCCGGCCTCGATGTCGATCCCCTGCACCCGCACCGGTTGGCTGGTCACGCGGACCAACATCTGCGTCGAGGTGTCGTAGCGCAGCGTCTCCTCCACCCAGTCCGGCACCCGGGACGGGTCGGCCAACGGCTTGGCCACCTGGCCCGGGTTGCGCCAGCCCCAGTACCAGGCGTTGCCCAGCAGCTTGGTCGTCGTCTCGTTCCCCGCCACGACCAACAGGAAAAGGAAGCCGATCACCTCGTCGTCGGTGAGGCGGTCCCCGTCGATCTCGGCCTGCAGCAGCGACCAGGTTAGGTCGTCGCGCTGGTGCCGCCGCCGGTCGGCCACCATGTCGGCGTAGTAGCCGGCCAGGGTGAGCGCCGCTTCGAGCCCTTCGGGCGGAATGTCCGTCATGCCGTCCTCGCGGTGCACCAGCAGGTCGGCCAGGCGGCGGATCTCGGCCCTGTCCGCGGCGGGCACGCCGACCAGCTCGGAGATCACGTCCATGGGCAACAACCCGGCGAAGTCGGCGATGAAGTCGAACGAGCCCGCCTCGAGGGCCGGGCCCACGTGGGAGAGGGTGAGCGCCCGGATCCCCTCTTCCATGGCGGCCACGCGGCGCGGCGTGAAGCTCTTCCCGACAATGGAGCGCATGCGCGTGTGGCGCGGCGGATCCATGGCGAGGAACGACATGGCCCGGTGCGCATCGGGCCCGAAGGCGGCGGGGTCGAGGCTGACGCCGTAGGCGTTGGAGTAGTGGTCGACGTCGCGGAACGCCGCCAGCACGTCGGCATGGCGCGCAAAGGCGAAGAAGTCGAGCTCCTCGTTGTAGAAGACGGGCGCCTCGGCGCGCAGGCGGGCGTACGTCGGGTACGGATCCTCGTGGATCCCGTAGTCGTACGGGCTGTACGCCAGTGGCGCCAGCGTGGTCACGGAGCGCCGGAGCCTGTCATCAACGCCGTCGCCTCGGCCATCAGCGTGGGCACGGCGTCGAAGGCGAGATGGCCCATGCCGGCGCTGAGCAGCGCGCCCGTGTAGGTGACCTGCAGCACGTCGAGCACCGCCCGATCGCCGTCGCTCCCAAGAGCGCCTTCCAGCCGCCGTCCGATCTCCGCCCCCAGGCGCGACCGCACGCGCTTGACGTCGGGACCGTCGCCCAGGAGCGCCGTCGTGCACACGGCCACGGCCGGCGACCCCATGGCTCCGAAGCCCATGGTGCGCACGGTGTCGGCCACCCGGTCGGGCAGTGGCAGGGTCAGGTCGACCAGGCTCGGGGATGACTGCATGCGCCGCCAAAGCACTTCGGCCAGCAGGTGGTCCTTGCCCGAGAAATACGTGTAGGCCGTCGCCGGCGCCACTCCCGCCCGCTTGGCGATCGTCCGCACCGAGATGTCCGCATACGGACGTTCCTCGGCCTCGTCGGCGGCGGCCGCCACCAGCCGCTCCATCACCTCGGCCTGGCGCTCGGAGAGGTGGCGGCGCCCCGGTTGCTCGGCCTGCCCGTCGCCCTGGTGCGCCTCGACGGCGTCGAACACGGTCACGCGCCGGGGGTGGCCGGGATGTGCGGCGTGCCGTCCTTCATGGCGGGGAACGTGAACGTCGCCGCGGTCGTCATGCGCGTGATCTTGGTGATGTCCTTCTCCGGCAGCGTCTCGGTCTCGTCCTCGATGACGATCTCCCAGCGGCAGTGCGGCACGCGGTCACCCGGCACCCGCGGTGGGCGGTGTACGTGGCGGATGTGCGCTTTGGGGTTGACGGCCTGCGCCGTCACGTCGAAGGTGCCGTCCTCAATGTGGTGGCACATGTTGGTGACCATGGCGTCACCGAACGGCTCGGCGTCCATCAGCGCACCGCAGTAGGCCAACTCGAAGTAGCCGTGCGTCTCGTCGACCAGCTCGTAGTGCACGTCCATGTAGTGGTGGGGGAAGCCCGGATCGAGCTGGAGCACCTTGAAGATGGCCGACACACCGTCGCCCTCGACGCGCATGATCTGGCGCAAGCGGTCGCCGTAGACCGGGCTGGCCCCGGCCCACTCCTCGATGGCCAGCTCTTTGACGGCGTCGGCCCCGTACTTCATCCCGATGGCGGCGCACATGGACCGGTCCAGCAGGTGGACGATGAGGCCGTACTCCCGGACCAGCCTGACCAGGGCCTCCTTCGACAGGTCCTCGTAATCGAAGCCCGGGTCGAACGCGCCCGAGTAGTCCCCGCGCCCCGTCTCCGCATCGTCATTTTGCTCGGTCATTCGTTCAAACTATAGTCCAGACACTTGTCTAGTTCCAGATGCTCCGCTTCCGGCTGCTCGCCGGATGGAGGCGAAGCTGGACGCGTCGATCGGGAGGTTGGGCCAGGTGCCGGAGAGCGAGAAGGACGGGGCGCAGGCCGCGCTGCGGGTCGGGGTCATCGGGCTGGGCGACATGGGTGGTGGCCTGGCCACCTCGCTCATCCGCGCCGGCACGCCCGTGACGGTGTCCGACCTGCGTGAGGAGGCCACCGCGCCGTTCCGGGAGGGGGCTCACGTGGCGGCGACGCCTGCGGAGCTCGCCGGCCGCAGCGACGTGGTCCTCGTGGTGGTGTTCAACGACGCCCAGGTGCGGGCCGTCCTGCAAGGACCCGACGGGGTGTTCGCCGGCGCCGCGCCCGGCACGACCGCCGTCATCGTCAGCACCATCGCCACCGACACGGTGCTGGAGATGCGCGCCGAGGGGGCGTCCGGCGGTGTCACGGTGGTCGACTGCGGCGTGAGCGGCGGCCCCGATGCTTCCGCGGGGGGCGAGCTCGTCTGCATGATCGGCGGCTCCGAAGAGGAGGTCGACCACATACGTCCCGTGCTCGACGCCGTCAGCTGCCTGGTCCTCCACATGGGACCTCCCGGCGCCGGGCTCGCCGCCAAGCTGGCCCGCAACCTCATCACGTACGGCTCCTGGCTGGCCGCCTTCGAGGCGCAGGAGCTGGCCGAAGCGGCCGGCATCGACTTGCTCAAGCTCGGCGAGGCCGCCCGGGAGAGCGACAAGCGCATCGGCGGCGCCACCCGCCTCATGTTCCGCACCACCGCGGCGCCCTGGCCTGCCGACAGCGACGAAGGGCTGCTCACACTGATGCGCAACGGAGCGGAGGTCACCCACAAGGACCTGACCACCATTTTGGAGCTGGGCGCGGAACTTGGCGTCGACCTTCCACTGGCCACGCTGGCCGAGCGGCGTTGTGGCCGCATTTACGGCTTCGAGGGCGACATCTGATCATCGGGCGGCGGCGGCATCGCCCTCGTCCACCGGGCCTGGGTAGGGTCGGGCCCGCCGGGCGCGACCCGAGCATCTCGACAGCAGAAGGAGCGCGAGTGAGCGAACACCAGGACAGCCGCGCGGCCGGCATGGCCAAGATGCAGGAGGTCTACGGGTTCACGGTCAATCCTGCCGATCTCCCCGGGCGCTACGTCGACGTGACCGTCGATCACCTCTTCGGGACGATATGGACCGACGACACCATCGATCTGCGAGACCGGCGGCTCCTGACCATCGGTGTCCTGGCGGCACAGGACAAACCGGAACTGCTGGAGATCCAGTTCGACAACGCGCTCGAGCGCGGTGAGTTGACGGTCGACCAGGTGCGCGAGTTGGTGGTGCACCTGACCCACTACGTCGGCTGGCCCATCTCCACCGGCGTCAGCGGTGCCGCAGAGACCGTCATCCGTCGTCGCGCTGCGGCGGCTGACGCCGGAGCCTGATGTCCGACAACCGGATCGAAATCGAAGAGGCTGCTCCCGGCGTCCGCGTCATCGCCTTCAATCGGCCCCAGGTGCGCAACGCCTTCGACACCACCATGTACCACGAGGTCACCGCCGCCCTGCGCGCGGCCGACGGCGAAGAGACCGTCGGTGCCGTCGTACTCACCGGCCGCGGCAGCGCCTTCACGTCCGGGCAGGACCTGACCGAAATGGCCGCCATCGCGACCGGGACTGCGGTCGAGGGGGCCGGGCAGGGCTTCATGGGGCTGCTCGAATGCCTCGTCGATCTGTCGGTCCCGCTTCTGGCCGCAGTCAACGGCGTGGCGGTCGGGCTCGGTTTCACGCTGCTCCCGCACTGCAATCTCGTCCTGGTCGACGCCGGCGCCCGCCTGCGCGTGTCGTTCGCCGAGCTCGGCGTGCCGCCCGAGGCGGCCAGCAGCGTTCTCTTCCCTGCCGTGATGGGCTGGCAGCAGGCGGCGCGGGTGCTGCTGACGTCGGAGTGGGTCAGCGCGCCCGAACTGGTGGAGCTCGGCCTCGCCCTCAATGTGTGCGAGGAGGGAACCGTGCTCGACGAGACCGTCGCCCTGGCGGCGCGGATCGCGGCACATCCCCGTGGCGCGACGCGGGCCAGCACCTCGCTGGTGCGGGCGGCGCGGCGCGACGCCGTGGTCGAGGCCAACCGCCGTGAGCAGGCCGCCTTCGGGAAGCTGCTCGGCAGCGCGGTCGGCAGCGGCACCCTCGCCGAATTCGCCGCCCGCCCCGCCGACGGGTCCTGACGTGCGTCTCGGCATCACCGCCGCCCTGACCGACGAAGACCTGGCGCCGGCCCTGCTGGCCGTTGTGGTCGAGGAACTCGGCTTCGACTCCCTCTACCTGCCCGAGCACACGCACCTCCCGGTCCAGGAGGACACGCCGCCCGCGCTCGTCGGCGGGGTGCGCCTCGACGACTACAAGCGCTGCCTCGACCCGCTGGTCGCGCTGTCCACGGCGGCCGCCGTCACGACGCGCATCGGTCTCGGGACGGGCATTCTGCTCGCCGCCCAGCACGAGCCGATCCTCCTCGCCAAGCAGGTGGCCACGCTCGACCACCTCTCGGGCGGGCGCGTAACGCTGGGGGTCGGGTACGGCTGGAATCGGACCGAGGCCGAGGACCACGGCGTGGACTGGTCGCGGCGGCACGACGTGGTGCGCGAGCACTTGGCGGCCGCCGAAGCCATCTGGTCGGCCGACCAGGCCGAGTTCCACGGGGAGTTCGTGGAGTTCGGGCCGACATGGTCGTGGCCCAAGCCGGCTCAACAGCCGCGGGTGCGCACCCTGGTCGGCGGCGGGGCCAACGACGCGGTGCTCACCGCCGTGGTGGAGAGCGCCGACGGCTGGATCCCCATCGGTGGCCGCGGCCTCGCCGCCGCCATCCCGCGCCTGCACGCCCTGGCCACGGAAGCCGGGCGGGACCCGGCCGAACTGTCCGTCGTCCCGTTCGGGACCATTGCCGACCAGGGCAAGCTCGAGCACTACGCCGGCCTCGGCATCACCGAGGTGGTGCTGCGGGTCCGGGCCGGTGACGAGCCGTCCGTCCGGGCGGAACTGGAGTCGCTGGCCCCGCTCATCGCGTTCGCGGGCACACTGGAGCAACCATGACCGACCTGCGGGGCGCCGCCGCGCCGCGACTCGGGAGCACCACCCCGCTCCCCAAGATCATCAGCGTCGACGACCACATCGTCGAGCCGCCGCACCTGTGGGACACCTGGCTGCCGGCGCGCTTGCGCGACCGCGGCCCCAAGGCGGAGCGCCGCGGCATCGGCGACATGGAGCACATCGGCGGCGGGACCTACCGCCAGTCGTTCGACCCCGACGGACCGCAGGCGGACTGCTGGGTCTACGAGGACCTCGTCTACATCAACAAGCGTCATGTCGCCGCCGTCGGCTTCGACCGCGACGACATGACGATGTCCCCCATCACCTACGACGAAATGCGGCCCGGCTGCTACGACCCCAAGGCCCGGATCGCCGACAACGAGGCGAACTGGGTCGAGGCCAGCCTGTGCTTCCCGACCTTCCCCCGCTTCTGCGGCCAGACCTTTCTGGAGGCCAAGGACAAGGAGCTCGCCGAGGCGTGCGTCATTGCCTACAACGACTTCATGATCGATGAGTGGTGCGGCGACAGCGGCGGCCGCCTCCTCCCGCTCTGCCTCATTCCGTTGTGGGACGCCGACAAGGCGGCCGCCGAGGTGCGGCGCAACGCCGCCCGCGGCGTGCGCGCTGTGTGCTTCAGCGAGATCCCGCCCCACCTCGGGTTGCCCAGCATCCACAGCGGGTACTGGGATCCATTCTTTGCCGCCTGTGCGGAGACGGGCACGGTGGTGAGCATGCACATCGGCTCGTCGTCGAAGATGCCGGCGACGTCAGCGGACGCACCGGTGGCGGTGGCGGCGTCGCTCAGTTTCGGCAACGCCATGTCGTCGCTGTGCGACTTCCTTTTCTCCGGGGTCCTCATCCGCTTCCCCGACCTCGTCCTCGCCTACTCGGAGGGGCAGATCGGGTGGCTGCCCTACATCCTCGAGCGGGTGGACGACGTGTGGCGCGAGCACCGCGCCTGGGGCGGTGTGAAGGACATCGTGCCCGAGCCGCCCTCCACCTACTTCCACCGCCAGGTCTACGGCTGCTTCTTCCGCGATCAGCACGGGCTCGACTCCCTCGGTGTGATCGGGGCCGACCGGGTCACGTTCGAGACGGACTACCCGCACACCGACTCCACGTGGCCCGACACCCGTGCCGTGGCCGAGCAGCTGGTCAAAAACCTCTCCGACGAGGAGGTGTACCGGATCATGCGGGGCAACGCCATTGCGATGCTCGGCCTGGAAGGACCGTGAAACTCGGCGACGTCGTCAATCCGGACGCGGCGCACTGGGGCAAGCCACTCGCCGGCGTTCGCATTCTCGCCCTCGAGCAGATGCAGGCCCTCCCCTATGCAAC
>Ga0307374_10003527_pt1 | contig 26691 bp, 25 predicted proteins | sample OX3MG_FD_202532 | JGI IMG/M metagenome (GOLD analysis project Ga0307374, IMG submission 202532) | Soil microbial communities from Risofladan, Vaasa, Finland - OX-3 | ecosystem: Environmental > Terrestrial > Soil > Coastal area > Acid sulfate soil | place: Finland: Risofladan, Vaasa | collected...
ACCCCAGGTGCGCTATGCGTCGGGATTGGACCTGCTGCGCCAGACGCCGGGATTCGTGGCGAGCACGCGTACGACACGGCTCGATGGGTATTTCGGGCGGGCCTACCGCTACCTCGAGCCACTATTCGACGGCCACAATCCCTATATCGAGGCTATCGATAGCAACATGCGCTACCTGGAGCAGGTGCTGCGCAGCGAGAGTTGGTTGATGCTGCGGCGTCAGCCGCCGCTGCACGCCGCCGACCCGGATACACTGAACCGGGTGCGTGGCCTGATGCTCGGTTATTTCAAGAAAGCCTGGCTGCGCGACTAACCGGGAGTTCTGCCGCGGCCACGCGCAGTACGTAGCGCTCATGGATCTCGGGCAGCAGCCGCTGCACGGTGGCGGCCCCGGCCAGGGCGTCGCCTGCGGGCTCGCCGTCACGCAGCGCCTCGGCGAGGACCTGCAGCGTGAGGGCCGGTAGCGCCGCGCCGGCCACCGGTGCAAAGCTCAGGTGCCACGGCTCGGGCTGCACGCCGCCGCGATCGCTGTCATAAGGACGAAAGAAGCCATATCGGGCGCAGTGCCGCGACAGCCAGGCCGACAGCGGCGCGAATGCCCCCTCTGCCGCGTATTCCTGCGGGAGCAGCCGCGGCCGCGCCGGCGGTGCGAGCACCGCGCGATCGTACACGTCCACCTCGGTGCCCCAATGGTGCCGGCTCGCACCGGGCAGGGCCGACCACAGCAGGATGGCGCGCACGATCTGCTCCTCGTCCAGCCCGCGCACATCCACAGGCTGACCGGTGCGATCCAGCAGCGCCTGGCGGCCGTGAAACTTGGCATTCCAGATCGCCAGTTGCCTGGCGAACGGGCGGAACGAGGAGGTTGCGGCGAGGTCTATGCCATCATGGGCGGCCTGCCGCGCCAGGGCGAGAAATGCCGTCGCAGCGTCGGCGTGCAGGCGGCAGGACAGCTGCGGCACTTCCAATACATGTGTGCTGACACGGCCGGTCAGCTGTTCCGGGGTCAGAATGGGCATCGGTAGCTAGCCGCAGCGCCGCACATACGGCATTATTTTACGTCTTCCTCGCACGGAGGTGCGGATGCACGGCCCGCAATTCAAACACCTCGCGCTGATCGTGGGTGCCGTCATCCTGGGGGTGGCGGCGCTGCTGTGGGATGCCTCCCGCGGCCACGACGTGCCGTTGTGGATTCTGCTGAGCTGCGGGGCGCTGGCAGCGCTTGCGGCGCTGCTGCCGGGTCTGTGGTCCTGGCGCCAGCGCCGCCGGCTCGAGCGCGGAGTGCACGCACTGATCGGTGCCGCGGGGCAGATTGGCCGCGGAGAGCTGCGGCGCGCCCTCCTCAGTCCGCGGCGCGATCGGCTCGGGGAGCTCGAGGACGCGTTCGAGAACATGCGCGTGGCGCTGCGCAATACCACCTATACGCGCGATTACCTGCATAGCGTGCTCAACAGCATGACCGATGCGGTGTTCGTCACCGCCCCCGGGGGCGTGGTACGGATCACCAACGAGGCGGCCTGCCGCCTGACGGGCTACCCCGCGCACGAGTTGGTGGGCAAGGACCTGGCGCAGCTGGTGGAGGCGCTCGAGCGCGCGCCGCAGGCCGGTCAGCCCGCAGCCGGGTCGCTGCAGGTCGCGTGCGAGGCCGGTGAGACGGTGATGCGCACCCGCGCAGGGCAGACCATTCCGGTATCGTTCGTCGGATCGGCCATTGCCACCAATGATCCGCAGTTCGAGGGCGAGATCTACGTGGCGCGCGACATCACCGAGCGCAAGCGTGCCGAGCGCCGCATCCGCTACCTGGCGCGCTACGACACGCTGACCAAGATCCCCAACCGCATGCAGTTCCAGCACCTGCTGCAGCAGGCGATCGCCCGTGCGCGTCGCAGCGGCTGCGGCGTGGCGATGCTGTACCTGGACATGGACCGCTTCAAGGAGGTCAACGACACTTTTGGCCATGCCGCGGGCGACCGGGTGCTCGAGGTGCTCACCGAGCGGCTGACTCGTGTGCTGGGCAGCGAGGTGGTATTCGGTCGCCTGGCCGGCGATGAGTTCGCGCTGTTCGTCTATGGCACCAGCCAGGACGCGGAGGAGGCCGCCGGCCCGATCGCGCAGCTGGCCCGTTCCGTGCTGCACTCCGCCGGCGAGGCGCTGCACATCCACCAGCAGGAGGTGTTCATGACGGTCAGCATCGGCGTGGCACTGTGCCCGCGCGACGCCGAGAGCGTGATCGACCTGATCCGCAATGCCGACGCTGCGATGTATTACGCCAAGCAGAATGGCGGCAATAGCTATGCGTTCTACTCCCCGGAGATGAACGAAGCCGCGGTCGAGCGGCTGATGCTCAAAAGCAAACTGCGGCGCGCGGTCGAGCGCGACGAGTTCGTGGTGCGCTACCAGCCCAAGGTGGACCTGACCGACGGGCGTGTGGTGGGCGCCGAGGCGCTGCTGCGCTGGCGGTTGCCGGGACACGGCGATATCCCGCCATCGCAGTTCATCCCAATCGCGGAGGAGAACAACCTGATCAGCGCAATCGGCGCGTGGGTGATGGGCCGGGTGTGCGAGGATTTCCGGCAGCTGCGCCGGCAGGTGGCCGAGCCAGGACGCATCTCGCTGAACCTGTCGCTCAAGCAGCTCAAGCAAGCCAGCTTCATTCTCAACTGCCGCTCGCTGTTCGAGCGCCACGCGGTGTCGCCGCGCAACTTCGAGCTGGAGATCACCGAGACCACGTTGATGGCCGACCCGCGGCGCACGGTTCAGATGCTCAAGCAATTGCATGACCTGGGTCTGCATCTGTCCATCGATGATTTCGGTACCGGCTACTCCTCGCTGTCAGCGCTGCAGCAGTTTCCAATCGAGACCCTCAAGATCGACCAATCGTTCGTGCGCGATGCGGCTGATGACCCGGCCGACGCGGTGCTCGTGCGCACCATCATCGACATGGGACACAGCCTGGGGATGGAGGTCATCGCCGAAGGGGTCGAGTCACCGCGACAATTGCAATTTCTGCGCGGCTGTCGCTGCAACCAGGCGCAGGGCCAGCTATTTGGCCCGGCCCGCAGTATCGAGGAGCTGCTGCAGCTGCTGTTGACGCAGCAGGGCGGCCGGGCGGCGTTCGCCCATCTCGTGCTCCCCGAGCCGGCGCAATGGGCGCCGGTGACGGCCTGAAGGGGCGACGAGTGCAAGCACGGCAGTCCGGCGCCTTCGTGCTGTTCGGCGCCACCGGCGATCTGGCCTACAAACAGATCTTTCCGGCGCTGCAGGCGCTGGTGCGCCGCGGAGTGCTGGAGGTGCCGATCGTGGGCGTCGGCCGCTCCGGCTGGGAGGCCCCGCAGCTGATCGAGCGGGCGCGCGCGTCGATCAAGCAGCACTCGACCTTCGACGAGCAGGCGTTCGGCAAGCTCGCCTCGCTGCTGCGCTACGTCGATGGCGAGTACCGCGAGGCATCGACTTTCAACAGGTTGCGCGAAGCGCTCGGGACCGCGCCCGCGCCGCTGCACTACCTGGCTATCCCGCCGAGCATGTTCGCCACCGTGATCGGCGGCCTGGCCCATGCCGACTGCATCGACAATGCGCGCGTGGTGGTGGAAAAGCCGTTCGGTCGCGATCTGAAGTCCGCGTGCGCGCTCAATGCAATCCTGCAGCAGCACTTTCCGGAGGAGTCGATCTTCCGGATCGATCACTACCTGGGCAAGGAGCCGGTGCAGAACATCCTGTATACCCGCTTCACCAACGCGTTCCTCGAGCCCATCTGGAATCGCGGCCACGTGCGCAGCGTGCAGATCACGATGGCGGAGGCGTTCGACGTGCGCGGCCGCGGGCGCTTTTACGACGAGGCCGGCGCGATCCGCGACGTCATCCAGAACCACCTGTTGCAGGTCATGACCAATTTGATCATGGACCCGCCGCTGCGTGGCTCGCCCGGCGCGCTGCGCGATGAGAAGTCGCGCGTGCTGCGGGCCATCCGCCCGCTCGACTCGCAGAGCATCGTGCGCGGGCAGTATCGCGGTTATCGCGAGACGCCGGGCGTGGCCGAAAACTCGCAGGTCGAGACCTACGCCGCGGTGCGCCTGTTCGTGGACAACTGGCGCTGGGCGGACGTGCCATTCTACATCCGCGCGGGCAAGTGCCTGCCGGTGACCGCGACCGAGGTCGTGGTCGAATTCCGCCGCCCACCGCGCGAGGTGTTCGGCGAGCTGGTACCGACGTTGTCGAGCCACCTGCGGCTGCGCCTGAGCGGCGAGGTCGTGATCGCGCTGGGGGTAAGGGTCAAGGTGCCCGGCGAGCGCATGGCCGGGGAGGATGTCGAACTCATCGTGACGCGCTCGCCCGCCGAGCCCATGACTCCGTATGAGCGACTGCTCGGCGATGCGCTGCGCGGTGATCTATCGCTGTTCGGCCGCCAGGACGCCATCGAGGCGCAGTGGGCGGTGGTCGATCCGATTCTGGGTGACAGCACCCCGGTGCACGAATATGCCTGCAACACCTGGGGACCGCACGAGGCCGGGCGGCTGATCGAGACCGACGACGGCTGGCTCAATCCGCAGGTGTGAAGCAAACGGTGGGGGTCAAAGATGTCCGAGCCCGCCCTGTCCCCGGAACTGCTGCGCAGGATGGATGCGTACTGGCGCGCAGCCAATTACATCTCCGTCGGCCAGATATACCTGGCCGACAACCCGCTGCTAAAGCATCCGCTCGCGCTCGAGCACGTCAAGCGCCTGCTGCTGGGCCACTGGGGCACCACGCCCGGCCAGAATTTCATCTACGTGCACCTAAACCGGATCATCCGCCAGTACGATCTGAACATGATCTATATTTCCGGCCCCGGTCACGGCGGTCCGGCGCTGGTGGGCAATACCTACCTCGAGGGTACCTACAGCGAGGTTTATCCGGCCATCAGCGAGGATGAGGCCGGGCTGCGCAAGCTGTTCCTGCAATTCTCATTTCCCGGCGGCATCCCCAGCCACGTCTCGCCGGAATGCCCCGGCTCGATTCACGAGGGCGGGGAGCTGGGCTACTCGCTCAGCCATGCATTCGGCGCCGCGTTCGACAACCCTGAGCTGCTGGTGGCCTGCGTCATCGGTGATGGTGAGGCGGAGACCGGCCCACTGGCCACCGCCTGGCATTCCAACAAGTTCCTCAACCCGCGCAGCGACGGCGCGGTGCTACCGATCCTGCACCTGAACGGCTACAAAATTGCCAACCCCACGGTGCTGGCGCGCATCAGCCGCGAGGAGCTGGCGCAACTGCTGCGCGGTTACGGCTGGACGCCGTACTTCGTGGAGGGGCACGAGCCCGAACTGATGCATCGGGCCATGGCCGCGGCGCTGGATACCGTGGTCGCGCAGATCCAGGCAATTCAGCGGCAGGCCCGCGGCGGCGGCTCGCAGCCCGGGACCGGCGCGCAGCCGCAGGCCGAGCGACCGCGCTGGCCGATGATCGTGCTGGCGTCCCCGAAGGGCTGGACCGGCCCCAAGCGGGTCGATGGAGTGTCCATCGAGGGCACATTCCACGCCCACCAGGTGCCCCTGTCCGATCCGGCGACCCATCCCGAGCATCTGGCGCAATTGGCAGCGTGGTTGCGCAGTTACCGCCCCGAGGAGCTGTTCGATGACAGCGGGCGCCTGCGCGAGGAGCTGCGCGAGCTGGCCCCGGTCGGGCCACGCCGCATGGGCGCCAACCCCAATGCCAACGGCGGGTTGCTGCTGCACGACCTGCACATGCCGGATTTCCGCAGCTTTGCGGTGCCGGTAGCGGCACCGGGCGAGCCGGGCATCGGCGATACGCACGTGCTCGGGCCGTTTCTGCGCGACGTGATACGCCTGAACGACGCCCCGCGTAATTTCCGCCTGTTCGGGCCGGACGAGATCGTCTCCAACGGCCTGGCGTCGGTGTTCGAGGCGACGGCGCGCCAGTGGGAGGCGGCCACGGTGCCGACGGATGAGTCGCTCGCCCCGGAGGGGTCCGTGGTTGAAATGCTCAGCGAGCACCAGTGCGAAGGTTGGCTGGAGGGATACCTGCTCACCGGGCGCCATGGCCTGTTCAGCTGCTATGAGGCCTTCATCCACATCGTCGATTCGATGTTCAATCAGCACGCGAAGTGGCTGAAGGTCAGCGCCCATCTGCCGTGGCGGCGCCCGATCGCCTCGCTGAACTATCTGCTGTCATCGCACGTGTGGCGGCAGGATCACAATGGCTTCACCCACCAGGACCCGGGCTTCATCGACCACGTGGTCAACAAGAAAGCCGCAGTGGTGCGCGTCTACCTGCCGCCGGATGCGAACTGCCTGCTATCGGTCATCGATCACTGCCTGCGCAGCCGGCATTACGTGAACGTCGTCATTGCCGGCAAGCATCCCGCACCGCAGTGGCTGCCGATGGAGGCGGCGATCAAGCATTGCACGCGCGGCATCGGCATCTGGAGCTGGGCCAGCAACGATCAGCAGCAGCGTCCCGACGTCGTCATGGCCTGCTGCGGCGATGTGCCGACCCTGGAGACGCTGGCCGCCGTTTCGATCATGCGCGAGCACTTGCCGGAGCTGCGCATCCGGGTGGTCAATGTGGTGGACCTGATGAAGCTGCAGCCGGCGAGCGAGCATCCACACGGCCTGGATGATCGCGCGTTCGATGAGCTGTTCACGCGCGATCGCCCCGTCATCTTTGCCTTTCATGCCTATCCGTGGCTGATTCACCGCTTGACCTATCGCCGTACCAACCACGCCAATCTGCACGTGCGCGGCTACAAGGAGGAAGGCACGATCACCACGCCGTTCGACATGACGGTGCTGAACCAGCTCGACCGCTTCCACCTGGTGATGGACGCCATCGACCGGCTGCCGCAGACGGGCACCCGCGGCGTCTACCTCAAGCAGCAGCTGCAGGACAAGCTGCTCGACCACTCCCGGTATATCCGTCTGCACGGAGAGGATCTGCCCGAGGTGCGCGACTGGACCTGGGGCAAGACCACCGTTTGATGGTGGCAGCGCGATGGCGAGGGTGCGGCCGGCGTGACAGCAGCACTGCCTCGCCATCGAAACGATGGTGCGATACTAGCAGCCGTGGGCAGTACCCAGGCATCCGCCGATATCCGACTCAAGCGCGCCTACGAGGCGCCTGCCAAGGAGGATGGCACGCGCGTGCTGATCGACCGCCTGTGGCCGCGCGGCGTAAGCAAGCAGACGGCGAGGATCGATCATTGGTTCCGCGAGCTCGCACCGAGCACAGCGCTGCGGCAATGGTTCGGCCACGATCCGGACCGTTGGCCGCAGTTCCAGCGGCGCTACAAGCTGGAGCTGAAACACGACGGTGAGCAGCAACTCGCGCAGCTGCGAGCGCTCGCGGTCCCGGGCCCGCTCACGCTGGTCTATGCCGCCCGGGACACCAAGCACAACGATGCCGTGGTGCTGCGGCAAGTGCTGCTGCGGTCAAGGTCACATATTTGAATAGTTCGGCCCGTCCCCGCCCTCTGGTACGGTCCAGGTGATGTTCTGCGCCGGGTCCTTGATGTCGCAGGTTTTACAATGCACGCAATTCGGGTCATTGATCTGGAAGCGCGGGTTCTCGCCCACGGCGTCGTAGAGAATCTCGAACACCCCCGCCGGACAGTACCGCTGCGCCGGCTCATCGAAGCGCGGCAGGTTGATCCGGACCGGTACGCTCGGATCGGCCAGTTTCAGGTGATGCGGCTGGTCCTCTCGGTGATGGGTGCTGGACAGGAACACCGATGAGGGGCGATCGAAGTCAATCACGCCATCCGGCTTGGGGTAGACGATGCGGACGCACTGCGCGGCCGGCCGCAGGCATTCATGGTCAGCCTTGCGATGATGCAGGGTCCAGGGCACCAGCAATCCCAGCCCCAGCTCCTCGATCCACATGTGGATGCCTGCCAGGATCGTGCCGATCCACAGTCCGTGCCCGAGGCTGGGCTTGACGTTGCGAACCTTGTGCAATTCCTGCCAGACGAGTGAGGCTTTGAGCGCGACGGGATATTGATGGATCTCATCGGCTGGCGAGCCCGCGTGCAGCTGATCAAATGCGGCCGCGGCGGCCAGCATCCCCGTCCGTATTGCATTATGGATTCCCTTGATGCGCGGCACATTGACAAAGCCGGCCGCACAGCCGATCAACGCACCCCCGGGAAAGGTCAGCTTCGGAATCGACTGCAGCCCCCCTTCATTGATCACGCGGGCGCCGTAACAGACCCGACGACCGCCCTCGATGAAGCGCCGGATCAGCGGATGGTGCTTGAAGCGTTGAAATTCCTCGAAAGGGGAAAGATACGGGTTGGAATAGCTCAGATTGACCACAAGCCCGAGCGCGACCTGATTGTCGTCGAGGTGGTACATGAAGGAGCCGTCGCCGGCGCGCGTAAGTGGCCACCCCTGGGTGTGCAGAACGAGGCCGGGACGATGCCGCGCGGGATCGACCTGCCACAATTCCTTGATGCCGAGGGCGAACTTCTGCGGATCGACGCCGTCGCGCAGGCCAAAGCGTGCGAACAGCATCTTCGCCAGCGAGCCGCGTGCACCCTCCGCGATCAGCGTGTACGTGGCGTGCAGCTCGACGCCCGGTGTGAAGCGCGACGTTGGCCGCCCGCCGCGGTCGATGCCCATATCGCCGGTGGCTACGCCACAAATCCTGCCGTCCTGGTCACTGAGCAGTTCCGCGCCGGCGAAACCGGCATAGATGTCGACACCGAGGTCCTCGGCCCGCGTCGCCAGCCAGCGGCACAGATTTCCGAGGCTGATGATGTAATTGCCCTTGTTCTTCATCAGTGGCGGCAACAGGATCGATGGAAGCCTGAAGGCACGCCGCTCGGTCAGGAACCAGAACTGGTCCTCAGTTACCGGGACCTTGATCGGCGCATCGCTCTGGCGCCAGTCAGGGATGAGTTGATCCATTCCGCCCGGATCGAGCACTGCGCCCGACAGGATGTGGGCCCCGATCTGCGACCCCTTTTCAAGGATGCAGACCGAGACGTCATGGCCGCGCTCGAGCGCGAGCTGCTTGAGGCGGATCGCCGCCGACAGCCCCGCCGGTCCGCCGCCCACGACGACGACGTCGTAATCCATCCGCTCGCGAGCGCGCGTCTGTCCCGCCGCCAACGTCATCGAAGACCCCGCTGAAGTCCGGCGAACCATCATTGTGCGCCAGTTCATGCACCACCGTCTTCCCCGTCGGTATAAACCGCGATGCTTTGGTGGCGGCGGAAGCCTAATATGCAGTTCATCCATGGATCGACAAGGAGCCTTCCGATGTCAGAGCCAATGTATCCAGCCTCCTCGTCCGCGCTCAGTGAGCAGCGGCGCGCACTGGCGCCGGAAACGGAAAAGGCCTTCCATGCCTTCAGCCGCCAGGTCTTCGCGGACGGCGCGGTATCGGCGAAAACCAAACAATTGATCGCGGTGGCGGTGGCGCACGTCACCCAATGCCCCTACTGTATTCGGGGCCATACCAAGGCCGCGCTGCGACAGGGCGTGACGCGCGAGGAGTTGATGGAAGCGATCTGGGTCGCGGCCGAGATGCGCGCCGGCGGAGCCTTCGCTCACGCGACCATCGCGATGTCCGCCATGCAGGAGCAGGATGCGGCGGGGCAGACACCCGGCTGATCGGTCAGGCCACCTCCAGCGTCGGCTCCCCGCGCGTCCAGTTGCACGGGCACAGCTCGCCGGTCTGCAGGGAAGTAAGGAGGCGATCGCGTTACCCATGTGAGGGTAGGAGCATTCCGGCGTACAGCTGGTCGCCCGCATCGATGATGCCGCGCGCACGCAGCATCATGCTTCACACTTGGTCATTGTCCCGAGGAAAACGCCACCGATGTCACGTAAACGCATATCACGCCGCTCCTTGCTCAAGACGGTGCCGGTCATAGCCGGCATCGCCGCCGTTGGGCTGGAACTGATGCCGGACACAGCGGATGCTCAAGTCAAGCTGCCACATGACGTAGCCAAGTATCAGGAGATGCCCAAGAAGGGACAGGAATGCTCGACCTGCGTGCAGTTCCAACCCCCTGGTTCCTGCAAGCTCGTGGTCGACCCCATCAACCCGCACGGATGGTGCATTCTCTACGCCAAGAAGACCTGAGGCGCCGGGCGCGCGGTTACCGGCCGCGCGGCGGGCCAGCCGGATGGATCAGCCCGGCGGCGAGCTGGCGGCTCGCCAGACCGTAGAAATACAGGCAGCCGCGCTGCGTACCGAAACGAGCGGCAATGCGCGCGAGCGAGTCCCGCGAGCGCAGGTGCATCAACGATACGAGGTTGCCCTGGGCGCCGGAGTCGCCGGCGGGAAATACGTCGAGACGCCCGAATCCGCGCAGCAGGACCAGAGCCGCGCTCCAGGGCCCGATCCCCGGAAGCCGCGTAAGCCAGTCGATCGCTTCGTTCGAGGACAGGCTCTCGATTGCGCCGGCAGTCAAGGCGCCCGAGGCAATCAAACCGGCGATGGCGCGCAACGCCTGCGCCTTGTGCATGCTCATTCCGCACTGTCGCAGGCTGCTGGCGCCGGCATCCGCGACGGCGCGCGCCGTTGGGAACAATGTGGATTCACGCCCGCCGGCAAGCAGCACCTGCCCGAAGCGCCGGATCAATTGCGCGACCACGGCCATGCCCGCGGCGAGGCTCACTTGCTGAAACGGGATCACGTTCGCGAACGTCTGGAACAGGTCCGGGTAGCGCGGCGGGCGCATGCCACGCAGCGCGAGCGCAGTCGCGCGCAGTCCCGGTTCCGCCTGCGCGCGCCGCTGGTACACCGCGGGATCGTGACCCAGGCCGAGAATGGCCGTTGCGATTGTTGCCGTCTCGGCCCGGCTGCCCGATGCAACGCCGCGTGTCAGCAATGTCATGCGGACATCCGGCGCATCGATGTCGCCGCGGTTGCAGACTTCAAAGACCACCGGGCGTCCGCGAATGAGCACGGCGCGGCGGTAACGCTGCTCATCCCAGGTGTCGACAAGATTGGTCGGCCGCCGCTGCAGCACCCTTACGGTGGCCTCGAGATGGAACGGTGCCTGGACGGCGAGGCGCACGGCGCTACAGGCGGGCCGCGCCGTATATCAGGTTGAGAACCTCGGTGCGGCTGGCCTGGTTTCTGATGAAGGTGCCGCGGATTGCGCTGGTGACCATCGAGCTGCCCGGCTTGTGTATGCCACGGACCGTCATACAGGCATGCGAGGCCTCGAGCACGCAGATCGCGCCCAGCGGCCGCAAGCCGTCCATGATCGCATCGGCGATCTGGTTGGTCAGCCGCTCCTGCACCTGCGGCCTCAGTGCATAACCCTCCACGACCCGGGCGAGCTTGCTCAGCCCGACCACTCGGTCGCGAGGCAGATACGCCACGTGTGCGTGACCGATGAAGGGAAGAAAATGGTGCTCGCAGATGGAGTGAAACGGAATGTTCTTCAGCAGCACGATCTGATTGTACGTTTCGTGAAAGACCGTCTGCAGATGGCGGCGCGGATCAGTCTGCAACCCGGCAGTCAGCTCCGCGTACGCGCGTGCGATGCGCTCGGGCGTGCGACGCAGGCCCTCGCGCCGCGGATCCTCGCCGATGGCGGCGATGATCTCGCGGACGGCGCGCTCGATGCGCGGCAGATCGACGGCCGCGGCTACGGGGCGGTGCGCGGCGGATGTGCCCGGCTTGCGGGCGCGCCGGCGCGATGGAGCGGCGCTGGCGGCGCGGATAGCGGGGGTCGAGCGTTTCGGCATCACTGTCGGGCAAGCTCATGCGCACCGGCGACCGAAACCTGCCCCGACAAATCCGTGGCGACAGGTCCCCCCCCTGGTGCAGATTCACCGGAGCGGCCCATCGTCCGGCGAACGACGCGGTTCCACCACATGATCGCCCCCGTCACGATCAGCACGCACGGCGCCAGGCCTGCAATCACCCACAGCACTTCGACGCCTGTGCCGAAGGATCGGCCGAAGTGCAACCGCACCATCCAATCGATGACCACGTCGAGGCGGTGTCCACGGGTGGGCCCGATGCCGTGTTGGGACAGAAAATCCCTGGCGTCGTAGAAAATATATGGGAACGCCAGGTAGATGGCCGATACGCACCACATCGCCAGCAGCGCGAACAGCCAGAATCCGACCATACTGTGCAGGTCCCAGGTGAACCGGCGCCAGCCCACGTGCCGGTGCACATGCAGGCTGCGCCGCCACCGTGCCCGGCCAGGCCACCACAGAACGATTCCGGTCAGGCACATCAGTGTCAGCAACACCGCACCGGCGCCGTTGATCGTGGTACCAAAATCCTCGCTCGAGAGCTCATCGTGAAGATCGGCGATCACAGAGACGAATGCCGGCTCGCACGGCGCCGCATTGCCGAGGTCCTTGCCCGAGTAGGGATCGATCAATCGCTGCAGGCGCCCCTGGCTGCCTACCTGGTACCACGCTTCGATGGCGGCGCCCGGCACACGCGGAGGTCGCACCTGCACCAGCGCGGGATTAAAGTGCGGCACACGTCGAAATGCACGCTGCGCGGCGGTGGTGAGCTGAGCGCTGGGCAGGCGCGGTCCACTTTGGTGAACCAGGACGATGCGCGGACACAGCGCCTCGTCCATCTCGCGGCGGAACACGATTGCACTACCGGTCAGGCTGATAAACACGACGTAGAGGGCCAGCCCCAGGCCGGTCCACAGGTGCACCTGGAACAGCGCGCGGCGCCACGGCACGGACTGTGGTCGACGCCAGTATCCTCCCGCCGTGGTCATGCTGAAATGCGCTCGCCGTTCAAAATGAGCGGGAACGCGTGGGCCGGCTGCACTGGATATTCAACGTCTGCTCCGTCGGTCGTGCCATTATCGCTCCCGGAAAGCACCCCGTCACGGACGCCAGTCCTGCGCGCGCATCCGTGCCCTCACAGGGTGAACATCAACCCGCCCATGCCTGTCCCACCGATGCGGTGCAGTACCCGTCAATCTGGCCAGAGGCCGGCCTGCGTTTGCGTCTGCATGCGCACCTGGCCGGCGGGGTGGCGGTCTGCAACTTTTCTGCCCCCACCGTGTTCTTGATGCAAACGATGTCACACCCGTGCACTTGGCAAGCCCCCGGCCCATCGACCCGAATGAGTTCACTGCGTTCATGCGCGCCTATCAGGACATGGTCTTTTCCACCGCAGCCCGTCTGACGGCGAACCGCGCCCAGGCCGAGGACATCAGCCAGGAAGTGTTCCTGCGCGCCTACGAGAGCTTCGACCGTCTGGGGTCCAGCCCGAAGGCGGGCGGTTGGCTGAAGACGGTGGCCACCCATCTGTCGCTCAATTACGTCACCCGACACCGCCGCCGCTGGCGGCTGTTCTGCGAAGTTTTCTCCGAGGATGCCACGGCCGAAGAGAGCGAATCCGCCGTCGCCGTGTTCGACGAGCTCCTCGCCGCAATCGAGACGGAGGAGCGACGAGCCTGGGTCGAGCACGCCCTGGAGCGCCTGCCCGACCATCAACGCGTCCCCCTGGTGCTCTACCACTTCGAGGATATGTCCTACCAGGACATCGCGGCCCGCCTGAAAATCTCGCTCGCCAAGGTCAAGACCGACATCCTGCGCGGACGCGTGGCGCTGGCGGGCTCGTTGGCGAGCAGCGGTCTCGCTACATCGCCAGCGACAGGTGGTGCGCAGCCATGACACCTGGTGGCGATGGCGACGACAGGCTCGAGCGCCTCGTTGCGCAGGTGTTGTGCGAACAGCCACCGCTGCGCGCACCGGCCTCTCTCGAGACCCGCATCATCGCGCAACTGCACCGGCAGGCGAGACAGCCGTGGTGGCGCCCGGGCTTTCACGGGTGGCCGCTGGCGGGACGGCTGTTGGTGATCGCCGCTTGCTGCGCCTCCGTGGCCGCGGTGTGGATTTTTTCCATGCCGCTGTGGGCGCGCGTGACGGCAGCAGCCGCCCAATCCGCACTTGCACCCGCAGCCGCTAGCGCCGTGTATACCTGGCGGGCGATTCGCTCACTCGGCTCGCTCGCCGCTCATTGGGTGCAAGCCATTCCACGCGAGTGGCTGATCTGGGGGATGCTTGCCACCGGCACTCTCTATCTCCTGCTGTTCGCGCTCGTCGCGATCGGCTACTGCCTGCTCTGTTCAAGACCGGAGCACTCCAAGGTTGCCTGATATGAAGCGCCCCTTCCGTCGTCTCCTGCCCATCGCGCTGCTGGCGTGCCTGTGTGGATGTGCCATTGCCGCTCATGCGCGGGATGGTGATGCCTCGGGAACGCGAACCGGTCGCCAGATCGTTTCGATCGACCACGGCGCCAAGCTCCCAGCCGGTGAAAGCGCGCAGCAGGTCGTGTCGGTGTTCGGCTCCACCGTAGTGGACGGTGACGTCTCCGGCTCTGCCGTGTCCGTGCTCGGCGATGTGCATGTGAACGGAACCACCGGCGAAAACGCGGTGGCAGTGGTGGGCGGTGCCTACATCAATGGCAGGGTCAGTGGCGATGTCATCGTGGTACTCGGCAACGTCACGCTCGGGCCGCAGGCTGTGGTCGGCGGTCAGATCGCCGAGATCTTCGGTACGCTGCATCGCAGTCCGACCGCGATCGTGCAGGGCGGGGTGCACGTTCTCCCCGGTATATTCGCAAACGCTCAGGGGCTTCACTCCTGGATCGGGCAGTGCCTTCTCTACGGACGCCCGCTTGCGCCCAGCCTCGCCGTCAGTTGGGCATGGTGGGCAGCGTTGGCGACGCTGGCGTTCTATGTGCTGATTGCGGCCCTCTTCCGCGAGGGTGTCCAGCACTGCGTGGCGACGCTGCAAATGAATCCGGGGCTGTCAATTCTCGCCGCGCTCATTGCGGTTCTGATCGCGCCCATCGTGCTCATAGCGCTCGTGATCACCATCATTGGTATCGCTGCCATTCCCCTCTTCTGGATCGCGTTGCTCTGTGCGGGGGTGTTTGGCCGGGTCGTCGCAATCGCGTGGCTCGGCAGCCGCTGCTTGAGCGTATTCAAAGCCGAAACCGGCCTCGTCGCCCAGACCGTGCTCGAGGTACTCGTGGGGGCCGTGCTCGTGCTGGCCCTCTACATGGTTCCGGTGCTCGGCTTCTTCATCTTCGCGCTTCTTGGCGTGTTCGGCTTCGGCGCCGTGATCTACACCCTCCTGCTCACGATAGCGCCGAGCGCATTCGCCGCGAGCGGGCTGACGCCGGGAATGCAGGCAGGTACGGCGCCCCCGCCCGGCGCCTCAATCGCTGCGGGGCCGGCGCCTGATGCGCTCGAGTTGGCGGCGTTACCGCGCGCGGGCTTCTGGATACGGATGCTGGCGCTTCTGATTGACCTGGTCCTGGTGGGCTTTGCGTTGGGGCTGTTGAACCATGTTGCGGGGAATACACTGCTCGTGCTGGCGGCCTACGCGGCCATCATGTGGAAGCTCAAGGGCACGACGGTGGGCGGTATTGTCTGCGATCTGAAGGTGGTGCGCATCGGCGGTGGACCGCTCGACTGGGGAACCGCCATCATCCGCGCCCTGGCTTGTTTCCTGTCGCTCGTGGTCGCCGGCCTTGGTTTCTTCTGGATCGCAATCGACCGCGAACACCAGGCCTGGCATGACAAGATCGCCGGTACCGTGGTCGTGCGGGTGCCGAAGGGCGTCGGGTTCTTTTAGGGGTGCGCACGCGCAATAAGGGGCAGCAGTCATGGCATCGGTCGTATCCCTGGCACCGGTGATCAAGCGCCACGTGCGCGGCAAGCAGAGCATCGAGGTACTGCACGAGCTCGATCTGGAAATTCCAGCGAGGGAATTTCTCGCGCCGGGCGGCAGTCCTACAGCGGGCGGTCCCGTGCGCCGATTCGGGCCGCGACGGGTCGATGCGTAGCGTAGTGCCCCATGCGCAAGCTGCCCATGACGCTGCTGGCCGCCGGTGCCTTTGCGCTGGCGTATGCGGCGGGCGCGTATTGCTGCGTGCTTGCTGCGCGCCGGCGCGAACGGGCCAGCCGGGTGGTACCGCTCGAAGATGGAGCGGCCGATGCGCTGCTGGCGCGTTACGAACTGGCGGCCAATTGGGCGCGGCAGGCCATGTTCGGCAGCAGTGAGCGGCGCTGAGCAGGACGCGCCGGGGGGAGCTACGGCCGTGTGCCTTCGGCTCGCAGCGCGCGCAGCACCGGCGCGGTGTCGGGGCGAACGCCGCGCCAGCGCTGAAACGATTCCGCCGCCTGCTCCACCAGCATGCCCAATCCCATATGGACCTCGCCGGCACCGAGGCTGCGAGCCCAGCGCGTGAAGGCGGTGTCGTGGGGGCCATAGGCCAGGTCGTAGCAGACCCTGGCTGAGCGCACCACGTCCGGCGGCAGCGCCGGCACCTCGCCTTGCAGGCTGGCCGCGGTGGCGTTGATGATCAGGTCGAACTGCATGGTGGCCAGTGCAGCGAGCGTGACTGCGCGGACCGGAACACCGCCCGTCCACTCGTGCGCGAGCGCCGCCGCACGCTCGAGGCCGCGGTTGGCAATGATCAGCTCGGCCGGCAGCAATTCCAGCAGCGCTCCGAGCACCCCGCGCGCGGCACCGCCGGCGCCGAGTACCAGGATGCGTTGCGCGCGCAGCGCCAGGTGCAGGTTGTCAACCAGGTCGCGCACCAGCCCGACGCCGTCGGTGTTGTCGCCGAGCAGGCCGGCGGCATCGTGGCGCGCGATGGTGTTCACGGCGGCCGCACGCTGGGCGCGCTGGGTGAGCCCGTCGAGCAGGCTCATCACCGCCTGCTTGTGCGGCAGCGTCACGTTCAGGCCGCGCCCACCACCGGAAAAAAAATCATTGACCTGCACTGCAAGCCGTTCGGGCGGCACGTCCAGCGCGAGGTAACTCAGATTCTGCCGGGTCTGACGGGCGAACAACGCGTGGATGCGCGGCGAGAGACTGTGCGCGACCGGGTGGCCGATCACGGCGTAGCGCTCAGGCGCCGGCATGCGCGGCGTCCTTCACAGCGAGCGGCGCGCGCACCGCACTGCCGCCCAGGCCGGTGCCGTCGAGCAGCGCGTGCAGCTCGCGCTGCCAGACCTGCGCGGCCCGCGCGAAGCGATACGGCGGATTGACGATCAGCAGTCCCGAGCCGTTGAGCGCCACGCGGGCGTCGCGCGGATAGAGCCACAGCTCCAGGTACGCCGTGGGCGCGCCCAGTGTGCCCTCGATGCGTCGCTGCCAGCCTGCCAGCCAGCGCTCATCCTTGATCGGATACCACAGCGCGATCACGGCATTGGCCAGCCGCGCCAGCGCCGTGGTGAGCGCCGTCAACCCCTGACTGATTTCGGCGGGCGGATTTTCGTAGGGCGGATCGATCAGCACCAGGCAGCGCCGCTCGCGGGGCGGAAGGTTCGAGTGCAGCGCCTGATAGCCATCAGCGCATTGAATCTGGATGTGGTCGCACCCTGCGAGCGTGCGCGCCAGCGCGCGACATTCGCGGGCGAGCAGCTCGCAGCACAGTGCGCGATCCTGGATTCGCAGTGCCTGCGCCGCCAGCAGCGGCGATCCCGGATAGGCGCGCTCGTTGGACCACGCGTGGCGCGCGGCTGTCACGGCGGCGCGATAGTCGCGCAACTCGGGCGCCAACGGCTCGGCGGCCGCCATCAGCGCGGTGATGCCATGCCGCGCTTCGGCGCCATGGCGGGTCGACAGATCAGCGAGGTCATAGCTGCCGGCGCCGGCATGGGTGTCGAGATACAGGAAGCCCTTGTCCTTGCGCTGCATCGCGCGCAGCAGCGCCAGCAAGCCCACGTGCTTGTGCACATCGGCAAAGTTTCCGGCGTGAAAGCTATGGCGGTACTTCACACCTGTGTTGGCTTCTACGAGATGTCAGCGGATTTCTTGGACGTCGATGTGCGGCGGGCGCCTCGTGCGCCGGTCCTGCTCGACGAGGCCGCCTTGCGGGCGGGTCTGGCCGCCGAAGGCCGGGCTGTCCCCGTCGCCGTCGCCGATTTGCCCGCCGCCGCAGGGACGGTCCGCGCATGCGCAGGCTTTTTCGGTCGCGAGCGCGCCTTGGCTCGCGCATTGCTGCCGGCAACGGCGCCAGCGCTATTGGCCGCGGCGCCATTGCCAGCGGCTCCATGGGCGGCGGCGCCATTGCCGGATGCTGCCGGGCCTTTGCCCGCCGGCGGCGGCCTGGAGGCAACCTGCTTCGCGGGCGCTGTCCTGCGGCCGAAGCGGCCACGCGCCGGCCGGACTGAGGCCGCAGCCAGCAGCGCGCGGCACTCCGCCAGCGTCAGGGTCTTCGGGTCGCGGTCCTTCGGCACCCGCGCGTTCTTTTCGCCGTTGCTGATGTAGGGACCGTAGCGGCCGTTGAGTACCTGAATGCCGTCGGGATCGAATTGCTGGATGATGCGATTGGCATCGGCCTCCTGCTTGACGCGGATGCACTCGAGCGCGCGCTCGTGCGTGATCGTGTACGGATCGTCCTCTTGCTTGAGCGACACGTACTTGTCGGCGTACTTGAGGTACGGCCCGAAGCGCCCGACGTTGGCAATGATGCTCGTCCCCTCGGCGGTCAGCCCGAGTGTGCGCGGCAGCTTGAACAGCTCGAGCGCCTCGGCCATGCTGATCGTGTCCATCTTCTGTCCGGGCCGCAGGCCGGCGAAGCGTGGCTTCTCCTCGTCGTCCTTGGTGCCGATCTGCACAAATGGGCCGAACCGGCCCATGCGCACGCTCATCGGCTTACCGCTCACAGGATCGCGACCGAGCTCGCGCGCCTGGGCGACCTGTTCGCGCGTGACGTGCTTCTCCGTGTACTCGACCTGGCGGATGAATGGTTTCCAGAATTTAGTCAGCGGCGTCGTCCAGGTTTCCTCGCCGCGAGAGACCGCATCCAGCTCGTCTTCCATCGCGGCGGTGAAACCGTAATCGACGTACTGGTCGAAATGCTCGGTCAGGAAGCGGTTGACGATCTGGCCGATGTCGGTGGCGGTGAAGCGGCGGCTGTCGATCTGCACGTACTCGCGGTCGCGCAGCGTCGAGATGATGCTCGCATAGGTCGATGGGCGGCCGATGCCGTATTCTTCCAGCGTCTTGACCAGAGACGCCTCGGTGTAGCGCGGCGGTGGCTCAGTGAAGTGCTGCTGCGGCTGTATCGATTGCAATGTCACGGCATCGCCAGGATTCATCGGCGGCAGGATGTGATCGGATTCATCGTCCGGCGGCGCATCGTCGCGGCTTTCCTGGTAGACCGCGATGTAGCCTGGCGTCACCAGCGTCGAGCCGTTGGCGCGTAACAGGTGCCGCTTGGGCCCATCGGCGCCCGCGAGGATGTCGACCGCGACCGTGTCGAACACCGCATGCGCCATCTGGCAGGCGACCGCGCGTTTCCAGATCAGCGCATACAGCCGGAACTGGTCAGGGTCGAGCTTGCTCTCGATATCCGCCGGCACGACGGCAGCGGCGGTCGGTCGGATGGCTTCGTGCGCCTCCTGTGCATTCTTGGACTTGGTGCGATAGACGCGTGGCTCCTCGGCCACCGACTCGCGGCCGTACAACCGTGCGATGACCTCGCGGATCTCCTGCACGGCTTCCGCGGCGAGCGACACCGAGTCGGTGCGCATATAGGTGATCAGGCCGACGCTACCCTCGCCGATATCGACGCCTTCATAGAGCTGCTGCGCCAGCCGCATGGTGCGCTGGGCCGAGAAGCCGAGCTTGCGCGAGGCTTCCTGCTGCAACGTCGAGGTGGTGAATGGTGGGGACGGATTGCGCCGGCGCTGCTTGCGGTCCACGTGCAACACACGCAGCGTGCGCCGTTCACCGGCGGCCGCCGTCAGCGCCTGCTCGGCCGCGCGCGCGCTGGCCTCGTCGCGGAAGCTGAACTGCTCGACCTTGGCGCCGTGGTATTCGGTCAGCTTGAGCGCGAAGGCCGGCGGCGGTCGTGCCGCGGTCCCGGCCGCGCCAGTGGTCCCGGTGGCATCGATGGTCCAGTATTCCTGCGGCGTGAACGCGGCGATCTGCGCCTCGCGCTCGCAAATCATGCGCAGCGCCGGGCTCTGCACCCGGCCGGCCGATAGGCCGCGCCGCACCTTCTTCCACAGCAGCGGCGAGAGATTGAACCCGACCAGGTAGTCGAGCGCGCGTCGCGCCTGCTGCGCGTTGACCAGGTCCAGTGACAGACCGCGCGGTGAGGCGACCGCCTGGCGGATCGCGTTGCGGGTGATCTCATGAAAGACGACGCGGTGCACCTCTTTGTCAGCGAGATCGCCGCGCTCGCGCAGGATCTCGTGCAGGTGCCAGGCAATCGCCTCACCCTCGCGATCCGGATCGGTCGCCAGATACAGCGAGTGCGCGCGGCGCAATGCGCGGGTGATCACCTCGACGTGGCGCACGTTGCGCTCGATCAGCTGGTAGTGCATCGCAAAGTCCGCGTCGGGATCGACCGCGCCTTCCTTGGGGATCAGGTCGCGTACGTGACCGTAGGAGGCCAGCACCTCGAAATCCTTGCCCAGGTACTTCTTGATGGTGCGAGCCTTGGCGGGCGACTCGACGATGACCAGATTTTCAGCCATGAGGTTTTTCGGAATTAAAACGCGCGGGGCCTAAAACGAAAAACCGCGGACGAGCCGCGGGATAGCTACCTCGACCGCCGAACCGGCACGCTCAGTGCGGCTCGTGGTGCGAGACGTCGAATACCAGATCCTCCATCCTTTCATACGCAAGCTCCTGGCCCGGTTGGCTGGATAACACCATCAACACGACCCATTTGACGTGATCCAGGTCCAGATCGTCGGCATCGAGCGCCAGCAGGCGGTCGATGACGATCTCGCGCTGGGACGGGGAGAGGATGCCGCCAGCTTCGAGCGAGGCGAGCAGGCCGCGGCAGCGCACATCCAGGCGCGAGAGCTCCTCGGGCGCATAGACACGAAACGAGCCATCGGTGCGCGGCGCCGGCCGCTCGCGTTCATCGGCCAGATCGGCCAGCCAGTCCAGTGCACGTTCGACGCTGTCCTCGCCGAAACCGGCGCTCTCGAGGTCCCGGGCCAGCGTTTCCCGCTCAGACGCCGGCAGCTCCTCGATCATGTAGCGGTCGAAAACGTAGATCAGTATGTCGAAAACGCTGTTGTTCATTACCCTGTTTGCCTGGATTGCGCAGCGTCGAAGGTCACCAGTCGGTCCATCGGCGGTGGCCCCTACGTCGCGGGCCTTCCGCCCGGCAAGCGCAGATAGTGGCCCCCCGGTTGCAACTCCACGGCGCCCTCAAGTTCCAGAATCAGCAACATAGAGGCGACGGACTGGCTTGGAAGGCCGGTTCGTTCCACCAGCGCATCGACGCCGGTCGGCTCGAATCCAAGGGCATCTAACAGGATTTCATAGCCATTGTCCAACGCAGCGACCGCACAGCGCTCCGGGCACCCACTCCCCGCCATCGGTATAACCTGCTGTTGCGGAAAGGAAAATCGCAGTTCGCGGAGCACGTCCTCGCCGCTCTCGACCAGCTGTGCGCCCTGACGGATCAGCGCGTGGCAGCCGCGCGCGAGCGGATTGTGAATCGAGCCGGGGATGGCGAACACTTCGCGCCCGAGCTGCGCGGCCAGCTGGGCCGTGATCAGCGAGCCGCTGTGACCGGCTGCCTCCACCACCAGGGTCCCGAGTGCCAGACCGGCAATGAGGCGATTACGGCGCGGGAAATGCTGCCTGAGTGGTGGCGCGCCGGGCGGGAATTCACTGACGAGGGCGCCTCGCAGCGCTATACGCGCGGCGAGCGCGTGATGCTGGGGTGGGTAGATATGGTCGAGCCCGCACCCGAGCACGGCGACGGTCGTACCCTGCGCCGCCAGGGCGCCCTCGTGGCTGGCGGCATCGATGCCCAGCGCCAAGCCGCTGGTAATCGCCAGCCCGGCCCGCGCCAGGTAACCGGCAAACTCGTGTGCAGTGCGCCGTCCCCCTTGGGTGGGGCTGCGGCTGCCGACCATCGCCACTTGAGGGGCGCACAGGCTGGCCGCATCGCCGCTGACGTACAGCAGCGCGGGCGCGTCGGGTGTCTCCGACAGCAGCATGGGCGGATAGCGCGGGTTCAGCGCATCGAGCAGTACGATGTGCTCGCGCTCGGCCCAGGCGCGATCGCGGGCGAGATGGGGGCGATCAGGAGACTCGAGTGCAACGCAGGCGGCGGCAGGCAGGCCCAGCGCCTCGAGCCTGCTGCGCGGCGGGCCGAACAGCGCGGCCAGGCCCGGCGATGTCGCGGCGGCGGCGCCACCGAGACGCTGGAGCGCGGCCTTGACGTGCCGTGCCGTCAGGCCGGGGGCGCGGCCGAGCGCGAGCTGCATGTCCACCGCATCCATCGGCCCACGAGCATACGGCAGCGCTCGCGCGATGCAGTTTGCGGGCGCTGCGCGAATGGGCAATTAGTCGCGCAGGCGGGCGCCTTTACGGGCTGCGCACGTGGTCGCCGACCTGGATCGGCACCGTATCGCCCAGGATCAGCGCATAGCTGACACGCGGGTAGACCTTGAATACCAGCAAGGTGCCGGCGGTGTCGGTGGGCAGCGTGACGACGGCGTGGAAGCAGGTGGGTTGGTTCTGAATGCTCGCGCAGCGGTCCCGGACCTGCGTGACCGCCTGATCGGCAGTCAGCACGTTGCCGCGCGAGAGACCCGCATCTGTGCCGCGGTTGAGAACTACCACCTGGTTCTGCCCCGCCAGCTGCACGTTGTCGACCACGTCGATGACGCGGCCTTCGACGGCGCGCGTCGGCGGATGCGGCACGAAATCAACCGTGGGGGTGCGCTGGTCCGGGATCAGGACGTCCCCCTGCAGCGTCTCGCGCGCTGATTTGGTCAGGACCGCCTCGGCGATCCGCCCGGGCCGCGTGACCTGCGCTGTGCCGGTATAGATGGCCACGTAGCCCAGGCGCGCGCCGGTCTGCGGGTCAACCAGCGGCTCGTCGATGTGCATGACGTTGTACCGTGCGCCGGCCGGGGCATCGAGCTTGCTGACATAAAGCTCGTGACCGGTGCCGGCGACGTTGTGGTTCTGTGCGAGTGCAATGATGTACGGCGCCGCTGCGATCTGGGCGCTGGTGAGCACGACCGGGTGCGAGATAAACGCCGCGAGGGCCGAATACGGGATCGTCTCGATCGGGGTGTTCAGCGGCGAGCTGCGCAGCAGCGGTTCCAGGCGCGTGGCCGTCAGGCCACCGGAGGCGCCGCCGGAGCGTTCGCGCCGCACGATCTGCAGCGCGGTTCGGCCGTTGCGCTGCAGTGCAAGCCGCACCGTGTCGCCGGGGTAAATCAGGTGCGGATTGTGGATCTCGGGATTGACGTACCAGATCTCCGGCCACAGCCATGGATCGCGCAGGAACATATTGGCGATACCCCAGAGCGTATCGCCGCGCTGGACGACATAATTCTTCGGGGCACTGGCCTTCACTGCCGAGGTGGCATCGGCCAGCACCGTGGTCGTGCCCGGTTGATCGGTGGCCTCGCCCTGATCGACGGTGTCGCCGCGCAGCGCGAGCGCATCGGTATCGGTCTGCGGAACCTGTGCGGCTGCGGTGTCGCTCGGGGTCCCGTTCTGTGCCGTCACCGGCAGCGGGGTGCTCGCACCAGCCTGACCGGCGCGGACATGACCGGCCAGCGATGAACAGCCGCCCAGGCTCAGCAGGCTGGCGAGCCCGGCGCAGGCGAGCGCCGCATGTCCGTAACGCAACATATGAATCGACGACATCCGGAGCTCCCTGTGGCAGACCCGGCGTGCACCGGTAGGGTCTTTGGCTGACGCTGTTATAAACTCAACAACGCGCCAGCGCCCATGGTTGCTTGCGCAGTTTGTGCACTGGGTCACGCCTGATGGGCGTTTGCGGACCCGGGCGCTTGAAAACGGAGACGCATTGATGGCCTTGTTGTCCATTCTGGAATTTCCCGATCCGCGGCTGCGCACGCGCGCACAGCCGGTGCTGGACTTCGATGCCGAGCTTGCGCGGCTGATCGCCGACATGTTCGAGACCATGTACGCAGCCCCTGGAATCGGCCTGGCCGCCACCCAGGTGAATGTGCATCGGCAGGTGATCGTGATGGATACGAGTGCGGAAAAGAACGAGCCGCAGGTCTACATCAATCCGCAAATCCTCGAGCGCGAGGGCAAGGAAGTTTCGGAAGAAGGCTGTCTGTCAGTGCCAAATACCTTCGAGCAGGTCCAGCGCGCCGCGCGTGTGGTGGTGCGCGCGCAGGATGAGCGCGGCCGCAGCTTCGAGCGCGAGCTGGTGGGACTGAGCGGGGTCTGCCTGCAGCACGAGCGCGACCACCTGGATGGCAAGCTGTTTGTGGACTACCTCTCGGCGCTCAAGCGCGGGCGCATCCGTCGCAAGCTCGACAAGGAGCGCCGCGAGCGCACCGATGGCGGCGTCGGCCCCAAACCGCCGGCACGTGACGCCGCGCGCGCGATATGACCCATGCTGCGCATCGCGTTTGCCGGCACGCCACAATTTGCGCTGCCGACGCTGATCGCCCTGACGCATTCGCAGCACCAGCTGGTCGGGGTGCTCACGCAGCCTGACCGCCCCGCCGGGCGTGGCCGCGCCTCCAAACCGAGTGCCGTCAAGCAATTCGCGCTGCAGCTCGCGCTGCCGCTGTCGCAGCCGCTGCGGCTAAGCGCCGCCGAGCAATGCGAGCAGCTACGCAGCTGGGCCCCCGAGCTATTGGTCGTGGTTGCCTATGGGCTGATCCTGCCCGCGGCGGTGCTGGCGCTGCCCGCCCGGGGTTGCATCAACGTGCACGCCTCGCTGTTGCCGCGCTGGCGCGGAGCCGCACCGATCCAGCACGCGATTCTCGCCGGCGATGACCACAGCGGCGTCTCGATCATGCAGATGCGCGCCGGGCTCGATGCCGGCCCGGTGCTCGCGACGGCGCGCGTGCCAATCGAGGCGAACGTCACGGCAGCGCAGCTGGGCGCGCGGCTGGCGCAGCTGGGTGCCGACCTGCTGGTCGATACGCTCGACGCGCTGCAGGCGGGCCGCACCGTCGCGCACGAGCAGTCCGAGCACGGCGTGACTTTCGCGCCAAAGATCACCAAGCAGCAGGCCGGCATCGACTGGAGGCAGGATGCCCAGCAGCTTGCTCGCCAGGTTCGGGCCTTCAATCCCTGGCCGGTCGCTCAAACCCTGTGGCGGGGAGCGCAGCTGCGCGTCTGGCAGGCGCGGGCGCTGGGCCCCGGCGATGCCGGCGATCATGGCGCCGGAGCGCAGGAGAGCGAGCCCGGCACCGTGCTGGCGCTGGTGGATGATGAGCTGTACGTGCGCTGCGGGCGCGGGGTGCTGGCGGTGGCGCAGTTGCAGCTGGCCGGTAGACGTGTGCTGGGAGCGCGCGAGTTTGCCCGCGGGGCCACGCCGCTCGGGGAGCGCCTTGGGGTTTGACCCGCCGTGCGCATCGACACCGCGCGATGCGGCCGCAGCGCCGGGCAACGCCGCGCTGATCCTGGCCCAGGCGGCCGGCGCCGTCGCCGGAGTGGCTCATGGCGGGCATTCTGCCGACGACGCGCTTGCACGTACCACTGCCGCCGCGCCGGCATCCCTGCGGCCGGCGATCCGTGCCGTGGCGCTCGGGACGCTGCGCTGGTATCCGCGGCTGGCAGTATTGGGGGCGATGCTCACCACGGGCCGCTCGTTGCAGCCTGACGTCTGGGCGCTGCTCGTGGTCGGCCTGCACCAGCTGCAGCATTCCCATCATGCCCCCGAGGCCACCGTCTCCTACTCGGTGGACGCTGTGCGGCTGTTGCGCTCGCCGCGCGCGGCCGGCCTGATCAATGCGCTACTGCGGCGCTTCCTGCGCGAGCGCAGCGGATTGCTGCAGCGGGTGCTGGCCGATCCGGTGGGCGCGAGCGCGCATCCAGCCTGGTTGCTGTCGGCGTTGCGCGCCGCCTGGCCGCACGACTGCGAGCGTATTACCGCTGCCAATAACGCGCAGCCGCCGCTGACGCTGCGGGTGGATCTGAGCCGCAGTTCACTCGCGGCGTATTGCTCGCAGCTTACGGCCCGCGGCCTGGCAGCCATTGCGTTGCCATGGCTATCCACGGCGCTGGTGCTGCGGCGGCCGGTGGCGGTGGAGCAGTTGCCGGGTTTCCTCGACGGCGTGGTCTCGGTGCAGGATGCCGGCGCGCAGCTGGCCTGCCGCCTGCTGCAGGTGCAGCCGGGCGAGCGCGTGCTCGACGCCTGCGCCGCGCCCGGTGGCAAGACCGGCGCGTTGCTGGAGGCGGCCGCTGGCGCGATTGACCTGACGGCGATCGATATCGATGCGCAGCGCCTCGCCCTCGTGGCCGGGAATCTGCAGCGTCTCAGGCGCCATGCGCGCCTGGTGGCCGCCGATCTGGGCGCCGAGCCGCAGTGGTGGGACGGGCAGTGCTTCGATCGCATTCTGCTGGATGCGCCCTGTTCTGCCACCGGGATCATCCGCCGTCACCCGGATATCAAGCTGCTGCGCCGGCCACAGGACATCGCAGCGCTCGCGGCCCTGCAGGGCCGGATACTCGAGCACTGCCTCGCGCTGCTGCGGCCGGGGGGGCGACTGCTGTACTCGACCTGCTCGGTGCTGCCGGCCGAGAACGCGGCCGTCATCGAGGCGGTACTGGCGGCCGTGCCGGCGGCGCGCATCATGCCCGTGCCGATGCCGGAGTGGCTGGCGGCGGATGCCAGGGCGTGCGCGCCGGGCGTGCAGCTGTTACCGGGCAATGCGGCGCTGACCGACGGCTTCTATTATGCTTGCCTGACAGTAACTTAAAGTCACGTGCACAAGAGCTTCAGACTGGGCATCTGCAT
>Ga0307374_10003530_pt1 | contig 26660 bp, 23 predicted proteins | sample OX3MG_FD_202532 | JGI IMG/M metagenome (GOLD analysis project Ga0307374, IMG submission 202532) | Soil microbial communities from Risofladan, Vaasa, Finland - OX-3 | ecosystem: Environmental > Terrestrial > Soil > Coastal area > Acid sulfate soil | place: Finland: Risofladan, Vaasa | collected...
CCAGCAGCAGCACCATGATGGAGATGAAGATCATGAGGGACTGGCTGCCGACGTTCAGGCCGAAGACCGTGCCGATCATCGGCGAGAGCAGCAGCAGCGTCTCCCCGCCACTAGCCAGGGCGAAACAACACAGCAGGTTGAAGCCCACGAACCAGCCGTAGCCTGGCCCGACCATGCGACCGCCCCACTGGTAGGAGTAGCCGGCTAGCGGCACGCGAGACGCGAGCTCGGCGAGGACGAACGCCAGGATCATCGCGCCGGCAGCTGCGACTATCCATAGCCAGATCGCGGCCGGCCCGAACTCCGAGGTAGCGAAGGAGAAGTTCGTGAAGATTCCTGTCGTCACCGATATCACGGAGAATGATATGGCGAATATGGAGAAGAACTTCAGGGTTCGCTTCAGCTCTTGCTTGTATCCGAACGAACTTAGCAGTTGCTCATCGGCTTGAGCGGCGGTCTGCTCATTCTTGGCCATGGCCTTCCCTTTCCGTAATTTCGTTTCTTTAACGTCTGGCTTTCACCTGGGGTGTCATCGCTTTCTTCCATATGGTGACCGCGGGCAGCTGCCTGGCCCGCTCAGTCCCTCCCGTCGCTTTTCCAGCTCCTAATTGTGCAAGCCGTCACCCGCTCGGGAACTACGGGGAACCCGTTGCCCGGCCTGGTCGGGACGGCGATACAGCCGTCGGGCGTGACATCGAAGGTCGGATCAACCAGGTCCTGCTCATAGAACATGCGAGCGGGTGACATGTCGGAGTGGAGCGTGAAGCCCGGCAGCGCAGCGAGAGAAAGATTGAAGCCCCGCCCGATTCCGGTCTCCAGCATGCCGCCGCACCATGCGGGGACCTGCTGCCCGGCGCAGAGGTCATGGACGGCGATGCTGGGCAGGATGCCGCCAAGGCGTGGCGGCTTGATATTCACGATCCGCCCGGCTCCCATTCGCAGGGCGATCCGAGTCATGTTGTAGCTGGCCGCGCTCTCGTCGAGGCACAACGGTGTCTGGAGGGCTTGCTGCAGTTCCGACATCTCGATCAGGGCATCACCGGCCAGCGGCTGCTCGATCATGACGAGGCCGAAGTCATCTAGCTCACGCCACGGCCCGGAGTCGGGGGAGTAGCCGCAATTGGCATCCACCGACAGCGGCATGCCCGGGAAAGCGGCCCGCACGGCCGAGACGGGTGCGACGTCCCAGCCGGGGGCGATCTTGAGCTTGATCCGGGCGAAGCCCTCCCGGACCCGCGCATCGACCTCACTGAGCAGGGCCTCGGGAGTATCGCAGATGGGAAAGGACTCTCCGACGGGAATGGCGTCCCGTACACCTCCCCACAGCCGGGACAGCGGAACCGCGAGCTTGGCCGAGGCGATCGCCCAGACTGCGCACTCGATGGCGTTCTTGGCGTAGTGCTGCCCGATGATGCCCGCCCAGGAACTGGCCACGTCGGCGGCCCCGCGGAATGGCGGGCCGATGATGGGCGGCAGGAGCAGGTCAGTCAGGGCGGACCAGGTGCTCTCCGCGGTGTCCGTGCCGTAGAGCGGCCGCTCGGCGATCGGAGCTTCGCCCCACCCGGTCGTCCCGTCCCGGTCCTCCAGTCGGAGGACGATGAGCCGCTTGCGGCTAGCCGACTTGCCGTAGGCCGACCTGAACGAGCGGACCATCGGGAGCGACAGCATGAAGACGTCGGCGCGGGCCAGCCGGACCGGGGCTTCCACCTGACGGGCAGGTCCGAGAAACCCGGAGGTTGCTGCCGGACTGGTTGTCGAATTCGGTTGCACGGCTGCCCCCTAGAGCATCTCTCGGTATTCGCTGATCTCCCAGTCACTGACATGGCTGAGATAGCGCTGCCAGTCGAAGCGCAGCACGCCGGCGAAGGTGGCGGTGAAGACCGGCCCGAGCGCCTGCACGAGCTGCTCATCCGCGAGCAGGGCGTCCAGGCCCTCGGCAGGGCTGGCCGGAAGGCGCGGGAAGCGGAGGTTCTCGAACAGGTTGTCCTGGGCCGGATCCGGCGGCTCCAGACGCCGCCGTATTCCGTCCAGGCCGGCGGCGACCATGACCGCCGCCAGCAGGTAAGGATTGGCGTCCGAGCTCCCGAGCCGGTTCTCGATTCTGGTGCCTTCCCCCGCGGGAAGGGCCCGGACGAGGGCTGTCCTGTTCTCGATGCCCCAGGCGATCTGCACCGGGGCCCAGGTGCCCAGCTGGTACCGCTTGTAAGCGGTGATGGTCGGGCTCGCCACGCCCGTCATCGCCGGAGCGTGCAGCAGTTGCCCGGCCACGTAGTGACGGGCCACGGCGGAAAGGCCGTCGGCGTCGTTATGGTCGGCTAGCACGTTATCGCCGCCCGTGTCCAGCAGCGACTGGTGCAGGTGGTAGCCGCTCGGCGGCGTGATGTCCAGATTGGTCGGGCGCGCCATGAAGGTCGCCCGCAGCCCCAACGACCGCGCGACCTCCTTGATGGCGATCTTCAGAGCCACTAGCCGGTCGATGGCGAGCAGGCCGGCGCACGGTTCCAGGTTCACCTCGAACTGGCCGGCCCCATGCTCGCTGAACACCTCATACAGCTGGAGGCCCATCAGCTCCGCAGCCCGGTCAAGTTCATCTATAAACTGCTGCGCCATTCCAAGCGCATGGACCGAGAACCAGGACTGGGGCCCGTAGATCGGCGCGTACTCCGCGCCGGCCTGCTCCGGCCGGAAGACGTAGAACTCGAGTTCGTTGCCGAACACCGGCGCAAGGCCGAGCGAGCGGGCGTCGTCAAGCACCTTGCGCAGCACGGCCCTGGGAGTCTCGACAATGCGCCCGGCGTCGTCATAGAGATCTGTGATCATGTGGGCCGTGGCCGGCGTCCAGGGCAGCGGCGTGAAGGTCAGCGGGTCGAGGTGCATAACGCCGTTGCGATAGCCGATGTCGTTGCTGTAGGTGTGCTCGCCGGGCGCGTGCCGCTGCCAGAGGTTGGAGGCGAACAGGGGAATCGCGAACGGATGCCCCTCCGTCAGCGCGCGCTCCATCCGCCGCGCGGTCACGACCTTGCCGCGGGGAACGCCGTACAGGTCGGTGAGGACCAGCCGCACGTTGCAGATGTTCTCGGCCTGGATCCGCTTGAGTATCTCGCCACTCAGATCTGGCGCCGCCGTGGCCGCCGTGCTCCCCGACTTGTCGAGCTCCATATCCCCTCCCCACTGTTATCCGCTGGTGGGCGGACTGGTCGCGGCCGGATCCCGGGCAGGGCTCCGATCCCGCGTGGGCAGATCAGCCCGGTAATCTCTCGGCGGCAACGCCCTGGGCGGCGAGCGCCGCGGTGACCGCGCGCCCGGTAACGGCGAGGTGCGCCCGCATGGCCTCTCCCGCCCCGGCCGGGTCGTGCTCGTGCAGGCGCCGGACGAGGAGGCCGTGACTGTCCAGGGACTCCTGCCGGCGCACGGGCGAGGAGTCCAGCAGGTCCAGCGCCGGTGCCATCCAGACCCGGATGTCCTTCACGGCGACGATCAGGTAGTCGTTGCGGCTGGCACTGGCCAGCACATGGTGAAACGAGACGTCGATCGCGCGGAACCGGTTGCGGCCGAGAGGGGGCTTCTGCAGCTCCAGCTCGTGCAGGCGCTCGAGCCGGGCCAGCTCGGTCGGCCCGATCCGCTCGGCGGCCAGCTCCGCGGCGAGCGGTTCGATGGCGGCACGGTACTCGAAAAGCTGGCGGAAGTTGACCGCCATCCCCCTGATGCGCTCGACCGCGACGTCCAGGGCCGGCTGCACGACGTAGGCCCCGCCGTAACGGCCACGCTGGATGCGGATGTACTGGTGGTCCTCGAGCCAGCGCAGGCCCTCCCGCACCGCCATCCGGTTGACGCCCAGTTGCTCGCACAGCTCGGCTTCCGGCGGGAGCCGTTCGTCCGGCAGGAACTCATAGAGCCGGATGGCGGTCAGCAGGAGGCTGGCCACCTGCTCGCCGAGCCGCTGGCGAAGAGGCTGGACGCTGGCCAGGCTGGTGGATTCCTTGGACGCGACTGCCGCAGGCGGCTGCGCGGGCTCCCGGGTCACAGGATGGCGCTCTCGTCCACGACGGCCCGGTTGATGGCGTCCTGGAAGATGAGGTTGAACAGCGAGTCATCGGGGGAGTGCAGCTCAGTCGCGGCTACCTCCGCGTCGCCCGCGCGAAATGTCCAGAGCCGGTTGGTCTCGTGGTTGCTGTAGAGCGCGAGGACACCGTGGCGGTCCAGCGTGGCCATATTCGCCTTGCCGCCCAGTTTCGAGTGAACGATCGCCAGCGCGTCGCATATCGGAACGCCGGACTCAGCTACGTCCTGCAGCATGCAGAAGCCGACTTCGCTGTCGGCGGCACCGGACAGGCGGCCGGAATAGGCTGGACGATAAGTCTCATGCTCGGTGAACAGGCCATTATGGCTGAAGGCCAGATCCGCCCCGACTGTTATGAATGGCTGCGTATCGGCCAGCTGAATGGTGGACAGCAGGGTCGGCCGCCGGAAGTGGATGAGAAAATGGGTCGACGTTACCGCGCTCAGGTACGTCTTAACCGCCTCGTCGTCCTCCAGCCGCCCGGTATCGCGATGCCTGTGCACCTGGCCATCAGCGAGCCAGGCGACGCCCCAGCCGAACTTGCCCGAGCCGTAATACTCCATGGCCTGTGCCCACGGGGCGAGAGCTGAGAATGGTCTCGGTTCCGGCCATCTCACCGCCAGGATCTCACACATCCTCGGCCATCTCCCGGATAGCTTCAGTGGTCGCTGACATAAATGTTCTTCACCTCAGTAAAGTCCTGCAGGCCCGCCAGGCCTTGCTCTTTGCCGAGCCCGCTCTGTCCATATCCGCCGAACGGTGCTTGAATATAGGAGCTGGAATCGGAGTTAATGCTCAGCAGGCCAGATCGAATTTCGCGGCTGACCCGGATCGCCCTTCCTATGTCCCGGGTCCACAGCGATCCGCTCAGGCCGTACTTCGTCCCGTTGGCGAGGGCGATGGCCTGCTCCTCGTCATCGAACGGCAGGATCGTGGCCACCGGGCCGAACACTTCCGTCGTGGCGACCTCGCTATCGGGAGCCGCACCGATGATCACTGTCGGCGCCACGGCGTTGCCGGCCTCCAGCCCGGGCAGGTCCACGACCATGCCGCCGCACACCACCTCTGCTCCGGCGGAGGCCGCGCGATCGATGAAACCAAGCACTCGCTCCCGCTGACCAGCCGAGATCAGGCTCCCGAGCCTGACTTCAGGATCCAGCGGATCGCCCTGGCGGACCTGGCCCGCCAGCGCCGCCAGTCGCTCGACAAACTGATCGAAGACCGGCCGCTCGACGATCATCCGGCTGCGCGCGCAGCAGTCCTGCCCAGAGTTGGCGAAGACCGCGAAGATGGCCGACTCCGCGGCCGCGGCCAGGTCGGCGTCGGCGAAGATAACGTTTGGTGACTTGCCACCCAGTTCCAGGCTGACGCGCTTGATTCCGGCGGCGGCCCGGGTCAGGATGTCGACGCCAGTTTCCGTGCTACCGGTGAAACTGATCTTCGAAACGTCCGGATGGGCCACGAGCTGCTGGCCAAGCTCGCGTCCGGCCCCGGTCAGCACATTGAAGACACCGGGCGGGACGCCGGCCTCCCGGCAGATCCCTTCGAGTTCGAGCGCGGTGAGCGGCGTCGGCGGCGCGGGCTTCAGGACAACGGAGTTCCCCGCGGCCAGTGCCGGCGCCGCCTTCTTGGCCGCCACCGCGATCGGGCCGTTCCAGGGCACGATCAGAGCACATACTCCGATGGGCTCACGCAGGGTAAGGTCCAGCCCGCCCGCGTTGACCGGGATCGTCTGTCCCGTCAGGTGATTGACGGCGGCCCCGTAGTAACGGAAATACCGCGCGGCAGCTCGCACCTCGGCGCGGCAGTCGATGATCGGCTTGCCCGAGCACAGTGACTCCAGCCGGGCTAGCTCCGACTCGCGTGCCTCGATCAGGGCGGCCGCCGCCTGGAGCACCTCGCCCCGCTGCGGCGCTGGCATCCGCCGCCAAGGTCCCTCGGCGAACGTCGTCCGGGCAGCGCCGACGGCCCGCGCCACGTCAGCGTCGCCGGCATCGGCTACCTCGGCGACCGCCGAGCCGGTGGCCGGGTTGCTGACAACGTACGTCGCCAGTGTCTGCGCCGGCACTTCCTCGCCACCTATGCGCAGCCGGCCTGCCAGTACGACGACGTCCAGTCGCGGGACCGCGCTCATTTCGCGGTGTACCCGCCGTCGACTACGAACATCTGGCCGGTGACCCAGCTGGAGTCCTCGCAGGCCAGGAACAGGGCCATCTTGGCGACGTCCTCGGGCTGGCCCCAGCGGCCGAGCGGTACGTGGCTCTCGACGGCTGCCTCGTACTCCGGCGTGAAGGGACCCGCCAACGGCGTCTTGATGGCGCCCGGGAAGATGCAGTTGCAGCGGATCTGGTACTGGGCATGCTCGACCGCCAGCGTCCGGGTCATGGTGACCACGCCGCCCTTGGCCGCGGTATAAGCGTCCGACGCACCTGATCCCACGCGCAGCGCGGCAATGCTGGAGACATTGATGATCGAGCCGCCGCCGACCTTCTGCATCTCGGGAATGGCGTATTTGCAGCCGAGGTACGTTCCCTTGAGATTGACGTTCAGCGTCCGGTCCCAGATGTTCTCCTCCAGGAGCGGCGACGGGGCATCGGTAATGCCGGGCCGGTAGTTTCCCTGGGCCGAGAACCATAGCCCGGCATTGTTGTAGAGAACGTCCAGCCTGCCGAACCGACTCGTGGCCAGGTCGATGGTGGCCTTGACCTGGCTGGAGTCGGAGACGTCGCACAGCGCGAACGCGGCTTGCGCGCCGGATTTCGTCAGTTCATCGGTGACCTGCTGGCCGGTCTCGGCATTGACGTCCGCCACGACGACCGCGGCGCCCTCGCTCGCGAACAGGCGGGCCGCAGCCGCGCCCTGCCCGCTGCCAGCACCGGTAATGACCGTTACACGTCCCTCGAGCTTTCCCATTATTGCGATCTCCCTGGACTCATACCGAACCGGCAGCCGTCGTGGCGGCTCTGGCGCCGTCCACGCTGTCTCGCACGTCGGCCCACGCTGCGGACAGTTACCTGCCGACCCGGCGCCTAGGTACGGCCAGGTTGTTGGGCAATAAATATGCTAAAATTTATACAATTTTGCGCCAATGGTAGGCAAGCGCGATCTAGGTGTCAAGGGGCTGGCCAGACCAGGTTGCCCAGCAGTCGCGCGACCGGCCCGGCCTGGGCCGCCTGCTCGGTCGGCCGCAGCGCGCTGCCGTGGCCACGCGGGTGATCATGATGGTTTTATATCACGCGTACGAGTTAAAATCAGCCCTGAGACGCGGGATACGCGGGATGCGCGGGATGCGCGGGATGCGAGCTGATCTGGCCGAGGAAGCTATCGAGGGTCTGGCACTGGCGCTGCGGGGTGGCCCTGGACGGGTAGAGGACGGCCTCCAGGGACAGTCCTTCGACCATGATCATCAGCTGATGGGTGACGTCGCTCGGGTCGATTTCGGGCCAGATCTGGCCGAGTTTCTGCGCCTCGCAGACCCGGTAGTGCAGGACGTCCCAGAACCGCTCGAACTCCTCGTGCTGGAGTTCCCGCAGGGCGCTGTTGCCCAGCGCGAGGGCGAGGAAACTGATCTCGATCTGGGCCTCGAGCAGTCGCTGCTCGTCGAGCGGCAGCGCCTCCAGCATCGTAACCCGGAGGGCGTCGAGACCGAGGAGGCCCTGCGTCCGTTCTTGCAGCCGCGCATATACCTGCTGGTGCGAGCGGCGGAGGGCGGCATCAAGGAGTTCCTCCTTGTCCGCGAAGTAATGCGCCAGCACGCCGGTCGACACGCCCGCCTCGCGGGCGATCTCGCGGGTGGTGACCCCGATGATCCCGGTCCGGGCAATGACGCGCCACGTCGCCGACACCAGCTGCTGCCGGCGAAGTTCATGATCAACTACCTTGGGCACTAGGCGCTCCAGGTCGGTCGGGCTGGCATGCCGCCAGGGCACCGTCGCGGCCCGCGGGTGACGCACGGGTATTCCCTGGCGGGCTCTGGCTTGATAACCTGGCGACGTTCTTAGTTGGACGTCCGTTATCAATTAACAGAGTATCGGTTCGCGTCGATCGTACGTTGGCCGCGCAGGCACGATGACCCGGAGTGACGGCAGGCGATACGGTCCGCCGCTGACGCCGGGCCGCACACTGAGTCTGCGCTGGCGGGTGCGGTGGGCCGCCCGGTCGGGCCACCGTCCATTTCGGATGAGGCGCATGGGCCGCCGATCGCCAATCTCCGGTTACCGAAAGGCGCAGGCATGACGAGCGAGAGAGCGCGATATCCCCGGATCGGAAGCCCGGAGCGCGAGCGCCTCCTCGCGCGGCTAGCGGACCGGGCCAAGTTCATCCGCCTAGAGACCGTCCGCCTGGCTGAGATACCCGGTGCGGGCCACTACACCGGCACCTTCTCGGCGGCGGAGCTGATCGCCTCGCTGTACTACGCGGAGCTGGCCTATCGGCCTGGCGACCCGGCATGGCCGGACCGGGACCGGATGGTGCTCAGCAAGGGGCACGCGGCGATCGGGCTTTACCCCGTGCTCGCGGACGTCGGCTTCTTCGCGCCCGGCCTTCTCGATGATTACACCAGGCTGGGCAGCCCTTTCGGGGATCACCCTGACATGCGGAAGATCAAGGGCATCGACTTTAGCTCCGGGTCGCTCGGCCACGGGCTATCCGTCAGCGTTGGGATGGCGCTGGCCGCCCGGGTGAGCGGCCGGGGATACCGGACCTTCTGCATCGTCGGCGATGGGGAACTGGCCGAAGGCCAGGTCTGGGAGGCCGCCATGGCCGCCGGTCATTACCGGCTGGGATCGCTCGTCTGCATCGTTGATCGCAACTACCTGTCCATCGACGGCCCGACCGAGGACATCATGGGGATCGAGCCCCTCGCGGACAAGTTCGCCAGCTTCAGGTGGAGCGTCCAGCGGATTGACGGCCATGACCTGGACGCGATTCTCGATGCCTACGATCGGCTCGAACCGCCCGGTCAAGGCCAGCCTCAGGTGATCATCGCCGATACCGTCAAGGGACGTGGCGTCCGCCGGATGGAAGGCGACGTCGGCTGGCATGTCGGCCGGCTGGCCGGCGCCGACTACGACGAGGTTGTCGCCGAGATCGCCGGCGGCCTGCAGCCGCTCGGCTCAGGAGCAGGCCGTGACTGACCCAGGCGCCGCCGGAGGTGCCCAGCCGCGCGAAGCTGCGCCCGACCCCGGCCAGGATATGAGCGGGCTATTCCGCGGTACCGCCGGGGCTCAGGCGCTCAAGGATCCGAAGTCCGGCAAGGGAATAGCGGTGACATCTATCCCCGCGTTCGTCGCCGGAGCGGAGCTCGCTGACCTGGCCCGCGACGACGACCGTATCGTCGTGCTGACGGCCGACCTGGCCCACGCCAACCGCACCATCGACTTCGCTAGCAGGCATCCCGGCCGGTTCTTCAATGTGGGCGTGGCCGAGCAGAACATGTTCTCGATCGCCGCGGGCATGGCATCGGCGGGCCTGATCCCCTTCGCCAGCACGTTCGCTTCCTACGCTGCGCTCCTGGCCTGCGAGCAGATCCGCACCGACTGCGCCTACCCCGGAATGCCCGTGCGGATCCTCGCGCACCACTCGGGGATGAGCCTTGGCTTTTACGGAACGAGTCACCATTCCCTCGAGGATCTCGCGATCATGCGCGCGATCGCTGACCTGACCGTCGTCTGCGCGGCCGACGCCCATCAGCTGCGGGCGATTCTGCGTGCCTCACTCAGTCACCCGGGTCCCATCTACATCCGGCTGGGCCGCGGCAGGGATCCGCAGGTCTATGCGGAGCCGCCCGCCAGCTTTCAGTTCGGCCGGGCGATCCGGCTGCGTGAAGGGTCTGACCTTGCGATCATCACCACGGGCTCCGAGGTGCACGCCTGCCTCGGCGCGGCGGAGAGCCTGCAGGCCGCTGGCATATCGGCCAGGGTCATCGACATGCATACCATTCGCCCGCTCGACACCCGGGAGATCCTCACTGCCGCCGTCGAGACGGGGACGGTGCTGACCGTCGAGGAGCACAACATCACGGGAGGGCTTGGCTCCGCTGTCGCCGAGACGCTGGCGGATGCAGGCGTGGCCGCCAGATTCCTCCGGCACGGGGTGCCGGACGAGCATGTGCTCCTGGGCCCGCCAGCTGCCCTGTACGCCCACTACCGACTGGACGCGGCGGGGATCGAGTCCACCGCCCGGCAACTGCTAGCTCGCTAAGGAGCGCGCACGGTGACCGAGGTTATAAATCAGCGCCGGATCCGCACGATAGATGCCGCCCTGCGGCAGCGGGCCAGGTCCGTCATTCCGGGCGGCATGTACGGGCACCTCAGCGCCAACGCGCTGCCGCCTGAATACCCCCAGTTCTACCAGCGGTCGAAGGGGGCGCATGTCTGGGACGTGGACGGCAACGAGTATGTCGACCTCATGTGCAGTTTCGGGCCGGTCATCCTCGGGCACAAGCATCCGAAGGTGGAGCAGGCTGTTGCCGCCCAGCTGGCCCGGGGAGACACCCAATCTGGACCCGCCGCCTGCATGGTCGAGGCCGCCGAGCTTCTCGTCGATCGAGTGACCCACGCCGACTGGGCGATGTTCGCCAAGAACGGCACTGACGCGACCACTATCTGCCTGATGGTCGCGCGCGCCGCGACCGGCCGCAGCAAGGTGCTGGCAGCAGCGGGCGCCTATCACGGCGCGACGCCGTGGTTCACGCTCCGCCCGGATGGCGTGACTCCGGAAGATCGCGCCAATTTCGCGTACTACCAGTTCAACGACATCGCGAGCGTGGAGCGGGCCGTCGGTGTGGCCGGGGGCGATGTGGCCGCGATCATCGTGTCCCCGTTCAAGCACGATGCGGGCTCCGACCAGGAGCTCGTGAGCCCCGACTTTGCCCGGCAGTTGCGGGCGCTCTGCGACCGGATCGGCGCGGCCCTGGTCATGGACGAGGTCCGGGCAGGCTTTCGGCTGAACGACGGAGGCAGCTGGGAGCCTATCGGAGTGGCGCCTGACCTGAGCGCCTGGAGCAAGGCCATCGGCAACGGTTATCCCCTCGCCGCGGTTCTGGGATCGGCGAAGTACAGCGACGCGGCTACCCGTATCTTCGTCACCGGGTCATTCTGGTTCCAGGCGGTCCCCATGGCGGCAGGCATCGCCACCATCACCGCCATCCGGGAGGAGGGCGCCATCAGGACGATGGAGCGGATGGGGGCCCTGCTGAGAGAGGGCATCGAGAGCCTGGCACTCGAAGCCGGGATCGGGATTCGCCAGACCGGTCCAGTCCAGATGCCGAACCTCCGGTTCATCGGCGATGAGAACTTCGCCAGATCGTCTGCGTTCAGCGGAGCCGTGGCTGACCGCGGCGTCATCGTCCACCCGCGGCACAACTGGTTCCTCTCCGCAGCCCACACCGAAGGCGACATCGAGCGTGCCCTGGACGCGATGCGGGAAGGGTTCCAGGTCGTGCGCGAGCAGTTCGGCGAGGACAACTAGCGATTGGCATATCGTGGCGTCGGCATTTGACTGCCACCGGCCGGCCCAGCACGATGTCTGTTCCCTGCCACACCTCGCCGTAGCCGCCGGCCGCTCAAACCGCGGCTCCTGCGCCGCCTATGTGCAATCCCGGCACAAGTCAGTGAGCGAATGCTCAGGGTCTTGACATATGCGCATAGGTAAGGAAAGCTGCGCAGCATCGCCTGATGAGAGCGGCACCTCGGGCGGCCCGGGCCAACCTCAGGCCCCTGCGTCAGGTCGTGTTGCCGCCATGGGTTCGGGAGGGTGGGCATGGACGGACAAGACACGGCTAGTGCGGCGGGCGAGGTGATCCAGACCGGGCTGCAGCAGGACTCGCTCGGACTGGTTGGCGCGACGATGCAGGCGATCACCCACATCGCGCCGGCGATCTCGGCGCTGTTCTTCACCCAGTTCATCGTGTCGCTGGCCGGCGTCACCGCGCCGCTGGCCTACGTCGTGGGCATTGTCGTGGTGCTCATGCTCGGCAACACGCTGGTCCAGTTCGCCAAGCACCTGCCGTCCGCGGGCGGGTACTACACCTACGTCAGCCGGGCGCTCAGCCCGCGGGCGGGCTTCATCACCTCCTGGATGTACGTGCTCTACTCGCCGCTGTCGGGCGGCCCGATCTACGGCTTCTTCGGCTTCATCCTGGCCGGGCAGCTGAAGGCGCACTATGGCATCAACGTGCCCTGGCTGTGGTGGGCCTGCGTCGTGGTCGGCGCGCCGGCTGTGGCGTTCCTGCAGTACCGCGGCATCAAGATCTCCACCAGGGCGATCGTGGTCCTCGGCGCCGCGGAGATGGCGATCGTGCTCGCCCTGGCGCTCACCGGTTTCGCCAACCCGGGGCCCGGCGGCGTCTCGCTGGGCGTCTTCGACTTCGGCAAGAAGCTGGCGCTGTCGGGCTTCGCGCTGGCGGTGGTGCTGTCGGTCCAGGGCCTGACCGGGTGGGAGGCGGCGGCGCCGCTGGCCGAGGAGACCCGCGACCCGAAGCGGAACGTGCCCCGGTCGGTGGTTATCTCCATCATCCTGCTGGGCTCCTTCCTGGTGATCACGTTCTGGGGCGTCATCACCGGATTCGGCGTGAACGCCGTGAACAAGCTGATCAACTCGCCCGTGCTGCCGGGCCTGGCGCTCGCCGACAAGTACTGGGCTGGGGTGTGGTGGCTGGTCATGGCCGCGTTCTTGTCCTCGACGGTCGCTGTGTGCGTCGCGACCGCGAACGTCGGCACGCGGATGTGGTACAGCATGGGCCGCGGCGGCTCGTTCCCGAAGGCGTTCGCGCGGGTGCACCCGGTCCACCGCACGCCGGTCACCGCGATCTTCGTGCAGATGTGCCTCGCCCTCGGCAGCGGGCTGATCTTCGGGGCCTGGTTCGGTGCCGATGTCTCGTTCTTCTTCATCGACGGCCTGATCCTGGTGATCGGCGTCGGCTTCGTCTACGTCATCGCCAACATCGCGGTGATGCGGTACTACCTGCACGAGCGGCGGAGCGAGTTCAGTGTCCTGAAGCACATCGTGTTCCCGGTCATCTCCTCGGCGGTGCTGGTGTACGCGATCGCCATCTCCTTCCAGCCGCTGTGCACGACCACCTGCCCGGCCTCGCCGTATAACTGGGCGCCGCTGATCGATGGGGTGTGGCTGGTGCTCGGTATCGGCGTGCTGGTCTACTACCGGTCCCGCGGCCGGGAAGACTGGCTGCGCAGCGCGGGCGCCGCCCTTGGTGAGGGGGCTCAGGGCGAGAGCGAGGGCACCCAGGGGCAGGCAGTCGATGCCTGAGCTTTTCGGCAGGAGCTACGACCGGGCGAGCCTGCTGGCGCGGGTCGGCCGCCTGGAGCAGGTCGCCGGGGTGCGGCTGGTCACCCTCGGCGACGGCCAGGCGCGCGGCGTGCGGGTCCTGGAGTTCCGCACGGGCAGCGGGTTCGCGTTCGAGGTCATCATCGACCGCAGCTTCGACGTGGGCCGGTGCGAGCTGGACGGGCGCCCGCTCAGCTGGCAGTCCGGTGCCGGGGTGGTCGCGCCGTGGTACTACGAGCCGGACGACTGGGGCTGGTTCCGTGCCTGGGGCGGCGGCATGGTGGTCACCTGCGGCCTGGACCACACGCTGGTGCCGGGCGAGGACGCCGCGGCGCAGTTCCACCAGCCGCATGTCCGGGCCACGGTCCGGTACGGGCTGCACGGGCGGATCGGCGGGCTGCCGGCCCGGCTGACCGGCTACGGCGAGCGCTGGGACGGTGCCGAGTGCGTGCTCTGGGCCGAGGGCGAGGTGCTGCAGTCGGCGGTCTTCGGCGAGCAGCTCATGCTGCGCCGGCGGATCGAGGCCCGAGTGGGGGAGTCGCGCTTCACGATCCGCGACGAGGTCGAGAACGTGGGGCATACCCGGAACTCGCACATGCTGCTCTACCACTGCAACGTGGGTTTCCCGGTGGTGGACGAGTCGGCTGAGCTCCTCGTTTCGAGCCTGCGGACAACTACCGATTACGGGGTTCCTGTCGCGGGATACCGGCAGCTGTCGGCCCCGGTCCCGGCCGCCACCGAGGCGTGCTTCGAGCATGAGCTGGTGGCGGAGCCGGGGGGCACGGTCCCGGTGGGGGTGGTGAACCGGCGGCTGGGCCTCGGGGTGTACCAGGTGTTCCGTCTTTCCCAGCTGCGCCACCACACGGTGTGGCGGATGCTGGGCGAGGGCACCTACGCCGTCGGGCTGGAGCCGAGCACGAACCGGGACGCCGGGCGCTTCGACGCGGCGGAGCGCGGCGAGCTGCAGTGGCTGGAGCCTGGCGAGACCCGCCGGTATGACCTGGAGATCGGCGCGCTGCCTGGCGACGCGGCGATCAGCGACTTCGCGGCGCGGGTGTCCGCGCTGGCGGCACACGACGAGCTGACTGACCCGATGGGAAGCGATTGATGGCGGATCATACCCGGCCCGCGCCGGTGAGCCTGGCGGAGTTCGACGAGATCTTCGAGGCAGTGAAGAACTGGGGCCGGTGGGGTCCCGATGACATCCTCGGGACGCTGAACTACATCACGCCGGACTCGGTACGGGCGGCTGCCGCGCTGGTCAGGTCGGGTCGGCAGGTGACGATGTCGATCCCGATGAACAAGGCCGCCGGGCCGGACAACGCCAGCCCGGTGATCCACCACGTGGTGCAGGGCCATGACATCGACATCTCCTCCAGCACGCTGACCTTCGCCACGGACTTCGTCGGACTGGCCTTCCACGGCGACTGCCACACGCACATGGACGCCCTGTGCCACATCGCCTACCAGGGCCGGGTCTACAACGGGCGGCCGGCCCAGGAAGTGATGACCTCGGCGGGGGCGACGGCGCTGGACGTGACGGCCTACGAGAACGGGCTGGTCGGCAGGGGCGTGCTGCTGGATGTGCCCCGGTTCCGCGGCGTGCCGTGGCTGGAGCCCGGTGAGGCGGTCACCCGCGCGGAGCTGGAGGCGGTGGAGGAGGCGCAGGGGGTCCGGCTCGGCACCGGCGACATCCTGGTGTTCCGCACCGGCCACCACGCCCGCCGGCTGGAGCTCGGCGCCTGGAGCAACGACTACCCGCCGGCCGGGGAGGGCAAGGCCGGGCTGCACGTGGACACGATCCCGTGGATGCATGAGCGGGAGATCGCGGCGTTCCTGCCCGATGGTGACGGGGAGACGGTGCCCAGCAACGTCGCGGGCATGCTCTATCCGATCCACCCGCTGCAGATCACCGCGATGGGCATGTTCGCCTCCGACAGCCTGCAGCTGGAGGACCTGGCGCGGGCGTGCGCGGAGGAGGGCCGCTTCGAGTTCATGGTCGTGGGCCTGCCGCTGCGGCTGCCCGGCGGCACCGGGTCGCCGTGGAATCCGATCGCGATCTTCTGACCAGGCCTGATCCCGGACTTTCGGAGGAGAGGAACGCGAGTATGGAGCGGCGCTTTGCGGGCAAGGTCGCGCTGGTCACCGGCGCGACGACGGGCATCGGCCAGGCCACCGCGGTCCGGCTGGCAGCCGAGGGCGCGCTGGTGGGCGTGAACCACCGGCCTGCGGATGATCCGGGCGAGACGCTGCGCCGCATCGGGGAGGCGGGCGGCGAGGGCTTCGGCGTCGTGGCCGACATGCGGGACCCGGCGCAGGTCACCGCGATGGTGCAGACGGTGGCGGAGCACGGCGGGCGGCTGGATTACGTCGTGTCCAACGCGGCGATCAACCCGTTCATGACCTGGGACGAGACGAGCATCGAGGACTTTGACGCGCTGTTCGAGACCAACGTCCGCGGTACCTGGGTGGTCTGCACCGAGGCCGCCAAGCAGATGATCCGCGAGGGCCACGGCGGCGCGATCTGCTGCGTGAGCTCGATCTCGGCGCATGTCGGCGCCCCGTACCAGACGGCCTACTGCGGGACGAAGGGCGCGATCAGCATGCTGGCCAAGGCGCTGGGCTGCAACCTGGGCCCGCACGGGATCCGGGTGAACGCGGTCGAGCCGGGCTGGGTGCTCACGCCCATGAGCGCGTCGATGATGGAGGATCCGGCGGCGGTGAAGTACTACACCGACCGCATCGCGATCAGCCGGGCCGCCCGGCCCGAGGAACTGGCGGGCGCGATCACCTACACCCTGTCCGATGACGCCAGCTACGTGACCTGCGCGACGCTGCTGGTGGACGGCGGCTTCATCGTGAACGCGGAGCTCTAGGTGAGCCTCCAGCTCGGCCAGCTGCGGGCAGCCATCAGGGCGCCCCTGCGGCTCGCCTATCACCCGCTCTACCGCTTCTACGAGGGCGGCTCGCTGACCCGGGAGTTCCGCGGCATGCCCGAGCGTCCCGATGACTGGTGGTCGGAGGACTGGGTGGGCTCCTGCACCCGGGCCAATAACGACGACCCGGCCGGGAACCCGCAGGGGCTGAGCGTCGTCGAGGTGCCGGGCGCCGGCGCGGTCACGCTCGCCGACCTGGTCGCGGCCCTGCCCGCGGAGATGGTGGGCGCGGCGTTCGCGCAGCGGTGGGGCCCGGTGACCGGTGTCCTGGTTAAGCTGCTCTCGCCGGCCGGGCAGGTGCCGCTGCACGCGCACCCGACGCGGGAGTGGGCGGGCCGGCACCTCGGCTCCCGGTACGGCAAGACCGAAGCGTGGATCCTGCTGGACACTCCGGGCGACGGCAGCGAGCCCGCCTACGCGGGGATCGGCTTCCGTCCCGGCGTCGACCGGGACTGGTTCGCCGATGCGGTGCGCCGCCATGACAACGCGGCGATCCGCGGCGCGCTGCACCGGACCAGCGTGCAGCCGGGCGAGGTGTACGTGGCGCACGCGGGCGTGCCGCACTACCTGGGACCGCGGATCTCGTTCATCGAGGTGCAGGAGCCCAGTGACCACATCGTGATCCCGGAGACCTCGGGGGATGACGACGCGGGCGCGACGATGGGCCTGGGCTGGGACCTGGCCCTGGACATGATCGACTACGCCGGCACCGGCGCCGAGGCGACTTTCGCCCGGGCGCGCCAGCAGCCGCGGGTCCTGCGCGCTAGCCACGGCTCACGGGAAGTGCGGCTGTTCCACGACGACGTTCTGCCGTACTTCGACGCGACGGCACTGGAGGTCGCCGACGAGATCGAGGTGAGCGACGGGCGCTTTTCGGTCGCGATCGTGGTGGCGGGCTCGGGGTCGATCGAGGGCGACTTCGGCAGCCTGCCGGTCCGGCGGGGCGAGACGCTCGCGCTGCCGGCCAGCCTGCACGTGCGGGTGACGGCGGGCGCCGAGCCGTTGCGGGTCGTTCGCTGCCTCGGGCCGGGCGCGGCATGAGCCCGGGTTCCTGCCAGGTCAAGGAGGCCGATGATGATTGACTCTGGGTCCGTCCTGGCTGAGGCCAGGGAGCGGGTCAGCCGCCAGTACGGCGACGCGGTCGGCCGCCGTCGCGAGGAACTGGTCACTCCCGCGCTCGTGCTGGATATCGACGCGGCGCAGCGCAATATCGACAAGATGGCGGCCGGGCTGACGGAGCTGGGCACGGCCACCATCCGGCCGCATTACAAGACTCACAAGAGCCCCGACCTTGCGCTGCGCCAGGTGCAGGCGGGAGCGGGCGGGCTGTCCATGGCCACCGTGTGGGAGGCCGCCGTGCTGGCCGGGGCGGGCCTGGATGACCTGTTCGTGGTGAACACGGTCTCGCATCCGGCCAAGATCGCCCTGCTCGCCGGCCTGGCCCGCGAGCACCGCATCCTCGTCGCGGTCGACGAGGCACCGAACGCCGCCGCACTGTCCGCGGCGGCGGTGGCGGCCGGCTCCGTGCTCGGGATCATGGTCGAGGTGGACACCGGCATGGACCGCTGCGGCGCTGACAGCGCGCAGGACGCGCTGGCGCTCGCCGTGCGGGTGACCGAGCTGCCAGGGCTCCGCTTCGAGGGCATCAGCGGCTACGAGGGGCACTGCTCACTCACCATTGATAACGAATTGCGCCACGAACGGCAGCGCGCCGCGATGACGTTCTTCACCTCGGTCGCCGACGAGCTGGAGGCCAGTGGCATCGGCTGCCCGATCCGGTCGGCGGGCGGGATCGCCACCTGGAACTGGACGGCCGCATTCCCCGGCGTGACCGAGATCCAGGCCGGCACCTACGTCGTCATGGACAACTACCACGGGCAGATGGTGCCGGGCTTCGAGCGCTCGCTGACCGTCCAGGCCAGCGTCATCAGCCGGCAGAGCGGCCAGGTGATCGTCGACGCCGGCTCGAAGTCGGTCGCCGACCCGGCCGACGTGACGATCGTGGGATATGAGCACAAGGTCGCCCGCTTCGATGAGGAGCACGGCATCTTCGCCGCGGCCGAGGGCTCGTCGCTGCGGGTCGGCGACACCGTGGCGCTGGTGCCCGGCTACTCACCCTCCACGGTGAACTGCTATGACGCCTACCACGTGGTCCGCGACGATGTGGTCACCGACATCTGGCCGATCACCCCGCGCGGCCCCGGTCATCACGGCCTGGCATGATCCCCGGCACGGACGCCGGGGTCAGGGCCGCACGGGCCCGAGGCTCAGTACTTCCGAAGCATCTGAGTCCTGTCTATAATTGACGGGCTTTTGGAGCAGCACGTGACATACCTCTATCACAACCCTGCTTATTTCGCGGACGAAGCGGCGGCAGGTTTCGCTGAGGCGAATGCCCGATGGGTACGCCGGGTTCATGGTGGCGTGGTGCGCACCGAAGCCTCCGTGCCCGGGCAGGTCGCAGTCGTTATCGGGGGTGGCTCCGGTCACTATCCTGCATTCGCTGGTTTCGTTGGCAACGGGCTCGCGGCCGGGGCCGCGATGGGAAACCTCTTCTCGTCCCCGTCGGCACAGTCTGTCGTATCTGTCGCGACAGCCGCTCAGTCCGGCGGCGGCGTGCTGCTTAGCTACGGGAACTACGCGGGCGATGTTCTGAACTTTGATCAAGCGCAGGCACAGCTCATCGAGGCCGGCATCCCGTGCCGAACCGTTGTCGTTACGGACGATATCGCCAGCGCGCCGGCGGGGCAGACGTCCAAGCGGCGAGGAATCGCCGGAGGACTCTTCGTCTACAAGACCGCCGGCGCGGCGGCCGCCGCTGGGGCCAGCCTCGACGAGGTATGGCAGGTGGCCGACCGGGCGAATGGCCGTGTCCGCTCGTTCGGTGTCGCCTTCTCCGGGTGCACGCTACCTGGCGCGCCCGACCCGCTGTTCACGGTCCCGCATGGCGTGATGTCTGTCGGCATGGGCGTCCACGGCGAGCCGGGCATCGATCAGACGGTCGTTCCCAGCGCGGACGAGCTCGTGCGATTGCTCGTGTCATCACTCTTGCGCGAGGCGCCGATTGGCGAGCCGTTGGACGGCGCGCGCGTGGCGCTGATTCTGAACGGACTCGGCTCGATCAAGTGCGAGGAGCTCTTCGTACTGTACGGGCGAGTCTCAGCCTTGCTGCGGGCCGAAGGCATCACAGTCGTCGACCCCGAGGTGGGCGAGTTCGTGACCAGCTTCGAGATGGCCGGCGTCTCGCTCACCCTCGGCTGGCTCGACGATGAACTCCATCGCCTGTGGGCGGCGCCAGCGTCAACGCCCGCCTATCGCAAGGGATGGACGGACGGTCCGGTGCCGGAGTCCGGCATATCCCCTGAGTCGCGACTGGACGAGCCCGGGGCCGATGCCAGGATCGCTGTCGGCGAGGCCTCCGAGGAATCGAGACGGGCCGCCCGATGGGTAGTCGCCGCGTTCCGCGCGGCTGAAGCAGCCATCGATGACGCGGCCGAAGAACTGGGGCGACTCGACGCCATCGCGGGAGACGGGGATCACGGAATCGGGATGCGGCGAGGGGTTTCCGCTGCCGCGGCGAGCGCGGAGCAGGCAGTCGCGCTGGGAGCGGGGGCGGGCACAGTGCTGCGGCTCGCGGGTGCCGCGTGGGCGGATCACGGGGGCGGGACGTCCGGGGCCCTGTGGGGGATCGGCCTGCGGGCCATCGGCGAGGAACTGGCTGACGCATCCGCTCCCTGCGCGGCCGCGGTCGTGGCCGCGCTACGACGAGCACAGTCAGAGCTCCATCAGGCAGGCCGAGCCAGCCCAGGGGACAAGACCATGCTTGATGCGCTGGCTCCGTTCTCGGCAGTGCTCGGTAGCCGGATCGAGGCCGGCGACGGACTCGCCACCGCAGTCCGTGCTGCCGCCGATGCCGCCGTGAAAGCCGCTGAGGCGACGAAAGACCTCGTGCCGAAGATCGGACGGGCCCGGCCCCACGCGCAGAGGAGCCTCGGCAACGCTGATCCAGGCGCGGTCTCGCTGGCGCTGATCTTGCGTGCTGTCCAGCACATTCTCGAGGAGGAGCTCAGACCATGACGGGCAGCAGGCTGCGTATTGTGGTTGGGTCGGACGATGCCGGGTTCGATTACAAGGAGGCGCTGAAGGCTGATCTGCAGGCGAGCGATCTCGTCCAATCCGTGGAGGACGTCGGGGTTGACGCGGCTGAGCACACCCCGTACCCGGCGGTAGCCATCGCGGCGGCGGAGATAGTCGCTTCCGGAAAGGCGGACCGTGCCTTGCTCGTCTGCGGTACTGGGCTGGGCGTAGCCATATCGGCCAACAAAGTTCCGGGGATCCGCGCTGCTACTGCCCACGACAGCTATTCTGTGGAGCGAGCTGTACTGAGCAACAATGCGCAGGTCCTTACGTTCGGACAGCGTGTGATCGGGCTCGAGCTTGCGCGGCGCCTGACCCGCGAATGGCTGACCTATCGTTTCGACGAAAATTCTATCTCGGCTGCTAAGGTCCAGGTCCTGAGCAACTACGAAGAGCAGAGCTGAACCCTGATGGGCGCAGGCGGCGGTCCTGGCCGCGAGGTGGCGGATTCGCCCGGGTCCGCCCCGCCAATGCTTGTTGCAGTAAGCCTCAAGATGTACTTCAGCCACCGCCAGACGCTGCGCTGGTGCGAGCAGGTCGCACGGCTCGCGCGAGAGCATCAGGCGATTCGGTCGGGCGCGGTGGCGCTCGTAGTACTCCCCGGGTTCACGGCACTGGCCCAAGCCGTGAGGCTACTGAGCGGGACCGGGGTCCACGTTGGCGCCCAAGATCTGTTCTGGGATGACCGCGGCCCGTTCACGGGCGAAATCGGTGGCAAGGAACTGGACGAGATAGGCTGCCGGTTCGCCGAGGTCGGGCACGCAGAGAGACGGACGATCTTCCACGAGACGGATAGGGTTGTGGCGCTCAAACTGCTAGCTGCGCGGCGCAACGGCCTCATCCCGCTGCTTTGCGTCGGGGAAACCGAGTACACGTCCCCCCGCGCGGCCGCTGACAGTTCCATAGCGCAGGTCGAGGCAGCGCTCGCGCTCTGGACGGCGCCGGACAGCATGGCTGCGACCACCCGGCTGGCGGACCCCCCGCAGCTGAGCCTGGCAGTCGCATATGAGCCGGTCTGGGCGATCGGTGCCCGACGACCCGCACCGCAAGCGCACATCGCCACAGTCTGCGATGCCTTGCGGCGATGGCTGGCCGACAAGCGCGCAGATCTCGGGGAGAGCCGTGTCCTGTACGGCGGCAGCGCGGGCCAGGGCCTGCTCGGCGGCCTCGGGGGAAGTGCGGATGGCCTGTTCCTGGGGCGGTTCGCGCACGACCCCAGGGCCCTGTCTGTCATTCTCGATGATGCGCTGGCCTATTCGGTCGCGCATCGGGCGTCAGGCCCGTAGTTACATCATCGAGCATTTCCGCAAGGAGATCCGCCCCGGCCACCCGCCGGACGGCAGGTGGCAGGTACGCCGAGCGCATCGCCCGATCGCCGTCAGCGGCCGGGCGCGGGTTCCCCTGGTACCCGACGTCCAGGTCGACGAGACAGGCCGCGAAGCCTGCTGACTCGCGGTACGCCGGAGGCCCGTGTGACGAATGGTGCCCGGGCTCTTGCCCGCTACGTCCGGCACGAGCATACTGTGACGATGAACAATCGCTCGGCAGGAGAGCAAATGCTCGCACCGGCGGCTAGCAGCCGTGCGGCTTGCCTGCCCGCGCCCAACCCGGGCGGTCGCGCGCGGCCAGCCCGGCCACGGACTCCGGCGGCGTGCCACGGTCCGCGATAGTCCCAGTTCACCTTCATTGAGCCCTGTGCAGTGCCAAACGACCCCGCGGAGGCGGAAACATGAATCGGAAAGAGCGCGAAGAGCAGAACGGAAGATGTGTGACAGGCAAGGATGGCGACGGGTTGCTGTCGCGACGGCATTTCCTGGGCCAGGCCGGGGCTGCCGCCACCGCGCTGGGGGTAGCCGGTCCCGTCCTGGCCGCATGCGGCACGACGAAGACGACCGCATCGGGCGGCAGCAGCTCGAAGCCGTCTGGCAACCGCAAGAAGATCGGCTTCAGCCAGCCCGACACCAGCGCCTCGATCTGGGCGCCGCTGATGCTGGGGGCGAAGCAGGAATGCCAGGCCCGCGGCTACGAGTTGCTGGAAAGCCACGCCAACTCCCAGCTTGACGCGCAGCTGGCGGAGATCCAGACCTGGATCGGCGAGGGCATCGGCGCGATCGTGGCGCTGCCGCTGGACAACAACGCGATCATCCCGCTGATCCACAAGGCTCAGGCCGCTGGCACTAAGTTCCTCGACTACTCCGACAACGCGCTGCCCGGCGTCGACGGCTGGGTGATCTTCGACAACCTGCAGGGCGCCAAGCTCGTCGGCGATTACGCGGGTCAGTGGGTCAACAAGAATCTCGGCGGCAAGGCGGAGGTGGCACTGCTCACCCACCAGATCCAGCTCACCGGCAAGCAGCGCATCGGCGGCTGCGTCACGGCGCTGCAGGCGGTGGCGCCGGGAGCCAAGGTGGTAGCCCAGCACGAAGGCGTCCTGTCACCGGACACCTTCCCGGCGTTCCAGAGCATGCTCCAGGCGCAGCCGGGGATCAATGTCGTCATCTGCATCGCGGACGAGGGCTGCGACGGCGTGCTGCGCGCCTTTACCGGCACGCATCCGTCGGCACAGCGGATGAAGGACATGTTCATCTGCGGCTTCGACGGCTCAGCGCCGGTGATCCAGGCGATCGACTCGGGCGGCCCGATCCGGGCTACCGGCGCCCTTGACGCCATCGCCATCGGCAAGGCCTCCATCTCGGCAGCGGTGGACGCGATCGAGGGCAAGCAGCCTACTAAGGTCAACTTCCCGTACAACCTGTGCACCGTGCAGACCCAGGCTCTCAACAAGAGGCTGCTTGCCGAGGTCGGAGCGTAACAGCTCACCGTGGGGACGAGACGGGCGGGAGACTCCGCTAGGTAATGCACCAACATCTTCGGGAAGGCGGCATGAACGCACAGCCAGTCAGGCAGCCACGGCGCGGCGGCGGAGTCCCGCGCCCTCATCTCACTCACGGATCACTGCACCGGCTCGGGTCGGCGCAGGGCGGCGGCCTGTTTGTCGCGCTGATCCTGCTGTCATTTTACTTCAGCGCGGCCACCGGCAGCTTCTTCACCCAGACCAACCTGCTCGTCGTGCTCGAGCAGGTGTCGGTCCTGGGCATGGTCGCCGTGCCGGGCGCCATGCTGCTCGTCTCGGGCAACCTGGACCTGTCGGTCGGCTCGGTCGCGGGCCTGGCGGCGGCCTCGTTCGGCGAGTTCGACAAGGTCTTCGGGTGGCCGGTACTGCCGGCCGCGATCGGCGCGATCGCGATCGGCGCGGCCTGGGGCGCGATGAACGGCGTGCTGATCTCCTACCTCGGCTTCTCGCCGGTCATCGTCACCCTCGGCGGCTTCGCGGGTGCGGCAGGCCTCGCCCAGACCATCACCAGCGACGTGACGCGCTCGGGCTTCGGCGTGAGCTTCGACCAGCTCGGCGAGGGCACCCTGGCCGGGCTCCCGGTTCCGGTCATCATCTTCTTCGCGGTGTTCCTGGTCGGCGTCTACATCTGGTATGAGAGCCGCATTGGCCGGCATCTCATCGCGATCGGCGCGAACAAGGACGCGGCCAAGGCGCTCGGGGTCTCCTCTCGCCGGCTGCCGTGTGTCATCTACATCCTGTCGGGCATGGCCGCCGCGCTCGGCGGCCTGATTATCACCGCGCAGCTGGACGGGGCCTCCGTGCAGATCGGAGTGGGCCTTGAGCTCCAGGTGCTGACCGCCATCCTGCTCGGCGGGGTCGCGTTCAACGGCGGACGCGGCTCGCTGTGGGGAACGCTGGCCGGCATCTTGTTCATCGGCGTGCTGGACGACGGCCTCATCCTCATCAACGTCGGGCCCTACGTCGCGGACCTGGCGGTCGGCGGGGCGCTCGTGGTCGCCGCCGCGCTGGATGTCCTCTACCAGCGGCTGGAGAAGGTGCCCGTGCCGGAGAGCGCCGAGGCCGAGGCGCTCGAAACCGACGAGCCGGGCGTGCTGGCGGGAGCTGTCGCGCAGCCCGCCGCGGTGGGCCTGCCCGAGGCCGGCAGCGATCGCAACGAGACAGGACGGCCGAGCCATGACTGAGCAGCACAGCTCCGCCGGCGGGCTGATCCCGGCACTGGATGTCACCGATATCACCAAGCGGTTCGGGCCGGTCGTGGCGCTTCGCGGAGTCTCGCTGTCCCTCGACCCCGGCGAGGCGCTGGGCCTGGTCGGCGACAACGGGGCGGGGAAGAGCACGCTGATCTCGATCATCTCCGGGGTCACCCGCCCGGACTCGGGAGAGATCCGGATCGGCGGGAGGCCCTGGGATGAAGGCGGCGCCCGCACCACCAGGGAGGCCGGCATCGAGACGGTGTTCCAGAATCTCGCGCTCGTGCCCACGCTCAGCATCGTGGAGAACATGTACCTCGGTCGCGAGCTCTACGGTCCGGGGGCGGTTGCCGTGGCCCTGCGCCGCATCGACAAGCGGCGGATGCGCCGCGAGGTAGCCGGGGCCTTCGAGCGGCTGGGACTGCGGATGCCTCCGCTCGCCTCCAAGGCAGGCGCCCTGTCCGGCGGGCAGCGCCAGGCAGTTGCCGTCGCCCGGGCGGTCCTGTGGGGCAGCCGGGTGGTCATCATGGACGAGCCGGCTGCCGCTCTCGGCGTCCAGCAGACCGAGGCGGTGCTCGCACTCATCGGCCGGCTCAAGTCTGAGGGCATCGCCACGCTACTGGTCAGCCACAACATGGAGCATGTCGTCCGGGTCGCCGACCGGGTGGCGGTGCTCCGCCTGGGGCGGAAGGTGGCCGATCTCGACATGCGCGGCGGGCAGGTGACGGGGATGGACCTGGTCGGGCTCATCACCGGGGCCACCTCGGCGGTGGCATGAACACGCCACCGGTCGTCGTGATCACCGGCGGGGCGACGGGCATCGGCCGGGCCTGCGCGTTCGCGTGCGGCCGCGATGGGGCCGAGGTGGTCCTGCTCTCGCTGCCGGGGCCGGAGCTGGCGCGAACGGCCGCGGACCTGCGCGCCGAGGGCGTTCGCGCGCACGAGGTGGCGGTGGACGTCCGCGACTTCGCATCGATGGAGCGCGCGGCGTCCCGGATCGCCGGCGAGCTGGGCCGGATCGACGTCCTGGTCGCGAGCGCCGGGGTCGCCGACCAGTCCAGCGTCACGACCGGCTCGCCGGAGCGGTGGCGGATCGTGGTGGAGACCAATCTGCTGGGCGCCGCCAACAGCATCCGAGCGATGGCCCCGCTGATGGTGTCGGCCGGAACCGGGGACATCGTGGTGATCGCGTCGGCGTCGGGCCGCGATACCTACGTGGGCGAGCCGCTCTACATTGCCAGCAAATGGGGCGTGGTGGGCCTGGGCCACGCGGTGCGCAAGGAACTGCAGTCCAGCAACATCCGGGTCGCGCTGATCGAGCCCGGCCTGGTGGACACCCCGCTCACCCGGGGCAGCCCGGTCGTCAGGCCGCTGGTCGAGGCCGGCGGCGCGCTCGAGCCAGAGGACATCGCGGACGCGGTCGCCTGGCTCATCTCCCGACCACGCCGGGTGGCCGTGACCGAGATGGTCATCCGCCCGGCGGCCGCCGCGGACATCGAGAGGATCTAGCCGGTGCAGGAGCAGACGATGGACAGCGTGCAGGTAGTCACCGGCCTTGAGGTGCCGCTCGCCGACGGGACCCTGCTGTCGGGTGACCTGCGCCGCCCCGCCGGCGCGGCCGCCGGCCCGGTGCTGGTCAGCTATTACCCGTACCGTAAGGACGACATCATCGGCAGCCTCTTCGAGGGCACCAGGATCGCGCTGTGCGGGCGGGGCTACGGCAGCCTGTTCGTGGACATGGCGGGCACCGGGGCTTCGGAGGGCACCGGGGAGAGCTTCGACCTGCCGCGGGAGGGCCGCGACCTCGCGGAGATCATCGAGTGGGCGGCCCGGCAGGACTGGTGCGATGGCAGTGTCGGGGCCTGGGGGGTCTCCTACGGCGGGATGACCGCGCTGGCGGCTGCGGCGCACCGCCCGCCGCACCTGCGCGCGATCATGGCGGCCTATGCGAGCACCGACCCGTACCGGGACACGATCGCGCCCGGCGGCTGCCCCGGCATGCTCGGCAGGTACGCGTGGGCCGCGCACATGGTCGCGCTCGCGCTGTGCCCGCCGACCCTGCAGGATCGCGCCGGCCGGTGGCGGGACACCTGGCACCGGCGGCTGAGCCGCCTGGCCGGCGGGCAGCCGCACGCGGTGATGTGGCAGGCACATCCGGAGCGGGACGAATACTGGGAGTCCCGGGTCGTGGATGC
>Ga0307374_10003531_pt1 | contig 26652 bp, 24 predicted proteins | sample OX3MG_FD_202532 | JGI IMG/M metagenome (GOLD analysis project Ga0307374, IMG submission 202532) | Soil microbial communities from Risofladan, Vaasa, Finland - OX-3 | ecosystem: Environmental > Terrestrial > Soil > Coastal area > Acid sulfate soil | place: Finland: Risofladan, Vaasa | collected...
GATCTTGCCCTCGGAGAGGCCGACGTCGCGCAGGCTCTTCTTCAGCTGCGGGGTCTTGATCTCCTTGTTGCCCTTGATCGTGAACTTCTCGATCGACGGGCGCTCTATGACGACGACGACCAGTGTATTGCCGTCGCGGCGCATCTGCACATCGCGGAAGAACCCGGTCGCGTACAGCGCCCGCATCCCCTCGCGGATGCGCTCCGGGGTCAGGTGATCGCCGATGTTGATCGGCAGGTAGTTGAAGACCGTCCCCTCGGAGATGCGCTGCAGGCCCTCGACGCGGATGTCGCCGACGACGAAATCCGCCGGATTCGCCGGCGCCGCCGCGATCGGCACCGCGTCCGCCGGCGCCTGCGCGGGCGACGGCCGCAGCGACGCGGGCGGCGTATCCGCCGCCGGTTTGCCGGCGCCGCCCGCCTGCGCGTGCACGGCCGTTACCGGCTGGATGGCGAGAGCCACCGCCCCGAGGAGACCGAGTTCAAACCGCACGCGGAACAAACCGTCTGAATTTCCGGATGACGGCGCGGCGCTCCGGTCGCGCCGCGCGAGCCTCGATATTACGATTTGGCATGGGTTCTCATCAGTTCCAATGGCGTGAAATGTCGTTGTAGAACGCGAGGCTCATCAACAAGACCAGCAAGGCGATGCCCACCTGCTGGCCGAAGATCTGCATTCTCTCCGAAAGCGGGCTGCCCTTGACAGCCTCGATCAATTGATAGACCACCTGGCCGCCGTCGAGCAGGGGCACCGGCGCGAGATTCAGCACGCCGAGGCTCACGCTGATCACGGCGAGGAAGGAGAGGAACGCCGTGACGCCGAGATAGGCGCTGATGCCGGCGAATTCGGCGATGCTGATCGGCCCGCTGATGTTGCGCGCCGACACCGCGCCGGTGCCGATGCGCCAGAGCATCTGCACCGTCAAGGCCGACATCTCCCAGGTCTCGGCGAAGCCGCTGCGCACGGCCTCGAGCGGACCCGAGCGGCGCTCGACGATCAGGTGGGCCGGCCAGCTGCGCGGGCCCTCGGCGACCCGGATACCGAGCCGGCCGATCGTGCGGCCGTCCTGGCGCACGGCGGGCACCGCCGCGCGCAACTGCAGCCGGACGCCGTGGCGCAGTATCCCGAGCGAGATCTCATGGTTCGCCGCGGCGCTCACCGCGGCGATGAACGCGGTGCCGTTGGCGAGCTTGGCGCCGTCGACCGCGAGCAGCCGGTCGCCCGGCTCGAGGCCGGCGCGGGCGCCCGCGCTGCCCGGCGGCACCGATTGCACGACCGTCGCCGCGGTCCAGCTCGCCAGATCAAAGCCGAGGCCGGGCAGCAGCCGGCCGGGTACCGTCAGCGGCAGGCGATCGCCGGGATATTGCAGGGTCACGAGGCGCGGCTGCCCATCGCGGCGCACGACCAGCGCAATCGCCGCCCCGCTCGAGAATCGGCTGAGCAGGGCGATCTGCAGCTCCCCGGTGTCGGGGGTCGCATGGTCGCCGACCTGCAGGATCCGGTCGCCGGGCTCGAGGCCGGCGAGCGCCGCGGGGCTGCCCGGGCGAACGTCGCCGACGACCGGCTTGACGACCTGGGTGCCGAGCATCGCGATCACGGCATAGACCAGCACGGCGAACAGCAGATTCATCGCAGGTCCCGCGAGCAGCACCGCGACCCGCTGGGCGATCGGCCGGCGCGTGAACGAGCGCGGCAGTTCGGCCGGGCTCACCTCGCCCTCGCGCTCGTCCAGCAGCTTCACATAGCCGCCGAGCGGGATCGCGGCGACGCAATATTCGGTGTGGTCCGGCCCCTTCCCGACCTTGGTCAACAAGGGCTTGCCGAAACCGATGCTGAAGCGCAGAACCTTGAAACCGAGGCGCTTCGCGACCCAATAGTGGCCGAACTCGTGAACCGTGACGAGGATGCCGATCGCGGCGAGGAACGCGCCCAGAAAGATCAATATTCTCATGCCGATGCTCCCCGCGCGGGCTCGATCAACCCCTCCGCCAGCCGCCGCGCGGCGCCGTCCGCGTCCAGCACGTCGCCGAGAGCCCTGACGGGGCAGGACTCGAGGCGTTGTAAGACTTCGTCAATGACCGCGGCAATGCCGGTAAAGTTCAAGCGCCCGTCGAGAAAGGCCTGGACGGCGACCTCGTTCGCGGCGTTCAGAACGGCCGGCGCCGTGCCGCCCGCGCGCGCCGCAGCCCGGGCGAGGCCGATGCTCGGGAAGCGCGCGTGATCCGGCGCTTCGAAATCCAGGCGCGCGACCGCGGCGAGATCGAGGGATTCTACACCGGAAGCGATGCGCTCCGGCCAGGCGAGCGCCTGCGCGATCGGCGTGCGCATGTCCGGCGCGCCGAGCTGGGCGAGGACCGAACCGTCGACGTATTGCACCAGCGAGTGCACGACGCTCTGCGGATGCACGACGATCTCGACGCGCGCTTCGGGCAGGCCGAACAGCCAGGTCGCCTCGATCACCTCGAGCCCCTTGTTCATCAGGGTGGCCGAATCCACCGAGATCTTGCGGCCCATCTTCCACTTCGGATGGGCGCAGGCCTGCTGCGGCGTCACCTGGGCGAGCAAGGCCGGGTCGGTGGTGCGGAACGGGCCGCCGGAGGCGGTCAGGATCACGCGCTCGACGCCGCGCGCGCTCTCGCCCGGCAGATAGCTCGCCGGCATGCACTGAAAGATCGCGTTGTGCTCGCTGTCGATCGGGATCAACGTGGCGCCGGCGGCGCGCACCTCGTCGATCATCAATCGCCCCGCCATCACCAGCGCCTCTTTGTTCGCGAGCAGCACGCGCTTGCCGGCACGCACCGCGGCGAGCGTCGGCAGGAGGCCGGCGGCGCCGACGATCGCCGCCATCACGCTGTCCACCTCGGGTGCGCGAACCGCCTCGGCGAGCGCCGCCTCGCCGCTCTCGACGCGGCAGCTCGAGCCCGCGGCGCGCAGTGCCTCGCGCGCCTTGGCCGCCGCCGCCGGGTCGGTGAGGATCACCGTGTCCGGGCGAAAGCGCAGCGCCTGGGCGACGATCGTCTCCCAGCCGCGGCGGGCGCCGAGCGAGTGGAGGCGGTAGAGGTCCGGGTGGCGCGCGATCACATCGAGCGTGCTCACGCCGATGCTGCCCGTCGAGCCGAGAATGGCGAGGCCGCGCATCGCGGTCATTTGAACAAGCCCGCGCCGAACAAGCCGAGTGCATACAGCGGCGCCGCCGCGGTGATGCTGTCGATGCGATCGAGGATGCCGCCGTGCCCGGGAAGCAGGGCGCCACTATCCTTGAGGCCCGCCGAGCGCTTGAACATGCTTTCGGTCAGATCGCCGACGACCGATGCCAGCCCGACCGCGCAGCCGAAACCGACCGCGGCGGCGGACGGCAGATCGAACGCGCCGGCGCCGCCCCAGGCGATCAGGGCGACCGCGAGCATGCCGCCGAGCAGGCCCTCCCAGGTCTTGCTCGGGCTGACCCGCGGCGCGAGCTTCAACCGGCCGAACCGGCGGCCGACGACATACGCGCCGATGTCGGCGCCGAACACCAGCAGCAGTAACCACAGGACCGCGAGCGAGCCGGCCACGGTGCCGGAGCCCGCCTGGAGGCGTGCGATCGCGACGAACGCGGGCACGAGGACCGCAACTCCGCAGAGCAGCGTCACGGCCGGCTGCTGCCGCCCCGACGCGAGCGTGACCCACAGGAACGCGAGCAGCCACCACAGGCAGGCAACGCGCAGCAGCCACAGGAGCCGCGCCGGATCGGCGGTCCAAGACCAGGCGAGCCAGAGCAGGACGGCGATGCAGAGCGCGTAGGCCGCGCGTGCCGGCGGCGTGCGCAGGGCGCCGAAAGCCGCCCACTCCCAGGCGCCGGCGACGACCGTGAGACCGAACATCGTCCGCGTGAACGCCGCGGGCGCGAGGAACAGGACGACGAGCAGCAGGCCGCCGAGGATCGCAGCGGTGACGATGCGGGTCTTAAGCATCGGTAGGCGCCACCAACTGCGCCGAGGTCCGGCCGAAGCGGCGCTCGCGGCGTGAATAGAGCTCGAACGCCGCCTCGAGGTGCGCCGTCGAGAACTCCGGCCACAGGACTTCGCTGAAGTACAGCTCCGTGTACGCCAGGTTCCACAGCAGGAAGTTGCTGATCCGCTGCTCCCCGCCGGTGCGGATCAGCAGGTCCGGATCGGGTACGCCGGCGAGCGCGAGCCGGCCGGCGATCGCGGCATCGTCGATCGCCTCGCAACGCAGCCGCCCCGCGGCGACGTCGGCCGCGAGCGAGCGGCAGGCCTGGCCGATGTCCCACCGCCCGCCGTAGGCAACCGCGACGATCAATTCGAGGCCCGGGTTGTCCTTGGTGAGTGCCTCCGCGCCGACCATCCTGCCGAGCAGCTCCGCGCCGAGATTTTCGCGGTCGCCGATGAAGCGCAGGCGCACCTTGTTGCGGTGCAAAGCATCGATCTCGCGCACCAGCGCATCGAGAAACAGGCCCATCAGCATGCCCACCTCGTCCGGCGGGCGCCGCCAGTTCTCGCTGCTGAAGGCGAACAGGGTCAGGTGACGGACGCCGCGGGCGCTGCATTCCTCGACCATCCGGCGCACGACTTTCAGGCTCGAGCGGTGGCCGGCGGGGCGCGGCAGGCCGCGCGAACGCGCCCAGCGGCCGTTGCCGTCCATGATGATCGCGACATGTTGCGGCGAGTCGGACATGATCTTGCGCTGGCGCGGGGGTCCTCGCGTCTCAGACCTGCATCAATTCCTTTTCCTTCTCGGCCATCGCGAGGTCGATCTCGGCCACGTGCTTGTCGGTGAGCTTCTGCACGTCGTCCTCGGCACGGTGTTCCTCGTCCTGCGCGATCAGCTTCGCCTTCAGCATCTCCTTGATCTCGTTGTTGACCTCGCGGCGCACGTTGCGCACCGCCACGCGGGCGTTCTCCGCCTCGGCGCGCACCACCTTGGTGACGTCGCGCCGCCGCTCCTCGGTGAGCGCGGGCATCGCGATGCGGATGATCAGGCCGGCCGAGTTCGGCGTGAGACCGAGGTCGGACTTGTAGATCGCCTTCTCGATCACCGGCACCATCGCCTTCTCCCACGGCGTCACGGTCAAGGTGCGCGCGTCCTCGGTGGCGACGTTGGCGACCTGGTTCAGCGGCATCTCGCTGCCGTAGTAGTCGACCTTGATGTGCTCGATCAAGCTCGTATGGGCGCGCCCGGTCCGCAGCTTCTTCAGCTGATCGCGGAAAGTCATCACGCACTTCTGCATACGCAGCGCCGCATCCTTCTTGAGATCATCCAGCATGCTTGGTTCTCCTCACAATTCGCTGCAGACCGCGGTGCCGACGTCCTCGCCCTGCACGATGCGCACCAGGTCGCCCGGCTCGAACAGGTTGAAGATGCGCAGCGCCAGCCGGTTCTCGCGGCACATCACGATCGCGGTCGCATCCATCACGCCGAGCCGGTCGTTGAGCACCTGGTCGAACGTCAGGCGAGCATAGCGCTTCGCAGCGGGGTTCTGCAGCGGATCCGAATCGTAGACGCCGTTGACCTTGGTCGCCTTCAGCAGGACCTCGGCGTTGATCTCGATCGCCCGCAGGCTCGCCGCGGTGTCGGTCGTGAAGAACGGATTGCCGGTGCCTGCGGCGAAGATCACCACCCGGCCCTTCTCGAGGTGGCGCACGGCGCGGCGCCGGATGTAGTCCTCGCAGACCTCATTGATGCGCAGCGCCGACAGCACGCGCGCGTACACACCGAGGCTCTCGAGCGAGTCCTGCATCGCGAGGGCGTTGATCACCGTCGCGAGCATGCCCATGTGGTCGGCCGTGACCCGGTCCATGCCGGCGCGCGCGAGTCCCGCGCCGCGGAATATGTTGCCGCCGCCGATCACGACGGCGATCTGCACGCCCATCTGGGTGACGTCGCGGATCTCGCCGGCGATGCGCTTCAGCATCCCGGCGTCGATGCCGTAGTCCTCGCCGCCCAGCAGGGCCTCGCCGGACAACTTCACCAGAATTCTGCGGTATCGCGCCGAGGCGGTCTGCGGTGTCATGATCTGGAACCTTACTATACCGGCCAAGCGTGCCGACGGAGTCGCGCGCCCGGCGACGACCGGGGAGGCGCCGTCGCCTTGCGGTCTATTTGGCGCGGGCCGCAACCTGCGCCATGACCTCGCCGACGAAATCTTCCTGCTTCTTCTCGATGCCGGCGCCGACTTCGTAGCGTACGAACTGCACGACCCGCGCCGCCGATTTTTGCAGCAGATGCTCCACGGTGTGGTCCGGATCCTTGACGAACGGCTGGCCGAGCAAGGTGACCTCGGCGAGATACTTGCGCAGCCGCCCCTCGACCATCTTGGCGAGGATCTCGGCCGGCTTGTTCTCCCCGCTCGCCTGTTCGGCGAGGATCGCGCGCTCCCGGTCGAGCACCTCGGCGGGCACGCCCGCGGCGTCCAAATAGGCGGGGTTCGCCGCGACGACGTGCATCGCGAGGTCCCTGGCGAGCTCCTCCGAGCCGCCCTGCAGGCAGACGAGCGCGCCGATCCGCGTGCCGTGCGCGTAGGTGCCGAGCGCCGTCGGCGCCCTCACGCGGGTGAAGCGCCGCACGCTGATGTTCTCGCCGAGCTTCGCCACCAGCGCGCGGCGCCGCTCCTCGGCGCTCACGCCGTCGATCGGCAGCGCGAGCAGCGCTGCAAGATCGGCAGGCGCCGCAGCGAGCGCGAGGCGCGCGAGGTCGCGGGCGAAGCTCTGGAACTCCTCGCCGCGGGCGACGAAGTCGGTCTCCGAGTTCACCTCGAGGAGCACCGCATCGCGCGCGCTGCGCTCGATCGCGACGCAGCCCTCGGCGGCCACGCGCTGGGCCTTCTTGTCGGCCTTCGTGAGGCCGCTCTTGCGCATCAGCTCGGCGGCGGCGTCGAGGTCGCCGGCGGTCTCGACCAGCGCCTTCTTGCACTCCATCATGCCGGCGCCGGTGCGCTCGCGCAGCCGCTTGACGGATTCGGCGGGAATGTTCATCGCTGCCCCTGCGCGCGGCTCAATTGCCGCGCAGCGGCGTGCGCCGGCCGATCGGCCGGCGCCGCGGCGCGCTCGCCGCCGGACGGGTCACGGCCCCGGCCGCAGCCGGCTCGGCGTCCACCTCGTCCGCCTCGACCTCCTCGTCCGTCGCGACGTCCGCCACGGCGACCGCGGCGACGCTCGGCACGACCGTGACCGGCACCTTGCGCCGCGGCGGCGGCTTCTTGCCGCGGGTCGGCCCCGGGCCGCGGCGCGGCGCGGCCCGCTTCTTCGGGTTGCCCTCCTCGTCGAGCTCGACGAAGTCGTCCTCGCCGACCGGCACCTCGGGGAGCGAGGCCTTGCCCTCGAGCACCGCATCGGCGATGCCCGTCGTATAAAGGACGATCGCGCGCATCGCATCATCGTTGCCGGGGATCACGTAATCGATGCCGTCCGGCGAGCAGTTGGTGTCGACCACCGCGACGACCGGCACGCCGAGCTTCTTCGCCTCGCTGATCGCGATCTGCTCGTGGCCGACGTCGATCACGAACAACGCGGCGGGCAGCGCCGTCATCTCGCGAATCCCGCCGAGGCTGCGCAGCAGCTTGTCCATTTCCCGGCGCAGCACCTGCGCCTCCTTCTTGCCGCGGCGCTCGAGCCCCCCGCTCTGCGCCATCTCGTCGAGTTCGTTGAGCCGCTTGATCGACTGGCGGATCGTCTTGAAATTGGTGAGCATGCCGCCGAGCCAGCGCTGGTTGACGTACGGCATGCTGCAGCGAATCGCTTCTTTTTGCACTGCATCGCGCGCCGAGCGCTTGGTGCCGACGAACAGCACCTTGCCGCCGCCGGCGGCGATGCCCTTGATGAAGCCGGCGGCCGTCGCATACAACGGCTGCGTCCGCTCGAGATTGATGATGTGGATCTTGTTGCGTTCGCCGAAGATGAAGGGGGCCATCTTCGGGTTCCAGAAGCGGGTCTGGTGCCCGAAGTGCACGCCCGCCTCCAGCATCTGCCGCATGGACACGCTGGTCATCGATATCGCTCCTTAAGGTCGGGTTGAGCCTCCGCGCATCCCAATCGGCAACCCGGGGCCGGCGCGAGCCGCCCCCGGGCACCCGGCCGATTGTGTCGACACGCGTGCGGGGTTGTTAAAAAAAGCCGCTCTTTATACCATGAGCGTGCGACGAAACAAAGTGGCGCAGGTTGCCCATGAACGTGACGATCAAGACCGCCGAGGAACAGGCAAAGATGCGTGAGGCGGGCCGCCTCGCGGCGAGCGTGCTCGACATGATCGAGCCCTTCGTCCGCCCCGGCGTCACCACCGACGAGCTCGATCGTCGCTGCCACGACTTCATCGTCGAGGATCTCGAGTCGGTGCCGGCGAACCTGAACTACCGGGGGTTCCCGAAGACGATCTGCACGTCGGTGAACCACGTCGTCTGCCACGGCATCCCCGGCGACAAGGCGCTGAAGAACGGCGACATCGTCAACATCGACGTCACGGTGATTCGCGACGGCTTCCACGGCGACACCAGCCGGATGTATTTCGCCGGCGAACCCTCGATCCTCGGGCGGCGCCTGAGCTCGGTCTGCCACGAGGCGATGTGGCGCGGCATCGGCATCGTCAAGCCGGGTGCGCGCCTCGGCGACATCGGCCACGCGATCCAGACGTACACCGAGAGCAACGGCTACTCGATCGTGCGCGAATACTGCGGCCACGGGATCGGGCGGATCTATCATGAGGACCCGCAGGTGCTGCATTACGGCCAGCCGGGCACCGGGCTGCTCCTTGAAGCGGGCATGACGTTCACGATCGAGCCGATGATCAACGCCGGGCGCCGCGACGTGCGCGTGCTGCCGGACGGCTGGACGGTCGTCACCAAGGACCGGTCGCTCTCGGCGCAGTGGGAGCACACGGTGCTCGTCACCGACGCAGGCTTCGAAGTGCTGACGCTCGGCGAGCGCTCCACGGCGGCGGCCCTGGTCGCCGCCGCGGCGACGACGTGAGCGCGCTCGGCCGGCCGCTGGCGGGCGGCGCCTGGCCGTACCTGCGGATCGCCGCCGAAGCCCTCGAAGGCGGCGAATTCTCGCCGGACGCGTTCCGCCAGGTGCTCGAGCGCGGCGCGGAGCTGCTGCGCGAGCGCTTCGCCGCGGACGAGGACGTCGCCGCGCTGGTGCGCGACCGCGCGCGCCTCGTCGACAGCGCGCTGCGCGCGGCTTGGGCGCGCCAGACCGGCCGTTTCGCCGCGGACCTCGCCCTGGTCGCGGTCGGCGGCTACGGCCGCGGCGAGCTGCACCCGTGCTCCGACATCGACATCATGGTGCTGCTGCCGAAGAGCGATTCGGCGGACTGGCAGCCGGACATCGAGCGCTTCCTCACGGTGCTCTGGGACATGGGCCTCGAGGTCGGGCACAGCGTGCGTTCGATCGACGATTGCCAGCGCGAGAGCATCGCCGACATCAGCGTCGCGACGACGCTGTTCGAGGCGCGCCTGCTCGCCGGTCCCGAGGCGCTGTTCGCCGGCATGCGCCGCGCGCTCGGCGCCGATCGGCTGTGGTCATCGGCCGAGTTCTTCGAGGCGAAGGTGCGCGAGCAGACCGAGCGCCACCACCGGTATTTCGACACCGCCTACAACCTGGAGCCGAACGTCAAGTCGAGCCCCGGCGGCCTGCGCGACATCCAGACGATCGGCTGGGTCGCGAAGCGCCATTTCGGCACCGACACGCTCGATGAGCTGGTCGCACACGGCTTTCTCACGCGCGAGGAACTGCGCAAGCTCCTCGCCGGCCAGGATTTCCTCTGGAAGGTGCGCTTCGGGCTGCACATGCTGACCGGCCGGCGCGAGGACCGGCTGCTGTTCGACTACCAGATCAAGCTCGCGAGGCTCTTCGGCTACGAGGACGCGACGTTCACGCTCGCGGTCGAGCAGCTGATGCAGAAGTACTACCGCACCGTGATGGACGTGAGCCTGCTGAACGAGATGCTGCTGCAGCTGTTTCGCGAAGCGATCCTCACCCGCAGCGCGCCGCCGGAGCCGATCAACGCGCGCTTCCAGATCCGCAACGAGTACCTCGAAGTGGCGCACCCGGAGGTGTTCACGCGCTACCCTTCGGCGCTGCTCGAGATGTTCGCGCTGCTCGAGCAGCAGCCGCAGATCCGCGGCGTGCGGGCCGAGACGATCCGCCTCGTCGGCATGCACGCGGGCCTGATCGACGAGGAGTTCCGGCAGAATCCGCGGCACCACCGCCTGTTCATGGAGATCCTCTGCGCGCCGGTCGGCGTCACGCACGAGCTGCGGCGCATGAACCTGTACGGCGTGCTCGGGCGCTACATCCCCGCGTTCGGGCGCATCGTCGGGCGCATGCAGTACGACCTGTTCCACGCCTACACCGTCGATGCGCACACGCTGTTCGTCGTGAGCAACCTGCGGCGCCTGGCGATGCCGAAGTTCAACCACGAGTTCCCCGAGCTCAGCCAGATCATGCAGTCGCTGCCGCGCCCCGAACTCGCGTATCTCGCGGCGCTGTTCCACGACATCGCCAAGGGCCGCGGCGGCGACCACTCGGAGCTCGGCGCGGTCGACGCCGAGGCGTTCTGCCTGGAGCAGGGCCTCGGACGCTACGAGGCGCGCCTGGTCGCCTGGCTGGTCAGGCACCATCTCGTGCTGTCGATCACCGCGCAGAAGCAGGACATCGGCGACCCGGAGGTGGTGCGCCATTTCGCCGGCCGCGTCGGCGACCAGGCGCACCTCGACTACCTGTACGTGCTCACGGTCGCCGACGTGCGCGGCACCAACCCGAAGCTGTGGAACGCCTGGAAGGCCCGCCTGTTCGAGGAGCTCTACGAGCGCACCAAGCAGGCGCTGCGGCGCGGGCTGGAGACGCCCGTCGACCAGGAGGAGCTGATCCGCGAGACCCAGGCGGCCGCGCGCGCGTTGCTCGCCGGTCTCGACGGCGAACGCGTCGAGCGCGTCTGGTCGCAGTGGACCGACGCGTATTTCCTGCGTTTCACGCCCGGGGAGATCGCCTGGCACACGGCGCTGCTCGCCGACCGGCATGCGCGCGAGGAGGCGCCGCTCGTCGCGATCCGCCAGCTCGCCGAGCGCGGCGGCACGACCGTGCTCACCTACGCGCCGCGCGGCCTGCACAGCTTCGCGCGTACGACCGCGGTGCTCGATCAGATGGGCCTGAACGTCGTCGACGCGCGCCTGATCCTGAGCGCGAACGGCTTCAGCCTGGAGACCTACGTCGTGCTCGAGGACAACGGCGCGGTCATCGCCGACCCGGAGCGCATCCAGGAGATCGAGGGCGGCCTGTGGCGCAACCTGCAGCAGCCGGAGGATTCGGCGGTGACCGTGACGCGGCGCGCGCCGCGCCAGGTGCGCATGTTCGCGACGCCGACCCGGGTCAATTGCAGCCTCGACGAGCGCAACAACCGCACGATCCTCGAGCTGGTCGCGGCCGACCGTCCCGGGCTGCTGTCGGACGTCGGCAAGGTCTTCAAGACCGAGCGCATCACGATCGACGGGGCGAAGATCATGACGATCGGCGAGCGCGCCGAGGACGTCTTCACCATCACCGGCGCCGACGGGCTGCCGCTCGACGCGCCGGCCTGCGCACGCGTCCAGGAATCGCTGATGCAACAGCTCGACCGGCGCGATCCGCCGCGTGCCTGACGCCATGGCGCAAGCGATGGGCGGGGCGCAGGAGGATTTGCGCGCGACGATCGAGCGGGCCTTCGAGGCGCGCTCGAGCCTCACGCCGCACTCGGCGAGCGCCGAGCTGCGCGCGGCGGTCGAAGGCGCGCTCGATCTGCTCGACCGCGGCGCCGCGCGCGTCGCCGAGAAGCGCGCCGGCGTCTGGTGCGTCAACGAGTGGCTGAAGAAGGCCGTGCTGCTCTCCTTCCGCATCGCCGACAACGCGCCGCTGCGCGCCGGCGCCCTCGATTTTTACGACAAGGTGCCGCTGAAGTTCGCCGGCTGGGACGCGGCGCGCTTCGCCGCCGCCGGCGCGCGGATCGTGCCGCCGGCGATCGTGCGGCGCGGGGCGTTCATCGCGCCGAACGTCGTGCTGATGCCGAGCTACGTCAACATCGGCGCCTACGTCGGCAGCGGCACGATGGTCGATACCTGGGCGACGGTCGGCTCCTGCGCGCAGATCGGCGCCAATGTGCACCTGTCCGGCGGGGTCGGCATCGGCGGCGTGCTCGAGCCGCTGCAGGCGAGCCCGACGATCGTCGAGGACGATTGCTTCGTCGGCGCCCGCTCGGAGATCGTCGAGGGCGTCGTCGTCGAGGCCGGCTCGGTGATCTCGATGGGCGTGTTCCTCGGCCAGAGCACGCGCATCTACGACCGGCAGAACGACCGGATCCTCTACGGCCGGGTGCCGTCCGGCTCGGTCGTGGTGCCGGGGTCGCTCCCCTCGGCCGACGGCAAGTGCAGCCTGTATTGCGCGGTCATCGTCAAGCGCGTCGATGCGCAGACCCGGGCGAAGACCAGCCTGAACGAACTGCTGCGCAACGTCGACTGAGCGTCGCAACGGCGACCGAGCGGCGCAAGCACGCCCGCGCTCGGGGCGTGCGGCGCGGTCAGCCGAAGCGCCCGGTGATGTAGTCCTCGGTGCGCGCTTCGCGCGGCGCGGTGAAGATCTTGCGCGTCAGATCGAACTCGACGACCTCGCCGAGATACATGAAGGCCGTGTAGTCGGAGGCGCGCGCGGCCTGCTGCATGTTGTGCGTGACGATAACGACGGTGTATTCGGCCTTCAGCTGGTAGATCATCTCCTCGACCTTGGCCGTGGAGATCGGATCGAGCGCCGAGCACGGCTCATCGAGCAGCAGCACCTCGGGCTTGACCGCGATCGTGCGCGCGATGCACAGGCGCTGCTGCTGGCCGCCGGAGAGCGAGGTGCCGGACTGGCCGAGCTTGTCCTTGACCTCGTCCCAGAGCGCGGCCTGACGCAGGCAGCCTTCGACCCGGGCGTCCATCGCGCCGCGCGAGAGCTTCTCGTACAGGCGGATGCCGAAGGCGATGTTGTCGTAGATCGACATCGGAAACGGCGTCGGTTTCTGGAACACCATGCCGATCTTCGAGCGGATGCGCGCGATGTTGCTCTTCGAATGCAGGATGTTCTCGCCGTCGAGGATCACCTGTCCTTGCGCGTGCTGGTCCTGGTAGAGCTCGAACATGCGGTTGAAGGTGCGCAGCAGCGTCGACTTGCCGCAGCCGGATGGGCCGATGAAGGCGGTCACGCGGTTCTCGGGAATCTCGAGCGAGATGTCGTTCAGCGCCTTGGCCTTGCCGTAGTAGAAGTTCAGGCCGCGCACCGTGATCTTCGGCACGAACGCCTCCGGCCGCGGCTCGGCGGCGGCCGACGGCGCATCGGCGGCGCTCGCGGTGGGCGAATCGGCGGCGCTCGCGGTGGACGCATCGGCGCTGCCGGCCGGTTGCGGGGCCGCGGCGCGGTTCATGTCCGCTTGACCCCGCTGCGCAGGAGCAGGCGCGAACACACGCTGATCCCGAGGATGAAGACGATCGCGATGAACGCCGCGGCCCAGGCCATCTGCTGCCAGTTCGCGTACGGGCTCATCGCGAACTGGAAGATCACCACGGGGAGATTGGCGATCGGGCGGCGCAGGTCGGTGCTGTAGAACTGATTGTTGAGCGCGGTGAACAGGAGCGGTGCGGTCTCGCCGCTGATGCGCGCGAGCGAGATCAGGATGCCGGTCAATATCCCGGCGCGCGCCGCCTTCCAGGTGATCCGCGTGACCACCTGCCACATCGGCGCGCCGAGCGCGATCGCCGCCTCGCGCAGCTCGCCGCCGACCAGCTTCAACATCTCGTCGGTGGTGCGCACGATGATCGGGATCATCAGGATCGACAGCGCGACGCCGCCGGAGATCGCGGAGAAATGGCCCATCGGATCGACCATGATCGCGTAGGTAAAGAGGCCGATCTCGATCGACGGCGCACTCAGCATGATGTCGTTGACGAAGCGCACCAAGCCGGCCATGCGGCTGCGCCCGCCGTACTCGGCGAGCCAGGTGCCCGCCATCAGGCCGACCGGCACGCCGATCGAGAGCGCGATCGCCATCAGGATGAGGCTGCCGACGAACGCGTTGCGCAGGCCGTAGCCGCCGTCGCCCGGCGCGGGCGTGTCCTTGGTAAAGAGGTCCCAGTGCATCGCGGCGATGCCGAACTCGAGCGTCGTCCAGAGGATCCACGCGAGGAAGAACAGGCCGACACAGGTCGCGGCGAACATCAGCGACGAGGCGACGATGTTCACGGCGCGGCGCCGGGCGTACAGCGAAATCACCGCGTGCCCCCGGGCGCGCGCCGCAGGCTGCCGAGCAGAAACACCGCGAGGATCTGCACCACCAGCGTGATCGCGATCAGCACGAGGCCGAGATAGATCAGCGAGGAGACGTACAGCTTGCTGGTCGCTTCGGTGAATTCGTTGGCGATCACCGACGGGATCGACGCCCCCGGCATCAGCAGGCTCCTCGACAGGTTGTTGCTGTTGCCGATCACGAAGGTCACCGCCATCGTCTCGCCGAGCGCGCGGCCGAGCCCGAGGAAGATGCCGCCGGTGACGGCGGTGCGCGTGTACGGCAGCAGGATGCGCCGCGCGACCTCCCAGGTCGTCGCACCCATCGCGTACGCCGACTCCTTGAGCCGCGCCGGCGTCGCCACGAACACGTCGCGCATGATCGAGGCGATGTACGGCAGGATCATGATCGCGAGGACGATCCCGGCCGCGAGCATGCCGATGCCCATCGGCGGGCCGCGGAACAGCGCGCCGACCCCCCAGATCGCACCGAGGTGATCGTTGATCCAGGGCTCGAGATTGGCGAACGCCGGCGCGAAGACCAGCAGGCCCCAAAGGCCGTAGACGATGCTCGGCACCGCCGCGAGCATCTCGATGGCGGCCGAGATCGGCTGCTTGATCCAGCCCGGTGCGAGCTCGGAGATGAACACCGCGACGCCGAAGCTCACCGGCACCGCGAGCAGCATCGCGATCGCCGAGCTCACCAGCGTACCGACGATGAACGGGTAGGCGCCGAACTGCTGCGATACCGGATCCCAGCGGCGCGACTCGAGGAAGCCGAGCACGCCGAAGACCTTGATCGCCGGCAAGCTGTCGTAGCCGATCGCCGCGACCGCCGCGACGAGCGTCGCGCCGACCACGGCGGCCATGAACACCGCGAGCTTGTGGAAGAGGAAGTCCGCCGGCAAAGACAGGCCTCTGCCGGCGGCTGCCGGTTCCTCGATCGCCGGCGGCAACTTGCTCTCGACGGCGGCCTCGGAACTGTCCATGCCGGCATTCTCGCTTAGGCGTGGACGATCATCAAATCAGCCGGTCAAATTCCCAGGTTCGACTGCAGGTAGACCTTGATCGCGTGCACGGTGCTCGGGGGCAGCGGACCGAAGGCGATCGCGCGCGCCTGCGCCTGGCCGTGCTCGAAGCCCCACATGAAGAACTTCACGACCGCGGCGTTGCTCGCCCGCGGCGCGTTCTTTCGCAGGATCTGCCAGGTGCAGCCGGAGATCGGCCAGGACGCGGCGCCGGGCTGATCCGTCAGGATCACGTAGAAGTCCTTCGCCTTGGTGAAGTCGACGTTCGCGGCGGCCGCCTGGAAGCCCTGCAGGCTCGGGCTGAGGAGCTTGCCCGCGCCGTTGAACATGCGCGCGTAGGCCATGTGATTTTCGAGGATGTACGCGTACTCGACGTAACCGACCGAGCCCTTGATGCGCTGCACGTAGGAGGCGACGCCCGCATTGCCCTTGCCGCCGACGCCGACCGGCCAGTCGATCGAGGTGTCCGCGCCGATCTTCGCCTGCCACTCGGGACTCACCTTCGACAGGTAGTTGGCGAAGGTGAACGTCGTCCCGGATCCGTCCGAGCGGTGCACGACGGTGATGCCCAAGTCCGGCAGCGCGACGCCCGGATTGAGCCTGGCGATGCGCGGATCGTTCCACTTCGTGATCTTGCCCATGAAGATGTCGGCGATCAGCGGACCGTTGACGATCAGTTCGCCCGCCTTGAGGCCGGGCACGTTGTAGACCAGGTCCTCGCCGGCGATCGCGGTCGGGAACTGGATCAAGCCATGCTTGGCGAGATCCGCCGGCAGCAAGGGTTTGTCGCTCGCACCGAAGGCGACGGTGCCGGCCTCGATCTGGGCGATGCCGCCGCCGGAGCCGATGGCCTGATAGTTGACCTGGATGCCGGTGTTCTTGGCATAGACCGCCGCCCACTTGGCGACCAGCGGGTAGACCCAGGTGCTGCCGGCGCCGGTGATGCCCTGCGCGGCATGCGCGCTCGCGCCGAGCGTCGCGGCGATGGCCGCGGCGGCCAATCGGGTTTTCATCGTCGTAACCACGTTATCTCCTTGAGAAAGTCGGTTCGTTGCACGCTTGCACGTCGAGGCGGGCGGCGCCGCCGCGAGTCGCGACGGCGCTGCCGGCGCGTATTAGAAAAGAGTATTGTGACAAGCGTATGACGGGCGGCACGCCGCTATGCTGCGGGGCAATACCGAACCTCAAGCAGTGAGCAGCCGCTCGAGGGTGCGCAAGTACAGCCGGTGCAGTCGATCGACGTCGGCGACACGGACGCACTCGTCGACCTTGTGGATCGTCGCGTTGACGACGCCGAGCTCGATCACCTGCGCGCCCATCGGCGCGATGAAGCGGCCGTCGGACGTGCCGCCGCCGGTCGACAGGCGCGGTCGGCGCCCGAGTTCGTCGTGCACCGCGAGCGAGACCGCCTCGGACAGCGTCCCGGGCGCGGTCAGGAACGGCAGTCCGGAAACGAACCAGTCGAGCGAGTGGCGCACGCGGTGGCGGCGCAGGATCGCCTCGACCGTCGCCTGGATGGATGCGACCGTCTGCTCGGTCGAGAAGCGCAGGTTGAAGCGCGCCTTGAGCTCGCCGGGAATCACGTTCGGCGCGCCGGTGCCGGCGGCGATGTTCGAGACCTGGAAGCTCGTCGGCTGGAAGTGCTCGTTGCCCTCGTCCCAGCGGTGCGCGACCAGCTCAGCCAATGCCGGTGCGAGTGCGTGCAGCGGATTGTCGGCGGTATCCGGATAGGCGACGTGGCCCTGCACGCCGTGTACCGCCAGACGTCCGCTCAGGCTGCCGCGCCGGCCGATCTTGAGAACATCCCCCACCTCGTGCTCGCTCGAGGGTTCGCCGACCAGACACCAGTCGATGCGCTGGCCGCGCGAGCGCAGCACCTCGACGACGCGGCGGGTACCGTCGACCGAGGGTCCCTCCTCGTCGCTCGTGATCAGGAAAGCGATCGAGCCGCGGTGCTGCGGATACGCGCCGACGAAGGCCTCGCAGGCGGTCACCATCGCCGCGAGCCCGCTCTTCATGTCGGCGGCACCGCGGCCGTAGAGCATGCCGTCCTCGATGAGCGGCGAGAACGGATCGGACCGCCACTTCTCGAGCGGGCCGGCCGGCACGACATCGGTGTGTCCGGCGAAGCAGAACAGCGGCGCGGCCTCGCCGCGCGTCGCCCAGAAATTCTCCACCGGACCGAACGGCAGGCGTTCGACGGCGAAGCCGATCGCCGCGAGGCGCTCGATCAGCAGCGCCTGGCAGCCGCCGTCGGCGGGGCTGACCGACGGGCGCGCGATCAGAGCCTTGGCCAACTCCAGGGTGGCGGACACCGGGATCGCGCCGTTCAGGCGCGCGCGGCGGGCGGGCGGCGGCCGTTCGCCCAGATGCCGAAGGCGCCGAGCGCGACGGCGGCGATCAGCACCCACGCCGGCATCGCGAGCCCGAGGAAGCGCCAGTCGATCTTGGCGCACTCGCCGGAGCCGGACAGCACCTTGACGAGCACGTCCTTCAGGGGCAGCACCTTGAGCATGAAACGGAGCGATGCGCCGCAGGTCGGCACGGCATCCGCCGGCAGGCTCTGGATGTAGAGCTGGCGGGCGGCGACGCCGATCGTCGCCGCCGCCGAGACCGCGATGAGCGCGGCGTACACCCTGCGCCCCCAGGCCTTCGCGCCGTGCGCGGCGGCGATCAGGAAGAGGATGCCGGTTGCGAAGATGCCGACGCGCTGGAAGATGCACAGCGGACAAGGATCGAGATGCAGCACCAGCTGCGCGTAGTACGCATAGCAAAGCAGCGCCGCGCAGGCGAGCAAGCCGAGCAGGTTCGCCGGCCGCGCGCTCATCGCGGCAGCCTCGGCGAGGCGTCGATCTGCCGCGCCACGTCCTCGAGCGAAGTGTGGCGGATGTCCTTGCCGTGCACCATGTAGATCACGTACTCGCAGATGTTCTTCGCATGATCGCCGATGCGCTCGAGCGCGCGCACCACCCACATGATCTCGAGGGCGCGGCGGATCGCGCGCGGATCCTCCATCATGAAGGTCATGCACTGGCGCTGGATCGACTCGTATTCCTCGTCGACCATGCGATCCTCCTGGGCGGTCTTCAGCGCGGACTTCGAATCCATGCGGGCGAATGCGTCGAGCGCGTCGTGCACCATCTGGGCGACGTGCCGGCCGAGATGCTTGACCTGGCGGTACTTGTCGGCCGGCCGCTCCATCGTCGCGAGCCGCGAGGCGATGTCGCCGATCTTCTCGCCCTCGTCGCCGATGCGCTCGAGATCGGTGATGGTCTTGATGATCGCGACGATCACCCGCAGATCGCCGGCCGCCGGCGCGCGCAGCGCGAGGATGCGGCTGCATTCCTCGTCGATCGACACCTCCATGCCGTTGACCTTGTAGTCGTCGGTCGCGACCGCCTCGCCGAGGCGGCTGTCGCCGTCGACCAGCGCGGTGATCGCCTTGTGCAGCTGCTGCTCGACGAACCCGCCCATCTGCAGGACCTCGTTGCGCACCTTCTCCAGGTCCTCATTGAACCGGCGGGAGGTGTGATGGGTCAGGTCGGCGGTTTCCATGGCGAGCGTCATCCGGCGGCATCCTCGATACCGCCGTCCATTTACCGCGCTTTTCGCTCCGCGTCAACCAGCGGTGGATGCCAGACGCGCTGCGGCGGGAAGTCGCAAACGAAGCGACTGCCCTTGCCCTCCACGCTGTGCACCTGCAAGCGCGCGCCATGGCGCTGCAGCGCGTGCTTGACGATCGCGAGACCGAGACCGGAGCCGCCCTGGCTGCGGGAACGGCCGGCATCGACGCGGTAGAAGCGCTCGGTGAGACGCGGAATGTGCTCGGCCGCTATGCCGATGCCGTCGTCGGCGACCGAGAAATGCGCGCCCTCGGCATCGACGCACCAGCCGATGTCCACCCGGCCGTGCGCCGGCGTGTACTTGAGTGCATTGTCCAGCAGGTTGCCGAACGCCGATTCGATCTCGCCGGCCGCGCCGTACAGCCCACCCGGGGATTCGACGGCGAGCAGCACCTCGCGCGGCCGCTCGGCGCGGGCGAGCGCATCGCGCTGCAGGCGCTCGAGCATGCGCGGCACGTCGACCGGATCGCGCGGCACGTCGTCCTCGGCCGCCTCGAGCCGCGACAGCGCCAGAAGATCGGCGATGATCGCGTTCATGCGCCGGGCCTGCACCCGCATGTCGCGCATGGGTCCCGTCCAGGCCGGATCGAGGCCGCCGTCCTCGGCGAGGGCATCGAGGTAGCCGGTGATCACGGTGAGCGGCGTGCGCAGCTCGTGCGAGGCGTTGGCGACGAAGTCCTTGCGCATCGTCTCGAGGCGGCGCTGGCGCGTGACGTCGCGCACGAGCAGCAGCGACTGGCCGGCGCCGTAGGGCACGAGCTGCAGCGACAGGTAGGCTTCGACCTCGGCCGGCGGGCGGATCACGAGCGGCGCGGTGTAGTCCCCCGAGCGCAGGTAGGCGATGAACTCCGGCGCGCGGATCAGGTTGTCGATGCGCAGCCCGACGTCCGTCGGGCGCTTCAGCGCGAGCAGCTTCGCCGCGCGCCGGTTGAACCACACGATCTCGTGCTGCGGCCCCAAGATGATCACGCCGTCCGGCAGCGCCGCGGTCGAGCGGCGCAGTTCGCGGAAGATCTGGACGAGGCGCTGCTTGTGGTACTGCTTGCGCCGGTGCAGCTGGTCGATCTGGGCGATGACGTCGCCCCAGATGCCGCCGATCGCCGGCGGATCCATCTGCGAGCGCAGCCGCAGCCAGCGCTCCAGCAGGAAGATATTGCGCAGCTGCCAGCCGAGGTACAGCGCAAACGCGAGCGCGACGCCGAGCCACGGCGGACCGATGAACAGGCCGAGCATCAGCCCGAGCACGAGAACACCCGCAAGCCGGGCGAGCGCGAAGGTCCAGACCGCCGTCATCGGCTAGGCTTTTACCACCTTTTCAGGCTGCGCGCGCCGAGAAACGGTAGCCGGAGCCGCGCACCGTTTGCACCAGGCGCGCGAGTGAATACGGCTCGAGCGCCCTGCGCAAGCGGCGGATGTGCACGTCGACCGTGCGCTCCTCGACGTAGCTGTTGCCGCCCCAGATCCGGTCGAGCAACTGGCCGCGGGTGAACACGCGCTCCGGGTGGGTCATGAAGAAATGCAACAGCCGGTATTCGGTCGGGCCGAGCGGTATCTCGCGCTCGCCCGCGCGCACGCGGTGGCTCGCGTCATCGAGGCGCAGGCCGTCGACCTCGACGATGTCGGCGCCGCCCGGTGCGCCCCGGCGCAACACCGCCTGGATCCGCGCGAGCAGTTCGCGCGGCGAGAACGGTTTGGTCACGTAATCGTCCGCGCCCCCCTCGAGCCCGCCGACCTTGTCCTGTTCCTCGGCGCGCGCGGTCAGCATGATCACCGGGATGTCCGCCGACTCCTTGTCGCGCTTCAGCGAACGGGTCAGCTCGAGGCCGCTCATGTCGGGGAGCATCCAGTCGATCAGCATCAGGTCGGGCCGCTGATCGACCAGGCGCGCGCGCGCCTCACGGCAATCCGCCGCCTCGGCGACCTCGTAGCCGGCGCGCCGCAGGCCGAATGCGACCATGTCCCGGATCGCCTTCTCGTCCTCGACGAGGAGGATGCGCTTTGCGCCCATACGGCAGCCCTAGTTCCTCGCTTGCATGACCACGCCATTACAGCGGCCGATTGTGACAGCGGCGTGACGCCCGCGCGCGCCCCGCTCATCGGGCGGCGCGTTCGCTCTCGGTCAGCGCGACCTTGTCGCGCAGGTACACCGGCGCGAGCCCCGCCGGATCGAGCGCCTCGCCGGCGGCGAAACGGATCGCGCCGAGCCGCGCCATGTCGCGCGCATCCGGCAAGGCGCGCGCGTCGGGCGCATCGACCGCGACCGCCGCCGCGGCCCGCAAGGACGGATAGGCGGTAAAGGCGCGGCCGACGCCGCGCAGCGGCGGCACGCCCTGCGGGCGCACCGACTCGACCGGGCCGACGCGCGGCTGTCCCTGCGCGACCAGGCCGCGGGCCGGGTGCGCGCGATAACAGCCCCAGTACACCTCCCCCATGCGCGCATCCAGACAGGCGAGCACGGGACCGTCCGCGATCCGCCGCCAGGCGAGCGCCTCGAGCGTGACGATCGGCACGACCCGAAGATCGGCGCCGAAGGCGAGCCCCTGCGCGACCGACACGCCGATGCGCACGCCGGTGAACGCGCCGGGTCCGACCCCGGCGGCAATCGCATCGAGCGCGGCGGCCCGCAGGCCGGCCTCGGCGAGCAGCTCCTCGATCATCGCAAGGATCCGCTCGCCCTGGCCGCCGGCGGGTTCCTCATAGCGGCAGGTCAGCTCATCGCCGATCAGCAGCGCCGCCGAGCACGCTTCGGTCGAGGCATCGAGTGCGAGCAGGCGCACCGGCTCAACCCGCGCCCGAGGCCGACCGCACGCGCGCCGTGAAACGCTCGGCGAGAAAACGCACGGCGGCCGCCGCGTCGGTGACGATCGGACAGGGCGGTAGCGCGGCGAGAAAGGCGCGGCCGTAGGACTTGCGCGTGAGCCGCGGGTCGCCGATCACGATCACGCCGAAGTCGTCGAAATCGCGGATCAAGCGGCCGACCCCCTGTTTCAGCGCGAGGACCGCCTGCGGCAGTTGATGCTGCGTGAAACCGTTGCCGCCACGCCGGCGGATGCCCTCGAGCCGCGCCGCGAGCAGCGGGTCGTCGGGCGCGGCGAAAGGCAGCTTGTCGATCGCGACGATCGAGAGCGCCTCCCCCTTGACGTCGACCCCCTCCCAGAAGCTCCCGGTCGCGAGCAACACCGCGTTGCCGAGCTCGCGAAAGCGCGCGAGCAGCGCCTCGCGCGGCGCCTGCCCCTGCACGAGTACCGGGAAGGGCGGCTCGGCAAAGCGCCGGTGCAGACAGGCGACACCCTCGGCGAGCGCGCGGTGACTCGTGTAGAGCAGGAAAGCCCGGCCGCCGCAGGCCTCGAGGAGCGGCGCGCAGGCGTCGATGAACGCCGCCGCGTACTGCGGCGACTGCGGCTGCGGCATGTCCGGCGGCAGGAACAGGCGCGCCTGGCGGGGAAAATCGAACGGGCTGTCGATCGACAGCGTGCGCGCCTCGGGGAGGCCGATGCGGGCGGCGAAGTGCGTGAAATCGCCGGCGAGCGCGAGCGTCGCGGAGGTGAAGATCCAGGTCGAGCCCGCGGCGGCGATCGCCTCGCGCAGGCGCTCGGCGATCTCGAACGGCGTGAACTGCAACACGAGGCCCGAGGCCGCGAGCTCGACCCAGCGCAGCCCGTTCTCGTCGGTCGCCGCGCGCAGAGCCGCGAGCCCGGCGGCGCAGGCGCGCGCGCGCCGTGCGCCGGTCGCGACGCCGGGACCGGCGCCGAGATCCTCGAGCCCGGTCGCGGCACACCCCAGCGCACGCTCGAGATCGGCCAGATCCTCGAGGAACGCCGCCGGCAGCTGCGCCCAGTCGAGGCGCGGCGCCGCGCCGGCGAGGTGGCCCCGCAGCACGCGCAGCCGCTCATCGAGCGCATCGAGCGCGGCGACCATCGCCGGCGAGCGCACGCCCGCGGCGTCTAGTTCGGCGAGCGCGTCGCGGCGCAGCGTCTCGACCTGACGGGCGGACCAGATCTCGCCGAAGAATTGCGCCGCGATCTCCGGCACCTGGTGCGCCTCGTCGAGGATCACCGCATCGGCGCCCGGCAGCAGGTCGCCGAAACCCTCCTCCTTCAGGGCGAGATCGGCGAGCAACAGATGATGATTGACGACGACGAGGTCGGCCGCCTGAGCCTCGCGGCGGGCCTCGAGCACGTGGCATTGCGCGTAGTGCCGGCATTCCTGTCCCAGGCAGTTCTCGCGGGTCGAGGTGATCTGCGGCCAGAGGGACGATTGCTCCGGCAAATCCGCGAGCTCCGCGAGGTCGCCGACGGCGGTCGTCGCAGCCCAGCGCTCGACGCGCGCGAGGATGCGCGCGCCGGTACGGTCGAACCCCGGCAAGCCGCGCTGGCGCGTCGCGAGTTCGAGGCGATGCCGGCACAGATAATTGGCCCGGCCCTTGAGCAAGGCGACGCGCACCGGGCTGCCGAGCGCCTGGGCGAGCAAGGGCAGGTCGCGCCGGTACAGCTGATCCTGCAGCGTCCGGGTGCCGGTCGAGATGATCACGCGCCGGCCCGACAGCAGGGCCGGCACCAGATAGGCGAAGGTCTTACCGGTGCCGGTGCCCGCCTCGACGAGGAGCGGTTCGCCGCGCGCGAGCGCGGCAGCGACCGCGACCGCCATCGCCGCCTGTTCGGGACGCAAGCCATAGCCCGGCAAGGCCCGCGCGAGCGGGCCCGCAGCGCCGAACAACTCGGAGATTTCGCGGCTCATGAGCAGCTGCCAGCCTACGGCCTGCGGCGCGCGGCGTATGCACTTTTTTCACGCCCGTTCGCCGCCAAAGGCACGCCGCTCAGCGCAGCACCGCGGTGTAGCGGACGAAGGCGACCGATCCGGCCTGCAGCGTATCCTGCAGCACCCAGCGGATGTCGGTGTAATCGGCGGCCGTCGCCGCCCGCAGCGCGCCGTCCGCGTCGGCGACCCGCAGCTGCGCGGGTTCCCCGTAGCTGCGTCCGCCGTCGACCGAGAAACTCACCTTGGCGGCCGGACCGACCGCGGTGCCGGGCAGATAACGCATCTGCCGCGGGATCGGACTGTTCACGACCACGTGGTTCGCCGACGCGAGGCCTTCGTTGCGAACCGTGAGCGTATAGACCACGGGATCGCCCGCGACGACGCGATCGGCCGGCACCAGGCGGGTTTGCGATGTGCCGGCAACGACGCGCGTGCGCACGACGTCCGCCGTGGTCACGACGGTGATCGAGGCTCGCGCGGGCACGGCGGCCGAGGACGGCGCCATGACAGGCGCCGAGGCGGCCCGGGCGCGCGGCGCGGTGCCGGCGAGCGCCGCCATCAGCAGACCCGCGGCCACCTTGTGCATTGCTTCGATTCCAGTAAACCCATGATCCATCAATAGTTTAACCGTATGCTAGTATATTGCACGGGTCTTCGGCGCAAGACCCCGGCGCGAGGAGTTTCATGGCAACGGCGCAGAATCACGTCAGCGACCTATCCTCGATCAGCCGCCCGGTGGCCGACTGGGTCGCCGAAGTCGCACGGTTGACGGTGCCGGCAAGCGTGCATTGGTGCGACGGCAGCGACGAGGAGTTTCACACGCTGCAGCAGTCCTTGGTCGATGCCGGCGAGTTGCTCCCCCTCGAGCCGGCGAGCTACCCGGATTGCTACCTGTATCGCTCGGATCCGCGGGACGTCGCGCGGGTCGAGCACGTGACCTATATCTGCACCCGCGATGCCGCGGACGCCGGGCCGAACAACCACTGGATGGCGCCCGCCCAGGCGCACCGGCAGATGGACGAGTTGTTCCGCGGCTGCATGCGCGGGCGCACGCTCTACGTGGTGCCGTACTGCATGGGACCGATCGGCTCGCCGTTCGCCCGCGGCGGCGTCGAGATCACCGACAGCGCCTACGTCGTGCTCAACATGCGCCTGATGACGCGCATGGGCCGCGCCGCGCTCGAGCGCATCGCCCGCGACGGCGAGTACGTCCGCGGGCTGCATTCCACCGGCGACCTGAATCCCGAGCGGCGCTTCATCATGCATTTCCCGGAGGAATCGACGATCAAGAGCATCGGCTCCGGCTACGGCGGCAACGCGCTGCTCGGCAAGAAGTGCCACGCGCTGCGGATCGCGAGCTGGCAGGCGCGCAGCGAGGGCTGGCTCGCCGAGCACATGCTGATCGTCGGCATCGAGAGCCCGGACGGCGCGACGCACTACCTCGCCTGCGCGTTTCCTTCGGCCTGCGGCAAGACGAACCTCGCGATGCTGATCCCGCCGGCGAGCTATCCGGGTTGGAAGGTGTGGACGGTGGGCGACGACATCGCCTGGCTGCACCCGGGCGCGGACGGCCGGCTGTACGCGATCAATCCGGAATCCGGCTACTTCGGCGTCGTGCCCGGCACCAATCCGAAGACCAACCGCAACGCCTATGAGACGATTCGCCGCGACACGATCTTCACGAACGTCGCACTGACGGCGGACGGCAAGCCGTGGTGGGAAGGATTGCACGAAGGTGCGCCGGCCTACGACTGGCAGGGCCGGCCGTACGATGCGGCGAACGGACCGGCGGCCCATCCGAATTCGCGATTCACGGTCGCCGCGACGCGCAACCCGAGCTATTCGCGCGCCGCCGAGGCCGCGGGCGGCGTCCCGATCTCGGCGATCGTGTTCGGCGGGCGCCGCCGCGTGCTCGCGCCGCTCGTCTACCAGGCGCGCGGCTGGACGCACGGCGTACTGGTCGGCGCCGGCGTCGCCTCCGAAACCACCGCGGCGGCGACCGGCACGGTCGGCATCGTGCGCCGCGACCCGATGGCGATGAAGCCCTTCGCCGGCTACAACTTCGCCGACTACTGGGATCACTGGATCAAGCTCGGCGCGGGACTCGAACATCCGCCGCAGATCTTTCACGTCAACTGGTTTCGCCAGGACCGGGACGGCAAGTTCCTCTGGCCCGGCTTCGGCGAGAACCTGCGCGTGCTGCGCTGGATCATCGAGCGCTGCGAGGGCAGCGTGGGCGCCGTCGACACGCCGATCGGCCACCTGCCGGGCCCGGCGGACCTCGACACCCACGCGCTGCCGATCACCGAGAGCGTGCTCGAGGAACTGCTCGCCGTCGACCCGGCCGCCTGGCGCGAAGAGTTCGCGGCGATCGGCACCTACCTGGAAGGGTTCGGCGAGCGATTGCCGCAGGCCTTGCGACGCGAATTGAGCGAGGCGGTCAGGCGGGTCGGCGGGCCGTAGCCGGCGCCCGCTCCTCGCCGCCTCACTCCTCGCAGATGAAGCGGATCACCTGCGAGGAATTGCTGTCCGGAGCCCGGCCGAGACCGATCAGGCCCTCGCCGCGGATCTGCATCGAATCGCGCCGGACGAACGCCTCCTCGCCGTCCTTGCCGACGACGAAGGTGCCGTTCGTGCTCTGATCGATCAGCATGAACCTGTTGCGCGCGATCTCGACCCGCGCGTGCAACCGCGAGATCAAGTTGCCCTTGACGACGAGGTCGTTCTCCTCGGCACGGCCGATGCTCACGTTCGCCCGGCCTTCGTCGACGAAGACTTCCTGGCCCTGGTAGCGCAGGCGCAGCCGCTGCGGCTTCGCCGCGCGCTCGCGCGCCGCAATCGCCGGCACCATGCTGGTCACGTCCTCCGGTTGCCACACGACCTCGAACAGCGCCACCTCGCTGCTGCGGCCCTTGAGCGTCGCGATGTCGATCTGGCGCACCGAGGCGCGCCAGTCCGCCGACA
>Ga0307374_10003533_pt1 | contig 26646 bp, 4 predicted proteins | sample OX3MG_FD_202532 | JGI IMG/M metagenome (GOLD analysis project Ga0307374, IMG submission 202532) | Soil microbial communities from Risofladan, Vaasa, Finland - OX-3 | ecosystem: Environmental > Terrestrial > Soil > Coastal area > Acid sulfate soil | place: Finland: Risofladan, Vaasa | collected...
CGCGCGCCCTGTTTCCGGAGTACGTCATGTCTGCAACACCCCCGCTGAGCGATGTCGGCCGTCCGGACGGCGCCAGCCAGGCCGGCGAGGCGCTCCACGGCCTGTCCGGCCCGGTCCGCGACCCGGACTTTTTCCAGCTGCCGGCCCGGCCGCAGCTCGACCTGAGCCTCATCGACGCCGTGCTGACCGGGCAGCTGGCCGGCTGCTTCTTCAAGCAGATCGTCGACCATCAGGTGTCGCAGCAGGTCGCCCGCAACTTCTGGGCGCATCCGCACCTGCAGACCCGCAACGACGACGTGCCGGCATGGGTCCTGGGGACGTATCACTACGGCCGCCCGCTCGGGACGTATCTCGACCTCGCGCAGGGCGTCCGGCAGTCGCTCCGTGACGTGTTCGCCGGATCGCGGGACGTGTTTCACGAGGTGATGGGGGCGCTCGGCGCCCATCTGCAGGCGCGCGGCGTCACGCTGCGGGTGGCCCGCCACGGCGACCGCGAGGCGTCGCCGTTCGTGATGCGCTCCTGGCGCGGGGCCGGCACGTTCGCGCTCGAGCCGCACGATGACGGGGCGCAACTCCGGCAGCAGGCGCAGGCCGGCTTCGAGATTCAGGCGATCACCGAGGCGCCGGTCGTCGCCATGAACATCTGTCTCGAGAACGACGGCGACGGGCAGCTGCACTACTGGAACGTCGAGCCGAACGAGGCCGACCGACGGGCCTTCGGCGTCGAGGAGACGGGCTACCCGTACCCCCTGCGCGCCCTCGACGGGGTGCCGAAGCTCGTCGTCCCGGTCGAGCGCGGCGACGTCTACTTCTTCAACGGCCGGTTCGTGCACGCGGTGCAGGCGCTCGGCACCGGGCACGGCTACCGCTCGACGATCTCCTGCCTGCTGGGTTTCAGGGATCCCGAGACGGTGATTTACTGGGCGTGACGGCCGGCCGCTACGACGACGCCGTCTTCTCGCGCAGCAGCCGCTGCACGTCGTCGGCCGACATCCGGCCCACCTGCTGGCGCACGCGGGCGACCGCCTCGACGCGCCCCGGCCGCGGATCGGCCCGCTCCAGCGCCGCCGCGAAGTGTTCCACGGTGGGCGACTCGAACAGGTGCCGAAGCGGCAGCTCCACCTGGAACGTCTCGTACACGCGCCACATCACCTGCGTTGCCAGCAGCGAGTGGCCGCCGAGATCGAAGAAGTCGTCGGTGGCGCCCACCCGGTCGACCTGCAGCACGTCCCGCCAGATGCCGGCCAGCACCTCCTCGACGGCGGTCCGCGGCATCACGAAGCGCCGCTCCTCCGCCGCGCGGGCGGCGCCGCGGGCCCGCAGCGCCTGGCGATCGATCTTGTTGTGCGGGGTCAGGGGGAAGGCCTCGACGACCACGACGGCCGACGGCACCATGTAATCGGGCAGCTTGAGGCGCAGCGCCTCGAGACAGGTCGCCTCCGTGACGACGCCGCCGGCGCCCGGCTGCACGTAGGCGACGAGACGCCTGTCGCCCGGCCGGTCCTCGTGCACCAGCACCACCGCCTCCTTGACGGCCGGCAGGGCGCCGAGCACGTTCTCGATCTCGCCAAGCTCGATGCGGAACCCGCGCAGCTTCACCTGGTGATCGCGGCGGCCGAGAAACTCCATCGTGCCGTCGGCCAGGTGGCGCGCCAGGTCGCCGGTCCGGTACAGGCGGTCGCCCGGGCGGCCGAACGGGTCGGGGACGAAGCTGGCGGCCGTCAGACCGGGCAGCATGAGATAGCCGCGAGCGTTGCCGTCGCCGCCGATGTACAGGTCGCCGGGGACGCCGATCGGCACCGGGTTCATCCGCCCGTCGAGGATGTAGGTCGTCGTGTTGGCGATCGGCGTCCCGATCGTCACCGTGTGCCCGACCTGCCCGGGCTTCGTCAGGATGCCGCACGCGGCGAACGTCGTCGTCTCGGTCGGCCCGTAGCCGTTGATGAGCGTGAGGCCGGGGTTCGCGGCCAGCAGCCTCCGCGCGTGCGGCACCGAGATCGCGTCGCCGCCCACCAGCAGCTGCCGCACGCCGGCGAACGCCTCCACGCGCTCATCCACCATCAGGCTGAACAGCGCCGACGTCAGGTACAGCGTCGTGACCTCCTGCGTGCGGATCGTCTCCCCGAGCTCCCGCAGCGACGGGATCTCCGGGGGCATGATCACCAGCTGCGCGCCATTCGACAGCGCGCCCCAGATTTCGAACGTGGACGCGTCGAACGAGACCGGCGCGATCTCGAGGAACACGAGCGACGGCTCGAACCGCATGTAGTCCGTGTCGCGCACGAGCCGGACGACGCCGCGGTGCGGGATGCAGATCCCCTTGGGCAGCCCGGTCGACCCGGAAGTGTAGGTGGTGTAGACCAGGTTGTCGGGATGGGCGAGATTCGGCAGATCGCCGGCCGCCTCACGGGCCAGCTCGCCGGCGTGGCGGGCGGGGACGTAGACCTCGATGCCGTAGCGCGCGAGATCCGCTTCGCGATCCTCCGGCGCGAGGATCAGGCGGGCCCCGACCTGTGACAGCAGGTAGGCCAGCCGATCGGGCGGATCGGTGGGATCGAACGGGACGTAGAATCCGCCGGCTTTCAGGATGGCCACGAGGCCGGCGATCATGCCGATCGAGCGTTCGGCGCAGATGGCCACGGCGGTGTCCGGCCCGACCCCGCGCGCCCGCAGCTGCCGGGCCAGCCGGTTGGCCCGGGCATTCAGATCGCCGTAGGTCAGCGTGCGCGTGCCCGAGCGGAGCGCCACGCGGTCCGGCGTGCGCGCGGCCTGCTCCTCGAACAGCTGATGCACGCAGGCGTCGCGCGGATAGGCGGTGCCGGTCGCGTTCAGCCCGTCGGTCACCCGCTGCCGCTCGGCGCCGGTCATCACCGGCAGATCGGCCAGGCGCGTGTCGGGACGCTCCGCGATCGCCTCCAGCAGCACGCCGAGGTGCTCGATCATCCGCCGGATGGTGTCGCGCTCGAACAGGTCGGTGCTGTATTCGAAGCTGCCGATGAGCCCCTCGCGCGCGTCCTCCATGGTCAGCGTGAGGTCGAATCGGGACGTGGCGGACGGGACGTCCAGCTGCTGAATCGTGAGGTCGCCGAGCCTGAGGGAATCACGGTGGGCCTGCAGCAGCGAGAACGCCACCTGGAACAGGGGGTTCTGGCTCAGCACCCGCTCGGGCTGCAGCGCCTCGACGAGCTTCTCGAACGGCACGTCCTGCCTGGCGTACGCCTCGCGGGCCGCGTGCCGGACGCGCGCGAGCAGCCCGACGAACGGCGGGTTGCCCGACAGATCGGTCCGCATCACGAGCGTGTTGGTCAGGAACCCGATCAGGCCCTCCAGCCGCCGGTGGCCGCGGTTCGCGATCGACGAGCCGATGGCGAGATCGTCCTGGCCGCTGCGGCGGTACAGCAGCACGGCGAAGGCCGCGAGCAGGGTCATGAACAGCGTCGCCCCCTCGCGGCGGCTCAGATCGTTCAGCCGCCGCGACAGCGGCGGCGGCAAAACGAACGATTCCGAGGAGCCGGCGTAGCGCTGCACCCCGGGGCGCGGGTGGTCCGCCGGCAGGTCCAGCACCGGCACGCCCGCGAGGCCGCGCTTCCAGAAGTCGAGCTGGTCCTGCAGCACGGCGCCCTGCAGCCAGCTCCGCTGCCACACGACGTAATCGACGTACTGGATGGGCAGCGGCGGCAGCGGCGAGGGCCGTCCCGCGCTGAACGCGTCGTAGAGCTGCGCCAGCTCGCGGATGATGACGCCCGACGACCAGCCGTCGGAGACGAGGTGATGGATGACGACGATCAGGACGTGTCGATCGTCCCCCAGCGCCAGCAGCGTGCCGCGCAGCAGCGGCGGTCGCGTCAGGTCGAACGGCGTGAGATTCTCCTCGCGAAGACGCCGGGCCACCGCGTCATCCCGGCCGTCGGGAGCCAGGGCCGACAGATCGACACGGCTGAGCGCCAGTGTGGCGGCGTCGTGAATCCGCTGGACCGGGCGCCCCTCCACGGAGACGAAGCCGGTCCGCAGCGTCTCGTGCCGCCGGATCAGTTCGTCGAGGCTGCGCTCGAGCACCTCCACCCGCAGGGCGCCGGTGAGGCGCACGGCCGCCACGATGTTGTAGGCCGCGTTGCTGGCCGGCGCCAGCTGCGTGACGAACCAGAGCCGCTGCTGGCCGAACGACAGCGGCAGCTCGCCGGTGCGCGCGGCCGGCACCGGATCGGGCCGCCGGTCGTCCCCCTCGCGGTCGCGCAGCAGGGCCAGCAGCGCCTCCTTCTGCGCGGCGAGCCGCTCGCGCAGCGGACCGGTCAGCGCCCCCTCCGGGCCGCGGACGCGCAGGCGGCCGCCGTCGGCCCGCAGCTGGAGGCCCCGGGCCGACAGCTCGTCGAGGAGGGCGATCAGGTCAGCCGACATGGCGCGCTCGGATTGACGTGCACGACCGTCATGGCTGTTACGCCGCGGACATACGCACTTCGTGTCGTCAGAGGTGTGAAAACCGCCGAAAAACCCAGCAGAAACCGGGCGATTTGGAGTTGCGGACGCGGGGAAAACATCAGAGAATTATCGGTCTCGGCTTCAGGGAGCCGCCGTGCCTTGAGACGGCTTCTGCCCGGCCGGTGCGCGCCGCGCGCACGGGGCGGGGGCGCCGAACATCCATGCAGTACAGCAGGTCGTCCTGCCGGCCGTATCAGCGAACCTTTCATGCAATCGTTTGACGATCGCTCGCCTTCCGCCCTTGCGCGCCGGTCGTGGTTTCCCCACGCCGCCGGCGGGCATGCCGACCAGGAAGCGACCACGATTGTCGATATTCTACGCTGGCGCGCCGGCCACCAGCCGGAAAAGCTCTCGCACATCTTTCTGGCCGACGGCGAACGCGACGAAATCCGGGTCACGTACGGGGAGCTCGATCGGCAGGCACGCGCGATCGCGGCCGCGCTGGAGGCGCGCTGCGCCCCCGGGGCGCGCGCCCTGCTCCTCTATCCGGCCGGCCTGGAGTTCATCGCCGCCTTCTTCGGCTGCCTGTACGCCGGCATCGTCGCCGTGCCGGCGTACCCTCCGCGCAACCGGAGCCACATGCCGCGCATCGGCGCGATCATGGCCGACTCGGGCGCGCGCCTCGCCCTGACGACGGCCAGGACGCTGGCCGGCATCCAGTCCAACCTCGACGCCTATCCGGACCTCGCGGGCCTGCAGTGGATGGCGACCGACGAAACGGACCTCGCGCGCGCGTCCGCCTGGCGCGCGCCGGCGCCGGCGTCCGACCGGCTCGCGTTCCTGCAGTACACGTCCGGGTCGACCGGGCGGCCCAAGGGCGTGATGGTGAGTCACGCCAACATTCTGTACGACTCGCTCTACATCCAGCGGTCGTTCTCGCTGCACCCGGCCAGCGTCTCGACGTCGTGGCTCCCGAGCTTCCACGACATGGGGCTGATCGACGGCGTCATCCAGCCGCTGTACACCGGATTCCTCGGCGTCATTCTGTCGCCCGTCAGCTTCATCCAGAAGCCGTTCCGCTGGCTGGACGCCGTGTCGCGGTATCGCGCGACCCACTGCGGCAGCCCGAACTTCGGGTACGACCTCTGCACGCAGAAGATCACGCCGGAGCAGCGGGCGACCCTCGACCTGCGCTGCTGGGAGAGCGCCTACAACGGCGCCGAGCCGGTCCGGAAGGACACGCTGCTCCGCTTCAGCGAGGCGTTCAGGGAGGCCGGCTTCTCGCTGCGCACGTTCTACCCGTGCTACGGCATGGCCGAAACGACCCTGATGGTGTCGGGCGGCCACGTGACGACCGAGCCGGTCTTCTGCCGCGTCGACAAACCGGCGCTCGAACAGGGGATGGTGCGCGAATCCGACAGCCCCGCGCCGGATCAGGCGGTCGATCTCGTCGGGTCGGGCCGGATGATTCTCGGCACCGACGTGCGGATCGTGGACCACGAGACCGGCCGGCTGTCCCTCCCGGATCGCGTCGGTGAAGTCTGGATCTCCGCGCCGAGCGTCTGCCTCGGGTACTGGCAGCGCCCGGACGAGACAGCGGCCACGTTCCACGCCACGCTCGCGGAGACGGGCGAGGGGCCGTTCCTGCGCACGGGCGACCTCGGTTTCATCCGCGACGGCGAGCTGTTCATCACGGGCCGCCTCAAGGATCTGATCATCATCCGCGGCCGCAACCTGTATCCGCAGGACATCGAGGCGACGGCGGAGCGCGCGCATCCGGCCCTGCGCCTGGGGGGCAACGCGGCGTTTGCCGTGGACCTCGACGGCGAGGAGCGGCTGATCCTCGTCCAGGAGCTCGAACGGACGGCCCTGAAGACCGCCGACGTGGACGGCATCGTGCGCGCCGTCACGCAGGCGGTCGCCGAGGAGCACGAGGCGCCGCTCCACGAGATCGTGCTCATCAAGACCAGCACGATTGCCAAGACGTCGAGCGGCAAGATTCAACGGCGGACCTGCCGCGCCCGGTACCTGAACGGCGAACTGGAGGTCGTGGCGCGGTGGAAGGATCGGGCGGCGGCGCCGGAGACGGCACCGGCGCCGGCCCGCGCGACGCCAGCCGCGCCGCTCGCGCCGGCCGCCGCCGCCATCGCGGCCTGGCTGACGACCCGGATCGCCGCCCTGGCGAAGCGCCCGGCCGACCGGATCGAGCCGCAGGCCCCGTTCTCGTCGTTCGGCCTCGACTCGGTGACGATCGTCGGCCTGTCGGGCGACCTGTCGGCGTTCGTCGGACGCGACCTGCCGCCGACGCTGCTGTACGACTTCCCGTCGATCGAGCGCCTGAGCCGGCGGCTGGCCGGCGACGCCGGCGCCGGGCCGGCCGAGGCGGCCGCCCGCCCGGCCGGCAGGCGCGAGCCGATCGCCATCATCGGCATCGGCTGCCGGCTGCCGGGCGGCGCGCACGGACCGGACGCCTTCTGGCGGCTGCTGCGCGAGGGGGCCGACGCCATCGGCGCGGTGCCGCCGGATCGATGGGACGCCGCGGCGCTCGAGGCGGCGGCCGGCGGGCCCGGCGAGGCCCGTGTCCGCCTGGGCGGATTCGTGGACGAGGTCGATCGGTTCGATCCGGCGTTCTTCGGCATCGCGCCGCGCGAGGCCGCGGGCATGGACCCGCAGCAGCGCCTGCTGCTCGAGACCGCGTGGGAGGCGCTGGAGGACGCCGGGCTGCCGCCCGGCCGGCTGAGCGGCACCGACACCGGCGTGTTCATCGGGATCAGCACGCACGACTATCTGTCGCGGCAGCTCCGCGGGGGCGACCCCGGTCGCGTGGATGCGTACGCCGGCACCGGCAATGCGTTCAGCGCGGCGGCCGGCCGGCTGTCGTACTTCCTCGGGCTGCGCGGCCCGAGCCTCGCGGTCGACACCGCCTGTTCCTCGTCGCTGGTGGCGGTGCACCTCGCCTGCCGCAGCCTCCGATCCGGCGAATGTCGGGTCGCGCTGGCCGGCGGCGTGAACCTGGTGCTGTCGCCCGAGATGACCGTCGCCTTCTCGAAGGCCGGCATGCTGGCGGCCGACGGCCGCTGCAAGACGTTCGATGCCGCGGCGGACGGCTACGTCCGTGCCGAAGGCTGCGGCGTGGTGATCCTGCGGCCGCTGGCGGACGCGGTGGCGGCGGGCGACCCGATCCTCGCGGTCATCAGCGGCAGCGCGGTGAATCAGGACGGCCGCAGCAACGGGCTGACGGCCCCGAACGGCCCGGCGCAGGAGGCGGTGATCCGGCGCGCGCTGGACGACGCGGGCGTCCCGCCGTCGGGCATCGACTACGTGGAAACGCACGGCACCGGCACGTCGCTCGGCGATCCGATCGAGGTCCGGGCGCTCGGCGCCGTGCTGTGCGACGGCCGGCGGACGCCGCTGCCGATCGGGTCGGTGAAGACGAACGTCGGCCACCTCGAGGCGGCCGCCGGGATCGCGAGCCTGATCAAGACCGTGCTCGCGCTGCGTCACGGGACGATTCCGCCCAACCTCCATTTCCGGACGCCGAATCCGTACATTCCCTGGGACGCGCTGCCCGTGACCGTGCCGACCGGGCCGCTGGCGTGGCCCCGCACGGATCGCCCGCGCCGCGCCGGCGTGAGCTCGTTCGGCTTCACCGGCACGAACGCGCACCTCATCGTGGAAGAAGCGCCGGCCGCGCCGGCCGCCACCGCGCCCGGGCGCCCCGTCCACCTGCTGGCCCTCTCGGCGAAAGACGGACAGGGGCTCGCCGAGCTGAGCGGACGCTACGCCACCTATCTCGGATGGGCCGGCGAGGCGCCGCTGGCGGACATCTGCTTCACGGCGACGGCCGGCCGCGAGACGTTCGCCTGCCGCCGGGCGGTGGTCGGCCGGACGCCGGAGGAGCTGATCGACGCGCTGGCGCGGCCGGCAGCCGGCGAGGCCTCCCCCGTTCCCGCGCTGCGCGTGGCGTTCCTGTTCACCGGCCAGGGATCGCAGTACCCGGGCATGGGCCGGCGGCTCTACGAGACGGAGCCGGTGTTCCGCGCCGCGATCGATCGCTGCGACAGCCTGCTGCGCGAATGGCGGGACGGATCACTGCGGGCGGTCATGCACCCGGACGCCGGCAGGGCCACGCCGCTCGATGAGACGGCCTGGACGCAGCCGGCGCTCTTCGCCCTCGAGTACGCGCTGGCCGAGCTGTTCCGCGCGTGGGGCATCGTGCCGGCCGCCGTCATGGGCCACAGCGTCGGGGAGTTCGCGGCGGCCTGCGTGGCCGGCGTCTTCAGTCTCGAGGACGGCCTGCGGCTCATCGCCGAACGCGGACGGCTGACGCAGTCGCTGCCCGCGGGGGGCGGCATGCTGGCGGTCACGGCGGCGGAACGGGTCGTGCGCGAGACGATCGACGGGCGCCCCGACGTCGCGATCGCCGCCCTCAACGCGCCCGAGGAGGTGGTGCTGTCGGGCGCCCGCCGCACGCTCGAGGCGCTGGCCGGGGCGTTCGAGCGCCAGGGCATCCGGACGCGGCCGCTCACCGTCTCGCACGCGTTCCACTCGCCCCTGATGGCGCCGATCCTCGACGATTTTTCCCGCGCGCTCGCGGGCACCACGTTCTCCCGCCCGCGGACGGCGTTCGTGTCGAACCTCACCGGACGGCTGGTGGGGGCCGAAATCACGACGGCCGAGTACTGGCGCCGTCACCTGCTCGAGCCGGTCCGGTTCGCGGAAGGGATCGAAACGCTCGAGGCGGCCGGCTGCACGCACTTCGTCGAGATCGGCCCGCAGCCGACGCTGAGCGCGCTCGGCATGAAGAGCTGGCGCGGCCGCGCGGCAACATGGATTCCGGCGCTGCGGCAGCGGACCGACGATGCGCGCCAGGTGCTGAGCGCGCTGGGGGCCCTGTACGAGGCGGGTGCCGACGTGGACTGGGCCGCGTGCGCCCGCGGGTTCGCGCATCGCCGGATCAACAGCCTGCCGACGTATCCCTTCCAGCGCGAACGCTGCTGGGTGGACGAATCGCCGGTGATCGCCGGCCGGACGGCGGCCCCGCCCGCCGAGGTCCATCCGATTCTCGGGCGGCGCCTGCCCGACGTGGCGGCGCTGCGGGGCGCGACCGTCTGGGAGCGCGATCCGGGACAGGGGCTGCCCGACGCGTGGCGCGCGTACCGGATCGACGGTACGGCGGTGCTGCCGGTTGCCGCGTACATCGAGCTGGCGCTGGCCGCCGCACGAGAGGCGCTCGGGGAGGCGACGTACGACCTCTCGCGGCTCGACGTCGCCGGCGCGCAGCCGGTGGCGGCGGACGACGCCACGCTGCAGACGGTGCTCACGCCGCTGGGACCGGACGAGGCGGCGTGCGAGATCTACGTGCGCGCGGAGGAGACGCCGGCATGGGTGCTGGCGGCGGGCGCACGGGTCGCGCGCGTGCCGGCCCGGACCGCCGCGCCGCCGCGGAGCGGCGCCGGACGCGGGCCGGTGGATCTCGGCATCATGTTCTTCAACGGCAGCGAGACGCCGGATCAGCGCCAGCAGTACCGGCTGGTGATCGAGGCGGCGCGCTTCGCCGATCGCCACGGCTTCTCGAGCGTGTGGGTCCCCGAGCGGCACTACACGGCGTTCGGCGGCCTGTATCCCAATCCGTCCGTGCTGCAGGCGGCGCTGGCCCGCGAGACGCGCCGGCTGCGCCTGATGGCCGGCAGCATCGTCCTGCCGCTGCACCATCCGCTGCGCGCGGCCGAAGACTGGGCGCTCGTCGACAACCTCTCGGGCGGCCGCGTCGGCCTGTCGCTCGCGTCCGGCTGGAACCCGGACGACTTCGCGATGGCGCCGGAGCGCTACGCCGACCGGCACGAGATGGTGTTCCGGGGGCTCGAGGTGCTGCGGCAGCTCTGGCGCGGCGAGATGGTGGACGCGCAGAGCGGATCCGGCCGCTCGATCCGGATCCGGACGTACCCGACGCCGGTCCAGCGCGAGCTGCCGGTCTGGGTGACGGCGGCCGGCAATCCACGGACGTTCGCGCGGGCCGGCGAGGCGGGCGCGCACCTGCTGACGCACCTGCTCGATCAGGACGTCGAGGCGCTCGCGGGCAAGCTCGCCGTCTACCGCGAGGCCCGCGCGCGCGCCGGCCACGATCCGGACACCGGCCGCGTCACCGTGATGCTGCACACCTTCCTCGGCGACGAGGTCGACGTCGTGCGGGAGCAGGTGCGCCAGCCGTACTGCGAATACATCAAGGCGAACATCGGATTGCTGAAGGGGCTGGCGTTCAGCCGCGGCAGCGACATCGACCTGGCGTCGCTGTCGCCGCAGGATCTCGACGAGTTCGTCGGCTTCCTCTACGACCGCTTCTTCTCGACGCGCGCGCTGCTCGGCACGCCCGACTCCACCGTCGGGCTGGTGCAGGCGCTGCACGAGGCCGGCGTGGACGAGCTGGCCTGCCTGATCGATTTCGGCCCGCCGGCCGATCTCGTGCTCGACAGCCTGCCGCACCTCGCGCGGCTGCACGAGCGGGTCCGGGGCGGTCCGTCGCGCGCGACGGTGCCCGCACCGCGGGAGACGGTGACGCACTGGCAGGCACGATGCGACCAGCAGATGTCCGGACCGGTGTTCTACCGCCGGCTGCGCGATCGCGGCGTCACGTTCGAGGAGGCCCTGCAGCACGTCGAGCAGTTCTGGCGGCGCGACGGCGAGGCGCTCGCGCGGCTGCAGCCCGCCGGCACGCCGGCGACCACCGCGGCCACGCTCGATGCCGCACTGCAGGCGTTCATGGCCGCCCTGCCGGCCGGAGCGTTCACGCGGACGAGCGACGCGATCTACGTGCCGTCCGGCGCCGACGCCGTCATGTTCACCGGCGCGCCGGGGCCGGCCCTCTGGAGTCACGCGAGGCTGTCGCGCGGCAGCCTCGCGGAAGACGAGACGTTCGCCGGCGACGTGACGCTGCTCAATCGCGACGACGAGGTCGTCGCCCGTGTGGCCGGCTTCCAGCTGCGACGCACGCAGGCCCGCGCGGCGCGGCAGGCGCCGGGTGCCGGCGAGATCCTCGACACCTGGCTGTACGACGTCCGCTGGGAGCCGAAGGCGCGGGGCCCGGTCACACCGGCGGTCCCCCCGGCAGAGCCTGAGACTCCTGACCGGCCCGGGCGCTGGCTGCTGCTGATCGATGCGGGAGGCGTCGGCGCGGCGCTCGCCGACAGGCTCCGCGCCAGGGGCGACGAGGTGGTCGAGGTCCGCGCGACCGGTCCGGCGCCCGGAGAGCCGGCGGCCCCGGCAGACCCGGCCAACAGTGACGCGATCGACCCGCTGGCGCCGGCCGCCTTCGATCGCCTGCTGGCGCGAGCCACGGCCGGTGATGTGCGCCTGAAGGGCGTCGTGCACCTGTGGAGCCTCGACGCCGTCTCACCGGACGCGCTGACGGCGGACGCCCTGAGGACCGCCGAGGAGATCGGCTGCGGCGCCGCCGTGCACCTCGTGCAGGCGATGGCCGGGTCGGCGGTCGCCAGCCGGCTGTGGATCGTCACCCGCCAGGCGCAGGCGGCCGGTGACGGACGCGCCGATTGCGCCGTGGCCCAGGCGCCCGTATGGGGACTCGGCCGCGTCATTGCGGTCGAACATCCCGGCCTGTGGGGCGGCCTGCTCGATCTGCCCGCGCCGGGCGCCGCCGGCCCGGACGAGGAGCTGGGCTGGCTCGAGGCCGAGCTGACGGAGCCCGACGGCGAGGATCAGATCGCCTTCCGCGACGGCGAACGGCGCGTCGCGCGTTTGCTGCGCGCGCCGAAGCCCGGGGCGGCGGCCGTCCGGTTCGAGCCGGAGCGCCTGTATCTGATCACCGGCGGGCTCGGCGGCCTCGGGCGGCGCGTCGCGAACTGGCTCGTGCGGCAGGGCGTGACGGATCTCCTGCTGACCGGCCTGCACGATCTGCCGGCCGGCGCAGGCGCCACCCCGATCCCGCCCGATGCGGCGCCGGACGTCCGCGAGCGGGTGGCGGCGCTGCAGAGCCTGGAGGCGCAGGGCGCCCGCGTGCGATACGTGCGCGCCGACGCCAGCCGCGTCGAGGAGATGCGGGCGGTGGACGAGGCCATTCGCGCCGATGGCCGCCCGCTGGGCGGCGTGATCCACCTGGCCGGCCTTCCCGAGAACCGGACGATCGAGGAGATCGACTTCGCGCGCGATCGCCGCGTGATGGCCCCGAAGGTCAGCGGGGCGTGGATCCTCCATGAGCTGACGCGCGCCTGGCAGCCGGACTTCCTGATCTGCTTCTCGTCGATCTCGGCGGTGTGGGGCTCGCGCGGACAGCCGCTGTACGCGGCGGCGAATCACTTCCTGGACGCGCTCACGGCGCACCGGCGCCACCTCGGTCTGCGGACCCTCACGGTGAACTGGGGCCCGTGGGCGGAGGGCGGCATGGTGGCGCCCGACGACCTCCGCCTGCTGGCGCGGATGGGCCTCCGTGCGCTCGAGCCGGCCGACGGGACGTTCGTGCTGGGCCGACTGCTGGCGGCCGGCCTGTCGCAGCAGGTCGTGGCGAGCGTCGACTGGCCGATCTTCAAGGACCTGTTCGAATCGCGCGGCCGGCGCCCCCTGCTCGAACGGGTGGATGCGCGGGAGGCGGCCGCGGGCGATCGCACGTCCGCGTCCACGGAGCTGGCCCGCGCGCTCGCCGCCGTCGGCGGCGAGGAACGCCGCCGGCAGCTGGTGGCCCACCTGCAGCAGCAGGTGGCGGCGGTGCTCGCCCTGCCGGGCGGCCGCCTGCCGGACCCGCGCGGCGGCTTCTTCGAGATGGGCATGGACTCGCTGATGGCGCTCGAGCTGAAGAAGCGGCTGCAGGCCGACTTCGGCGTCGAGCTGCGGGCCACCGCCGTCTTCAACTACCCGACCGTGCAGGCGCTCGCCGACTTCCTGGCGGGCCTTCTCGGCGCCGCGTCGACGGCCGCCCCCACGGCGCCGGCCGGGCCGGCGACGGCGACGATCGCCGCCGATTCCGACCGGCTTTCGGACGCCGAGCTCGTGCGTCTGCTGGACGAACAGCTCGAGGCGATCGACACCCCGGGGGAACATGGCTGACACAGGGCCGATCGATTATCCCGGCCGGCTGCGCGCGGCGCTCGCGGCCCTGCAGAAGCAGCAGGCGCGGATCGAGCAGCTCGAACAGGGGCGGCACGAACCGATCGCCGTCATCGGGATGGGCTGCCGCTTTCCCGGCGGCGGCGACGGACCCGACGCGTTCTGGCGGATGCTCCGCGCCGGGACCGACGCCATCCGCGAGGTCCCGGCCGACCGCTGGCGCGCGGACGACTATTTCGATCCCTCGCCGGGGACACCCGGCCGGACGTACACGCGGTGGGGCGGGTTCCTGGATCGCGTCGATCTCTTCGACGCCCGGTTCTTCCGGATCTCGCCGCGCGAAGCGATCGCCATGGACCCGCAGCAGCGGCTGCTGCTCGAGGTCGCCTGGGAAGCGCTGGAACACGCCGGCCTGCCGCCCGAAGGGCTGGCAGGGTCGCCGACCGGCGTGTACGTCGGCCTGACGACGCTCGATTACGCGAAGCTGGTCTACGACCGCGACTTCTCGCGGATCGACGCGTACACGGCGACCGGCAACGTGGCGAACATCGCCGCCGGCCGTCTCTCGTACGTCTTCGGCCTGCGCGGGCCGAGCCTGGCGATCGACACCGCCTGCTCCTCGTCGCTCGTGGCCGTCCACCTGGCCTGCCAGGCCCTGCAGACCGGCGAGTGCGGGATGGCGCTGGCGGCGGGCGTCAACCTGATGCTCGCGCCCGACAACACCATCGCGGTATCGCAGGCGCGGATGCTGGCGCCGGACGGCCGGTGCAAGACGTTCGATCGCGCGGCCGACGGGTACGCCCGCAGCGAGGGCTGCGGCGTGATCGTCCTGAAGCGGCTGTCGCAGGCGCGGGCGGACGGCGACCGGGTGCTCGCGGTCATTCGCGGGTCGGCGGTCCGGCAGGACGGCGCCCGCAGCGGCCTCACGGTGCCGAACGGGCCGGCGCAGCAGACGGTCATCCGCGCCGCGCTGACGGCGGCCGGCGTCGCACCGGCCGAGGTGGGGTACGTCGAGGCGCACGGCACCGGCACGTCGCTCGGCGACCCGATCGAGATGGAAGCGCTCGGCGCCGTCTTCCACGAAGGGCGCGACCGCTCGCGCCCGCTCATCGTCGGCGCGCTGAAGAGCACGCTCGGGCACATGGAGTCGGCGGCCGGCGTCGGTGGAGTCATCAAGGCGGTGCTCGCGCTGCAGCACGGCGAGGTGCCGCCGAATCTCCACTTCCACCGGGTCAATCCCGACATCGACCTGGACGAGATTCCGGCCGTGATTCCGGTGCGCCCGACGCCGTGGCCGGCCGGCCACGCGCGGCGCCTGGCCGGGGTCAGCGCGTTCGGATCGAGCGGGACCATCGCCCACGTCACGCTGGAGGCGGCGGCCGCCGAAGCGCGGACGGACGCCGTGCCGGCGCGGCCATGCCACGTGCTGCCGCTCAGCGCGCGGACCCCGGCGGCGCTCGCCGCGCTGGCCGATCGCTGGGCCTCGTTTCTGGACAATCAGCCGGACGAGGCCCTCGCCGACCTGTGCCACACGGCCGGCGCCGGCCGCACCCACTTCCCCGTCCGCCGCGCGATCGTGGCGCGATCGTGCGCCGGCGCCGCCGGGAGGCTGCGTGCCGCCCGGGAGGCGATCGGGCCGGACTCCGAGACCTCCGGCTGGGACGCCGCGCCGCCGATCGCCTTTCTGTGCTCCGGGCAGGGCACGCCGCGCGCGGGCATGGGGCGCGGGCTGTACGACTCGATGCCGGTGTTCAGGGCCGCACTCGACCGGTGCGCCGCGGCCGTCGATCCGCACCTGACGCGGCCGCTCCTCGACGTCCTGTTCGGGCGCGACGCGGAGGCGGCGCTCGCGCTCACGGAATACGCCCAGCCGGCGCTCTTCGCGTTCGAGTACGCGCTGGCCGAACTGTGGCGATCGTGGGGCGTCACGCCGGCGGCGATGCTCGGGCACAGCCTCGGGGAATACGTGGCGGCCTGCCTGGCCGGCGTCTTCGGCCTCGAAGACGGACTGCGGCTCGTGGCGGCGCGCGGCCGGCTCATGCAGGCCACCGCGCCGGGCGCGATGGCCGCCGTGTTCGCGCCGCTCGACCGGTGCCGCCCGATCGTCGAGCGGGACGCCGGCCGCCTGGCGCTCGCCGCGATCAACGGCCCCGATCACTGGGTGCTGTCGGGAAGCCCCGAGGCGATCGATCGGGCGGTCGCCGGACTGGCGCGCGACGGGGCGGTCACGAAGATGCTGCGCGTCGGCCGGGCGTTTCACTCGCCGCTGATGCGGCCGGCGCTCGACCGGTTCGCCGCCGTGCTCGAGACCGTCGCGCTGGCGCCCCCGGCGCGGCGCCTCGTGTCCAATCTCACCGGCACGTGGGCCGGCGCGGAACTGGCGACGCCGGCCTACTGGCTGCGGCACGCGCTCGAACCGGTCCGCTTCGCCGACGGCATCGCGCAGCTCGCGGCCGACGGCCAGACGAGGTTCGTGGAAATCGGACCGTCGCCTGCGCTGCTGGCGCTCGCGGAACGGGCGTGGCGCGGCGGCGCGGCGCACTGGCGCCCTTCCATCCGGCCGGGGCGGGACGAGACGGAACAGATCTTCGAGAGCCTCGCGGCCTGTTACGTCGACGGGCAGGAGGTCGACTGGCAGGGGGTCGACCGCGGGCGGTCCTGCGTCCGGACGACCGCCCCCACCTACCCGTTTCAGGGCGAGCGGTACTGGCCCGAGCCGGCGTCGGCGCCCGCGCACGGGACGGCGCGCACCACGCCGGTCGCCCGGCCCGCGGCCGGCGAACGGGTGCCGGTCCGGGAGGCGGCCGACGTACCGGCGCCGGCCGTGGCATCCGGCGCGGCCGCCGGTCCTCGCTTCGGCGTCATGTTCTTCAACGGCAGCGAGGCGGCCGACGGCTCGGACAGCTACCGGCTGCTCATCGAGTCGGCCCGCTTCGCCGACCGCCACGGCTTCTCCAGCGTGTGGGTCCCCGAGCGGCACTTCACCGGCTTCGGCAGCCTCTACCCGAACCCGGCCACGCTGCACGCCGCGCTCGCCCGCGAGACCACGCAGGTCCGGCTGATGGCCGGCAGCGTCGTGCTGCCGCTTCACAGCCCGCTGCGGATCGCCGAGGAGTGGTCGGTCGTCGACAACCTGTCGGGCGGCCGCGTCGGGATGTCGTTCGCCTCGGGATGGAACCCGGACGACTTCGCGCTGAACCCGGATCAATATGCGGATCGCCACGAAGCGCTCTTCCGCGGCATCGAGGAGGTGCGCCGGCTGTGGCGCGGCGAGACGGTCACGCGGCGCGGCGGCCACGGGCGGGAGGTCGCGGTCCGCACGTACCCGACGCCCATTCAGCCCGAGCTGCCGCTGTGGGTGACAGCCGCCGGCAACCCGCGGACGTTCGAGCGCGCGGGCGCCATCGGCGCGAATCTGCTCACGCACCTGCTCGACCAGGACGTCGAGGAGCTGGCGGGCAAGATCGCCCTCTACCGCGACGCGCGCCGGGCGCACGGCCACGATCCCGCCACGGGCGTCGTCACGGTGATGCTCCACACGTTCCTCGGCGACGAGGTCGATCGCGTGCGCGAGCAGGTCCGCGAGCCGTACTGCCGGTACCTGAAGGACAACCTGCACCTCCTGAAGGGGCTCGCGGCCAGCCGCGGCAGCGGGGCCGACATCACCGCGCTGTCGGGCGACGACCGCGACGCCTTCGTGCAGTTCCTGTTCGAGCGCTTCTTCTCGACGCGCGCGCTGCTCGGCACGCCGGAGTCCTGCGCGCCGCTCGTCCGCGCGCTCGCGCGCGCCGGCGTCTCCGAGATCGCCGCGCTGCTCGACTTCGGACCGCCGGTGGACGAGGTGCTCGACAGCCTGCCGCATCTGGCGGCGCTGGCCGGCGGCATGGGCGGCCTCCGCCCGTCGCCCGCCGTCCCGCCGGCGCCCGTCTCCTCCGCCCGTGACGGCCGCCTCCCGACGGCCGCGCTCGATCTCCCGCCCGAGTCGCTGTACGAGATCACCTGGCCGCCGATCGCGCTTCAGCCGTCGGCGGCGCGCAGCGCGCCGGACCGGTGGGTCGTCTTCCTGGACGAAGGGGGCGTCGGCGCGGCGGCGGCCGACGCGCTCGAGCGGCAGGGGCGCCGCTGCCTCCGCGTCAGGCGCGCCGGCGGCCACACGCCCGCGGGGGCAGGAGACGGCGATGTCGTCCTGAATCCGGATCGGCCCGACGCGTGGAGCGGTCTGGCTGAACTGGCCTGGCAGGCGACGGCCGAAGGACCGATCGGCATCCTGTATACGTGGCCGGCCGACGCGGCCGGCGAATCCGGCCGGTCGCCGCAGCAGGTGCAGGCCGGGCTGGAGCAGGTGGTCCAGCTGGTCCGGGCGCTGGCCGCGCACGGCGATTCGAGCCGTCGCACGTGCCGGTTGTGGCTGGTGACGCGCGGCGCACAGGCGGTGGGACGGCACGGCGCCGATCCCGGCCAGGCCGCCATCTGGGGATTGAGCCGCGTCATCCCGATCGAGCAGCCCCGGCTCTGGGGCGGGCTCGTCGATCTGGATCAGCCGGCGGACGCCGCGCGCGACGCGGCCGCGCTGCTCGCCGCCGTCACGAACGGCTCGCGCGAGGATCAGATCGTCTTCCGGGAGGAGCGCAGTCTCGCCGCCCGCCTGACGGTCCGCGCGGCGCTGCCGCCCGCCCGCGGGTGGCAGTGCCGGCCGTACGCGAGCTATCTCGTGACCGGCGGCCTCGGCGGGCTGGGGCTCGAGGTCGCGCGGCTGCTCGTGCGCCGGGGCGCGCGCCATCTGATCCTCGCCGGCCGCCGCCCGCTGCCGCCGCGCGACACGTGGGCGGACGTGGCGGACGAGGCGCCGATGGCGCCGGCGATCCGGGCGGTCGAAGAACTCGAAGCCGCGGGGGCGACCGTGCACGTCGCGGCCCTGGACGTCGCGTCGGCAGGCGACCTCGGCGCCTGGATCGAGGCGTATCACGCCGCCGGGCACGGCCGGATCCGCGGCGTCGTGCATGCCGCCGGCGAGTGGCGGGATCGCCGGCTGGTCGATCTGGACGCCGCGTCGCTGGCGGCGGTGCTCCGGCCGAAGGTCGCGGGCACGGCCGCGCTCGACGCCTGCTTCCAGGGGACCGATCTCGATTTCTTCGTGTTCTTCTCCGCCTTCTCGTCGCTGCTGCCGGCCGAAGGGCAGGGCAACTACGCGGCGGCGAACGCATTCATGGACGCGGTGGCGCACGCCCGCCGGGCGAGCGGCCGGGCGGCGCTCTGCATCAACTGGGGCCCCTGGTCGACCGTCGGATTCGCCGCCACGGAGTACGGCAGCCGCGCGCATCAGCAGCTCGAGGCGCTCGGCATCGGCCGGCTGACACCGGCACAGGGCGTTCAGGTGCTCGATCGGCTGATGGGCGGCGGTCTCGTGCAGGTCGGCGTCATGCCGGTACAATGGAGCCGGCTCCTGCACGTCGACCCACAGGCCAGGCTGTCGCCGCTGCTGGCCGACCTGGTCGCCCGCCACGGCACTGAGCCGGCGCCGGGCGCCGGACCGGCCGACTCGCGCCTCGCGGCGCGCCTGGCGGGGACGGCGGCCGGCGACCAGCTGGCCGAAGTCGAACGGTCGCTCGGCTCGATGGTCGCGGCGATCGGGCGGCACGACGCGGCGTCGGTGAATCGCGACACGCGGCTGTCGGACCTCGGCGTGGATTCGCTGATGGCGGTCGAGATCAAGAACCGCATCCAGCACGAGATCGGCGTCAGCGTGCCGCTCGTGGCGCTGCTGGAAGGGCCGTCGATTGCCGGCCTCGCGATGACGCTGCTGGCCGGCGTCCGGCTGGCGGACGTCGCGAAGCCGGCCGGCCCGGGCCGCGAAGACCTGACGGAAATCGAAATCTGACCCGGCCGCCGGCCCTCGCCGGAGGCGGGAGCATCCAGCCGGAGCGCTTCCGGGCGGAACATCCCTCGATTCACACATGAGCACGCAGGACCAGGCATCCGGCAACGACGCGCGCGCCCGGCAGGCGCTGATCGACCTGCTGCTGCAGGAGCGCGGGTTCGGCGCCGGGCCGTCGCCCGGCATCCGGCCGCGGTCGACCGGGGGTCCGGCGCCGCTGTCGTTCGCGCAGCAGCGGCTCTGGTTCCTCGATCAGCTCGAGCCGGGCAGCGCGGTCTACAACGTGCCGGGCGTGCTGCAGCTCGCCGGCCGGCTGGACGCCGGCGCGCTCCGGCGCGCGCTCCGCCGGGTCGTCCGGCGTCACGAAGTCCTGCGCGTGGTCTGCGCCGAGCTCGACGGCCGGCCCGCGCAGCGACCGGTCGACGTCGACCTGCCGCTGGTCGAGCAGGATCTGTCGGGGCTCGCGCCGGCCGCGCGCGAGGCGACGGTGCGGGCGCTGGCGGCAGCCGACGCCGACCGGCCGTTCGACCTGGCGTCGCCCCCGTACGCGCGCGCGACGCTGCTGCGCCTCGGCACGGACGAGCACGTCCTGCTGTTCACGATGCACCACATCATCAGCGATCAGTGGTCGCTGGGCATCCTGGCGGGCGAGCTGACGGCGTTCTACACCGAGGAGACGGGCGGCCCGGCCGCCGCGCTGCCGCCGCTCGACGTGCAGTACGGCGACTACGCCGCGTGGCAGCAGGAGTGGCGGACGGGCGACGCGTTCGCGCGCCAGATCACGTACTGGCGCGATCGGCTGGCCGGTCTGACGCCGCTCGAACTGCCGGCCGACCATTCCCGGCCGCCCGAGGCGTCGTACCGCGGCGCGTCGAGGCATTTCACCATCACGGCACCGGAGCGGGCGGCACTCGAACGGATCGGCCAGTCGGCCGAGGCGACGCCGTTCATGACGCTGCTGGCGCTCTTCCAGGTACTGCTGTACCGGCTCACCCGCCAGCGCGACGTCGCGGTCGGCACGCCGGTGGCCAACCGGATGCAGGCGCAGCTCCAGCACCTCATCGGCTTCTTCACGAACACGCTCGTCCTCCGGACGGCGGTCGACGGCCGCGCGTCGTTCCGCCGCCACCTCGCGGCCGTGCGCGAGACCTGCCTCGAGGCGTACGCGCATCAGGAGCTGCCGTTCGAAGCGCTGGTCGAGGCGCTGCAGCCGCGCCGCGAGCTGAACCGGCATCCGCTGTTCGACGTCCTGTTCGTCCTGCAGGCGCCGCTGCCCGAGCTGCGGATGCCGGGCGTGGACGCACGCTTCGTCCCGCAGGACACGACGACCTCCAAGTTCGACCTGACGCTGACGCTGCGCGAATCGACGGACGGCTGGGACGGGTGGGTCGAATACCGGACCGACCTGTTCGAAGCGCCGACGATTGCCGCGCTCATCGAGCGCTTCCGGATGCTGCTGGCGTCGGCTGTCGCCGCCCCCGACGCCGCGATCGACGACCTGCCGCTGATGTCGGACGCCGAGCGGCACCGCGTCGTCGTCGACTTCAACGACACCGCGGAGCGCTTCGACGGTGACGGGCTGGTGCACGGACTCTTCGAGCGGCAGGTCGCGAGGACGCCGGACGCCGTGGCGCTGGTCTGCGGCGACCGGCGGCTGACGTACGCCGAACTGAACCGGCGCGCGAACCGGCTGGCGAGCCTGCTGCAGGAGGCCGGCGCCGGTCCGGACGTGCCGGTCGGCATCTGCCTCGACCGGTCGATCGACACCATCGTGTCCGTGCTGGCGGTGCTGAAGGCCGGGGCCGCCTATGCCCCGCTCGACCCCGCGTATCCGGTCGATCGCCTCGCCTTCATGCTGAAGGATGCGGGCGCCCGGCTGCTGCTCGGGCACCGCGCGACGCGGGCGCTGCTCCCGCCGGATCCGGACGTCCGCGTGCTCGACCTGGACGACCTGGCGGCGGCGCTCGACGCGCGGCCGGCGGAGAATCCGCGGAGCGCGGTCCATCGGGACAGCCTGCTGTACTTCATGTACACGTCGGGGTCGACCGGGCGTCCCAAGGGGGCCACGCTCAGTCATCACGCGCTGCACAACCTGATTCGCTGGCACCTGTCGACCCTGCTGACCGGCGTGGCCACGCTGCAGTTCGCGCCGCTCAGCTTCGACGCGAGCTTCCACGAGATCTTCGCGGCGCTCGGCAGCGGCGGCACGCTGCACATGATTGCCGAGACGGAGCGGCTCGACCTCGACGCCCTGGTCGCGCACGTCCACGAGGCGCGCATCGCGAAGATCATCCTGCCGGTGGTCGTCTTCCAGCAGCTGGCCGCGGCGTATCTGGACCGTCCGGAGCTGTTCGCCCACCTGCGGGAGATGCTGGTCACCGGCGAGCAGCTGCTGCTGACGCCGGCGATCCTGGAGTTCTGCCGCCGGGTGCCGCACTGCCGGCTCCACAACCACTACGGCCCGTCCGAGGCGCACGTGGTCACGAGCTATACGTACGACCGGCCGCCGGCGGCGCTGCTGCCGCCGCCGCCGATCGGCCGGCCGATCGCGAACACGCAGATCTACCTGCTGGACGACCGTCTCAACCCGGCACCGGTCGGCCTGGCCGCCGAGCTCTACATCGGCGGCGCCAACCTGGCGCGCGACTATCACGACCGACCCGACCTGACGGCCGCGCGCTTCGTCCCCGACCCGTTCGCGCGGACGCCCGGCGGGCGGCTGTACCGCACGGGCGATCTCGCGCGCCGGCTGGCCGACGGCAACATCGAATACCTCGGGCGCATCGATCAGCAGGTGAAGATCCGCGGCTTCCGGGTCGAGCCGGGTGAAGTGGAGACCCTGATCGGCGAGCACCCGGACGTCGCGCAGGCGGCGGTCGTGGTCCGCGAGGTCGTTCCCGGCGAGAAGAGCCTGGTTGCCTTCATCGTCTGGGCAGAAGGGCGCCGGGGCACGTGGGAGGATCTCCGGCGCTTCGCCGGCGCGCGTCTGCCGGCCTACCTGGTGCCGGCGTTCTTCGTGGAGCTGAGCGCGCTGCCGCTGACGCCCAGCGGCAAGGTGGAGCGGCGGTCGCTGCCGACGCCTTCGTCGCGCGACGTCGGGGCAGCGTTCGTCGAGCCGCGCACGGCGGCGGAACGCTGGCTCGCGTCGGTCTGGGCGGAGCTGCTGGGCGTCGCGCGCGTCGGCGTCCGCGACAACTTCTTCGAGCTCGGCGGCCACTCGCTGCTGACGACGAGGCTGGTGTCGCGCGTGCGCCAGTCGCTGCAGATCGACGTGCCGCTGCGGCTGGCGTTCGAGCAGCCGACCATCGAAGGGTTCACCGGAGGGCTCGCGGCCCGCTGCGGGGGCGCGGACGTGCTGGAGACGATCGTCGAGACGTTCCTCCAGGTCCAGGGTCTCTCGGACGAACAGGCCGGCGCCCTCCTGTCGGACATGCAGGATCCCGGATAGCCGGCGCGATGTCATCCTCGCCACCGCCACCTGCCGATCGACAGGAACTGTTCGCGCGCCTCCTCGCGCAGAAGGGGATCCGCGTCGCCGGCGGCGACGCCATCCCACGGCAGGCACCCGGCGCGCCGTCCCGGCTCTCCTTCGCGCAGCAGCGGCTGTGGTTCGTCCAGCACCTCGAGCCGGCCAGCCTCGCCTATCACCTGACGCAGGCCATCCGCCTGCGCGGTCCGCTCGACGTGGAGGCCCTCGATCGGGCGCTGGCCGGCATCGCCGCGCGTCACGACGCGCTGCGCATGGCCTTCCCCGAACAGGACGGCCACGGCTCGGTGGTCGTGCAGCCCGCGCCCTCGTCTGCGCTCGAGGTCGTCGACCTGGCCGGCCTGCCGGCCGCGGATCGCGAGGCGCGCGTGGAGGAGCTCACGCGCGAGACCTTCGAGACGCCGTTCGACCTGTCCAGGCCGCCGCTGTGGCGCGTGAGGCTTCTGACCTTCGCCGCCGGCGATCACCTGCTGCTGCTCTGCGCGCATCACATCGTGCTCGACGGCTGGTCGCTCGGCCTCTTCATGAACGAGCTGACCGCCCTGTATGCGGCATATGCCGCCGGCCGGCCGTCGCCGCTGCCGGCCGTGCCGATCCGGTACGGAGACTACGCGGCCTGGCAGCGCGCCCGGGCGGAACAGGGGGTGTGGCAGCGCGACCTCGACTACTGGACGCGGCAGCTCGCCGGCGTCCCTGTCCTCGAGCTGCCGGCCGACCGGCCGCGCCCCGCCGCCCCCTCGTCCAGGGGCGCGTTGCGCCGGTTCCGGCTTGAATCCGGGATCCTCGACGGCGTGCGCGACCTCGCCCGACAGGAGGAGGCGACGCCGTTCATGGTGCTGATGGCGGCGTTCCAGGCGCTGCTGTTCCGCCAGACCGGCCAGCGCGAGTTCGCCGTCGGGACGCCGATTGCCAACCGCGATCGCCCCGAACTCGAGGCGTCCATCGGGCTGTTCGCCAACATGCTGGCGCTCCGCGCCGATCTGCGCGGCCTGCCGACCTTCCGCGAACTCCTGCGCCGCACGCGGCGCGCGGCATCGGATGCCTACGAGCACCAGGAGCCGCCGTTCGAGCAGATCGTCGATCGCCTCCAGCCCGAGCGGACGCTGAGCCGCCACCCGATCTTCCAGGTCGCCCTGACGCTGCAGAACGCGCCGGCCGGCCGCTGGGACATTCCAGGCGTCTCGCTGGACGTGCAGCCGCCGGACGCCCGTGCCGCGAAGTTCGAGCTGACCGTGGCGCTGGAGGAACGCGACGGCGGCTTCGACGGCACGGCCGAATACCGGACGGAGATCTTCGATGAGGCGACCATCGATCGGATGACGGAACGGTTCGCCATTCTGCTGCGGGAGGCGACACGTGCACCCGACCGGCCCGTCGTCGACCTGCCGATCCTCACGCTGTGGGAGCGCGAGCGCCTGCAGGGCGCGCCGGAACGGCCGGTCTCCTCGTCTTCCGGGATCGGCCTGCACGCGCGGTTCGAGGCACAGGCGCGGCGGACGCCGGACGCGGTCGCGCTGACGTGCGGCGACACCCGCCTGACGTACGCCGCGCTGAACGCGCGGGCCGATCGCGTGGCCGCCCGGCTGGTGGCGGCCGGGGTCGGCGCCGAGACGCTGGTGCCCCTCTTCCTCGATCGCTCGCCGGCGCTCATCGCGGCGATCCTCGGCGTGCTGAAGGCCGGCGGCGCGTACGTGCCGATCGACCCGGCGTATCCGCCGGACCGGATCGCATTCGTGCTGCGGGACTGCGGGGCCCGGATCGTGCTCACCGAGCGGGCGCTGCTCGACCGGCTGCCGGACGCCTCCGCGGCGATGCACTGCCTGGACGAGTGGCTCGAGCAGGACGAGACGCCGGAGACCGGATTCCAGCCGGTGCACGTGCATCCTGCGCAGGCGGCCTACGTCATCTACACGTCCGGCTCCACCGGGCGGCCCAAGGGAGTCGTCGTCACGCACGCGAACGTGTGCCGGCTCTTCGACGCTACGCAGGACTGGTTCAGGTTCGGCGCCACGGATGTCTGGACGCTGTTCCATTCCTACGCGTTCGATTTTTCCGTCTGGGAGATCTGGGGCGCGCTGCTCTTCGGCGGCCGGCTGGTCGTGGTGCCGTACTGGGTGAGCCGATCGGTCGATCAGTTCCACCGGCTGCTGGCCGACGAGCAGGTGACCGTGCTGAATCAGACGCCGTCCGCGTTCCGCCAGCTCGTGAGCCACGAAGGATCGCTGGCGGCGCCGGCAGACCTGCGGCTCCGGTACGTGATCTTCGGCGGCGAAGCGCTGGAGCTGCAGACGCTCGCCCCCTGGTTCGACCGCCACGGCGACGAGCGGCCGCGGCTGGTGAACATGTACGGCATCACCGAGACGACCGTGCATGTGACGTACCGTCCCGTGTCGCAGCGGGACGTGGCGGCGGCCGCGGGCAGCGTGATCGGCGGGCCGATCCCGGATTTGCGGATCCTGCTGCTGGACGAGCGGTTCAATCCGGTGCCCACCGGCGCGACCGGCGAGATTTTCGTGGGCGGGGCCGGGGTCGCGCGCGGCTACCTCGGCCGCGCGGACCTGACGGCCGAGCGGTTCGTGCCCGACCCGTTCGGGCCGTCGGGCGCCGTGCTCTATCGGTCCGGCGATCTGGCCCGCCGCCGGTCGGACGGCGACCTCGAGTACCTCGGGCGCGCCGATCACCAGGTGAAGATCCGCGGCTTCCGGATCGAACTGGGCGAGATCGAGTCGGCGTTGACCCGGCATCCGGCCGTCGCCCAGGCGGTCGTCGTGAGCCGGCACGACGACGAGGGCGATCGGCTCGTGGCCTACGTGGTGCCGCGCGAAGAGGCCCGGCCGCGGGCGGCCGACCTGCGCGCGCTCCTGCAGGCGTCGCTGCCGGAGTACATGGTGCCGGCCGCCTTCGTCATGCTGGATCGCCTGCCGCTGACGCCCCACGGCAAGATCGACCGGCGGGCGCTGCCCGCGCCCGACCTCGAGCAGGCGGTGTCGACCGGGGACGAACCGCCCGCCAGCGGCGTCGAGCGCGACCTCGCCGACGTCTGGGCGCAGGGGCTGGGGCTCCCGCGCGTCGGCGTGACCGACAACTTCTTTGCGCTCGGCGGCGATTCGATCCGCAGCATCCGCGTCCGTGCGCTCGCCCGCGCGCGCGGCTACGATCTCGCGCTGCCCGACCTCTTCCAGCATCAGACCGTGCGCGAGCTGGCGCGCGTCATCCGGCGCACCGCCGGCCCGGCGGCCGACGTGCCGGTGCCGGGCGCCTTCTCGCTGATCACCGGCGCGGACCGCGCGGCGCTGCCGGCCGACGTCGAAGACGCCTATCCGGTCGCCGCGCTGCAGGCCGGCATGCTGTTCCATGCCGAGCTCGACCCGGAGTCGGCGGCGTACCACGACATCTTCAGCTTCCACGTGCGCGCCGGATGGAGCCGGCCGGCGCTGGAACAGGCGGTGGCCGATGTCGTGGCCCGTCACACCATCCTGCGGACGTCGCTCCACAAGGGGGGCTACGCCGAACCGCTTCAGCTCGTCCATCGCCAGGTGCAGGTGCCGCTCGAGTTCGAGGACCTGCGCGGCCTGCCCGAGGAGGAACAGCAGGGCCGCATCGACCGCCGGATGGCGGCCGAGCGGCAGCGGCCGTTCGCCTGGACCCGGGCGCCGCTGCTCCGCCTGCACGTGCAGCGGCGGACGAACGACACGTTCCAGTTCACGCTGAGCGTGCACCACACGATTCTCGACGGCTGGAGCCTCTCGTCGCTCCTGACGGAGCTGTTCGGACGCTACCTGGATCGGATGGCCGGCCGGCCGGTCGCGCCGGT
>Ga0307374_10003534_pt1 | contig 26643 bp, 25 predicted proteins | sample OX3MG_FD_202532 | JGI IMG/M metagenome (GOLD analysis project Ga0307374, IMG submission 202532) | Soil microbial communities from Risofladan, Vaasa, Finland - OX-3 | ecosystem: Environmental > Terrestrial > Soil > Coastal area > Acid sulfate soil | place: Finland: Risofladan, Vaasa | collected...
GCTCTGCTCGGACGGCCTGATCGACGAAGTCGACGACGCCACCATCGCCGCCATCCTCCAGGAGGGAGGGCCGACCCAGGCCACCGTGGACCGGCTGGTGGGCACGGCCCTCGACAACGGCGGCTCGGACAACGTGACTGTCGTGCTCCTGGACGTGGTCGACTCCTCCGTCACCGAGGTCGGACCGTTACCTGCCGCCCCGGCGGAGGCGGAGGCGGCCGCCCCGCTTCCCGAGCAGGCGCCGGTGGCGCCCCCGCCCACGGCCCGGGCCGTCACCGGCATGGTCCCGGTGGTGAAGCGCCGGCGGGTGACCTTCCGGGTGGTGGCCTTCGTGGTGGCTCTGATCGTGGTGCTGGGGGGGGCTGTGGCCGCCGTGGTCTGGTACGCCCGGGGCGGGTACTACGTCGGCCTGTCGGGCACCCAGGTGACCATCTTCAAGGGCCGGCCGGGGGGAGTCCTCTGGTTCAAGCCCACCGTGGCCCAGCGCACTGACGTCACCACCGCCCAGGTGCTCTCCTCGTCCCTGCCCCAGCTCCAGTCGGGCATGGAGGAGCCGTCATTGACCAACGCCCACCAGTACGTGGCCAACCTGGTCAGCGCCTATGAGGCGGCCACGCCCAGTCCGACCACGACCACCACCACCGCCCCCAGCGGCGGATCGACAACCACCACGACGGTTGCCCCGTGAACCGGCGGATCATGCTCCTGGGGGTCGCCCTCCTGGTCTGCTTCTCGGCCCTGTTCCTTCAGCTCAACTACGTGCAGGTGGTCGAGGCGTCCAAGCTGGCCAACTCCCCGGCCAACTCCCGGAACCTGACCTCGGACTACTCCAAGCCCCGGGGCTTCATCCAGACCTCGGACGGTGTGGTGGTGGCCCGATCCGTCCCGAGCAAGGATGATCTCAAGTATCAGCGGCAGTACCCGACGGCCGGTCTCTTCTCCGGTATCACCGGTTACGACTCGTTCATCTACGGGGTAGGCGGAGGCGTGGAGGCGACCTACAACAGCGTGCTCACCGGTAAGAACCTCCCCCTGCGCAGCATCAAGCAGCTGTTCAGCAACTCCAACGTGGTCGGCAACGTCACCCTGACCCTGTCCAACAAGCTGCAGACGACGGCCGCCAACGCGCTGGCCGGTAAGACCGGGGCGGTGATCGCCATTGACCCGACCACCGGGGCCATCCTGGCCATGTACGCCAACCCCACCTACGACCCGTCCCCGCTGGCGGCCCACAACACCAACAACGAGCGCAACGCATGGGACCTCTACACCCTGGACCCGAACGCCCCGATGTTGCCCCGTTCCTACCGCCAGACCTACCCGCCCGGCTCTACCTACAAGATCGTCGACTCCTCCGCCGTGTTCGACCACGATCCGTCACTGGCCCAAAAGCAGTATCCGACCGTGAGCTCCATCAACCTCCCTCAGACCACCAACAAACTGCACAACTACAACTTCGAGACGTGCGGAGGCATGCTGCCCCAGCTGCTGCAGGTCTCCTGCGACACCGGGTTCGGCCAGGTCGGCCTCGACCTCGGCGCTTCCAATATGTCGGCTGAGGCCTCCGCCTTCGGATTCAATCAGGCCCCGCCGATCGACCTGCCCGGGGTGGCCAGCGCCACCTTTCCGTCCGCCTCGTTCTTCAGTCAGCAGCAGCCCCTTCTGGCCTATGCCGCCATTGGCCAGGACGTGGTGACGTCCACGCCGCTGCAGATGGCGCTGGTGGGTGAGACCATCGCCGACGGCGGGACCATGATGACCCCGCACGTCATGGCCCAGGTCACCGACCAGCAGGGCAATGTCTTGGAGAGCTACAGCCCCTCGGCCTGGCTCCATCCGACCTCGGCCGCCACCGCCGCCCAGGTCACCAGCATGATGGAGCTGGTCACCCAGGGGAACGGGACGGCCGCCGACGTGGTCATCCCGGGCATCAAGGTGGCGGCCAAGACCGGAACGGCCCAGACCGGTCATCACAGCACCGATGACTGGATGGTGGCCTTCGCCCCGGCCAACTCACCCAGGATCGTGGTGGCGGTAGCCGTGCCCAATCAAGTCACCTCGGCCACGGGCGATTCCGTGGCCGGGCCGATCACCCTCGCCGTCCTCAAAGCGGCTCTCGGAGGTTCGTGATGCCCGAGGACGAGTCTGTCGTCTACAACGACCGCTACGAGACGGGCCGCCTGCTGGCCCGGGGCGGCATGGCCGAGGTGTACCTCGGCCGCGACCTGCGCCTGGACCGGCCCGTCGCCCTCAAGGTGCTGGCGCCCGAGCTGTCGCGGGACGAAGCCTTCGTGGAGCGCTTCCGGCGGGAGGCCCAGGCCGCCGCCAACCTGTCGCATCCCAACATCGTCAACGTCTACGACTGGGGTGAGGCCGAGGGGTCGCACTTCTTCATCGTCATGGAGTACGTGGCCGGACGGACGCTGTCCCAGGTCATCCGGGCGGAGGGCCCTTTGCCGGCGGAGAGAGCTGCCGCCATCGGGGCCGACATCGCCGCCGCCCTGGCCTTCGCCCACCGCAATGGGGTCGTGCACCGCGATGTGAAGCCGGGCAACGTCCTCATCACCGATGAGGACCAGGTCAAGGTGACCGACTTCGGCATTGCCCGGGCGGCCCGGGCCTCGGCCCAGGCCAACCTGACCCAGACCGGGGCCGTGCTGGGCACCGCCACCTACTTCAGCCCCGAGCAGGCCGAGGGGGGCGCCGTGGACGCCCGCAGCGACGTCTATTCCCTGGGCGTCGTGCTGTATGAGATGGTCACGGGGGAGCCGCCCTTCAGCGGTGACAACCCGGTCTCCATCGCCTACAAGCACGTGCGCGAGCAGCCCGAGCTACCCACAACCCGGGTGGCCACCATCCCTGCCTCCTTCGAGGCCATCGTCATGCGGGCCATGGCCAAGAACCCGGCTGAGCGCTACCAGAGTGCCGAGGACCTAAGGGCCGATCTACGCGCCTTTGCCGCCGGGCGCACCGTCGTGGTCCCGCCCGTCGGTGACCTCACCACGGTCGGCGCCGTCGCTTCCCCGCCGACCACCCTGGGCCGGGCGGTGGCGGTGGAGGAGGTGGCCGGCGCCCCCCGGGGCGGGGGACGCTCCGGCGCCTACCTGGCCCTCCTGCTGATCCTGCTACTGGTGCTGGCCGGGCTCCTGGCTCTGCTCGCCCACAGCCTCGGCTTCTTCGGCAGCAGTGGGTCCGGCACTATCACCGTGCCCAGCGTGGTCGGGGACAACGCCGGCCAGGCCTCCAGCACCCTGTCCAGCCAGGGCTTCAAGGTCAACGAGCAGACCGTCGCCAATCCCGGCGGCACGGCCGGTCAGGTCTTCCAGCAGACCCCCCAGGGCGGGGTCAACGCCGCCCGGGGCGCGACCGTCACCATCGAGGTCGCCAAGGGCGGGACAGTTCAGATCCCGAACGTGGTCAACCAGAACGTCAACACGGCCACCAACACCATCCAGGGGGCCGGGCTGACCGAGCAGACCAACAACGTGGCCAACAACGCCCCCTCCGGCACCGTTCTGAGCGAGAACCCGGGGGCCGGCAGCAAGGTCCCCCAGGGCTCGACCGTGGTGCTGACCGTGTCCAGCGGGCCGGCCACCGTGGCCGTTCCCGACGTCACGGGGATATCCCAGGACCAGGCCGCCAACGAGCTGGGCCAGGCCGGCTTCACCGTCAACGTGGTGTCCGAGCCGAGCAACCAGCCCCAGGACCAGGTCATCTCCACCAACCCGGCGGCGGGCACCCAGGAGCCCAAGGGTTCCACGGTCGTGCTCTACGTGTCCTCCGGGCAGGCCACGACCACTTCATCGTCCTCGAGCACCACCTCGTCCACCGCTCCGTCGTCCACGACCACCACGATCCTCCCGACCACCACCACCAGCAGCCCGGGGTCCACCACCAGCACCACCCACTAAGGGCGGCTCAGCCCAGGCTGGCCAGGAAGTTCCCCAGCAGCCGGGGCCCCTCGGTGGTCAGGATCGACTCGGGGTGGAACTGAACCCCCTCCACCGCCAGGTTGCGGTGGCGCATGGCCATCACCGTCCCGTCGGCGGTGCGGGCGGTCACTTCCAGGTCCTCCGGAAGCGATTCCACCACCAGGGAGTGATAACGGGTGGCCGTGAACGGGGAGGGCAGCCCGGCCAGCCAGCCGGCCCCCTCATGATGCACGGCCGAAGTCTTCCCATGCATCAGCTCGGGGGCGTGGACGATCTGGCCCCCATAGACCGCCCCGATGGCCTGATGGCCCAGGCACACCCCGAGGATGGGCACCTCCCCGGCCATGGCCCGGATCAGCTCCATGCTCACCCCGGCCCCCTCGGGACGCCCCGGCCCCGGGCTGATGACGATGCCGTCCGGCTCGAGGGACCGGGCCTCGTCCACCGTGATGCGGTCATTGCGGAAGACCACCGGATCGGCGCCCAACTCACCCATTTCCTGGACGAGGTTGTAGACGAACGAGTCGTAGTTGTCGACCACCAGGACCTTGGGGACGGCGCTCACCCGGCCTCTACCAACCCTGCCGCAGTTATCCCCCGCCTGTGGATAAGGCTGGGGAGAATCACAGCTGTGTAGTTACACCCTTGCGTTCCGGTATACGCCAGGTGGCCCATGGGTGGATCACCGGTAACCGGTCGCCACCACGAAGCCGGCGACGATGAGGCCCAGGCCCACCAGCAGGTACCAGGACGACGTCCCACCCGGCATCACCCCCGGTAGGTAGTTGGCGATGATGACCCCGACCCCGGCGATGAGCATGCCCAGGATCAGGATGGGGACCCAGCGGGGGCTGACCTTCTCCTCTCTGGGGATGGGTTGGGTGTAGCGCCCGCTGGCGCCTTTGGGCGTGGTCCGGCCCCCCTTGGCTCCCTTGGGAGTCGGCCCTCGACCGGGCTTCCAGGATTGACCACGCGCCACCGCTGCTCCACTTCCGACGGACCGGCCGGTCAGTGTAGGCGGGGCGCCGAGGCGCCCTGTGTAGGCGGGGCGCCGAGGCGCCCTGGGTAAGCCGGGGCGCGAAGACGCCCGGGCCTCCCCCCCGGGCCCGGGCGTCGATGCTGGCGCTGGGGCCGGCGGGGCTGGGGTCCCCGCCGGCACGCGTCCGGCCGGAGGCCGGACAGGGGACTTAGCCCAGGCGCTCGATGATGGTGGCGTTGGCCAAGCCGCCGCCCTCGCACATGGTCTGCAGGCCGTAGCGGCCACCGGTGCGCTCCAACTCGTTGAGCAGGGTGGTCATTAGCTTGGTGCCCGAGCAACCCAGGGGGTGGCCGATGGCAATGGCGCCACCGTTGACGTTGACCTTGCTCATGTCCGGGTGATGCTCCTTCTCCCAGGCCAGCACGACCGAGGCGAAAGCCTCGTTCACCTCGAACAGGTCGATGTCCTCGATCTTCATCTTGGCCCGCTCGAGAGCCTTGGTAGTGGCCGGGATGGGGCCGGTGAGCATGGTGACGGGGTCCACGCCGGCCAGGGCGAAGGTGTGGAAGCGGGCCCGTGGGGTGAGGCCGAGCTGGTTGGCCTTCTCCTCGCTCATGATGAGTACCGCCGAGGCACCGTCGGTGATCTGGGAGGAATTACCGGCCGTGACCTTGCCGTCAGGCTTGAAGGAGGGCTTGAGCTTGGCCAGGGTCTCGGCCGTGGTGCCGGGACGGATGCCCTCATCGGCGGTGATGAACTCACCGGTCTCCTTGCCCTCATCGTCCTTGATCTTGATGGGCAAGATCTCCCGCTCGAAGCGGCCCTCGCTGGTGGCCCGCTCGGCCCACTGCTGGGACCGGGCGCCGAAGGCATCCAGGTCCTCCCGGGACAGGGCCCACTTATCGGCGATCATCTCGGCCGAGATGCCCTGGGGCACCAGGCCGCCGACGCCGGCGTAGCGCTCCATGACCTTGGGACCGAAGGGGAAGCCCAGGCCCTGGACCATGGACGAGCCCATGGGCGTGCGGGTCATGCACTCCACCCCGGCGGCCACGACCACGTCGTAGGCCCCGGCCAGAACCCCCTGAGCGGCGAAATGAGCCGCCTGCTGGCTGCTCCCACACTGCCGGTCGACCGTGGTGGCCGGAACCGACTCCGGCCAGCCGGCGGCCAGGACGGCGTTGCGGCCGATGTTGACCCCCTGCTCGCCCACCTGCATGACGCAGCCCATGACCACGTCATCGACCAGGGCCGGGTCGAGGTTGTTGCGCTCGGCCAGGGCCTTGAGCACCTCCCCGGCCAGGTCGGCCGGGTGCCAGCCCCGGAGCTTTCCGTTGCGCTTACCGCCCGCGGTGCGCAGGGCGTCGATGATCACGGCATTGGCCATGTGTGAAGGCTCCTCGAAATTGTCTTGACTGTGCGGTCAAGTCTTGCGCCGGGGACTCGGGGCGGCAAATCTGCGTGCCATGGCCCGGGATATGTCGCGCTGGCTGGGGGACGGCGGCATGCCGATCATCGGGGCCATCGGGGGCGCCTTCGACGGCTTCGGTGAGGAGGGTGGGGGATGGGCCACCGCCACCTGGGACCCCACCGACCTGGCCTGCAATCCCCATGGCTTCGTCCAGGCCGGGGTCCACGGGATCCTCCTCGATGCCGCCATCAACTTCGCCATCAACTCCGGCCTGCCTGGCCGGGACCGCACCCGGGCCACCCTGGAGATGAAGTGCGAATACCTCCGCCAGGCCAAGAAAGGGGAGCACTACACCCTGCGGGGCGAAGTGGTCCGGGTGGCCCGCCAGGTGGCCTGGGCCGAGTCCCGGATCACCGACTCCGCCGATGATCTGGTGAGCAAGTGCACCGCCACCTTCCTCCTGCACCGGGCCGAGGCGCAGACCGACCCCGCCGGTTAGGCGTCACAGTCCACCCTTAGCGTCACCGTCATGGAGGGCACCATCGCCTGGGCGGTGCGGACATCGGCATCACTGCCTGCCATGGCTCCGCCGGCGCCGCCGCCGGGCCCCGGGGTCTGCTCGGTGTGCCGGGGCTGGGCCCGGCCGGGCTACGAGATCTGTTATCCCTGCGCCCTGACCATGAGCCAGGTGACCCACCCCTGTGGGCGGGTGGCGGTCATGTGCGTCTACCGGGCCGGTGCACCGATGCACACCCTGCTGCGGGACTACAAAGACGGGGCGGCCCGGACCCGGGCGGTCCTGGGAGAGCGGGTGGCCGCCCTGGCCGGCCGCTTCCTGTGGCGCAACGGTCCCCGGCTGGCCCCGGAGGGCTGGGACGCGGTGGCGGTGATCCCCTCCACCGCCGGTCGGGAGGGGCCCCATCCCCTGGAGGCCGCCCTGGCCCGATCTTCCTGGCTGGCCCCTCAGCTGTCACCGGGATTGCTCAGGGCCGGGTCGGCGGCGGGGCGGGTCGCCCACCGCCGGGCCGGGGATGCCGCCTTCGCGGTGGCCGCCGGGCGGCCCGGGGCGGACGGCGCCGGGGTCGATGACGGCGCCGCGGTCGATCACGTCCTCGGCCTACGGGTCCTGTTGGTGGACGACACCTGGACCACCGGGGCCCGGGCCCAGAGCGCGGCCTCGGCGCTGACTGCCGCCGGCGCCACCGTGGCGGGCATTGCAGTGCTGGGCCGGATCGTCACCGCCCGTCCCGACCGGCCCAGCGGCGCCTGGTGGGACGAACACTGCGGGCCGCTCAGGAGAACAGCGAAACCTCTCCGATCCTGACCTCATCGGAGCCGGGCAGGTGGGTGATCCAGACCAGCACGTAACCGGTCTTCTGGCCCCCGAGGGCAACCGAGGTGGTGGCGGAGCTGACCGTCCCGTGGGCGACCGAGGTTCCCCAACCGGCCAGGGTGGACGGGGCCGAGTTGGACTCGTAGACCTGGAAGGACCAGCCGGTGTCCGGTGAGGAGATGACCAGGTCCCCCACCTTGGTGGCCGACCGCAGTTGCAGGTACACCCCGGTGCCGGACTTCAGATTCCCGAAGCTGGCGTTGGCGTAGTGCTGGGTGTGCCAGTAGGTGGTGGGGTTACCGTCGATCAGGTTGCCCACCAGCTCCTCGTGTTCGGTGCCCGGGCCGGGAGGCGGGTTCAGGGAGTGGGCAGCCGCCACGGGGATCTGCACCGAGGACTGCCCGGGGGCGGTCACCGCCGTCGAGGAGCCGGATCGATCATGGTTACTGCCGAGGTGAGCACTGACCAGGCCCGCCCCCGCCGCCGCCACCACGATGGCCGCCCCCAATGCACCCAGCAGCCAGAAGCGGTTGCGGTCCTGAGCCACCCCGGTCCCGGCCGGCGCCGGCCAGGTTCCCTCCCCGCCGACTCCGGCGTCGACGGGGGCGTCGGTGGGGGCCTGTGAGCCCGTGACCAGGGCCGTGGTGCTGTCGGCCGAGGTGGCCGTCGCCCGGCGGGGGGGAGCGGCCGGTCGGGCTATGACGGCGGTGGCCGAGCGGGCTGCGCCCGGAGTGCTCCTCGGGGCCAGCGGGGCCGCCGGGCCCGAAGGGCCGGCCAGCAGGGCGCGGCGGAATTCGGCCGCCGAGGCGTACCGCTCATCCGGGTCCTTGGCCAGGGCCCTCATGACCACCTCGTCCAACCACCCGGGCAGGCTCGGATCGCACAGGGTGGGCTGGGTGGCGTCGGCGGTGACGTGCTTGAGGGCGAGGGCCAGATCGGTGTCGGCGTCGAAGGGCGCCTGGCCGCAGAGCATCTCGTAGAGGACGACCCCGAGGGAATACACGTCCGAGCGGGCATCGAGAACCTTGCCCTCCACCTGCTCAGGTGAGAGATAGCGGGCCGTGCCGAGGGTGACGCCGGTCTCGGTCATGTCCGAACCTCGGCCGCCCCCCTTGGCGATCCCGAAGTCGGCCACCTTGGGACCATCCGCCGCCACCAGGACGTTGGCCGGCTTGATGTCCCGGTGTACCACCCCGGCCCGGTGGGCGAAGTCCAGGGCCTGGGCCACATCGGCGGTCAACTCCACCGCCGACTCGGTGGTGAGGCGCCGTTCGGCCATTACCGCCTTGAGGCTGGGCCCCTCCACCAACTCCATGACGATGAAGGCCCCGATGACCGGATCGCTGCCCGTGTCGTAGACCCGGACCACGCGAGGGTGGTTGAGCCGGGCCGCCGCCACCGCCTCGCGCCGGAACCGTTCCATGAACTCCGGCCTCTGACGGAGGGGCCCGAGGGGAACTTTGACGGCCACCTGACGGTCGAGGAGATCATCGTGGGCGCGCCACACCTCGGCCATCCCGCCACTGGCGATGAGACCGTCGAGCCGGTACCGGCCCGCGACAATCCGGGGCGATTCGGTGCCGGTTTGCACCGGGCCAGGCTACAGATCAGGCCCCGAACTTCCTAAGCGGCCGATCCCCTCACGAAGCGTCGCCCTCACTGGAGGCGTGCAGGAAGTGGCCCCGCATGGCCGCCTCGGCGTGGGCGGTGTCAGCGTGGTCGGGATGGGGTAAGACGGCCGCCTCATCCAGGCAGGTCTCGCATTCCAGCTCGAGGGTGGCATGGGCGATCCCGAACCGCTGGGCCAGGATCGCCTTTACGACCGAGCCGGTGGCCTGAGCCTCCTCCAGGGTGGGGTGGCCGGAAAGCACCAGGTGGGCGGAGAGAGCTCGCACCTCTGAAGACAGGCTCCAAACGTGCAGATCGTGGATGTCCTCGACCCCATTCACCTCCCGGGCCGCCCGCGACAGCCGGCCGATGTCGATGTCCACCGGCGTCGACTCGAGCAGAACCGCCGAGCTCTCCCGCACCAGCTGAACGGCCTGGACTCCGATGAGGCCGGCTATCACCAGGGAGATGGCCGGATCGGCCCAGCGCGTCCCCACCACCAGGACCAGTACACCGGCCACCGCCACTCCTCCCGAGGCGGCGGCATCCCCGGCCATGTGCAGAAGATTGGCCCGCATGTTGAGGTCACCGTGGCCGGCATCGTGCTCATTGAGCATCACTGCCGCCGCTCCGTTGATGAGCAGCGCGGCCAGGGAGACGCCGAGCATGATGGCGCCGTCGGCCACCCGCGGGTGCAGCAGCCGGTTGACGGCTCCATAGGCGACCAGGACGGCCACGGCTATCACGGCGGCGGCGTTGGCCTGAGCGGCCAGGATGGTCGAGCGGTGCCAGCCGAAGGAACGGCTCGGCGTGGGCGGGCGCAGGGTCAGGTGGAGGGCGAACAGCGACAGGACCAGGCCGGCCACGTCGGTCAGGTTGTGGCCGGCCTCGGACAACAGGCCCATGGAGTGGGCCAGGGCGCCGGCTATCGCCTCACCTACCACCAGGGCGGCGTTGAGGAGCAGCGCGGCCCGGAGCCTGGCCCGACGTGTCATAGCGCCCACCAGGCTACGGCGGGGCGCGACATCAGACGATGGCCACGCCGACTATGACGGCGGCGGTCAGGACCCAGACCACCACCTCCCCGGGCCGCCAGGCGGGAGTGCTTCGGAGGATGGAGCCCACGCCGCCCCGGGCGTCGATGGCATCGGCCATCTCCCGAGCCCGCCGGGTCGAACTCACCAGCGCCGTCACCAGGATGTCCTGGACCTCCCGGACGACGTCCCGGAAGCTGTCCGGCTCCGGAGGGTTGCGGACCCGGCGGGCGGCCCACAGGGTGCGCAATTCATCGATGAGCAGGGGCATGCAGCGCACAGCCAGGGCCACCACCACCACCATCTCATCCACCGGGGCCCGGACCAGTCGGGCCGGGGTGGCCAGAGTCGCCAGGGCCGGCGCCAGGTCGGCCGCCCGGGTCGTCCAACCCACCAGGGTGGTCGACCCGATCAGCACAATGACCAGCAGGGTGAAGCGGGCCCATTCATCGAATCCCCCCAGGCCGATGCGGCTGGCGCCGATGTTCAGGTAGGGCGACCCGCCGGACAACGCCGGGGCCACGGCGGTGATGACCACTCCCAGATAGAACCAACGCGGAAAACGGGGCAGGGCTCCGAGGGGGATCCGCGCCACCAACATCCCCAGGGCCAACAGGGCCAGGACGATGCCCTCCCCGGCCCAGGACGGGTGCAGGGAGACCACTATGCCGATACCGATGAGGGACGACACCTTGGTTCCGGGCCACAGACGGTGAACGGGGCTGTCCACCGGCACATACCGGAACAGGTTCACCTCGGTGACGGTCGGGCCCCGGCGCCGTGGGGTTCGGCGTCGGCGGGTGTCGGTGGCGGTCATCGGGTGGGCTGCTCGTCCCGCTCGGCCAGCCGGGCCATGCCCTCCCGCACACCCACGTCCATGGCTATGCGCCCGCCCTCCAGCGCCACGACCCGGTCGGCAAACTCCTCCGCATCCTCATAGTCATGCGACACCACCACGACCGCCAGACCGTTGGCCCGAACTCGGCCCAGTACGCCGACCAGGGTCTCCCGGCCCTCGTGGTCGAGGCCCGCAAAGGGTTCATCCAGCACCAGCAGCTCCGGGCGGCGGGCCAGCAGGCCGGCCAGAGCCACCCGGCGCTGCTGGCCCCCGGACAACTCATCGATCCGCCGGGTCCTGACCTCGGCCGGATCCAGTCCCACCGCCATCAGCGCCGGGTCGACGTCCTCTTCCTCCACTCCGCGTCCCCAGGCCACGTCCGATCCGACCGTGGAGCGGAACAGCTGCAGCCGGGCGTGCTGGAAGGAGATGGCCACCTTGGATCCGGCCCGGTCCAGGGGCTGGCCCGACAGGGAGGCCGTCCCCTCGGTGGGAACGGTGAGCCCAGCCAGGATCCATGCCAGGGTCGACTTACCCGAGCCGTTGGCTCCCACGATCAGGAGTCCCTGACCGACTCCGACGTCGATGTCTATCCCCTCCAGGGCCCGCCGGGCCCACGGGGTGCGGGGGGAATAGACGTGGCCCACGCCCCGTAACTCGATCACGACGCCGTCACCGTGCCGGTCTCGACCCGGACAACCGTCGTGGCGGCGGCCGCCTCCTCGGCCCGGTGGGTGACGTGCAGGACGGTCAGCCCGTCCTCGCCAGCCAGAGAGACGAGCAGTTCGGCCACCTGCCGGCGCCCGGCGGGGTCGAGCATGCTGGTCGACTCATCCGAGACCAACAGCATGGGGTGACGGGCCAGGGCGGAGGCGATGGCCAGACGCTGCAGCTGGCCGCCGGAAAGCGTCGAGGTCTCCTCCTCCTCCATGCCGGCCAGGCCGACCCGGGCCAGCACCCCGGCCACATCGACGGAGGCGGCATGAGGCGGGTCCATGCCCCAGACCACATCGTCCCGGACCCTCACCCCGAGGACCTGGCTCTCGGGCCGCTGGAACACCACGGCCGTTCCCCCGGGCCGGCCCAGACCCACGGCCCCGGGCCGGGTGACACTGCCCTCGGGGGTCAGCATCCCGGCCGTGATCCGGGCCAGGGTCGACTTGCCCGACCCGTTGCTGCCGACCACGGCCACGTAGGCGCCTTCGGGGACGTCGAGGTCGACGCCGGACAGGGCGTATCCGTCGGCGCCGGGGTAGCGGAACGACACGTCATCGAAGTGGACCGGCACCGGGCCCGGCGGCGGCACCGCACCCGCCATGGCCGGCACCCCGGCCCCGGCGCCGGCGCCGGCGCCGGCCGTACCCGGCCCGAACTCCGGCTTGCCCATGGATCGCTCGAGGGAACGGATGGTCGGCCGGGATATGGCCCAGGCGGCCAGGAGGACCCCCTCCACCAGCAGCACCTCACCGGCCGGGATGATGGCCCACCAATGGGCGATGACCCAGTTGACGAGATGGTCACCGACCCGCTCGATCCATCCGATGCCGGGGAACCAGGTGAAAAGGGTGGACAGGATGCGGCGGATGCCGTGCCAAGAGTTGCGGATCTGGTCGAAGGCCAGCTTGCGGAAGCTGGCGAAGACCAGGAGCTGACCGACCGTCACCCCGGCCACCAGCGCCCACACCACCAGGCCGCACAGCAGCAGTCGCACGACGCCCCACTGGTGCCGCATGGCCAGGCCGATGACGAAGCCCAGATCGGTAACGAGCAGGCAGATGCTCCACAGGTTGACGCCGCCGAGCAGGAAGGCGACCGAGCTCGAGGCCAGGCCGGCCCCGACCACAGCCCGGAGGCGGCGCCGGTAGGCCAGGGCGGCCATGGGCGCCACCGAGAGCACCTCGATGACCGGGCCCAGCGGCAGCAACCAACCCAGGAACAGCAGGGCGACGGTCAGGTCACCCAGAACGGCGGCCTCGGCCAACTCCGCTGAGCTCAGCGGGCCGGCGGAACGGGGGAGGCGCACCGTCAAAGGCTAAGCGCGAGGCGGGCGCAGCTCCCACTGCCACCCCACTGCCACCCCGGCTCAGATGGCGCCCACCGTCTCCTCGGGGGACGGCACGCTGAGCACGACCTCCCCGCCCCGGCTCCGCCGCCAGGGCAGGCGGACGCCGGTGAGGGAAGGCAGGGCCGCGGCGGCCGCCAGCACGCAGGCGATGCCGCCGACGCCGATCCCGGCCCGGGGGCCGGCCACCTGGGAGATCCAGCCGACCAGGGGCCCGCCGATCGGTGTAGTACCGAGGAAGGCGACGCCATAGAGGGCCATGACCCGCCCTCGCATCTCCGGGGCCGAGGCCAGCTGCAGGGTCGTGTTGGCGGTGGCGATGAAACCGATGTTGGCCACTCCCATGAGCACGAGGGCGGCCAACTCGGCCGGGTAGACCGGCATGACGGCGCAGGTCAGGAGAGTGGCGCCGAGGGCGAAGGAGACAGCCACCAGCCGCCGACCCGTGGGCCGGCTGCGGGAGGCGGCAATGAGGCCCCCGACCACGGCGCCGGCTCCCATGCAGGAGGTCATGATCCCGAACCCGCTCGCCCCGGCGTGGAACGTACGGCTGGCCAGGAGCGACAGAGTGACGGTGAAGTTGTAGGCCAGCGTCCCGACCACGGTCACCAGCAGCAGGGGCGTGCGCAACGCCGGGGTCTTCCACGCATAGCGGAGCCCGTCTTTGAGCTGGCCCTTGGCCCGCACCACCCGCTCGACGGGGAGCAGCTCATGGCGGCGCATCAGGGACAAGCTCAGGATCACGGCCAGGAAGGAAGCGGCGTTGATGATGAAACAGGGGCCCACTCCGACGGTGCCGATCAGCACCCCGGCTATGGCCGGGCCCACGATGCGGGCGCCGTTGATGACCACGCTGTTGAGGGTGACGGCGTTGGTGATCATCCCCGTCCCCACCATCTCCATCACGAAGGACTGACGGGTCGGGTTGTCCACCGTGTTCACGCAGCCCAGGCCGAAGGCCAGGGCGAAGACCATCCACAACTGCACCGAGTGGGTCATGGTCAGCACACCGAGGACCAGAGCCAGGGTGCCGGCCGCCGACTGGGTGAAAAGGAGCATCTTCCGCTTGTCCACCCGGTCGGCTATCAGGCCGCCGTAAGGGCCGAACAGCATCATGGGCAGGAACTGGGTGGCGGTGACCAGGCCGAGCCAGACCCCGTTGTGGGTGAGCTCCAACACCAGCCACATCTGGGCCAGCGACTGCATCCAGGTCCCCGACACCGACACGATCTGCCCGTAGAAATAGAACTTGTAGTTGCGGACCCCCAGAGCCGCGAAAGTGCCTCCGCCGCCGGCCCGATCCGGCCCCTCCGACCCGCTCCGCCGCCCGGTGAAGGGCAGCCTCACCGCCCCTCGCCCTTCCCCGCCTCGGCGGCCTGCGGCCGGCGGTCTTCGGCCAGGGCCTCCAGCACCGGAAGGGCCGCCTCCAGGAGGTCCTGCTCCTCCGGTGTCAACCGCGCCATCCTCTCGGCCAGCCAGGCATCCCTTCGTCGCCGCACGTCTTCCATGGCCTTGCGGCCTTTGCCCGTCAGCTGGGCCATGACCGCCCGTCGGTCCGTCACCGAGTCCACCCGCTTGACCAGGCCGGCCTTCTCCAGGGCGTCGACCATCCGGGTGACGCTGGGGGGCTGGACCCCTTCATGGGCGGCCAGGTCGCCCAGGGTCATGGCTCCGCGGCGATCGAGGGTCGAGAGCAGAGCCAGCTGGGAAGCGGTCAATCCGGCGGCGGCGTTCTGGCGTAGCCGGCGCGACAGGCGCAGAACCGAGAGCCGCATCCGGCTGACCATCTCCAGGTCGACCAGGTCGACCAGGGCGTCCTGGGCGGGCGCGGGGGTGGGGGTGGGGGTGGGGGTGGGGGTGGGGGCCGTCATTTACTTAGGCTAAGTATATGACTCCTTCCGGCCAGAGATCCACCCGGCGGGCGGGTCAGGGGCGGGCGGAGGCCGGCCAGCCCGGAACCCCGGGGTCCAGGGCCACTCCGGCGGAATTGAGAAATCCGGACACCAGGCGGTAGAAGCCGGCCAGGACGAGCAGCTCGACCATCTGGCCCGAGTCCCAGCGCTGGGCGAGGCCGGCCCAGGTCTCATCCGATACGCAGTCATTGAGACATATCTCATCGGCCAAGGCGACCAGCAGCCCGTCGTCCTCGGACCAGCCCTCCGGCACCGAGTCGGAGGCCAGCGCCTCGATCTCGGCGTCGGTCAGCCCGGCCCGCCGGCCGATGACGGTGTGCTGGCCGAACTCGTAGACCGACCGGGCCCGCCAGCCGACCCGCAGGATCACTATCTCCCGCTCCCGGTCGGGGATGGAGGCCCGGAACAGGAGCGAACCGCCCAATTGGTTGAAGCGGCGCAACATCCGGGGGTTGTGGGCCAGGGTGGCGAAGAGGTTGAGGGGGGACTCGCCTGATCCCCGCACGGCGGCTCCGTCGAGGATCTCGGCCACCTCCGGGGCGGGCTCGGTCACCGGTACCAGCCGGGGAGAGTCGGGTCGGGGTCCCTTGGCAGTGTTCATCCGCCGATCTTGCCTCAGGCCATCGACACCAGATCGAGGAGCTCCTCGTTCCAGTGGTCGAGCACGGCCTCGGGCATCATCAGCACCCGGTCGGGCTCCAGCAGCTCGACGAACTCGGCGTCGTGGCTCACCACGATCATGGTCCCACCCCAGGAGGACAGAGCCCCGGCCACGGCCTGGCGCGAGGCCGGATCGAGGTTGTTGGTCGGCTCATCGAGGAGCAGGAGGTTGTGGCGGCCAACGACCAGTTGGGCCAGGGCCAGCTTGGTCTTCTCCCCACCCGAGAGGGTGCCGGCGTCCTGGAAGGCCATCTCCCCGGTGAGGGCGAACATGCCGAGCAGCGAGCGAAGCTCGACCTCGGTCGGAGGACGGTCGACGCCCGGCGGGCCACCTCGGCTCCCGGCCCGGCCCGAGCCACCCGGCCCGGTGGCCAGGCCGATGGCCCGGCTGGTGGTGATCTGCTGGCGCATGTGGGTGAGGACGTCGGTGCCGGCGTGGATGCCCTCGTGTTCCTGGGCGTAGTAGCCCACCGAGACGCCGGAGCCGAAGTCGACCCGGCCCCGGTCCGGCTCGGACTGTCCGGCCAGCACCCGCAGCAATGAGGTCTTGCCAGCCCCGTTCAGGCCCATGACCAGGAGCCGCTCACCCCGCTCGACAGCGAAGTCCACGTCTTCGAAGATCGGCGGCCCTCCATAGGACTTGGCCAGGCCGGCCACCTCCACCACCGTCCGGGGGGCGTGAGGAGGCTGGGGCAACTTGATGGCATAGCGGCGTTCCCGGGCCGGCCCGGTGACCGCGTCCCGGCGCAGCCGCTCGACCCGGGTGTCCAGCGTCTGGGCCTTGCGGGCCCGGGTGCCGGTCGAGTGGCGCATGGAGTCGGCCAGGTCGGCCAGGCGCTTGATCTCGGCCGCCTGACGGGTGGCCACCTTGGCCTGGCGTTCCTCATCCGCCTTCCGGGCCGCCCGGTACTGGGAGTAGGTGCCCTTGTATTCGACCATCTTCGCCTCATCCAGGTGCAGCACCCGGGTGATGGCCTCGTCCAGCAGGTCCAGGTCATGGCTGACGACCAGCAGGGCGCCCCGGTAGGAGCGCAGGAAGGAGATGAGCCAGGACTTGGCGTCGTTGTCCAGGTGGTTGGTGGGCTCGTCCAGCATGAGGACGTCGCTGCCGGCAAAGAGAATCCGGGCCAGTTCCACCCGCCTCCTCTCCCCGCCGGAGAGGACGCTGATGGGTAGGTCGACCCGGTCGGGGGTCAGCCCCAACCCAGCCACGATGCGCCTCACCTCGGACTCGGCGGCGTAACCGCCGGCCTGGCTGAAGCGCTCCTCTGCCTTCGAGTAGCGGCCCACGTTCTCCTCCGAGGGGTGCTCCTCCACCGCCAGGCGAAGCTTCTCCAGCCGGATCATGGCCTCCTCCAGATCCCGCCCGGACAGGACGTGGGACAGGGCGGTGGTGCCATCCGGCTCGGCCCGGGACCGGGGGTCCTGGCGCAGGTAACCGACCCCGCCCCGGAGGACCACCTGGCCGGCATAGGCCGGCTGTTCGCCCCCGAGGACCTTGAGCAGGCTCGTCTTACCGGCGCCGTTGCGCCCGACCAGGCCCACCTTCTCCCCGTGGCGCACGCTGAAGCTGGCCCCGTCCAGGGTCAGCCGGCCGCCGACCTCGACCGATAGGCCGCGCGCCTCCAACATCGCTCAGGCGGCCCGGCCGGGACACAACCACATGCCCCAATGGTCGCACCTCCCGGCCGAGGGCTCCGCCGATTACCCCAGGAGCTCTCTAGCCACCTGCATCCACATCTCGGTGGTGAGCCGCAGCGACTCGACGTCGATGCGCTCATCGTGGCCGTGGAAGCGGGCGGCAAAGTCCGAGGCGGTGAACCCGGAGCTGAACAGGCCGAAGCCGTAGCCGATGGCCCCCTTCTCCCGGAAAAACCGCAGGTCGGTCCCGCCCGTGGTCATGCGCGGCACCAGGGTGGCGTCCGGATAGGTCTGCCGGGTCACCTTCTCCAACACGTCCCGCAACCGGGAGTCGAACTCGGAGGAGGTTGGGTTGGACTCGTGCAGGGTGGTGACGTCCACTCCGTCGGCCAGTTCACCCAGGGCGGCCCGGATGTTCCGGGACACGTCGGCCGGGGTGTCGCCCGGCAGGACCCGGATGTCCACATCCACGTCGACCACGTCGGGGATGACGTTGGTCTTCACTCCACCGTGGACAACATTGGGGCTGAAGGTCATGTGGGTGCAGGCGTGAGCCAGCTTGGCCATGCGGATGTCATCGATCCGGCCCACGGCGTCCAGGGCCCGGGCCGGGTCCACCAGGTCGGCCCGGATGTCGGCGGGCAGATCGAGGGAGGCGGCAAAGGTACGCCAGGTGTCGGTGATGCGGGTCTCGGGTCGGTACTCGGCCAGCTTGGCCACCACCGCCGCCGCCTTCACCAGGGCGTTGTCGGCCCCGTAGGGCATGGAGCCGTGGCCCGGAGTGCCGTGGATGCGGAGTCGACGCCAGGCGACGCCCTTTTCCCCTGTGGTCAGGGTGACCGTCTGACCGGCGTCGGTAGCGGAGAAGACCCCGCCCGACTCGGATAGGACGTAGTCGGCTCGGATGGTGTCGTATTGGTTATCGGCCATCCACTCGGCCCCGTGGTTCCCGGCCGCCTCCTCATCGGCCACGGCGAAGTAGATGAGCGTGCCCTTGGGTCGCCAACCTTCGGCAGCCAGCCGGCGGAACGCCACCGCCATGGAGGAGGTCAGGTTGAGCATGTCGATGGCGCCCCGGCCCCAGATCTCCCCGTCCACCAGCTCCCCACCGAAGGGATCGCGACTCCAGCCTTCGGGCGTGACCGGGACCACGTCGGTGTGGCCCATGAGGCACAGGGTGGGGGCGGTCGGGTCACTGCCCTCGATGCGGGCCACCAGTGAAGCCCGGCCGGGGAGGGGCTCGTAGGTCTCGATGCTGTCGCTGACGCCTTCCAGGTAGCCCCGGAGGAGATCGGAGCTGCGCACCTCGTGGCCCGATTCGTCCGTGCCGTCGTTGACGCAGGTGTTGCGGATGAGGGACTGGAGAAGCTCGGTGACTTCGCCGGTTACGGATTCCTCGGTCACATCGGTCATCCTCCAGGCTAAGTCCTACGCTGCGGGCCCATGGCATCGACACCTTTCGACCTGGCCGAGACCGACCGGCTCCTCACCACCACCCGGGCGGTGCGCAAGCGCCTGGATCTGGACCGGCCGGTGGAGAAGCAGATCCTCCTGGACTGCATCCGCATCTCCCAGCAGGCTCCCACCGGGTCGAACACCCAGGGCTGGCGCTGGGTGATCGTGACCGATCCGGACAAGAAGGCCGCCCTGGCTGACATGTACCGTCGGGGCGGGCGGGGCTATCTGGACTCCGCCCGACAGGGCATCCAGCCCGGCCAGGAGCAGACGGGGCGGGTCCTGGAGTCAGCCCTGTGGCTGGCCGACAACATGGAGAAGGCCCCCGTGCTGGTCATCCCCTGCGTGAAAGGGCGGCCGCCCGAAAACGCTCCCGCCATCATGTGGGCGGCCATGGGCGGCTCCATCTTCCCGGCCGTGTGGAGCTTCCAGTTGGCTCTGCGGTCGAGGGGCCTGGGGTCGGTCATCACCAGCCTGCACCTCATCTTCGAGAAGGAGGCGGCCGGCCTGCTCGACATCCCCGATGACGTGGTCCAGGTGGCCATGCTCCCCGTCGCCTACACCAGGGCACCGATTTCAAGTCGGCCCAGCGCCCACCGGTCGAACACATCGTGCACTGGGAGTCCTGGGGCAACAAGGACGGCGGTGACCCCGAGGACTGAAGCTCAGGCCGCCGATCCGTAGAACCCGGCGTCCCCGTAGGTGAAGATGCCCCCGTCCGAGGCGCAGAACCGGTAGCCGCCGGCGTCGGGCATGGATGACATGCCGACTATCGGCCGGGCCAGGTGTTCGGCCCCGGCCGAGCCGAAGAAGCGGGCATCCCCGTAGGTGAAGATGCCACCGTCACTGGCCACCAACCAGTAACCGCCGCCATCGGGGGTGGCGGCCATGCCCACGATGGGCCGAGCCAGCGGGATGGCGCCGGCCGAGCCGAAGAAGCGGGCATCCCCGTAGGTGAAGATGCCACCGTCACTGGCCACCAACCAGTAACCGCCGCCATCGGGGGTGGCGGCCATGCCCACGATGGGCCGGGCCAGCGGGATGGAGCCGGCCGAGCCGAAGAAGCGGGCATCCCCGTAGGTGAAGATGCCCCCGTCCGAGGCCACCAACCAGTAGCCGCCGCCATCGGGGGTGGCGGCCATGCCCACGATGGGCCGGGCCAGCGGAGCGCCTCCAGCCGATCCGAAGTAGCCGGCGTTACCGCAGGTGGCCACGTCCCCGGCCGAGTCGGCCATCCAATAGCCCCCGCCGTTGGAGGTGGAAGCCATCCCCACCACCGATCCCGCCGGCAGCGTCCGGCTACAGGCGGGTCCCGACGGGGCCGGCGTCCCGAAGGTCACCTGGCCCACGTAGAGCTGGCGTTTGCCCCCACACGGGGCCGAATAGGACGTGCACCCCGACGTCCACGCCGCGTAAGACATCCAGGTCTGGCCCGATGTGTCGGTGAAGACATTGCCCGCCCCGGGCCCGGCCACGGTTCCGTAGGAGGTCAGGATGGGCGAGCCGTCCGGCTGGGAACACGGTCCGGAAGCCCCCGAGCAGACGGCGTAACCCTCGGAGTAGTTGGACGACTGCCAGTTGCCAGCCGCGAAGAAGAGGTAGTAGGTGCCGCCGATGTCCACCATGTCGGGGTTCTCCACCGTGGTCTCCCACGGGTAGCTGACCTCGTTCTGGGCCAGCAGCTGGACGGGAGTGGAGATGAGCGAGGTGCCGTCCGAACTCAGGCGGGCGGCCCAGAGGTAGGCCGAGTTGGAGGCGGAGCCGTCATTCGACTTCCAGTCGACCCAGGCCTGCCCGGTGGCCGGGTCGATGAAGGGCTGAGGATCGACCGAACCGCCCAGGCTCGCCTGGCAGATGACCGGGCCGGAGGAATTGTCCTCGAACTGACCTTGAGGGCTGGCCGACACGGCCACCGATATGCAGTTGTAACCAGCTTTGGTGTCGGTGGCGTCATAGAACATCACGTAGTGACCGCCGTAATAGAAGACGCCGGGGGAGGTCTGGGTGTTGTTCTCCTCCCAGGCCGGCAGCGGACCGACCGCCGTCGAGCCGTAGGACTTGCCGGTGATGGTGTGGTAGCCCGAGTCAGGGCTGGAGGACTCCAGCACGCCGATGTGGTTTCCCCACGTGGTTCCGGTCGTATAGGCGTAGTAGGTGGAGCCGACCAGCAGGACGTCGGGATCGGGAGCGTCCATGGCCGCCGCCGGGGACGACGCCCGGGCGACCGCCGGCGGCGGGGCGGCCGCCGCGCCCAGAGCGGGCCGGGCCGCTGGGCCCAGTGCCGACACACCCAGAACTGCGGCCGAGGTCGCCATCAGGACCAGGGCCTTACCGAACCACCGCCGAAGTCTCATCCCTTCCAGCGTCGCGCGCGCCGCGACCCCTTCCCGACCGGAAGGCCAGCCGGGCGGGTTCAGGGCCAGAAGCCCGGCCCGGGCTCGGGACAACCTCCCCGGGCGTAGGCCCCCAGCCGCTCGGCCCCGGCCGGGTCGAACAACTCGATGGCGTCGAAGACGACCGCCGGACCGAGGGTGCGGATGGCCCGGTCGCCCTGGCTCCGGGGCGGGGGCAGGGTCGTGGTCAGGAGGACGACTCTTCCCTGCCCGGATCCGGACACAGCCGCGGCCCGGCCCAGCGTCGCCCACAGCGCCGATCCGGCCAGGCCCCGGCTCCCAGTGGCAAAGGTCCCGCTCAGGTCGAAATACCACTGCTCCCCCCGGCCGTCCCGGGCGGCCAGGGCCATCTCGGCCCCGGCCGGCGCCACCTTCACATTGCGCCTGACCTGGCTGAAGCCGGCCCCCTCCAGCGCCGCCACCGCCACGGCCACGACGCCCTGCCCCGACTCCACCGCCAGGCGCTGGCGCTCGGCGGCGGGCCCCCCATCCGAGGACAGCTCCTCGGCCACCCGGCGGCGGGCGATGTCGACGTAGGCGGGATCGGTGTCGTATCCCCACCACCGGCGTTGCCGACGGGCGGCGGCCACCGCCGTGGTGCCCGAGCCCAGGAAGGGATCCAGCACCAGGTCGCCCCGGTAGGTGAAGAGGTCGATGAGACGAAGGGGAAGTTCCACCGGGAAGGGGGCGGGATGGCCCACCCGCCGGGCCCTCTCGGGAGCCAGGTGCCAGAGGTCGAGGGTGGCCTCCATGAACTCATCGCTGGTGATCCAGCTCTCGGAGGGCAGACCGCGCTGCTCACGAAGACCGGCGGCGGGGGCCCGCTCGAAGCGGCCCTTGGAGGCCACGATGACCCGCTCGGTCACGTCGCGCAGCACCGGGTTGGAGGCGGAGCGGAACGAGCCCCAGGCGCACGAACCCGACGCCCCCTCGGCTTTGGCCCAGACGATCTCCCCTCGGAGCAGGAGGCCGAGGTCGTCCTGGAGGATGCTGATCACGTCGGCGGCCAGGGAGCGGTAGGGCCGCCGGCCCAGATTGGCCACGTTGACGGCCAGCCGCCCGCCTGGCTCGAGGACCCGCACACACTCGCCCAACACCTGGCGGAGCAGGTCCAGGTACTCGACGTAGTCCGCCGGAATGCCGTCCTGACCCAGGGCCTCCTCGTACGCCTTCCCGGCGAAATACGGCGGGGACGTGACCACCAGCGCCACGCAACTGTCGGGCAGGTCCATACATCGGGAGTCCCCGACCAGGAGGGTCTCGCCTCCCGGTCCGGCGGCCGGGGCCGGGTTGATCTTCTCGTCCACCGAGAGGATCGGCGGGCTGAAGCGGGAGTAGAAGGCAGTGGCGTCGTGACCTTCGCGCTTGCCTGACCCGAAGCTTCGGGTCGACGTGCCCCGGGTGGGCACCGGGCTCAGACCTCGTCGAGAAGAGGGGGCAGCCGCTCCAGGTAGACGGCTATGGCCCGTTCCACCAGGAGGTTGGCGGAAACCTGTCGGCGGAGGGCCTCCAGGCGCAGTCTCTCGTGCAGATCGGTGGGCAAACGGACCGCGGTGGCGATCCTCGGCTCGTCATACAAACGGGGGCGGGCCATGGAGCAAAAGGTACCGGGGACGCCCCGGGTGAGGGTGGATACCGCGGGCCTTATGGGGCCGGGGTTCGAGGGGCTCCCGCCGCTAGCGACAGGGGGGTGAAATCGCTAGCGGCGGGCCCCGGAAGGGCGCTCAGACGGAGCCGGCGTCGTTGGAGACGGGGCAGGAGAAGCGCAGGTGGGCCGTCATCAGGTCGGCCACCCGGGCCAGTCCGGCGGACTCCAAAGCCCGGCCGCACGACGGGCACTCGATTTCGGACCGCAGGCCGGCCCTCTGGTGGTGGGCATCGAAGCGGATACTCATGACACCAGGGTAAGGAACCCATGTTTCGACAGATCGTCCTGCGCTTTAACCCAGTGTGAACTGACTAGTTACAAGCGGCGAATCCTGCCTCGGTATGGCGGACCCCTCCCGATCCGTCCGGGCGCATCCGGGCTTAGGCTGGCCCGGTGACCCAGCAAGCGGATTACGAGCCCAGCCCGGCCGGATGGGTCAGGGACCAGGTGGCGGCCTACGAGGCGTCCGGGGGCACCGAGGCCAACACCCTGCGCGACACGGGCCTGCCCATCGTGGTGGTCACCTCCCGGGGCGCCAGCACCGGGAAGGTCCGCAAGACCCCCCTCATGCGGGTGGAACACGACGGCCGGTACGCCCTGGTCGGGTCCCAGGGCGGAGCTCCCACCCACCCCCGGTGGGTCCATAACCTCCGGGCCGATCCCAGCGTCGTGATCCAAGATGGACCTGAACCCCACCGGTACTCGGTGCGCGAGCTGGAGGGCTCGGAGCGCACTGAGTGGTGGGACCGGGCGGTGGCGGCGTTCCCCCCCTACGCCGAGTATCAGACCAAGACGGAACGGCACATCCCGGTCTTCCTGGCCACCCGGGCGGACTGAACCGAGCTTTCCCCTGGTCTTCGTGGCCGGCCAGGGCGCCAGGAGTTAACGCCGCCGAAACGGGGGGAGTCGACAGGCGGGAGAGCCTGCCGCCAGGCTCTGCACCATGCTGGTCCGGGTCGGCTGTGAGTTCGAGTACGAGGCGCCGGCCCCCACGCCGTCGCTGTGGCAGATCCGCCCTCACCTCGAAGGCGACCACCAAGTCGTCTCCGAGATATGGACTCCGCCGGCTCCGGCCCGCACCTACCTGGACGCCTACGGAAACGTCTGCGACCGCATAACCCTTTCGCACGGGCACTCGGTGGTGCGCTATGACGCCACCGTCGAAGTGCCGTCGACCTGTGACGACACCAATGTGGCCGCCGGGGCGACGGCAGTCGAGGATCTACCGGACGAGGCTTTCGTCTATCTCCTCCCGAGCCGGTTCTGCTGGCCGGACGTGCTCCACGATCAGGCTTGGGAACTGTTCGAGTCGTTCCCGCCGGGCTGGGCCCGGGTCCAGGCGGTGAGCGACTGGGTTCACGAGCACATCCGCTACGAAGTCGGCTCGAGCACAACCGTGACCACGGCTGTCGACGTGTGGGAGTCACGGGCCGGTGTGTGTCGCGATCTGACTCAGCTCGGGATCACCCTGTGTCGGGCGCTCAACGTGCCGGCCCGGTATGTGGCCGGTTACCTCCCCGATATCGGCGTCGCTCCCGCCGATCTCCCCATGGACTTCTGCTCCTGGCTCGAGGTGTGGCTGGAGGGTCGCTGGTGGACGTTCGACCCCCGCAACAACGAGCGCCGGGTCGGACGGGTGGTGATTGCACGGGGCCGGGATGCACTGGACGCGGCGATGGCCACCACTTGGGGAGCGGCCGAGCTTAAGCTCATGACTGTGTGGGCCGACCAGGTCACTGATGCTGGCTGAGGCCGACCAGGATGAGCGCTACCTGCTCGAGCAGCAGTTCCGTTATACCTATGCCAGTCCGGTGCGAAGCCTCCGTCACCGGTTGGTGGTCGTACCTCGGGCTGTCCACGGTACCCAGCAGCGCTTCGATCACGGCCTGAGCGTCACGGGCGGGGCGGCACGGGCCAAGCCCACCTCGGATGCGTTCGCCAATCATGTGGTGGAGATACGGGCGACGGGCGTGGAGGAGTGGATCCAGTTCGACACCTGGGCATTGGTCGGAGTCCAAGATGGTCGAGGCGTGTCCGAGTTGCCACCCAACTGGGCCGGACGTGGGGACCTTCTGGCTCCGACACCCCTTACCCATCCCGACGCCGGACTGGCCGAGGCGGCGGCCCATCTATCGGCCATCAGCTCCGGGCCGATGGATCTGGCCGAGCGGGCCTGCTCGTGGACCTACCAGGCCATGTCCTACGAATACGGGATAACCGATGTGCATACCGATGCTGTCACGGCTCTGACCGAGGGCCGGGGCGTGTGTCAGGACTACGCCCACGTGATGCTGGCCCTCTGTCACGCCGCCCGCCTGCCGGCTCGATACGTTTCAGGACACCTGGTGGGCGAGGGGGGCTCCCACGCCTGGGTCGAAGTCATCGTCCAAGACCAGTCGCCTGGCTACGAGACCCGCTGGGTGGCCGTCGCCTTCGATCCCACCCACAACCGCCGGGCCGGCCGCGGCTATGTCACCGTGGCGGTGGGCCGCGACTACTCCGACGTGGCGCCTACGTCGGGAACGTTCGAAGGCACCGGCCCGGGCGTGCTGTCGGTCCGCAAGCGTTTGAGCCCGACCGAAGCCCCGCACCCGGGCACCTAGCCCCGGCCCCGCCGGCAAGGACGGGGCCAGGGCTACTCCGAAGACGGGAGGGGGCTCTCAGCCGACCACCACCGTGCCCTTCATCATCTGGTGGAAGCCGCACACGAAGGAGTAGCTGCCGGCATCCGGGAAGCTGAAGGTGTAGCTGGTCCGGCTGGGCAGGTCGTTGGGGTTACCGGCCGGGACGTTGATCAGCACACCGGACGAGGCCTCCGAGTAGGCCGTGCTGATGCCCACCGCAGGGGAGGACAAGCCCTTGCCGCCCATCGAGCCGGCGAAGGTTGCGTCACCGAAGGAGAAGACGCCACCATCGGCGGCCAGTAGCCAGTAGCCGCCCCCGTCGGGCGTGGGGGTGATGCCCACGATTCGCGAGTTGAGATGCTTGCCCCCCATGGATCCGTAGTACCCGGCGTCCCCGAAGGAGAAGACCCCACCGTCGGCGGCCACCTCCCAGTAGCCGGCTCCATCAGGGGTAGAGGCCATCCCCACCATGGGCGAGTTGAGGTGCTTGCCTCCCATCGACCCGTAGTAGATGGCGGCCAGGACGGCAAAGACCCCGCCGCCCGCCGACACGGCATACGCCGCCGGGCCGTTCGCATTGGGATTCAGGTCCGCGACCGCTCCGACCAGGGGGGAGGCCAGGTGGGGCAGGACCTTGCCCACCTGGGGAGCCCCACCTAAGGAGTAGGTGTTTCCGTCGGAACCGACCAGCACGTAGCCGTTGGATTGGGGCCCAGTCACCAGACTGACGATGGGAGCGGTGATGGCCTTACCCGCCATCGACCCGTAGAAGGGCGCGCTCCCGAAGGCGTGTACGCCGCCGTTGGCGGTGATCTCCCAATAGCCCCCCTGGTCGCCCGTGGTGACCACCTGTACCACTGGGGAGCGCAGGCCGGAAGACGAGCCGTAGGACTTGGCCTGGCCAAAGTCATAGACCCCGCCGTTGGCGGTGGCCAGGCGGTAGGCGGGAGCCTGGATCACCGAGCCGCCCTGGGCCCCTACCAGCAGCGGCGCCTCCGGCGTCGCGTTGCCACAACCGAAGGTGGGGGGCCCGGCGTTCTGGTTGCCGAGGGTGTCCCCGGATGTCCCCTCGCAGGAGATGGGCAGGGCGAACGGCGCCACCGCCACCGACT
>Ga0307374_10003537_pt1 | contig 26624 bp, 28 predicted proteins | sample OX3MG_FD_202532 | JGI IMG/M metagenome (GOLD analysis project Ga0307374, IMG submission 202532) | Soil microbial communities from Risofladan, Vaasa, Finland - OX-3 | ecosystem: Environmental > Terrestrial > Soil > Coastal area > Acid sulfate soil | place: Finland: Risofladan, Vaasa | collected...
AGGGTCCGCTGTTGCGGGCGCTCCGGCACAAGTTCAAGCCGTGCGTGTTGTTGATCGACGAGCTCGACAAAGTGGACCACGCCTTCGAGGCGCTGCTCTTGGAGATTTTGAGCGCGTGGCAGGTCACGGTTCCAAAACTGGGGACGGTCAAGGCCGATACAGTTCCCTTCGTCGTGCTGAGTTCGAATGAGGAGCGGCGCCTGGGCGACCCGTTGCGCCGAAGATGCCTCTATTTGCGGTTTGAGTATCCCACGGTCGAGCGGGAAGTCGAAATCCTTGCCGCGCGCTGCGCAAACCAGGAGACGGTGCTGCTCGGTCAAATGGCTGGTTTAGCGCACGCGCTGCGCGGGTGGAGCATGGAAAAGCCGCCCTCGATCGCTGAAATGCTCGACCTCGCGCAGGCGCTTCAAATTCTCGGAGTCAAAGAGATCCTGCCGGAACAGAGAGACATTCTCTTGCCCTTGCTGGCCAAGACGGAAGCAGATCGAGGAAGACTGCTGCTGCGCGAGGGCTTCGAGGGCCTCATTGTGGATTCGAAGATGTACAGAGATAAGCTTCATCGAGCGAGCACGATGGCTTGCGCCGTAGCTTGAGAATTGGACCCATGACGACGATTGCCAAGGCGTTTATTTTCCTGGTTCTGTTCACCGCGCCTGCCACTTGGGCTGCAGAGCCAACCAGCGTGCGGGAATTCTCCGGGCGATGTGCGGCTTCTTACGCATCGGCCTTCGGCGTTCCTGTGGAACTTGTCGACGCAGTCATCCAGGTGGAGTCAGGCTGGAACCCAGACGCGGTTTCGAAAAAGGGCGCGGCGGGCCTTATGCAGCTCATGCCCGCCACAGCAATTCGCTTCGGAGTCCAAGACCGATTCAACATCCAAGAGAACATTCGAGGCGGAGTTGCGTACCTGGCCTGGTTGATCCGTTTGTTCAAGGGCGACCTGCGGCTGGCTGTTGCGGCCTATCAGGTGGGTGAGTCACAGATCCTTTCGCGGGGCCTAGCATACTCTTCCCGGGAAGTGTTTGAGTACGTCAGTCGTGTGGCCCAACTTTACCGGGCGTTCCGGCGTGAGCCTGTGCCGAGGCCGACCACATACGGCTCCGCGACGAGACCATGAGGAGGACAATGAGAATATTTCGTGGACTTTGCCTTTTGGGTTTCTCTCTTGGGGCCGGTGCGGCGTTTGCACAGGTCCCCCAAGTCGAGCCACAGATTCTTACCAAGACGGACCTCGAGGGCAAAGTGACGGTGGTCGAGGTGGCAGCTAGGTTTGTCACGACCATCCGTTTGCCTGAGACCGTCAACTCCATCGTCGTCGGGGATCCGATTGAGTTTCAGGTCGAGCACTCGGAACGGGAGCCCAGGCTCGTTTTCGTCAAAGCACTTTCCACGAAGCCAAGCGAGACGAATCTGCTGATCTCGATGACAAGCGGACACGAGGTCAGTTTGATGTTGGTCAATCGAGGAGAGATTGCATCGCCGAACCCGGCACCGGTCGATTTCCTCGTGAGGTACGAGCCTGCTGGCGGATTTTTCGTTGCGCCTTCAGGTTTTCCGTTCCCGATGGTCGGGGGAACTGTCCCTTTGACACAAGCCAGAGAGGCTTCCGAGAGCAGGATGCGAGAATCTTCGACTGCGGGAGATTCTTCGGTAACTCAGGGTGATGCTACGGGCGGAGATGTCCAGCGCCATGGCATGGACAAGCTTCTCGAACAGCAAGAAACCGCCCCTCTGCCGATCCTGTACGGAGCGCACTTCAGTGAAGAATCTATCGGTGGGGACCAGGTCCGCGCCGGGGTCAGCCGCGTGATTGACGGAGGCCAGCAAGTAGTCGTGTTGTTTTCGGTCGTGAATCCGACCAAGCGCGCGATCTTGTTGATGCCACCCCAGGTGCAATTGGGAGGAAGAACAACCTCGGGGAAACTCATCCACCACAAGAAGTGGGCGACATCCGAACAGTTGCCCGTCTTGGATTTTCGGTTGAGCAGGCGGCGGCTAGGCCCCGGCGAGCGCGTGGATGGAGTTGTACTGTTCGAGCGCCCGCCCTACAAGCAATCGAATGAGACGCTTCTGTTGCAAGTGGCGCAGGCAGGTGCGGTGGACCGTCCTGCGCTGGCGCCGATTGGGTTTGGGGTGAGTACATCGCGGGAGGGCCAAAATGGCGGAGGAAATTGAGAACAAGACCCCCGGAGTGCCTGAAACTGCCCCTGCAGAAGAGCCGCTGATCGGTGAAACAGCCGTTCGAGCTCGTCCGGGATGGCGTGAAATCTTTCGTCAAGCCTTCGACAAGGCGCGACGGGACGAGCGGGTCACGAACCGGCGCGAGCTGGGACGCGATCGCAGCCGTTCGCTCTTTCTGCTTGCAGGCGCGGCAATTGCGGTGCTCCTGCTGTTCCTCGGGGTGTTTTCCTCTTCCCATACCGCGAGGAAATCGACAGGCGGAACGCGACCGGGAACGCCGGATTTGGGGCGCAGGGTGACTCCAGGCCAGTCGGCGACTGGGCAAGCAGGATCGGTGACGCCTCTGCTGAACGCACAAGCCGGGCAAGCAGAGGCCCAGGGTAGCCAGGACGTTACTTCTGAAGACGTGGACAGGACGGCGCGACCGACTCAGCCGTTTGTTGAATCGCAGCCAAGACGTTCGACCACTTCGGTTGCTGGCAATGCGGGGCCATACGCATTGGGAAAAATTGATTTCTCAGATACACCAACACGCCAACAAGCGCCTGGGTCTGCCTCCTCGCAAGTGCACCCGGCTTCCGATGATCTCCGGAAACCTTCCTTGGTGTTCGTTCGGAGTGCCCAAAGCAGTGCAGCAAGTGCGAACACGAGATCCGTTTCGTCCGCACAGGAGGAGAGTTCGGCGACGCTCGATCTCCCGACAGGGACGCGGTTGGTCGCCCGGCTCCAATCCGTCGTGAACAGTGCCATCAAGACGCCGGTTGTCGCGGCCATCGAGTACAACTACGAAAGGGATGGGGAGATCGTCGTGCCCGCTGGTGCACAGGCGCTCGGCAGCCTCCAGCAGGCGGACAGGTCGGGATACGTAGCGATCCGATTCGACACGATTCAAATGCCCGACGGGACCACGGGGACGATCGACGCCACGGCCATGAGCCTGACCTTCGGGCCTCTCAAAGGTGTTGTGAGCGGAAAAAGGACGGGAACGAATTTCCTGGTCCGAGCATTCACGGGCCTCGGGCAGGCCGCGACGTACCTCGTCGGCTCGGGCGGGCTCAATGCGCCACTGTCGCAAAGCGCCTTTTTACGGGACAGGATTGCGACCAACATTGGAATCGCGGGTGACCAGGAGTTGAATGGGTTGGCGTTCAACCAAAACATCGTGGTCACCGTGCCCGCGAACACGAGGTTCTACCTCGTGGTGGAAAAGGGCGCGACGACGCGCGAGGGAGCAGCGCGGCCGGCTGCGACCGAGCAAGTGAACAATACACCGCTCCCCAGCGCGGAGGAGCTTCGCCAGCTGATGCAACTGAAGCGCGAACTCGGTGAAATGTACCAGCAGCCGAGCACGCCAGGCGCAGCGCAACCAGCGTCTCAGCAATGAAGGAGAGCCACAAAGAATGAAACCGAATTGGAAGCCTTTGGAGGAGAAGCTTGGGAAGAAAGATTGCGTCGGATTTATGTTCATGGGTCGAATCAATGGAATCAACTTGTACAAGCATGGCATTGCGCGGATGTATCTGAACCTGGATGATTCGGGCCACTGTTACGTTTCGGATGGAAATGGGCGCTTCGGCCGAGCCAACTTTTCGAGCGAACTCGCCAGGCTCGAGACGGCTCTACGAGGACTCGGAGAGACTTTGGAGAGTGTTTACGACGAGTCTTATATCGCGCGGAAGCGAGAGACGTTACGGATGGCCGGGATTCCGCTGGAACGAATTGAGATTCAGCCAGAAGACCTGTCCATAAACTAGAACCGCGCCCAGGCCATCGCCCATTTGAAATCCTCTCGGAAGCCCTTTGTTCGCTCTTTCCTCGTGGTCTAAAGTGCAAACCAGGGAGGAAGGCAGGTGGCCCTTCGAGCTCATCGCGGCTTCCGTCCTGGCATTCCGCATTGGTGCGGATGGAATTTCTATCGTTGCTGTGCGGGCTTCCTGCGCGGCACGCAGGCAACGTCCAGCTTGGGCACCCTTCCGGAAGCAACCGCCCCCGAGAACGTGACCTGGCACAGAAGCCAGAAACCTCGGCCTTTGGCGACATTGTCTTTGGCCTTTTTTGTGGTTCCAGTGGCGGCTGGATTTCCGGAATGGATGCTCCGCCGACTCGTGATTTTTGCTGGGGCCTTTTTGCTTGTGGTCGCGTTGCGTGGTCGGCGCTCTGCCCTGCGCTGGTTCCTGTGGAAACTCGTGAGGCTGTGCATCTCCGTTTGTTTGCTCTATGGATTCTGGACGCTGCTGAATTGGCGGCCATTTTGGAGCTTCCTCAAACCGCTTGGGTTGACTCGAAATCGAACAGGTTTTTCGCTGATTTTGGCCGCCATCCTGGTCTGGTGGGTGAGCGTTTTTTGGATCCTGTTTTCGCGCAGGAGGCCGCACAAAATAGCGGTTCCGAGCGGGCCGACCCAGCCAAGCGCGTCACTCTCGCAGCCTTCCGCGCCCGGTCAGGCTTCAGTCATGCCCGAGCAGGGGCTTCCGCCGAGAGTGCCGCAGCTACGATTTGCGGATGTCGGCGGATTGGAAAAGGAAAAGCAGCAAATCCGCGAACTGGTTCGAAGCCGGATCGAACCGGGCAAATACAAGAAATACGGGGTTGTGCAAAACGGAATCCTTCTTTATGGGCCGCCGGGAAGCGGGAAAACGTTTCTGGCTGAAGCAACTGCGGGAGAGTTTGGGCTGCCCTTTTGGAGGGTTTTGGCCGGCGATATGGTCAGCATGTGGATGGGTGAGAGCGGAAGAAGAATTCACGCTGAGTTCGCGGATGCGGCAGCTCATGCGCCAGGATTGCTGTTTTTTGATGAGGTCGATTCCTTGGTGACCTCCAGGCAGGCGCTGGGCGCGGGAGGAGATCCCGGCGGGGCAGGCCGGTCCTTCAACAGCGCAACAACAATCTTCATGGAAATGATGACCAAATACCGGGACCTGCCCGGCCTTGTCTTGATGTTGGCGACCAACAAGATGGATGGCTTGGATGACGCAGTGGTTCGGGAGGGCCGGATCGACCTCGAAATTCGAGTGGATCTGCCGGATGAAGCAACACGGCTCGAAATTCTCCGAAAGCAATTGGAAAAGAGGCCCTGGCGGCGCTTCGATTTGAAGGAGTTTGGGCGGAAAACGGCGGGCGCAAGCCCTGCAAAAATCCGCGCGCTGGTTGACAAGGCAGCCACGTTCGCGGCCATAGGGGGACGCCGGATCGAGGAGAATGATTTGCGGCGGGCCTTGGAACAAGCGGGCGGCAAGGACCGGCCGCTCATGGAACCGGTCGAATGGTGCGATTTGGTTCTCGAAGAGGATGTGGAACGCGAGGTTCGGATGCTGGTCAGACTTCTCGATGAACCGGGGCTCGCGGAAAAGATGGAGGTGCCGATTCCCACCGGAGTACTTCTGTTCGGTCCCACGGGAACGGGCAAGACGACAATTGCCCGGCTCATCGCAACGCAAACGAAGCGCAGTTTTTACGCCATCACTCCCGCGGACATTCTGGGCAGGTACACCGGAGATTCCGTGAAGCAGGTTGCTAGACTCTTTTCCCGCGCGAAGGGACACAGCCCTTCCCTGATCTTTATCGACGAGATGGACGCGCTCCTGCCGCAAGCGAGCGCCTCGCTCGGTCAGCACGATGTTCAGGTCGTGGACCAATTCCTTATGGAAATTAGCAGTTTGCAAGCCGAGAACAATGTCTTCCTTGTCGGCGCCACGAATCAGCCGGAAAGCATTGATCCGCGAGTTCTGCGAGGCGGACGCTTCTCCGAGAAAATCAAAGTTGGCCTGCCGGGGCAAAGCGCACGCGAGAAGCTGCTCCGCAAGTACCTGGGCCGTGTCCGGCTGGAAGCTGGACTGCAACTCGGACTTATCTCAGGTCTTATGGAGGGCCTCGCCCCGGCGGACATTCAGGCGATCTGTGACGCTGCGAAGCGGTTTGCATTCATGAGAGCAGAGAAAAGCCAGCCTCCCGCTCCTCTCAGCCGAGCGGACTTCGAAGGAGCAATTGAGCGTGTCCGCAGTTTGACCTGAAAGTTCAGGATTCCTGGGCTGCATCTTTTGACTTCCGCCAGTTGTTCACAGTCGTAGTACCCCTCACTTTTTTGACAAGCACAAGAACTCGTCTTAGGTTTTCCCGCGCTTCGTTTGTTTTTCCCGCTGGTCGCCGGACCGGGGAGAGAGACGGCGAAGCAGAAAGGGGGACCGCACTTCATGCAGATTAAAGTGAACGAGGCATGGAAACGACCACTGGCCGTATCCGCGATCTGCTTCATCTTGGTAACTCAGATGGCACCTATGGTCGTCTGGGCGCAGAACCTGGGAGCCCAGCCGCAAACCAACGTGGCGGTTCAGGGGGAAACCGCTGCCCAGCCGGAAGGCGCGTTCTTGAACTTCATCAACTGGATTGGCAACGTCATCGCCCCGGTGGGAGCCGGAGGCGCAGTGGTCGGAGCAGTCGTTTCCTGGCTGCACGGGCGCGGCGTTGGGCGATGGCTCGCAGCCGCTGCCGGATTACTGGCAGTTTCAGGGATCACCCGGTTGATCGAGTTTTGGATCAGCAATGGAACCGGAGGCGTGACGTAAACCGAGGCGGCGCGCGTCCGGAAGCGGGCCTGGCAGGCAGTTCAGGAAAGGAGAGAAATGCATCACCCTGCCTGCCAATGTTCGCTCAAGTCCTAGTGCAAACCGTCTTCGAGAAGCGAAAGGAAAGAGGGAGCAATGGCTGTACCACGACTATTGAACGACATCATCCAAGTGCTTTTGCAGCTCGCGCCGGCGGCTGCCTTGGTGGCCCTGGTTCTCGCAGGAATCAGCTTGAGACGCGAGGGCGGTACAAAGTTTCTCATTGGCGGCAGCTTTACGAAGTGGATGTTTTGGGCGGTCGTGTTCGTGACCCTCGCGCCTCTCCTTGGATGGTTCTCTTCGTTCGGAGTTGCTGCTCCGTTGCCGTCCGGAGGAATTGGCACTTCGTGGCTCGCTTCGTTTGAGTCCGATGCGTCCAATTTCGTCACCACTTTTGTCGCTGGCCGGATGGTCACGACTCTTGCGGCGTATTTCGTCCTGCGGGCAATACTTGACGCCGCCTCGGGCGAGCACCCTCTGCCGTCTGTCCTGGCGGCGATGTTCCTGCTCGGCACACAAGCAACCTACTCCCTGATTCAGAGCTACAACACGGGAACTCAGTTTGCCACTGCGGATGTTCTGGACAGCCTGTGGAATTACCTGGCTGGCACCATCATGCCCATCGCAGCCGGCCTCGCGATTGTGGGCGCGATCATCAATTTTGCCACGCGCCGTCCGGCCATGCGCTTGGTTGCAGTGGCCCTGGCGATGCTTTGTGTCTCGGGAATATGGAAATTGGTGCTTTCGATGGAGGCGTAGGAACAGCGATGTCGTTTACCCACGGAATTCTGCACCTCACGAATTGGGCCGGAAACGTGATTCTGCCCACGCTGGCCGGACTGTTCTTTGCGATCGCGGTTCTGAAATTTGCCCGCTCGGAGCCCTATGCAGCGGCGATGTACGGCGGCTTCCTGTGCCTCATGGCTTCCGGCTTGTTGCGGGCGATGGAAACGTTCGCTTCACAGAGGGCCTGGAACGACCCGGACGTTTACTGGATGTCTTTGGTGACCCTGGTGGATTGGATTTGCAACGTGCTCCTGCCGGTCTATGCCGGTTTGCAGGTTGCGGCGGGCGCGCTGCGCATGGGGATCATCACGCGGGTCCATCCCACGGAAGGATGGATGCGGCACTTTGTAGCGGCGGGGCTCTGTTTGCTTCTATCTGGTCTTGTCCGTCTGGCGGAGTATTTCGTCGCCCAAGGGACGGCCGGAGTGAGGTAGGAGGAGAGTGAGAACGATGGCACTCGAAGTCACACCGGTATACCGCAATCTGCGGACGCGCGTCACGTTTCTTGGCCTTGAGGCCGAAGACCTGTTCGCGATTCTGGCTCTCGCAGTCGTCGCCAACATTCTCGGACGGTTTCTCGACCGGGAGATGTTCGGCCTGCCGATGAACATGGTTTTGCAGTACGTCGTGCCCGCGCTGAGCATTCCCGCGCTGATGCTGTTCAAGTACGGCAAGCAACGCGGCTACCTCCAGGACTGGGTGATGTTTCATGCCAAGCCGCACCTGTACTCAGCGCTGGAGCGGGACCGCGAACTTACGCACGAGTACATCCGGTTAGGAGACCACTGATGCCGCTGACTGTCGAGCGGTACGAACAATCGATGAGCGCGCCCCCGCTGTGCGAGCAGCTGCGCATCCGGGATCTGCTCGACAACGTGGCCGTGCAAACCGATGGCTCTCTCGTGGCTGGCTATGAGGCTCTCGGCATTCAATCGTATTACGCGAGCGATGAGGGAAGGAACCGGCTCAAGGGGCTGCTCGAGGCTCTGGTGAGATCGCTGCCGGAACGCTCCATGCGCATGCAGGTGCGGTTTGAGATCTCGGAAGGCACCGGCGACTTGATCTCACGCTATGTTCGGGAGCGTCGGAACGAGAGTCAGGTGCTTCGGGACCTCGATCGCCTTCATGTCGACCTGTGGCGCAGCCGGGAGGCCGCGGGTTTCTACTTGCAGCACTTTCTCCACCTGTATTTCATCTGGAATCCGCGGATTCATCACGAGTCGCCGGATTTTGAATGGAAGCGAACCATGAAGTCGGGGGGGCGCTTCAGTGTCTCAGCCAGGAAGTGTATGGAACGTTCGCGGCAGGAACATGAAGAGCTTATCTCAGAATTTAACAGCCTCCTGGCCGGCGTGGAAACCACGCTCGGGGCCACCGGGTTGCCGATTCGCCGGATGACCCACCAGGACATCTTCCTGGAAATCAAGCGCGCCCTCCATCCCCTCGGCAATGACACTCTGCCTTACCGTCCGGCCGACGAATCGCTCTGGTACGAGAGCGCGCGAAGCCAGATGGCGAACGTGAACGTCGAGGATGAACAAGACGACTACCTCAAAATTGGCGGCGTGCTCTATTCCTGGATTAGCTTGAAAGACCTGCCGGACGCCACTTTCCCCGGGATCTTGCGCGAACTCGTGGTCATGGATTTCCCTCTGGTGATCAATGCGGAAGTCACCCTCCCGGACCAGAGCAAATCCATCAAGCAATACAAGAGCCGCCTGCGCAAGATGCTCGCCGCTCAGAAGGATTTCCACGGGGGCTTTCGCATCAACGTGGACGCCCAAGTGGCCGAGCACCAGCTCGTCAGGGTCTTGCAGGACTTGATTTCGAGTTCGCTCAAAGCCTGCCAGATGAGCCTGATCGTTACGGTGCGCACGTCGAAGCCCGGGCGAAACCGGCTCGAGCAGGAACAGTCCGAACGCATCCTGGCCGACCGGCGCCAGCGAGTGCTGCATGCCATCGCCAGGATGAACGGCGGCCGCGGGATTCCCGAAACGCTGGCGCAGAAGCGTCTCTTCTTCACCGGCCTTCCCGCCATGGGCGGGGAGAACCGGCGGGAGCTCGATTTGCTCACGCTCAACGCCGCCGATCTCTTGCCCGTGGAGGTTCCCTGGCGCGGGACCCGGCACTCACCGCTCATGCTGTTTGAAACGCCCTACCGGCAATTGGTCCCGTTCTCGCCGTTCGACTCGAGCCTTGGCGACGCGAACATGCTGATCATGGCCAAGAGCGGAGGTGGCAAAACCTTCATGGCGCAACTCTTTTTGCTGATGATGGCGCGCGCGAACCCGCAAATCTCCATTATCGAACGAGGTGATTCCTACCAGCCGCTTGTGGAATTGATGGGCGGCCGCGTCATCGATGTCAAGCTGGATGGGGCCGAGACGCTCAATCCCTGGGACCTGCCCGCGGGAGAAACGACCCCAAGCAAGGAGAAAATCGCGTTTTTGAAGAATCTCACTCGCCACATGATCGGCGACAGTCCGGGCTCGGACAACTCGCTCGTCGATAATCTTTTGAGCGATGCGATTGCCCGGACCTACAAGCGCTGTGCCATTCGTTACTCCAATCCCATTCCCACCTTCAACGATCTTCGCGAGGAACTCACTCAATGGCGCGATGAAGAGCGCATGCAGCGCACGATTGATGAAGCACGCTTGGCGGCCATCAAGCTGCGGTCCTGGACGGGAGAGAAGGGGATTTACGCCAAGCTTTTCGATGCGCATACCACCATGCGGCTCGACAGCAATTGGCTCTTCTTCAATGTCGAGGGATTGAGCTCCGACGCGAAGCTCGAAACGGCCATGAGCATGTTGATCGCGAATGCGGTGGGCTCCCGTTCGGGCGGAAAGACGGGGCAGCCAAGCATTACCGTTCTTGATGAATGCTGGTTCCTGTTGGACTCGCCGACACTTGCTCCCGAAGTGGTCCAGCTCTTCCGAACCGCACGGAAACGAAACTCGAGCGTCTGGGGAATCAGCCAGACGGTCGAGGATTTCGTGGGAACGGAGTTTCAGCCGCGGGAGCACGGTCCGGGAATTCTCAAGAACGCCAGCACGAAGATCGTCGGGCAGCAGCCCGGAGATATGAGTCCGCTCGTGAACCACCTGTATTTGAATCCCGTGGCGCTCAACGAGGTGAAGCGCTTCAGCGCGCCGCGCAAGGGCGAGAGCGCCGACGCGCTTGTGGTCCTGGGAGAAAAGGCCGAAACCACGCAAACCATTCGCATCGTACCGACAGCCGTGGACTACTGGATCTGCACAACGTTTCCACGGGAGAGAAGGTACAGGGCTTGGGTCTTGGGTAAGTTCGCTGATCGGCCGCTCGTCGAAACCTACCAGGAATTGGCGCAAAAGTTCCCTCACGGATTGGCGGAGGTCCCGCCATTGCCGGAAGAGATCTCCGGCATGGTGACAGGAGAAGCGCGATGAACCGGCTCGCGTACGCCGTCTCTCCCCGCTGCCGGAAACTGCTTCGCTTCGCTGCCTGGGCCGCACTCATTGTTTTGCTTTTGGTGAGTTTGCCGTTCCTGTTCGGTGTTGTGAGTCGTGGAATCGATTGGATCACGGGATTGTTTCCGAATCCCGCCAAATCATGGGAGGCGCTTCTGTGGCTGCGTTGACGAGCGTGCTGTTCGGCTTGGTGTTTGTTCTTTTTTCCTACTCGATGGTCATCGCCAAGACCCGGCGACAAGTGCTGGCTCTCACTCTGGCAGGCGTGCTGGCCGTGGCGCTTGTCAGCCCGGCGCCCGCACAGGCGCAGGGCGGCCTTGTGGCCGCAATTCAATCCGTTCTGAACGTCATCAACAGCCTGATCAAGACGGCGTTGAACTCAATCAACGCGGTCCGAACCGCAATCAGCAATTTCTACCAGCAGGTGACCTGGCCCGTGGCTTTGATCAACCAGGCGAAGGCCATGGTGACGCAGATGATCGGCCAGTACAGAAGCCTGATGCAGAGCATTTTCAACATCGATCTGAAGAGCGCCACGCTTCCCAATCCAATGTCCCTCGAAAACGTAATGCGCAATCACCAAATCAACGATTTCGCGAGCCTGAGCTCCTCGTTCCAAAGCATGTATGGCAGCGTCCCCGCTGCGACGGCGGCCAGCCCGGCAGACCGCACGATGATGGACATGGACGACACCTTAGCGGTCGACAATTTGAAGACACTGAAGGAGAGCGACGCCGCCGATGATCTTACGCTGCAGGAAGCCAATAACATCGAGAACGCTGCCAGCCAAGCAGCACCGGGCTCGGCGCCCTTCCTGACAGCGACCGCAGTGGTAGCCAGCATCGAGAGCCAAGCCCTCACGCAGAAAATGCTTGCGGCGGAATTGCGCCAGGAAGCCGCGCGGCTGGCCCACGAGAATGCCCTTCGCAAGCGCGAAGCCACGTTCACCGGAGATGTAAACACGCAGATTTTGAATCTGCTCAAACGGAACTAGGAGAAGAAAGTCCCAATGACGAAAACCATCCGGAATGTAAAGCGCGGTTTGCGGTGGGCTTGGGGGCACAAGGTCCGCACCGTTGTTCTGCTGCTGGTCTTTTCCCTTCTCGCTCCAAAGCCGGCCCGAAGCCAATTTCTAGACCCTTGCTGCGCCATCATGGCGGCGGGTCTAAGCACGATCAGCAGCACATTGAGCAATATCATCGGCGGGGGCTTGGGCAGCATTTTGTCGGTCGAGAAAGACATCTCCAATTTCGAGCAGACAGTTGTCTGGCCGCAGAACCTAATCAATCAAGCCCGCTCGCTCGTGGGAAGCGTCCAGGGCATTTTCAACCAGATGCAAGCAGTCATGCGTGTTCCGGTGAATAGCGCGACGCTGCCCGCAACGCAGCAGTTCGAGCAGAACTTGCTTTCCGGGAATCCCAATCAGATTGCCCAAACGAGCGCGCAATACAGCGCCGTGTACGGAGCAGTGCCGAACGCCACCGCGGCTTCACCCCAAACGCGCAACATGATCGATATGACGGACGCCACGGCCGAGGCAGCGATGAAAAAAGCCATTGAGATCGATGCCTTGGCGGACCTCGAGCTCCAGGCGGCAAACCAGATCAATCAGAGCATTCAGACCGCAGCCCCCGGCAGCGCCCCAATCATTGAAGCGCAGGCCGATGCTTGGCTAGTTCGTGCCAACGCGTACACGCAGTCCGCAACAGCCGACCTGATGCGCGTGCGTGCGATCGGTCTGGCCAATGCGAGCGCCAACGTGAAAAGCGGCGCTGCCAATGCGTCCACCGTGCGGCAGCAGATATACAACCTCCTGAAGAGGCAGTGAACGATGTTTTATTTCGAACAACTCCTCCAAACAGCGCTGAACGGGATCGACAGCGCCAACGTTACGACCGCGGTGCTGGGTGTTGCCGGCACGATCCTTCTCCTGAGCTTTCTTTTCAGCGCGTACCAGGCATTCGCCTCCGGGGGAGATGTGCGGATGCTGGCGATCTCGGGAATCAAGTATCTGATCTTGGGACTGGTCTTCGCCAACTATGGCGCCGTCTTCCGCGACGTCAACGGAATGTTCAATTCGGTCGCCAACTTCATTTACAGCTCGACGGGCGTCGGAGATCTCTTCGCGAATTGGATGAGCCAATTGGCGCAGTACTGGCAGGCCAACGGGAATACTTCACTATGGAATCTGGTGACCGGGCTGGCCTCGGGTGTCATCAGCCTGATACTGATCCTGAGTGCGTTCGTCATCTTCCCGGTTTGCTACCTGATTTTCACTTTCTTCTACGCGATGTACGGGTCGGTGCTTTATGTAACGGGTCCTTTCGTCCTGGCGCTGCTGCCGGCGCGAGGGCTGGGCCAATTGTCGCGCGCTTACCTGGTGAACCTCATGACCTTTCAGGCCTGGGGGATCATCTACGCGATCCTTCAAGTTCTGATGTCCGCGGTGAATCTATCCAGCATCAACGCCGTGCTCGGCGCGAACGGAGTTCTGAACAGTTTCGTGGGCTCGAGTCAAATGGTTCTTCTGGCGCTCACCGCAAGCATTTTCTCCTTCTCGATTGTGCTCATTCCGTTCATTGCGAGCCGCATCGTTCGTGGCGACGTGGGCAGCACCATGATGACAATGGTTGGCGCCATGACGACGGCCGCGAGCGCCGTTGCCGGTTTGGCTGCGGCGTCGTTCATCGGTGTGGGAGAAGGAGTACTTGCTTCTCAAGCAGCAGGGGGAGGAGCGGCAGCATCATCACACCCGCCGCCGCCGAGTGGCCCAGGAGCTGCATCGTCGTCCGCGTCGCCTGCCGCTGGTGCAAGTGTGTCTCCAGGTGGAAGTGACGGGACTGCAGCAATTGCCTCTACCTCCATGTCTCCAACACCACCCTCCGACAGCGCGACGACTGGAGCAATTGCCTCCAGTGCTGGTAGTGGTGCAACCAGCGACGCCTCGCCCTCGCCGACCGCGCCCGCGTCGCCGTGGCGGTCCTCGGGCAGGGCCGGCCAATATCGCGGTTTCAACGTTCCTCACGCCACAGCCTGGTACGTCGGCTACTCGCTCGGGTCAGCTTACAGGGGGATAAAAGGAAAGGAATAGCAGATGCGAAAAGATAGTCGAATCGGCGAGTTTCCCGAGGTGACTCGTTACACCAAATATTACGAGCACGACGGCATGCTCCGCGCCTACGCGAACCGCTCCATGCTGCTGGCGATGATTTTCGGTGTGCTCTCGATGGCCTCACTCGGATTCGCCATCTACGTTCGCATGCAGCCGCCGACCGTGATCCGTGTGGACAAGGACGGGAACGCTTCGGTTGTGGGCGGGCCTCCTCGCGGCCGTGCGGCGTTCAGCCTTTCTGCGGACGCTTCCGAAGGAGTCGGGCCTACGGATCTCGAGGGCAGAGCGGTCGTGCGCCAATTTCTCGATCTCTACCTTGCGTACACGCCTGACTCCGTGGACCGGAACCTGGCCGAGGCATTGAACTTGATGACCGCAAATCTCCGCATATACACCATGAACAAGCTTCGCGATGAGGATACGGTGGGAAAGATCAAGAACAACCACATGATTTCGGATTTTGAGATCCGTTCGATTGAGCACGTGAAGGGGACGCCGTGGACGTACACCGTGTTCGGCGTAAAGGAAGTTCACCGGGTGAAGAACCAGGCGGAAACAACCGATCAAATCGTGGGGCGATACACCGTGCGGCTGGTCGAAACAACTCGCTCGGAAACCAATCCGAGCGGCCTTCTGGTCGCCGAGTACGGCGAACAGCAGATGGTCGGCGAGCGAGAGACGGGCTTGTTGCAGCGGAGCGCGCTCGACAACGGCAAGCCCTGAAGGATTTGCCGCTAAGAGCCATGCACTCGAAGGCGGCGAGAGCAGCGGAAAGGAGGTATTGATCGTGGCGATAGGTGCTACAGAGACAGTTGCAGAAGGGAAAGATTTGCAAGCGAGCCGCTCCTCGCGTGGCACTCGCAAACTACGAACGGGGCAGGCGAACGGAGTGGAAGGGCAACGCTTCTTTCTTGCCAAACATGGCGGAAGTAGCGGGGTTCCTGAATTGGGCAAGGAATTCTCAGGAGAAGCGGAGGCCATGGTGGAATCGCTCAAGACGGGCCTGAGCTACTTTGTGGTTTCCGAGTGGCGCAGCGTTGCGGACTTTTCGGGTAAAAAGCCGCAACTCGGGCGCGAGGCCATTCGCGCCGCGCCTAAGGCGGGATAACAACAGTTTCTTCACAGACTGAAGTTGGTCTCGTGAGAGCCGTCCACAAGCTCCAATGATTGTGGATCAGTGCTTGGCTCACTCGAAGTGTGCCCAATCAGGCTCACACAAGCGGGCCGGCAGACTCCTGGTCTGTTGTTGCCGGGCAAACCAAGGAGAAGGAAGCGCGGCAGCAGAAGAAGCCGGTCTGTTGAACTGCGACTAAACAACTGAGCTGGTCCGGTTCTTCGCGAACCTGACCGGAAACCGTACCACGTTTTCGGCCCAGGACAGCGAAGAGACCGGCGGCAACGGCCTCCTTGCCTGTCCTTTGCCGGATAGAGAGAAGGAGGAGGAAATGCCAACTGAAATGAATAGCGGAATGCCAGTGATTACGCTCGACATCAACGAGATGGGACAGACGAAACGGCGATTGCCGAGATTAACCCGTGAGGAGCAGCTCGAAAACACGCTCCTTGAGGGTCTTTATCCCGGCATCCGCGTCGCACGTCTCAATGTCCCACCGGGGAGGCTCGAAGATCACCAGGAAAACGAAGTGCAAAAATCCATGCGGTGTTTCGATCTAGATGGCGTGCGGTTTCGGCTCATTGGCGCGAGCGCCTCGGCGAAGAGCGGGAAGTTCTACGCCGTGGACGAACGTTACGAGCCGACGATTGCGGAGCGTTTCCGTAAATGGCCGGAAGCAGCCATCACCTATTTCGGGATCCTGGTCTCGCCGTGCAAACAGCGAATCCAGTTGCCCGACGCCAGGGTGATGGTTGTAAAGGACCGCACGCTGGGCACGAACGACTGCCGGGGTTGGATCTCGCAGTCGGTGTTCGAGCGATTTCATCTGCCCGGGCACCGGCTCTATCAGTTCCGGCTGGCGTTCGAAAACACGCAGGCCAAGGGAGCATGCAAGGTGATGCCGGACGATGTCGCTCAGAAATTGGGGGCGGACATCATCTTGCCGGAATCGTGCGTCAAGCCCGAGTACAAACAATCCTCGCGATTCCTCGACTTCCTCCATTGGCGGCGGCCCAAAATCGAGGTTCGAGCCTATCGGGGGCCGGTAGTATTTGGCATCCGTGAGGTTTCAAGAACGCTCGATCTCCAAAGCAGCTACACGCTCATCGAGCACGCACCGTGGGAGTCCATTCAGCTCGAAATCGTGCCGTTCGCCATGGAGCAGGCTCGCAAACTGCGGACGGCATGCGAGGGCGGGAACTACGATGAAGTCATCGAACTCCTGGGCACTTCGCATGCACAAGCTCCGTGGGAAGAGGCGAACGACTCGGAATACACCTCATTCGAGCATACCGTTGTTGAGGCAGTGCTCAAGGTGGATTCGAGCGGCTACCTCATCAAACACCCCTACATCAACAACGCATTGAACCGTCTGCTGGCGAAGTGGGCCTTCAAACTTTGCACGGCCGGCGGCTTCAAGATCCCAGGCTTTGCCCTTGCCGACGACGGCTTCCTCGGCCTGCATCAAGGCCAGGTCGTCGCCGCATCGGACTGGCTGCCGCAGGATCGGGCCATCAGTTCGGTTCCATGCCCCAAGGGTTTGATCGTGCGCTACCCCATCCGCATGTTCGAAGACCTGCTTCCGTACACGCGCGTGTCCACCGAAGAGACGGTCGCGCTCGTGACGCAAGCGGTCGAAGAGCAAAACGGCTGCTCGATGGCGAGCGAAGCCGTCGTGGATTTAGTGGAGAAGCAGATCAAACTCGAGGGAACGTTCACCCTGCACAGCGAAACAGCAGCCAAGAACGGCGGAGACTTCGATTTCGACCTGGTAGCCGTGGTCGAAGGAGACCGTTTCCCCCGCTTCGTGGATAGCCGTTTCGCGCACCAGGAGCGGCACGAAAAGGGGAAAACAAAACGCACCAAGAAACAAAGCCCATGGTGGAACCTTGCACTGGTGGCGAATCAGGCCAAAGGAAATCAGATTGGCTCGATTACCGACCTGAAGACCTCCTGCTACGCCGCCGGTTTTCGGGGAGAAGCCTACCAACTCGTCGATGAACTGCAGCACGCCTTGGACAGCCTGAAGTGGGGAACCGAGGTGAACCAGGAGCTCATCGCCGAGATCCGTAAGAAGGTGCCGCCCGCGCCTTGGCTGCAGTTCAAGGAGAAGGAGCGGGTCAGCGATATGCCGGTGCATGTTGAAGCTCTGCCCACCGACAAGATCGGATATCTCTACAACCTCGCGAGGAAGGAAGTCGAAGACTTCTTTTCCGCAAAACTGCCGATCGCCGACTTCCACGGTTTGATCACCAATGAGCATTTCACGCGGGACATGTCCCAGGAATGCCGGTTGGTCAACCGCATCTACGCGGAGGAAGCCGGGAAACTCATCAAGGAAAAACAGGCCTTGGACGAAGCCCTGGCGAAAGCGGAGGCGGAGTATCAAAGCAAACGGAACGACCCAGCAACCAGGAATGAAGCGCGCACGAGGCGCAATGCTGCCCGGAGCGCGGTTCACGCCTACAAGGAACGGTCCCGCGAGGAGTTTCAGGCCTTGCGGTCAATCGTTCGAGCGTGGGGAGAAGGAAAGAAGCAGAACCGGCGTGGCTGGTGCCAGGCCCTGCACGCCGTCATCTGTGCGGGGAAAGGCAACGGCTCGCTGTTGTTTCACGCCTTCCCCCAGGAAATCATCGACAAGGTCGCGGAGGAGACCGGCAGCAACCCTGTCGAAGTCTTCGTTCCCGATCTCGTGGATGGGGAAATCGAGTTTGACGAGGACGGCCGCGTGTTTCTCGTCGAACAATTTCCCAACAACGACGGCAGCACTCACGAGCGCAAGATCTTCCTCCTTCAGATCTCGAAGAAGGGTGAAGTGCTCGTGGATGGGAAAGTCATCGATCGTGTGCAGCCGTTCCCGATGCGCTACGGGTCAGGCACGATCCGCGACGGCAAGCTGGTGTTCAATGACATTCGTCAGCGCGCCACCGTAAAACGCTCAACGGAGAACTTGTCCGAGCCGTGTGACGGCACTCGAAGCAAAGAGACTTCTCCGAGTGATCCGGACGCCGCTCATGGGCAAGGAGAAACTGCATCGTGAATCAGAAGCTGTCCAGGGGGCCCGAGATTCGGGCCTCCTGGGCAGTCCTTATATATAAGGATGACAGGGAGGAGGAAACGTGGTGAAGAGATTTTGGATTTCTTGGGTGGCAGTGGCAGCCCTTTCATGGCCTGCCTGGGGACAAAAGGTGGAGGTCGAGAAACCGGATCGGGGACAAATCCTCCACGTCCAAACCGCGCTGAATCATCTGACCGTTCTCGAAATGAGCGAGCCGGTCAGCACGGTGGCCGTAGGCAGTCCCGTATTCAAGGTGGAGTGGCGCAGGAACAAGGTTTTCATTGAACCGACGGAGACGAATGTGGCGACCAATCTGTTCGTGTGGACGCCCTCCGGTCGCTTCAATTACGAGCTTGACCCGGCCGGATCGGTGCCGCAGATGGATTTTGCGATTGACCAGCCCACTGCCGCTCCACCCGTGGCGAGCATTTCTGTGAATCGGCCTCACCAGCCAAGTGACCCGGCGGCGGCGGAAGTGCTCCTCGAGGCCAAGTCCGTCCATCCGTATGGGGCGGTACCCGAGAAGAATCGAGTGGCGGTCTACGTGACCGACTTGCTTGAGCACGATGGCCAGATCTTCATCCGGTACAGCATTCGGAACCAAACCCAGCAAGCCTATGTGCCCGGTACTCCGCAGGTTGTGGCGCTCACCGCGCCGCGGTATCGCGAGTCGCTCTACGTTCTTCGAAACTCCCAGCTCAGTCTGGACGCTGCGCGGCACGTGAAGTCGAGTGGTGAGACTCCCATCAAGGTGACGAGGAACGAAATGCGTTCTCCGCGGATCGAGCCGGGCCAGGAAACGACCGGAATCGTCGCGATCGAACTACCTCCGGCGCACGCGGAACCAACGGTGCTTCGACTGATATTCCTTGCCGGTCCCGAGGGCCCGGTTAACGCCACGCTGGTGCTCTGAAATGACAAAGCCTATTACGCCGGATGAAACCCGCACTTGGTTTGCCGGGCACATGAATGAGCGGCCGGATTATGGACTGGGCAAAACCATCGTGGATCTCATGCTCCATCCCAGGAATCCCTTCAATCCCAAGGAGCGGCGCAAGTTCAGAGGGGCATTCTTGTGGGCCGTTGCTTGGCTAGGGGCTGCAGTTTGCCTGTTCGTGTACTTCAACGTCGCACTTTGAATGATTCGACGACTTGAGCCTCCTCCTCCAAATCGCTGAGTTCGCGGAAGTCTTGGTTCCAGACCTCCTTTGGCTCGGATTATTGGCCCCTGTGTGTTTCGCCTTGATTCGCTTTGGAGAAGCCCTCGGCCTGAGGACAACTATGGGCATCAACCGCACTTTCGAGCTGTCTCTCCTTCTCGCGTATCTCATTTCCATCGCCGTTAGACTCTGTGGTTTTCGCCCCGCTCCAGCTTTGTCCGAATCCGCTAGTCCTCAGCCCGGTAGATCCCGCATCTTGAAAAGGCCGGTGCGCGATGCCACCGACTGAACGCCCTGCACCCCGTGGCAGCACGGAACTGGCCATTATCTTTGTATTTGCTCTTGCCGTCTGGGTCCTCAAGCTTGTCATCATCGATGTCTATCACTTCACCGGGAGACAGGCGGCCGAATGCTTCGCTTATTTCGTTCTCCTTGTTGCGGCAATCGCCGGGTCAGCATACCGGCTACTGATGGGCCGGTCGCGCCGTGAAAAGAACTGGCCGCACCCCTACCTGGTGGTGTCCCGCCGAAAGGATGAAAGGGCCATACGTAAGGCATGGACCCAGGGTGCCATTGTCCTCGGATACGATGTCCACGGAAAGCCCTGGCTCTGGCACGATCGCACTCGCGTGTTGCAAGGAATTGTTTTGGGAATGACCGGGATGGGCAAGACCACGCTCCTGTCCAATATAATCACACAGGACTTATTTCGAGTCGTCGGTCCTCCCGAAGACCAGCACCGCATTCCCATGATTATTCTCGATGGCAAGGCGGACATGGAGGTCTTTGAGAGCCTTCTCCCGCATATTCACCGCGCCGGGCGCCTTGGCCAGTTGCGTGTGATCAATCCTTCCCGGCCCGACATCTCGGTTGGGTATAACCCGTTTCAGTCAAGCGAAGCGGACTACATGTCCGTTGTGAACATGGTGTTTGGCGCCTTCAATTTGCATCGCGAATTCTTTGCGGAACACCAGCTGATCTACCTCGCGGACATTGTCCGGGTGCTGTCCTACACAGGTCTTAGATTCAACTTCTACGACGTTCTGGTCATGGCCTTCGATGAGCAAGTCCTGCGCGAGCAGGTCGAAAAGGCCTCGCGGCGTCTCGAGCAGGACGCAAAGATCAGCGTCCAGAGGAAACTCAACTTCGAGATGTCGGTCAGAAACCTGTACCAATCGTTCCAGGACTGGGAGCGAGTTCCCAAGATTCAGGGTTTGCTCAATGAATGCATGGCCTTCCTCGACGACGAGTTGAGCATCGTCACGGGTCCGTATGAGGACCTGCTGTCGCTGGATGAAGTGATCGAACAAGAGCTCATCCTGTACGTGCTCCTGAACGTCAACAAAAAGACGAAACCCGTGACGGCACTTGGGAAAATGTTGCTGCAGAACCTTCAGCTGATCGTCGGCCAGCGCTATGAAAGCCAGGAGAAGCACGAGCGGCCGAACCAACCTCTCATCAGTGTCGTGCTCGATGAATTCGCTCCTTTCGGATACCGGAACTTTCCACAGATTCTGCAAACGGCGCGGGGCACCAACACTGCCTTTCTGTTCTCCATGCAGAGCCTTTCGCAACTCATGCACGTCGGCCGCGGATTCAAGGAAGATGTCGCCTCCGCTCCGAACACCACCATGACCCTCCAAACGCGAGACGAGGAAACGGCGCAGTATTTTCTCCGGGCGTCCGCCGAGCATCGCGTGCGGCGGCGCAACGTGTCCATGGAACGCCGGAACTTTCTCGGATTCGAGCGGTACGAAGAAAGTGGCCGGGCCGTCGATATGGAGGCCACCGAGACGCGGGCCCTCGACGAGCACATCAAGAACATGCCGAAGGGCCAGATGCAGATTCTCATGACGGACGAAACCAAGGGCACGCTCCACGCGCATCTGCACATTCGCCCTCCCTCTGATGTTCGCGTGCCTAACTTCCAACCAGAACTCTATCCGCGGCTCAAACAATCGCGGCAAACTTCGATCGGCGCCAACCTCCGTTTCAAGAGTCCTCGATACCGAGACCATCGTTACCGCCGAAGGACGTTTGGGGAGGGGCGAACATGAAGCGCGTCGCCGCACGAACGTTGTTGTCAGTGGTCCTCCTGTCCGCAGCAACCGCCGTGGCCGCACAGGCGCCAAGAAAACCCGACCTCGGACGAGAAACCTGGTACGAAGTCATGCTCCAGAAGATGAATCCTGCACGCACGAACTACGGAGAGTGGCTTGAAGAGCGCCGCCAGGTTCTGCTCGATGCCAGTGTCAGAAACCCGTTCTTTTGGTACTCATTCTGGATCACTCTTTTTGCTTCGCTGATGCCCGTGCTGCTCCTCAAATGTGTAAAGGATTCGCATGAAAAGGACCGGGAACACGCACGGATCGAAGCCGATCTCCGAAACCATGACCTGTACTCACGGGAGAAGAGCAAGGAGGCAGTCGACAGGTACAACAAGCACATCGAGGAGTGCAACCGAGGGATTGAGGCCGCAGAATCAGGAAACGGCCGGCCAGGTTGGGGCAGCTCGGTGCAGGAGAGCGTGAAAGCTGAGCTGCAGCGGGTTGCCGCCCAACTGGAAGCCACAACGCAGGACCGCAACAAACTTCAGGAGGAACTCCGGCAGAAATCACTTGTCGTAGCTGACCTTTCCATGCGGCTCGACGCTCTGTCAAAGAAGGTGGACGGGGCACGGAGCTCTGCCATTGGCGCCGGGGAACCTGTATCGGCCGACGCAACTGGCGACGGCACGAAGCTTGTCGGCCATATCAACCGGCTGCAGGAAGAACTGTATGCCGAGCGGCAGAAGAACAAACGATTGAAGGGCGCATGACGGAAATGCTGGTCACCATCACAGGCTTGGGGAGCATTTGGCGGCGCTTCGGGAAGGACCAGAGTGATCCCAGGCGGTTTGCGCGCGCGGCGTACTTCAACACGACAGGCGTTCCCGTCAACGGGAAGATACGAACGCGGCCCAGGATCCTCGGCCACGTGCGTTTCAATGGGGTCGGAGGCTTCGATCCCAACTCACCTTTGAGGATGATCAACAGCGTCTTCGAGTGCGCGGAGCCGTGCGTTTGGCACGGACAGAACAAAGTTTTCTTCCAGCGCATGCTGCCAGCCCCGCGGCAGCCTGACTACTTCTTGGTCGTCGTCCGAGCCTGTGAGGTCGGGCACCTGGACGTAGGATCGCCGGCATGGAGGTCGGAAGGCACGCTCCTGATTGCTTTCAGCGAGTGTCGCAACGAGCAGGAGGCCATGCTGTTGATGCCACAGGACGGCTGGCTGCGAACGGATGTCGGTCGGTTTACCCTCCGGCCGTTCGTATCATGGCCCTGGAGCGCACGCCTTCACTTGGAGTCTCGATAGCGGTGCGGTGAATCATGCGATATCCGAAAGGCTCCATTCAACTCAACCAGTCCCGGGACCTCCCGCTCTTGCGTCAAATCTTGCGTTCGGAATTCGTCACCCACTCGCAGCTGTTCGAGTTCATGCAACTGTGCCACTACGAGCGGAGTCGTAAGTCTTTCGATTGGAGGCTGCGAAGGTTAGTGGACCGCGAGCTTGTACGGCGGCAGACAACGCCAAACTGCACGGGTGAATTTGTGTATTCCGTCGCGGGCGACGCCGCGATGTTGCTGCAAGGCATGGGGGAGTACTGCCTGGTTGGCCGAGACCGGTTCAACGGAAAGGAAGCCGAGCGAAGTGTTCTTCATGCCATCGGACTCAACGAGATCCAGCTCACCGCGCTTCGAGCAGGGTTGCTTGTACGATGGATCGGTTCGTTGGAGATCCGCTCGCAGAATGAACTGACCGCGTTTGGATTCGCGAAAGACTACGATGCCGTTGTGACGGTCCGCACCGAGACGCGAGAGCAGCGCTTCGCACTCGAATACGAACGGAGCCCGAAAACAATCAAGTACTACAGAGATGTTGCCGCCTCTCTCGGTCGGGAAGCGCATGTGAACCACGTGCTGTACCTGGTCTCCAACTATGATTTGCTGCAGTTCATTTCTGGCTTCTTCAGGAATACCCAGTGTCATGTGTTCTTTGGTTTGGTGAAGGACTGGCACACCCAGTTGCTGGACATGCCGGTTTCTTGTAATGCAGCGACCCGCTGCTTCCGATTTCGGGAGACTCTCGATGCCACTGCCACGCGTGCCGAGGCGGCAGCGATTTCGGGGTGAATAGTTGGTTTGCCTTTCCGTTGGCCTTTCATTGACGCGATATTGAATCGGCATTCCCCTTCCGGAATGCGTCGCAAGTGATTGAGTGAGCCGAGCTTACGTATTTACTATTCTCGATTTTAGCGGTGTTTTCCGCGGGGACATGACGTCCTGGAATCATCTGTTGGCGCGATGGCGGTGGGGAGCGTGTGCACTGAGCGTGGGTTGTGAATCGCAATGGTGGTCGAGAGGGAGTGGGCGTGCCGGGAGTCTGTGTAGTTGGCTTGAAAGGTCTGTGATAATGCTTGCGTTAAGCCTGACTTGCCGCTTGGAGAGCGAGGCTATGAACATGACATTGCTCCGAGCGCTGATCGCGCGGGTGCCGACGTGACTTCTATTTTCTGATTCGATGGTCTTGTTCTTTCGAGGAAAGACTGCGTCGTGCTTCCTGCAGGTTCTTGGGGCTGGAGGCCTGGTGGTGGTCATTCTTACTCATGTTTACGAAGCACTCCATTTGTTGCCCTGGATGCGCTGGGGACTTGAGGATAGCCCCGGTCATTACCTCGATTTATCCAGTGCGATTTTCGCCCTCAAGTTGTTTCTCATCGGATATTTGCTTCATGCGCTCGAAAAACGGCCGACCTGACTAGTCGCTCTCCAATTGCGCGAGGCGGCGGCGCAGGTAATTTTGCTCCACGCGGTTCGTGGCTAGCGCCAGCGCGCGCCGGTACGCCCCGGCAGCTTCGCGTTGGCGGTCGAGTCGGCGGAGAACGTCGGCGCGGGCGGCGTGGAACAGGTAGTAGCCCTCGAGTTCGCCGGATGATCCAAGCACGTCAATTAGCGACAGGCCTTGCGCGAGGCCCTGCCCTGCGCCTTTGCTCATCGCCACAGCTACCGCGTGATTGAGAGCGACCACTGGAGTCGGCATCACGCGCGAGAGTTCATTATAGAGGGACGCGATTTGCGCCCAGTCGGTGTCCTCGGCTTTTTCGGCCTCGCTGTGCACGGCCGCGATGGCGGCCTGCAATTGATACGGCCCGACCGAGCGCAGGCGCAACGCTTGTTCGACGAGGCGAACGCCTTCGCTGATTTGCTCGCGATTCCACAGCGCGCGATCCTGATCTTCCAGCGTGATTAATTCGCCCGCGGAATCGACGCGCGCGGCGCGGCGCGAGTCGTGGAGCAGCATCAGCGCGAGCAGGCCGAGGTTTTCAGGCTCGTGCGGCAGCAGCTCGCAGAGAGTGCGCGCGAGGCGAATCGCTTCGGCGCAAAGGTCTCCGCGGACGAGGTGCTCACCGGCGGTTGCGGCGTAGCCTTCGTTGAAAATGAGATAGATGACGGCTTGAACGGATTCGAGGCGTTCCGGCAGCACTGCGGCGGGCGGGACTTCGTAGGGGATATTCGCGTCGCGGATTTTTTGCTTGGCGCGAACGAGGCGCTGGGCGAGCGTGGGTTCGGCGGTCAGGAAGGCGCGAGCGATCTCCGTGGTGGTTAATCCGCCGAGGGTTCGCAATGTGAGGGCGACTTGCGCTTCGCGATTGATGGCCGGATGGCAGCAGGTGAAAATCAGGCGCAAGCGGTCGTCGGGATAGGTCACGGACATCTCGTCTGAAGAAACTTCGTCATGGGTCGTGGTCTTCTTGGTTTCGTGTTCGAGGGCATCTTGTTTCTCGATTCGCGTGGTCTGGCGGCGCGCGTAGTCAATCAGTTTGCGGTGCGCGACGGCGGTGATCCAGGCGCCGGGATTGTCGGGAACGCCACGCGCGGGCCAGTTGACGAGCGCCGAGGCAAATGCGTCCTGCATGGCCTCTTCGGCCAAATCGAACGAGCCGGAGAGCCGGATCAAGGAAGCCGTGATCCGGCCCGCCTGCTCGCGAAAAACTGTTTCGGCTATGGACTTGGCATCGGTCACGAAAACTTCATGATCGGCCGCACCTCGATGGAGCCAAAACGCGACCCGGGAATTTTCGCGGCGATGGCGATAGCTTCGTCCAGGTCACGCGCCTCGATCAGGTAGAAGCCGCCCAGTTGCTCCTTGGTCTCGGCAAACGGGCCGTCGGTGTTCAACGGCTTGCCGTTGCGAACGCGCACGGTCTTGGCCGTGTGCGTCGGCTGCAATGCATTGCCGCCCTTGATGGATGCGGAGTGTTCCTTGCCGAACGCCTGATACTCGGCCAACTCGGTTTGCGAATAGCCTTCGCTGAAACGCTTCTCGTTTTCGTAGATTAGCAGCAGGTATTCCATTTTTTTGTTCCTCCTATGGGTACGACGCGCGATTCGCGGAAAATCGACATGCAACACAAACAATCGCGAAAAAACTTTGCTCTATTTCGCGCGCGATTACACCGCACCCGTTTGCGCGGGTTGGCGAATCGCGACGAGTGGACGGATTTCGATGCAGCCCACGCCACCTCTGCAAGCGGTCGGGATTTTCGCGGCCCAACTAATGGCTTCGTCCAGATCTTTGCAGTCCAAAATGTAGTAGCCGGCCAGTTGCTCCTTGGTTTCGGCGAACGGTCCGTCGGTAATCAACGGTTTGCCGCCTTGGATGCGGACGGTTGTTGCCGTTGCCGTCGGCTTGAGCGGCTCGGCGCCGCGGAAGATTCCGCGCTTCGCCGTTTCCTCCATCACGGCCCAGTGCGCGGACGTGATTTTGTCGTTTTCTTCCGGTGACATTTGTTCCATTTGCGTTTCTTTCGAGTAAATCAGCAGCATGTAACGCATCATAGACCTCCCATAAGAAATCGCTGTTTCTTCGCCGTCTTGTTCGAGGATCTTTTCATGGCAACCTTCCATCCAGCGCCGCGTCGCCCCAGTAAAACGCCAGCATGGGAGCGACGCGGCGGCAGAGAGCCCTTCGACACAGTGCTTAGTCCACGCGATGATATGCGAACGGCGCAGTGAATCCGGGCTTGCCCCCTTGATAAAATGTCCAGTCTTCGTCTACTTCATTCGGGCCGCGGAATTTGATTACGACGCTGTGCATGTGTCCCGCGTCCGGATTCGGCA
>Ga0307374_10003541_pt1 | contig 26601 bp, 31 predicted proteins | sample OX3MG_FD_202532 | JGI IMG/M metagenome (GOLD analysis project Ga0307374, IMG submission 202532) | Soil microbial communities from Risofladan, Vaasa, Finland - OX-3 | ecosystem: Environmental > Terrestrial > Soil > Coastal area > Acid sulfate soil | place: Finland: Risofladan, Vaasa | collected...
GTACGACGCGACGACTGCGCGAGGTCTTTGGCGCACCGACCTCCTCGTCCTCATCGGTGTAGCGCTCCGATGTACCGATGTGCGCGCGCCGCACCCGAACCTGACCCCAACCTTCGTGCGGCAACGTCATGTCAGCAACCTCAAGTTCCGCGATCTCACTGGGGCGCATGCCACAGTTGAACGCGAGGGCGGTCATGCACTGCATCCGGTAGCTAACCTGTGTTCGATTGATCATCATCTCGAGCACAGCCTTCGCATCTTGTGTGTCGAGGATGATCCGGTCCTCCCAGTCCTCGTCGGGCTGGTTGGATTTCAGGTTGCGCTCGCTGTCGTTGGGCTTGGGCCATTTGCACTCGTAGAGGAGACCGGCTTCGACGGCCCGGTTCAGACTCGCTCGAGCTTGGATGACGTTGCGGCGAGCAGCCCAGTGGCCGAGGTCACCGTACGCCAGTTCACCGGTACCCTTGTCCGCTACCGGAACGCGCTCACGTAGCCTTGAGCTCAAGTCCGCTAGCACCGGCTTGGTCAACTCGGCCAGTTTCAGCGAGTAGCGCTTGACCCAGGTCGCCATTCGCGGCGAGAGGGTCTCACGTTCGCCGGCAATCCAGTCGTGCAACTCAGAGCGGTCCTCCGGAGTAAGCGGCGTGGCGCCCCTCTTCGACGCGCGCTCGATGAGGCACAACAACGCCTTACCCGTGCTCTTGCGCCCACGCCGCGCACCTTTCTTGGTCGCCATGTCCCCGGTGAGCCTCCCCAGAGAAAGTAGACACGGTTTATGCGGCGTGTTGCTGACCTCGAGCCAACGATAACTCGTAGCGGATGGGGCTGACGCCACCGGCCTTAGCGCAGCGTCGTTGATGATTGTAAAAGTTGATGTAGTCGGCGATGCCGGCGCGCAGTTCGTCCATCGTGGCAAAGACGTGTCGGTAGAAGTACTCGTGCTTGAAGATCGACCAGAAGCTCTCGGCGCTGGCGTGGTCGTAGCACGAACCCGTCGCGCCCATCGAACGGATGATCCCGAACTGTGCACACAACGCCTCGGTATTGTGATCGCTGAACTGGCTGCCACGATCGACGTTAAGCCGAATTCGGCTTAACACCGATTATGCCGAGGTTTTTGTTAAGCCGAGGAATCCTGGTTTGGCCACGTCACGTGGCTTTGCTCGCATGATTCCTCGGCTTAACGTTTCGGTGCTATCGCAGGCTGTAGAGGGCTTGGAGTTTGTCCTCGGTGAGGCGGTTTTCGGCGGGGACGTCGATTGCTGGGGTGGCGGCGTTGACGGCGACGCGCATCATGTCGACGGTGGCGAACGCGTAGAACGCCGTAGTGGTGGACGCGTTCTCGTGACCGAGGAGCCGCATGATGATTGGCAACGGAATACCTTGCTGGTAGAGGTCCATGGCTTTGGTTTTGCGCAGCATGTGGCAGTGGACATTCTCCGGCACGCTCGGGCAGGTCTCGCGGGCCGCTTCGGCGGCCTGCTTGAGCACCGTCGCAACAGTATCGACCGCGAGTCTGGTCACCTGCCCATGGTGGGGGCTGTAGAACAGCGGTCGTGTCGCGGGCAACGCCGCGGTGTTCGGATGGAACTCTCTCAAGTAGATGCGCAGATGCTCGACCGTTCTGTCAGTCAACGGCACGATGCGGCTCTTGCGTCGTTTCCCGGTGAGCGTCACGTGCCCCGGACTGGTCAGCGTAAGGTCCGACAGCGTCAGACCGGTGATCTCACCAACTCTCGCGGCGGTGTCGTAGAGCAGGATGAGCAGCATCCGGTTGCGACGTGATTTCGCTGTGCGACCGGTGAAGGCGGCAAGGACGGCACGTGTCTCGGGCTCGGCGAGATACTCAATCGACTTCCTCGGTGCGGTAGGGGCTTTGAGACTTCGCGCCGCCTGGCTGAGTGCGACGAGGGTGACGTCTTCGGCGCCCGCGTAGGCCAGGAAGGCCTTGATGGCGCTGAGTCGCAGCGTGATGGTCCGTGTGGCGTAGTGCTTATCGTCGGCGAGCCAGATCAGCCACGCTTTGAGACGTGTTCGCTCGAAGTGGTCGAAGCTCACCTTGGCGCGCTCAATGTGTTCGTGGTCGGTAAGGAAAGTGAGGAAGCACTCCAGGCTGATCCGGTAGGCCTCGATCGTTTTCGCCGACAGGCCGCGGACCGTGGGCAGGTAGGTGCGCAGGTAGTCCCTGGCGAACGTGAAGAAATCAGCCGCTTCGGTTGTCGCGTCTCGTCTCATTCGAAGCCAACCTCCGGTAGCGGCGAGCCGCCCTTAGCCGTGATGTGCGCGTAAGAGTCCATGAAGTCCGGCGAGGTGTGAACGTAGTAGTAGGTCGAGTCCACGCTTCCGTGCCCCATGTAGGTCGACAGGTAGGGCAGCATCGCCGCCACGTCGATCCCTTGGGCCATCCACCGTTCGAGGTTGGCGTAGGCAAAGTGGTGGCGGAAATCGTAGGGTCGGGGACGTTGAGCACCCGCCGGGCGCGCCAGCCCGGCCTTATCCCAGATGCGATTAAAGATCACGCCGACCGCCGCTGGTGTGACGGGGTTGCCGGTGGAGGACACGAAGAACGACTTTCGCGACTGGCCGAACCTCGACGATGACGCATCGTTGCAGGCGGCCAGGATTTCAGCGAGATCGTCGGTGACCGGCAGCCTGCGGCTGCGGTTGCCTTTGGACCACATCACGTCAATGTGCTGGCCGGGCAGCTCGACATGTTCGGCCAATAGACCACGGGCCTCGCAGGTCCTGATCCCGCACGAGTGCATCAGCGCGAAAAACGCGACGGCCTGCCAGCGCCACGGCGACGACGTGTCGAGTTGCGCCGCGGCGCTAAAGAATGTCTCGATCTCGCGCGTGGTGAGCAGGTAGGGGTGGGCTGGCACGAACGGGGCTTTCCATTGGTCGGACAGCACGTAGGCGTCGGTCTGTCCGCGAGCGCGAAGCCACCGGCCGAAGTCACGGATATAGGACATCCACGACCGGTATCGGCCCGAGGTGGAGAGCTGCGCCGTCACCCACCCCTCGACGGTTTCGCGGTCGAAGACACCCAGGGCGCGTTCGGCGCAGTACGCATCGAACCTTTTCAAGTACCAGATCCGCGAGGCGCCGTTAAACCCCATGGCGCGCTTGAACTCGACGTACTCGTCGAGGCGCGAGCCAAACGCGCTGGTGAAGTCGGGGCCGCTCACGGCCGTGCGCCTTCGGGCACCGCCAGCACGCACTCGAGCAGTCGATCCTCATCGACGCTCATGTAGTGCCTGGTCGACTCCTCGCTGGCGTGGCCGAGGACGGCCGAGATCGTCGGTAACGGCGTTGCGGCCCGCAGCATCCTCGAAGCAGCGTTGTGGCGCAGCAAACGGGTTCCAGCATTCACGTCGGCCACGCCGGCGACGCGGAACACCTCGGTCGTCACTCGATGTATCGTGGCGTGATCACCCAGGCGAACGTGCGGGGCGACCTGGCGCAGAAACACGTGGTCGTCGCCCACTTGGGGCCGGTCATGCAGAAGATAGTCGGCGAGCCTGGAGGCGAGCAGTTCGATCAGCGGCACGGTCAGCGGGTTGCCCGTCTTGCGCTGCACGAGGGAGATTGTTCGCCCTCGCCAGTCAACGTCGGACAGTCGCAGGTTGACGATGTCGCACGCCCGTAGCCCCGTCGACAGCGCCAGCAAGGTGATGGCCGCATCGCGGGCGCACACGACGCCGGACGCACACGCGCTGACGACGAGCCGCTGATCGTCGTCACCAAGCACCGGCACGATTGGGTGGGCGCGCCGAACACCAGCCAGACTCACCGCGTCAACCAGGTCGGCTCGGCCAGTGAACGCCAGAAACGGCCGGAAGTTCGACACGACCCAGAACAAGGAGGTCGTCGCCCACTTCGGTGACAACGACGCCAAAAACGCCAGCACGGTCCCGCCGTCAGCGCCGTCCAGGTCGAAGGTGTCGTTCGATTCGAGGAAGCACAGGTAGCCGCGGGCCACCCGGCCGTAGGCCTCGCGCGTCGCCGCCGCGAGGCCGCGATCGGCCATGTCCGCCTCCCAAGAAGCGTTAAGCACCGCGAACTGGCTCGACGTTGGCTGCGCGCCCCCGCCTCCACGTTTGCGAACCGACAGATCTACTCGGCCCGTTGCCAGGTAGGAGTCGAACACCGTCACCAGCCGCCGATAGTCGAACTTTCGTTGGACGCTGAAGCGGCCCGTGCGCGGGCTGGTTGTCAACGACGCGAACCTGGCCCCCAACGCCGGCGTGTACACGCTTGTGCCACGTCGTCGCGCGTAGCCGCTCAGCGCCCTGATTGTCTTCTCGTAGTTGCCGATCGTCGATTCTCTGTAGCCAGCCGCACGCAGCTCAGCAACAACAACCGCACCGATCTTCGTGATCGTCGTATCCATCACCGTCTCCTTCTCATAGGGGTATGAACACGGCAGACGCTAACGACGCAGCAGTATGTTAAGCCGAAGAATTTTCTCCAACCTCAAGCTGCGCAAGCACGTCCAGGATTCCTCGGCTTAACAAAAACCTCGGCATAATCGACGTTAAGCCGAATTCGGCTTAACACCGATAGGGGCAGTCAATACACGTCAAAGAACTTCGGCAGCTTGGCGAAGGCCAACGGGGTGCAACTCTCGGTGGGTCGAACCGGCGAGTGCTGGGATAACGCGGTGGCCGAGAGCTTCTTTGCGACGTTGAAGCGCGAGCTCATCGAGACGAGACCCTGGCCGACGCACGCTGGTCTGCATCGCGCGCTGTTCGAGTACATCGAAGGTTGGTATAACACGAGGCGTCTGCACTCGAGCCTCGGCTACCTCAGTCCCGCCGTCTATGAATCGCTCTACTGCAACACCGTCCGTCAAGTGGCATGATCAAGTGAAGAAGGTTGTCCGTCGAACCGGATCAAGTCCAGTTCGGCATCGATGGAGCGAATGATCCTGTCGCATGGTTGGTATTCGTGGGTGGACTCTTTGTCACGTGCGTTCTTGCAGGATTCGGTTATACCGTTGGCATCCTCTGTGCCATCTACGACCGAAATGAACCTACCGTCTCAACGGTCGTCTCAGGTTCGAGCCCTGGGACTGCGAACATCGACCGAAGACCAGCGCCGCACGAAACGAATACGAGAACTTTTTGGAATGAGGGAGAAGGGACGCCAACGGGGAATCCGATGAAGACGCGAAAATGAAATCATGAAGAATTGATCGCCGAGTCAAATCCCGTGGCTGTCGCCCAGACAAGTCGGCACATCCGTGCAGAGGATGCGGTACTACATCTCGTGAATTAAAGGTCAGGCTGCACTCCGAATGTTCGCACTTTGAGTGTGATCCACATTCAGCGGTCTATCAAGGGTGACATTTCCATCTAATGATCAACGACGACTTGGTCACTCCACGACGATTGTGTCGTTGACTGACGTCTCGACGGTGAACGAATTTGCCAACGCTTCGCGTGCTCGGTAGCGGCGCACCGTGTACCAGCCGATCGCTGCCGCGACGAAGCACGACGCCGCGCCGACACCCAGCCCGACTCGAGCGTTAGTTTCGCTGGTGATCCAACCGATGAGCGGTCCGCCGATCGGTGTGGTTCCCATGAAGGCGACCGCCCAAAGCGCCATCACTCGTCCGCGCATCTGCGGGTCAGTCTCCAATTGCAACGTCGAGTTCGTCATTGAGATGAACGAGACGCTCGCAAATCCGACGAGCGCTAAAGCGAAGAACTCGATACCTATCTCGGGTGAAAGCGCCGCAAAGGTTATGAAGATTCCGAAGAGCAGTGCGGCGCGAACCATTGCTCGGGTGCCCGTCCTACCCTTCGACGCGGACCAAAGTCCACCGATGACCGCTCCAACGCCCATTGATGCCATCATTACGCCGTAGGCCTCGGAGTTGCCGTGGAAGACTCGTCCCGCGACGACCGGCAGAGTCACTTGGAATTCGTAGGCCAGCATGCCGACCAGCGCCATCATGATCAATGGATACAACAGCTTCGGCGTCGCGGCGACGTAGCGAAATCCTTCACGCAGCTGACCCTTGGTTCGTTCGGTGGGCGCGCTGGGGCTCAGTATCGAAAGGTCCATGATCATGAGCGAGAACACGACCGCCCCGAAACTTACGGCGTTGAGGGCGAAGCACCATCCTTCGCCGAAGGAGGCGATGATGATGCCCGCTACAGCTGGACCGACGGCGCGCGCCACGTTGTTCATGGTCGAGTTCAGACTTACGGCGTTTCGCAGGTCCTTCGGTCCGACCATCTCCATCATGAAAGACTGGCGGGACGGGTTCTCGAAGGCGTTATTCAATCCCAGCACGATCGCCAGGATGCAGACGTCTACGTACGTGACGACATGGGTCAGCGAGAGGACAGCCAGGATCGCCGCCTGGACGCCCATGGCCGACTGCAAGACGATCATGAGCTTTCGCTTGTCGACACGGTCGGCGACCACTCCCCCGTAAGGACCGAGGAGGAGGACGGGAAGTGTCTGGAGGGCCACGACCAATCCGATGTCCGTGGCCGAATGCGTCAGGGTGAAGACCAGCCACGACTGGGCGGTCATCTGCATCCACGTACCAATCAGTGACGTCGTCTGCCCAAAGAAGTACTTGCGGTAGTTGTGATTCGAGAGTGACGAGAAGGTCCGTCGTGCTGAAACTTTCACGTTCATTGGTCGTGGTCCCGGAGAGCGACGACGATGTTCTCGAGCACCGGCGTCACGGCACTCAACGCCTTCTTCTCTTCCTTGGAGAGTCGGCCCAGGGCGAAGAGCAGCGCGTCCGTGCGTTCACTGCGAATCGTTTCACGTAACGCCAGGCCCTCGGGCGTCGCCGACAAGTGGATGACACGAGCGTCAGTGGGATCGCACGTTCGAGCGACCATCCCCGACGCCTCGAGCTTCGCGATGATGCGCGACAACATGGTCGGGTTGAGGCCTTCTTCCTTGGCGAGTTCCGACAGACGGATCGAGCCAGCGCGCGCGATGGCCATCAATACTTCACGATTACTGGATGAGAGTTCTTTCTGCGCCTGGGTGAATCGAAGACTGCGATTGAGTCGGGCGAGGGCGCCGCGCAGATGCTCCGCGATCTGTCGATCCTTCTCGGTCGGTTCTCGCGTGGCATCAGACATGAAACCAGTCTATCGGTAGTTGCTTGCCAGCAAGCAACTACCTACACAATTTGTTCCCCGCCACTCCCCTCTCCTCTACGGTGGTCAAACACCGAAGGAGACTGCGTGAACCGAATCGAGATCGAGACCAAGCTCAATGAAGGGCGCAACTGGCTGCTCACGAAGTACGAGACGCTGAGCGACGACCAGTTGCGCCGACCTCTCACCAAGAGCGAACACGACCCCGAGAATCGCTGGAGCGCGCTCGACCACTTCGCTCACCTCGCCCTGATCGAGGGCAGTTTCAACGCCACGATCCAACGGCACTTCGCCGGAGACCCGAATCCCGTCGGACTCTTGCACGACGACCATGGTGAGCCCCGAACTCGTGAACAGATCGGGGCCATCGTCCACGCCCAGACCGAAGAGTGGCAAGTAGCCCACCACGACGACTCCTACAGCGAGGTCGTAGCACTTACTGCTGCGGCACGAGGCGCGACGTTGCTGCTGATGACCGAACTCAGCGACGCTCAACTCGAAGAATTCATTCCCGGTGCGCCTTGGGCCGACGGCACGGTCGGCGCCGTCTTGGGCACGAACGCCGATCACGGACGAATGCACTGGAGATGGCTGGAAGAGGCTGGAGTATTAGGGACAGATTGAGATCCCTAGAGTCCGACGGACCATTCATTGGCCTCGAAACTCGTGGAGAACTTCGAAGCGCGCAGCGGTCATCACCAACTATTCTTCGTGCGGAGGTGGGAATCCATCTCTAATTTCGCCGCAACCCGAGGAGTTTGAATGTTCGACGTCATCTTGGTAGGTGCTGATGATTCAGAGACAGCGCGCCGCGCGGTCGAGGCCGCCTGTGCGATCAGTGCGATGTCCAAAGGCACGCTCCACATACTCACTGCTTTCGAAGCCATTTCAGTAGTCGGAGGCGCCAGCACGCACGAGTTCAAGAACGTGATCAACGAAGAGGACGGCCGGGCGCTCCTTCAAACACTCTCCTTCATCGCCAAGAAGCACGACGTCGAGTTCGTACTGCACTCGGCCAAGGGTGATCCCGCCGACGTCCTCATTGCCAAAGCCGACGAACTGGGTGCCGACTTGATAGTGGTGGGAAATAAGGGAATGAAAGGTGTACGACGTGTTCTCGGTAGCGTGCCCAACTCCGTGGCACATGGCGCCGCGTGCTCGGTGCTCATCGTCGACACCACTGATTAGATCGAGGGATCTCCCGTTCGAATGCACCATAGGTTGGACATATGGCGCGCACTGATTCTCGGCTCGACGGTTGGACGACGCTCTGGTTAGGGTCAGCGGCGATTTGGAGCCTCTGTCTCGTCGCCGCCGGATTCTCGGTCACTAGTTACTCTTCGACGAACGGACCTGGGCTGACGCTCATTCAAGAGAATGGCCTCAAGGTCCTCGCCATATTGCTGATTCCCTTCGTGGGGGTTGTAGTTGTTTCGCTCGCGCTGTGGCGCCGCCGGCGTTTGCAGAAATATGGCGTTGGAGTTCTCGTATGGGTCGTCTTTGGCCTCATGGCGTTGCTCGTGCTACTTGGGGCTCTTACCATCGGTCCATTCATCGCTCCGGTGGCGCTGTTTCTGGTGGTGGCGATCACTCGAGTGAAAGGGCAGTTGGACTCTCAAATACGCGCAACTCCTTAGCGAAGCGCGCTTATTTGACGCGAGGCATGACTTTTTCGGCGACCAAACGTATCTGGTCTAGGTCGGACAGATCGAGCACCTGAAGATACATACGTTGTGCACCGACATTGGCGAAGGTCTGGATCTTCTCGACGACTTCGTCCACGGTCCCCGCGAGACCGTTCGCACGGAGCTCGCTGACCTCGCGACCGATGTTCTGAGCTCGAAGCTCAATGTCCGCTTCATTCTCCCCAACGCAGAGAACTTGCGCCGCCGACAAGGTGATCGAGTCGCGGCCCCGGCCAAACGAATCACAGGCGTCTCCGACGCGCTCGAACTGGGCCGACGTCGTCTCGAGCGACGCGAAGGGCATATTGAACTCTTGGGCGAACCGCGCGGCCAACTGCGGCGTTCGCACCTTGCCGCTGCCACCGATCAACACCGGAGGTCGGGGTTGCTGGACCGGCTTGGGTCGAGCCGGGCTGTCCGTCAATTGATAGTGCTTTCCCGGGAATGAGAATGTTTCGCCGAGCGGCGTCTCCCAGAGACCGGTGACGATCTCCAACTGTTCGCTGAGGCGATCGAAACGCTCCCCGAGTGACGGAAAGTCGATACCGTAGGCGGCGTGTTCGGCGGCGAACCAACCAGAGCCGATTCCAAGTTCGACCCGACCACCACTCATTTGGTCTACTTGGGCGACTGAAATGGCCAACGGTCCGGGCAGTCGGAACGTCGCCGCGGTCATCAACGTTCCGAGACGAATCGTCTGAGTGTCGCGCGCCAGACCAGCCAACGTGATCCAGGCGTCAGTCGGTCCGGGTAGTCCGGTGACCGAACCCATGTGCAAGTAATGATCCGAGCGGAAGAAGGCGCCGAAGCCCAATTGTTCTGCTTCGAGCGCCACTCGCAAGAGATCGTCGTAGGTTGCACCCTGTTGGGGTTCGGTGAACACTCGAAGTTCCATGCGCGATCCTCCTGAGGTCAATTCGTGACCAATGTTAGGCACCGCGTCACGACGCTGATTCTTGGCTTCGCAACGAGTTCTTCTCGTCGTTGATGAAACATGACGCTTCGTCGTTCACTTGATGTCACACCGGACATGCCGCGAGCGTAGCGCTGGGCTTTTAGCCAATTCGTAAGACCTCGCTCGGCCACTTCGTATTGGCGAATCTCAGCGGATCCCGCTTCGCCGACGCTCGGTCGCCCGCCAGGTCCAGCGGCCAAGAAGTAACAGGGCCGCCAGGAGTAACAGGGCGAACAGCAGTGGCCCGGCAATCCTGATCAACCATTCCACCCCGGCTGCAAAGCCGTGGAGGGACTCGTGCCACGCCTTGTTCACTCCCGTCCGAGGTTGCGCCGGCGGGACGACGTGGTGCCCGGCCACCGACAACGAGACGGTCAGCGTGGCGTAGGTCGTTTCAGAGTTGAGCAGATTCAGCTGCGCTTGGAGTTGTTCAATCTGACTCTGGATCGAATCGAGCTGTTCCTGTACCGAGAGGATGCCGCCGATAGAGTTGGTTCTCGACATGATCCTCAAGTACTGAGTGCGACTCACTTCCAACGCGTTGATCCGGGCTTGTAAGTCCACGTACTGCCCGGTGACATCGGTGGCGGAGGTGGAGACCGACGTTGCGTCGCCCGCGTGTCGCACTTGATCGACGAGCATCGTGAAGTTGCGCTCCGGAACCGAAAGGACGATGGTGCCGCTCAAGTACGTGTGATTAGCTTTCGTTCCTATGTGCGACTGCGTACTAGTGACGAAGCCTCCGTCGGTCGTCGCGAAGCCAGTGAGCTGCGTCAGTGTCGATTGAAACCTCGTACCCCCGACTACAAGTTCGATCATTCCAACCTCTTCGACCCGCAATGAGCTCTGGGCCGACTGGCTCGCATTCTTAGAGACTTTCGCGGAGGTGGGAGTGATCGAGAGTGTTGGCGCACCGGTCGCGACGGTCGCTCCATGGAGATCCTTCGATTCGCTCGCCGGAAGTAACGCGCCCGAGGCGCCGACGTGTGATCCGGTTTGGCCAGTACCTCGAATAACGGTCGAGGCGTTCGTCGCCTTCGGTTGGACTTCAGAGTTAAAGAGCGGCACCGCAACCGCCAGCAACACGATGCACGCGGCCGCGGCCAGCAACGTCGATCGAACTCGACCGTTGCGATGGATGAACGCTCGAATCCGTGGTGAATCGTCCAAGGCGGCAGAATCGCGCGCTTCGTCGAGGATCCTTTCGACGGCACCCTCGGAGATCGCGAAATCATCGGCCGCTTCTTGAAGCGCCCGTTTCATCATCTCTTCGTCAAAGTTGGTCATGACTGTCTCTCCTCGCGAGATTTGATCGAACGCGGCGCTTCGGACTGAAGCGCCGGATGTAGTGCGAGTCGACGTCGCGCTTCGTTGAGTCGCGACTTCACCGTTCCGGGTTGTCGACCTATGACGATGGCGATGTCATGCTCACTCAGATCGGCGTAGTAGCGAAGCACGACGACGACGCGCAGATGCGCGGGAAGGTCCTTCAGCGCGGTCATGACGTCATGGGAGAGCATCACTCTCCCGATCGGATCCTCGATCATGGCGACGCTCTCCAGATCGTCGTCGGGACGTCGACGGTTGCGATGAGGGATCTCCTTGCGAAGCTTCGAGTTACAGGTATTGACCACCACGCGGTAGAGCCAGGGCTTGAAACTCGTTCCGGTCGCCAGGGACTCGCGGAACTTCCAAGCGCGAAGGAACGATTCCTGCACGGCGTCTTCGGCGTCTGGTCGATTACCCAGGATCAGATAGGCGGTACGAACCGAACTGGCGTAACCGTCTTTGAGCCACGACCTAAGTTCGTCGACGTCGACGGCATCACTCACCTAGACGACCTTCGCGCGACGTCGAATCGCCGCTTTTCCTTGCACAGATATAGAGACTCCGGAGCCATCGGAAAGGTTCGCGAGAAGTTCGATTTTCTTCCCCGCCGGGGTTTCCTCTAGCCGGCAGCCACTCTTTTCAGACGATTCGGGACTCGTTACCTCAGTCCGGAATGAGCGTGGTGATGCAAAAGGGGTGTCCCACGGGGTCAAGGAAGACCCTCCAACGATCACGTTCGGGCTGGTCCGAAGCCAATGTGGCACTCGCGGCGAGGGCGGCGGCTTCGCCGGCGTTGAGATCGCCCACGGAGAAGTCGAGATGGGCGTGGGACGGAATCTCATTCGAGGGCCACGTCGACGCTTTGAAGCCTTCGACTCGCTGCATCGTGAGCCAGAGGTTGTCCAATTGGATTGCCGAGAAATCATCGGATTCAAAGGTGATCTCCTTCTCGAGCAACGCCGAATAGAACATGGCCAGCGCGTGCGGATCAGGACAGTTCAGCGATACCGCACCCAGTTTGGAAATCCCTCCCACCTTCACTCCTTTATGTCGTTGTTGACAGCATTTTTACCGGCAATCGTGACATTGAAGGGGACAAAGTCGCGGAACTGCTTGGCCGCAAATCGCGGGGTCAGGACCGAGCAGATCGGGACGACGCGGTAGCACTTCGCCAAAGCTGGAAGTAGTTCTCGAACGTGATCTCGGCCGTCACGTAGCCGGCCGACAGGAGTTCGCGGTGGTACGCCGGCAGGTTGTGCCACGGCACGCCCATGTCGACGTGGTGAGCCAGGTGCCAACCGGTGTTGTAGGGGACGAACCAGAATCGGGCCAGCAGATGTTGGCGCACATTGTGGGTGGTCAGACGACGGTCGTCGCTCTTCAGCATCCCGCCGTGTTCAGCAATCGCGCGAAGTCGATTGAGCACCCGCCACTGCGTCATCCACGGCAGCCACCAGAAGAGTAGATAGGACCACCACGCGCCGGTGCCTAACCAGAACAGTCCGAACATAAAGGCTTGGACGGCGAGGATCGACGACGCGATTGTGCGACTCTGGGCTTTGGTGGTCGCCTTCACGATCGACATGAAGTTCTTGTAGCCAGATATTCCCGCTGCGTCACGCAGCAGTCGTCGTCGAAGATCACTGGGTTCGCAGGGATAACCGCTGTAAAAGGGCATGTCGGGCTCTTCCGGGCCGAACTCTTCGCGATGGTGAGCAAAGTGCGCACGCCGGTAGATCGAGATCGGCACCATCGCCGGATAGGCAATCAGCCATTTGCCCACGAAGTCGTTGGCTCGCTTGTTGGTGAACAGGAGCTTGTGCGCCGATTCGTGCATCAATATTGCGAAACGGGCGTGCATTGGCCCCATGAGTATGAACACAGCAACCGCCGCCCAGAGTCCGAATCGGACGCCGCAGTACGCCAACGCCGCGGTCCAAAGCCAGACCATCGCGACCGCGCGGACGTTGCGCCAGTTCTCGATGTGGCGATAGTTCTTTCGAAGTTCGGGGATCGCCATGCCGTTGACGAGGAGGCGCTCGGAGGGAAGGACGTCCGGCAACTCTTCGGGAATCGGGACGAGGTCGATCGCCATTGGCCCATCATAAGTTGATGACCGTTTCGATTCCCTGACGGCACCTTTTCAAGTCTTTCCCGTCTTCCATTAAGTTTGTGAACGTCTCGACGAAGGGATGGGTCCTGATCAAGAATGTCATTCGTCGCTTCGACGCCTACCAACAGAGTCACTCGCCGGTGGCCTTCGTCATTGGCGTGGTGAAGAAATACGTGGAGGACCGCGGACCCTCGTTGGCGGCACTCCTCGCCTACTACGGCGTGCTCTCGGTCTTTCCACTCCTGCTGGTTCTCTTCACCTCGCTCGGCCTGCTCTTCAGCAACGACGCCGGACTGCAACACCGAGTGATTCACTCGGCGCTCTCCCAGTTCCCCGTGGTCGGCAAACAACTGAACGGTCACGACGGGATCACCGAACTGCGAGCGAAGGGCCTCGGCTTGGCCTTCGGTCTGGTCGGGCTCTTCTGGGGCTCGATCGGTGTCACCAAAGCCGGTCAGCGCGCCATGGCCGACGTATGGAACGTCCCCCAACTCAACCGGCCGCACTTCTTGAAGAGAATCTGGCGCAGCGTCCAGTTCCTCGGCGTCTTGGTGCTCGACGTCGTGGTCTCGACGGCATTGGCCGGTCTCGTCACGTTCGACAATCACGCCGCCTGGTTCCAAGCGCTGGCGATCGTGGTCGGTTTGGGCGTCAACGTCGCGCTGTTTTTATTGGGCTTTCGCATCCTCACACCCAATTCGATTCCGACCAGGACGTTGATGAGCGGTGCGGCAATAGCCGCCTTCGGCTGGAGCGCGCTCCAGTACCTCGGGACCTGGCTGGTCGGACACGAACTTCGTCACGCGAGCCAGCTCTACGGCTATTTCGCCAGCATCCTGGGACTGGTGTTCTTCCTCTACCTCGCCGCCGAGGTCACCTTGATCGCCGCCGAGATCAACGTGGTCAAATCACGCCACCTCTACCCTCGGAGCCTTACGCCGCCGTTCACGCCGGCCGACGAAGCGGTCCTCACCGCCATTTCAAAGCAAGCTCAGCGATCGAAGGCCCAGAACGTGCGAGTGGATTTTGAAGAGCCGGATTCGACGAACGTCATAGTGGAGATAATCGAGGAACCGGACGCGACCCCGTGGAGCGACTCCACGAGCTAGTACCACTCAGCCGCTTCGCACCGACCGGAGCCGAGGCGCGGCGCCAACCTGACTGTCCCTACCAGTGTCGGCCGTGTATTCAGTCTTCGCCCACGTACGCGGCACAGCTTTAAGTTCACTGTGCAGGTCGATGCGCTCCTGCTTGGCGATCATCGTGAAGGCGATTGCGACGATGATCAGCCCGGACGCGACGAAGACGAATCCCATTGAATACGACATGACGGTCTGTACGCACGACGAGTCAAGACCCGAACGCGCGGCGGCGCCAGTATTCGACGAACAGGTCCCCACTTCGGAGTAGACGCGAGTGAATGCCCAAATCCCGAATGCGATCGACGCGAGTCCGCTGCCGATCACAATTCTCTTCAACAACATCTGGCCCTTCCTTGCAAGGTCCATGTGTAGACAGGCGTTGCAGGCTTCACAGCTATTCGGATCCGCAGTGCACGCACTTTCGATCACTCCCCGACCAGCGTGATCGCGAGCAGCAAAACTGTACGAGATGTGTATCAATTTCCGATTGACGAAATCACTAATAGACCACAACTAAGAGCAGCGCTGGGATTTGAACAGTGGCGTGGAGCACCTCGTCCAAGTTCTCTATCCGTCGGTATTCGTCACTTCATCCCTCCACAACGCCGAGTTGCCGACGTCGATTCGAGCACCGGCCAATTCGCTAATCGAAACTCGCCCCAATTACTTACCCCACCGATAGCTCCCGCTCCGTAAATCACTAGTCGCAAGTCACGACTCTTTCGTCTTTTCAATAGAACGTAGCAATGCCGAAAAGCGGAGCTACATCATGAGCGAGCACGGATTTCTTTCGTGGTCTAGAAAAGATGTTGTCGATTTGACCAGTGGCACCACGTCGATGATGGTGAGAGGTTCAATGGGAACTTCAACGGAGGGAGCAGTCATGGCGCAGTACCTGGTGTTGATTTACTCGAACGAGAAGTCGTGGGCCGACACGGACGAAGCTTTCTCGAACAAGATCATGGAGGGGCACAACAAGTTTGGCGAAAGGCACGGCGTGTCACTTCGCGGTGGCAACGCTCTGGAGCCCACCATGACGGCGACGTCGATTCGAACGGACGCCTCGGGCAAGTCAGTTGCGACTGACGGGCCCTTCGCGGAGACCAAAGAGGCCATTGGCGGTTACTACGTCGTCGAGGCCGACGACCTTGACGCCGCCATCGCCATCGCCAAGGACATTCCGGCCCCATTTGGTGGGATCGAAGTTCGACCGATTCGAGACATGAGCTGAACATCAGCCCCGATGATCGAGGAGCCGAAGTATCAGCGGCCGTCGCGAACGCCCACCGTCACGAGTGGGCGTTCGTGCTGGCCGCCACGCTTCGGATCACGCGCGACTTTGACGTGGCTGAGGAATGTGTCCAAGACACCTTCGCGCGAGCTCTCGCCACTTGGGGCGAACAAGGTATCCCGAAGAATCCTGGTGCCTGGCTCACCACCGTCGCACGACGACGGGCAATCGACGTCGGACGACGTCGCGACGTGGCGATTCGTTCACAGCAGTTCCTCGTCGTCGACGGATCGGAAGTTGGTCGCGTGCTCAATGAAGGTGAGTTCGAAGACGACCGGCTCCGACTGATCTTCACCTGCTGTCACCCAAGCCTCGCGACCGATACCCAGGTCGCACTCGCATTACGAATGTTGTGCGGTCTCAGTACGACCGAAGTCGCCAAAGCGTTTCTCGTGAAAGAGTCGGCGATGGCCGCGCGCTTGACGCGAGCGAAGAAAAAGATCGCCATTGCCCGGATCCCCTATCGGGTCCCAGAACGGGCTGAACTTCGCGAACGCATCGACGCGGTCCTCCTGGTAGTACACCTCCTCTTCACGACTGGACACACGTCGCCCGTAGGCGAGAACCTCTCCCAGGCCGACCTCGTGGAACGCGCGATCGACCTCGCTCGAATGCTTCGCGCACTTCTGCCTGACGACGCCGAAGTCGCGAGTCTGTTGGCCTTGATACTGCTCACCGATTCGCGCCGGGGAGCCCGCGTCGGTTCGACCGGCGAATTCCTCGCGCTGGCTGATCAAGACCGATCGAAGTGGCATGGAGAGTCCATTGACGAGGGCCTCGCGCTCGTAGGGGAATCGATCCGACGAGGACGACCCGGCCGCTTCACCTTGATGGCCGCCATCGCCGCGGTCCATTCCAGCGCATCGCACTGGGACGAAACCGACTGGGGGGAAATCGTCGGGCTCTACGACCTCCTGCTGGAAGCGTGGCCGTCGCCGGTCGTGGCACTGAACCGCGCCGTGGCCGTCAGCTTCGCGTTCGGTCCGTTCGCCGGCCTCGCGGCCATCAACGATCTGAGCACCGATCCCCAACTGAGCACCTATCCGTATTTGGCGGCGGCGCGGGGTGACTGTTTGGAGCGACTCGAGCGATTCGCCGAAGCCCGCGATGCGTTCGAAGAGGCGACGATGTTGACCGAAAACCTCGTTGAACGTGAATTTTTGCGGCGACGGATCACCCAACTCAGCTAAACGACGACAAAAAGGGTTGTGAACTCTTCATGTCCGGCGGCCGTTAGGGTGAAGCCGCCGAAGCCTACGATACAAGTGACTCGCCCTCGTCAATAACGCCTCCATGGCAACGATCAAAGGACATCATGAAACTTCGGCTACTTACCGTGACCCTCCTGACAGTGGTGATCCTCGGGGCGATGAGCGTGCCGTCCGGAGCGTCGTCCACGCCGTTTGAACAGATGAAAGCGGTCGTCGCGAATGTCAAGGCTGAACAATCGGTGCACTACGCAGAGACTCTGACGACCTCGGGCAAGCGTCTCGTCAACACCACGGACGCCACCCGAGTGGGCGGTCGTCAAACGATCGTTCTTACGGAGGCTGGCAAGAGTAACACCGTCGTCATCGAACTCATTGCCGGAGGTCTCTACGTCAAGGGCGACTCCGTAATACTCATCGACTACATGGGATTCCCGAAGTCAACCGCGGATCAACTGAGTGATAAGTGGTTTACGATCCCCAAGAACAACCCGGACTACGCGCAAGTCGGCCAGGGACTCACGCTCTCTTCGGTAGCGGCGGAACTATCGATGAACCAATCGGTGAGTACGCGACCCAGCGTGAGAATCGCCGGGGTGAAGGTCAACGTCCTCAAGGGCACATCGGTCAAGACCTCGCTAAACCCTTCGGTCCCCGAGACCCTTTACGTCACGACGACGGCCACGCCACTTCCGGTCCGAGTCATCCAGAGCTTCGGAGGCACCGCCGGAACCGTCGTATTCAGCCATTGGAACGAGACGGTCAAATTGGTCGCGCCGCCCGCCACGCTACAACTGACGTAGACCTTCCCTCGAACCGTCATCTCGAAGTCGAGGCTTCAGTCACTCCCGGTGGGCGCATGCCACGAGATCATTCGGGCGCGCTCAGCGCGTACATAGTCATGCTCCACAAACCACTGCGCAGAATCGAAGAGCGCCTCGGCGGCGGGGCGCGACGAGTAGCCAAGTTCGCTTCGAGCTCTCGCATCGTCGAAGGTCATCGTCGTTGAAGCCATCTGTGCCGCTTCCAGTGACACGCGCGGCTCTCGGCCCAGCACATCTCCTTCGACAAAGCTGGACACGTACCCTGCGATCAACGGCACGATCGACGGGAATCGTCGCTCGGCCGCAGGTAGTCCGGTCACCTCGGACAGATTGCGCAACAGTTGGGCCATCGAGATGTTCTCGCCACCGCAGATGTAACTACGACCTTGCCGGCCATGTTCGAGCGCTAACAGGTGACCCGTCGCGAGGTCATCGACATGGGCGACATTCATTGCGGTCTCCACGTAGCCCGGCATTCGTCCGTTCAGGTAATCGAGGACAACCTTCCCCGACGGCGTCGGCCGATGGTCGAATGGTCCCTGCGGCATGGTCGGCAACACCACCACGACCGGAGCACCCTGGGACGCGAGACGCAGCACTTCGTGCTCGGCGACGTACTTGGTCTGTTTGTAGTTGCCGTAGAGGTGCGAGATGTCGGCGAAGTCGTCCTCATTTGAAGGACGACCTCGTTTCGTCTCCCAGAGACCGAGCGTCGCGACGGTCGATGTGTAGACGATTCGCTGCACGCCCGCGTCCGTTGCCGCGTGGACGACGTTTTGACTACCGCGAACGTTTACGTCGTAGAACGAAGAGGCGTCCTTCGGCCAGAAACCAAACTTCGCCGCCAAATGAAAGCAATACTTCGCGTCGTCGAAGACACCTTTCAACTGACGCTCATCGGTGATATCGACCTCTCGACGATCGACGTCAAGGCCGTCCAAGTTTGACGTCACCGCATCGGGCTCGAGCAGCGCGACGACGTCGACCTTTCGTTCGAGCAGCGCGCGCACGACCGCCGAACCGATGAAGCCGGCCGCCCCGGTGACGACGACGCGGTCGCCCTCACGGAGTTTGAAGGTCACGACTTGGAGGTGGTGCGTTTACCGTTGGGGCTTCGTCGGAGCATGCCTTTGGTCATCGTGACGCCAAATTCGACCAACGACGCGCCACTTCGTTCGGCTTCGCTCAACAGTTCGTCGAGGGCATTCACGAAGACATCGATCTCCGCTTCGCCCGCGATCAGCGGGGGCAACAACTTGATCACGTTGATGTTGTCAGCAGCCACTTGGGTGAGGACCCGGTATCGATGGAATAGAGGTACGACCAGCGTCTGTGTGAACATCCCGGTTCGTGCAGTCTCGATCAGGCGCCAACGACGGCGCGCACCGCGCGAAGTCGGACGACCAAATTCGATGCCGATCATCTGTCCTCGACCGCGAATGACGTGCAGGAACTCGTGTCGCGACGCGAGTTCTTCGAGTCGTACTCGCCAGACCTTGCCCATGGCGTCGGCGTGCTCGATGATGCCCTCGTCATCGAAGACCGCGAGCGTGGCCAGTCCCGCGACCATGGCCATTGGATTGTTCTTGAACGTCGTCGAATGCACCATCGCGCGGTCCATTGAGCTGTAGGTGCCGCGGAGGATTTTGTCGCTCGTCAACATTGCACCGACCGGGATGAAGCCACCAGAAAGAGCCTTGGAGATCGTGACGATGTCCGGTGTCAAGTCGTAGTGCTCGAAGGCGTAGAACGCGCCGGTCCGACCGAGACCGGTTTGCACCTCATCGCAGATGAAGAGCGCACCGGCGCCGTGCACCGCGGCTTCGAGTTCGCGCCAACGTCCGGCGTCGAGTTCGTAGACGCCCTTACCTTGGATCGGTTCGACAATGAAGGCCGCGACGTCGCCGCGCTTGAGTTCTCGGACCAACGCGTCGAGATCGCCAAAGGGAATCTCCGTCGTGTCGACCATGAGCGGCCCGAAGCCCTCGCGAAAGTCGGCTGAACCGTTGACCGCCAGCGCACCCATCGTGAGACCGTGGTACGCGTGCGAGTGATACAGGATTCGCCGTCGCCCGGTGCTCGCGCGAGCGAATTTGATAGCCGCCTCCACGGCTTCGGCGCCAGAATTGCAGAAGAACAGTCGTTCTATCTGTTTCGGACTCCGCGTGATGAGCTGCTCGGCGAGCAGACCCGCCAAGAGCGCGCAGTCCATCTGGACCATGCCCGCCAGGTCGGCGTCAAGGGCTTGGTGAAGCGCGTCTTTGATCACGGGATGTGAACGACCGAGTGCGAAGACTCCGAAGCCGCTCAGCATGTCGAGGTAGCGATTGTCCTCATCATCGATTAGATAGCAGCCCTCACCGCGCTCGAAGAACCGGTCGAATCCGAGCGTCGTCACCACTTTGGTGAGCTGCGGGTTGAGGTACTGGGCGTGCAGAGCGAAGTTCTCACCGTGTCGCTCGTCCATCAGTTTCGCTAAATCGAAAGTCATCGCACCCCCGCGTTAACTCTTAAATCTAATAGGGGTGTCCATGTCATTGTCAGTAGGTGGTCTCGGAGAAAATGCCGACACTCGGCAAGGACAACCCTTGCTCCGAACGTGAGTGCGCTCGAGTTCTCTTGATGCCGAGCAAAGTGCGATTCTGAGAAAACTCTCGGTAAGCACAGCCGTGGATCCTCATTTTGGAACTCGTCCGCTCTATCGTAGCGGCGGGGGGAAGGCTCCTCAATCAACTGGAGGTCCCGTCATGAATCGTCCATCGAAAGTCACCTTGTCGATTGTCGCGACCCTACTGATCGCTGGCACCGTCGCGGGAGTCGCCGCGGCTGACGTCCACTCACGGCCGAGCTTCTTCTACGGATGTGAGAGCGCGACGGGTTCGGTCAGCACCATCAGCACATCCTCGCACCTTCGCTGTCCGGGAGCGACCAGAGTGCGCTGGAATGCGACTGGTCGAAGGGGCGCGGCGGGGTCACCGGGTGCCCCGGGAACCGCCGGTGCCGCGGGTTCACCGGGTGCCACGGGAGCGGCCGGTGCCGTCGGACCCCACGGTGCCCCCGGTGAGCAGGGCGTGCGCGGCTCGCTGTGGTCGACCGGGAGTGGCGCGCCAAGCGCGACTGGCCTGAGTGGCGACCTCTACCTCGACACTGCGACCGGCAACGTCTATGAGTTGGTCGCGGGCACTTGGACCTTAGAAGCCAACATCACGGGGCCCCAAGGTCCTAATGGCGTGGTCCGGGACTGCACGCTCGCCCCCTACCCGGGAATCGACCTGGCCGGCTGTACATTGTTCAGTGTCGGTAACACCAACTACTCAGACGCAAACCTCAGTGGGGCGTCGATGAGTTTCAACATCATTAATGGCGACACTTTCACGAACGCAAACCTCGCCGGCGCCAATTTGCAATTCGCTCTCAACGATGGAACTGCGGCGAACTTCACCAACGCCAACCTCACCGGGGCGAACTTCATCGGCGCCATCTTGGAATCTTCAATCTTCACGAACGCCAATCTCTCTGGTGTGAACTTCGACGGAGCTATTGGGTTCGGAGCAACGGGACTTTCGACTGCGCTGTACAACAACACCACATGTCCTAACGGGATTGTCGTGAGTTCGCCATCCACGTGCGTTGGTCAGGGGTTCTGATCGTTCTATCCCTCACTGAGGGCGTTGGAAGTGAGGCTTCGAGCGAGAGACGGGTTCGAGTCGACACCGCCGTGTGATTACTGGGAGATAAAGCTGACCGAGTGTCCAGCCGGGACCCGAATCAGATTACGGGTGACAATCCGCCATCAATGCTTATGCCCGCTCCCGTCACGTAACTCGCGCGCGGCGACAACAGGAATGTCGCAAGATCGGCGAACTCCTCGGCTCGACCAATCCGGCCCAACGGAATCTTCGAATTGGCCGCCATCGTCGCGTAGAACTCTTCAATCGGTACGTTTGCGTCGGTCGCGCGACGCACCCACTGACCGGACTCAATCAACCCGATGAGAATTGCATTCACCCGAATGCCACGCGGACCAACCTCACTCGCGAGCGCCTTGGTCAATGCGAGGCCGGCCGAGCGAGACGCCGACGTCGGTGCAGAATTGGCGATGGGCGTCCTAGCTCCAGTCGCGACGACGTTCACAATTGCACCCTGCGTCGTTTCGAGCGCCGGTAGAACTTGGCGACAGACGTGCAGTGCGGCGATGACCTTCAGTTCGTAGTCGCTCCGCCATTCATCGTCGTCCGACGTCGCAATCGGATTGCCTGCACTTCGACCGGCGTTGTTCACCGCGCCGTCTAGTCGACCGAAGCGCGTGAGCGTGGCGCTGATGAACTCGTCGAGTTGGTGACCGTGGGTGACGTCCGTCTTTGAACAGAGCGCGTCCAACCCCAACAACACCTGCGCCCGATCGATCCGATCCTGGTCGCGACCACAGACTGCGACGAGCGCCCCTTCGGCGACGAGACGTTGCGCGAGGGCGAGGCCGAGGCCGTCGGTGCCGCCGGTGATGAGAAATGCCCTGTCTTGAATTTCGAGATCCATGGAAGCATCCTAGGAATGATCCTGCAGCGTTATTTCATGGGTGCCTGAAGGCTTTTCGATCATCAGAACTACTCTGAGGCGATGTCGGACATTTCTTTGAGTGCGACAATTCCCCGAGTTCGGTTGATCCGTTGCGCCCTCAGCGCTTCGATTCTCGCAGGTTCATTATTCATCGCCGGCGTCGCTAATGCGTCGAATGGAGGGCTGCCGGCATTCACATCAAGCGTCGCATCCGTCAACGCCGCCCAGCTTGGCAAGACGTGGCGTCCCGGCTGTCCCGTCGGTCCGAGTCAACTGCGCTTGTTGCATCTTCGCTACCTCGGTTTCGACGGACGCTCACGCAACGGAACCATGGTCGTCAACGCGACGGTCGCGACATCCGTCGTGAAAGTCTTCGCCACGCTCTATGAGAAGCGTTTCCCGATCCATCTGATGGCGCCGGAGTCGCACTTCCAAGGTAAGGATCCGGCCTCCATGGCGGCAGATAACACGTCGGATTTCAACTGTCGCTATGCCGTTGTGACGGGACCCAAGCAGTGGTCCGTCCACGCCTACGGCGAGGCGATCGACGTCAACCCGGTGCAGAATCCCTACGTCTTCAACGGCGTCGCCCAACCGGTCGCTGGCAAGGCGTATATCAATCGAAGTGATGTGCGTCCGGGTATGGCTGAGCTCGGCGGTGCGCTCAACGACGCCTTTGCTTCCGTAGGGTGGTTTTGGGGAGGACGATGGAGCGCATCACCCGACTACCAGCACTTCTCACTCACCGGCGGTTGAGGCGAGCCCTTATCCTTTCGAGTGTTGTTGTCATCATGGCGGCGATCGTGCCACTGTCGTGGAGTCCCGCCGGAGCCCAGGAACACCAACGATTGGTGTCGTGCAGCGCCGTCGCCGACTCCATTACGGGCACCGCCCACGCCCGAGAGTTGATCACCGTCGTCGCTCCGGCGATCGGCTCTGAGACCGCGACCTTGGACTTTTACATTCGCCGAGGAGCTTGTTTTCGTCTGGCGGACGGACCGTATTCGGCGAACGTCGGTCGCAACGGTCTTTCGGAGCACCATCAGGAGGGTGACGACACCACGCCCATTGGACTCTTCGGTTTCCAATCCACGATGTACGGCGAACTACCCGATCCCGGCGTCAACTTCCGATACCACCGTCTCGTCTGCGGCGACTGGTGGGACGAACAGTCGTCGTCACCTCTCTACAACCACTTCGTGCACGTGCCCTGCGGCGCAACGCCCAACTTCGGTGGCGACTCCGAAGCACTTTGGGAGACCGTGCCGTCCTACGACTACTTCGCGGTCATCGCCTACAACCGACACCCGATCATCCCGGGACGCGGATCGGCGATCTTTCTTCACGTATCTGATGGTCGAGCCACCACCGGGTGCGTGAGCATCCCCGCGCCGGACCTCGTCCGCATCCTCCGCGCGCTTCGCCCGAACCTGGACCCCATGATTGACATCACGACGCATGAACTGCTGGCGTCGTGACGATTGACGAAGGGCGTCCGGTTCTTCGGCGAGACTTCAAGTCAAATGGCTCGCAAAGCTTGACCCGACCAGTTCTATGAAATCTGGGATCAATTTGGTCGCCAGGTCCCTCGGGTTTTCATCTGAAGTCTCGATTTCAAGGTCGTACGAAAGACCCTCGTGCACCGCCGCAAAGTAGGCGGCGGGTAATTCGATTGGGCCGTGGCGGCGATCAGCCCGACTCACCTCGCGTTGAACTGCTATGTCGAGACGGCACTTCACTCCAATCAGAAGAAGTGGCAATGAGCCAAAGGTTGATTCGTAGAGAAGGCGACGAGCAGGGGTGATGACGGCTTCAGCCAGTACGTCGTTCCCCGCGAGCGCCATCTCACGCAGAGCGCCCACATATCCAGTTAACAAACGACTGAACAGATCTCCTTCGTCTTCATCCCAGAAGCTTTCGGAGTATCCCGGGCGAAAGTCGTCGAGCGACAGATGGAACCACGGAGCCGAGATTTGATGCTGCAATGAGTTGACGAGGCTGGTCTTGCCTGAACTCGGCGGACCGTTGAAGAGCGCCACTCGCCCGATTGACGAGTCAGACAAAGGTATGGCTCCCATGCGTTCGCATCTTATTTCATCGTGCCAATACTTCACTTCGACCAGTTGGCGTCAGAATGTACGAGTGACGAGCCCGAAAGGCAAAGTGCGCCGTGCAACTCGAGCGGACCTCGAGGCGGTGATAGCACTCGACAGCATTTCACCGCTTGGCCATAGCCGGGCAGAACTTCTGACGACGCGTGTGGAATCTGGGGAAGTTCTCATTTTCGAAAGCGATGCTCGACTGACGGGTTTCGTGGTAGTCAGAGCGCGCTCATTTTTTGGGTTCGATTTCGTCGAGTTGTTGAGCGTGGCCCCAGATGACCGTCGTCGCGGCGTTGGTAGTTTCTTGCTCGACGAAGCCCTCAGTCAATCATCAACAGATCGAGTCTTCACCTCAACGAACCAATCCAATACTCCGATGATCGGCTTGTTAGAGGACGCGACATGGTTGTTCAGTGGACAGCTTGAAGGCATCGATGAAGGAGATCCGGAGTTCGTCTACTACAAGAATGTGCGCCATGGGACCTGAAGAGCAATCTCAGTCGCTCACCGACGAATGGTCCACCCGAAAGATCGCATACTTGCGCGACACGCAGTACGCGACGACGGCCAACCTAGACGCCCGTGTCGCGTTGCACGTCAAGTACACCGAAGCGACGCAGAGTTGGTTCGACTGGCTGGTTGATCAGATCGAATGGGATCGGTTTCATGACGTTCTAGAAGTCGGCTGCGGCACGGGACTTCTTTGGACGTTCGTTCCCAGTTCAGCGACGCCCGATCACGACATCACGCTGATCGATCTCTCCCAGACGATGGTGGACACCGCCGCGGCCCGAGCTACGTCACACGGACATGCAGTGCGCGCATTTACGGCCGATGTGCACGCTCTTCCCTTCGAAGATCATTCGTTCGACCTGGTGATCGCCAACCACATGCTGTACCACTCGCCGGCGCCGGCAATCGCGATCAAAGAAATCGCTCGAGTACTTCGATCTGGAGGAACACTCGTGGCGGCCACCAACGGTCCGAAGCATCTCGCAGAACTTCGCGATATCGAAGTCGCAGTGTTCGGCCCGGCCGATGAACGCAGCGGCAACGTCAAGATATTCGGGTCACTCAGTGGTCTGCCGCTGCTGCAGCAACAGTTCGACGATGTGGAGTGGCGCGGTCACGAAGACCGACTTCTGTGCACCGATCCGGACGACGTCCTCGCGTATCTCACCTCAATGAAACCGGGCTCGGAAGCGTCCGAGAGCCAGCTCGCCGATATATGTTCTGCGATTCGTCACAGGATTGCATTGGGCGATGGAGTGTTCGAGGTCTCCAAGGAATCGGGCGCTTTCATGGCTCAGAAGCCATTGAAAGCCTGACAAAACTCAATTAAGCATGCTGAGCCGGTGAAGCTCACACTTGCTTGCCAAAATGGCGAGCGTGAGTTCCATTGATGTTGTTTCCATTGAACATTCCGTCTTCATACGTCACGCTGAGCCACTTATTGAACCAGACCGTCCTTCATCGATGTGGTCGCTATCACCACAAGGTCGCATCGAATCGCGACGACTCGGTGAATCTTTGACCAGCCAGAATGTGCAACGAATATTCACAAGTTCTGAGAAGAAGGCGCACGAGACGGCGCTTATCATCTCCGAAGAACTTGACGTCGAAGTCGTTGTAGACGAACGATTACGAGAGGTGGATCGTCCATGGATTCACCAACGATTCTCAAATGCAGTCATCGAGTATCTGCGGGGAGTCTCGGTCGATGGTTGGGAACCGGCGAGCCAGGTGATCGAACGATTCACCGCTGCACTCACGGACCACTTGCCGAAAGGGCCGTCCGCCATCGTCACTCATGGCACCGCCCTTTCATGTTTCCTTGGTTCACGTGCACTTGCAAAGGCCGACACTTTCTGGGAGAACCTGGTGATGCCAGACGCGTGGCGACTGACAAGAGATGGGCTCGTCCGGCTGAGTTACCAGTCATAGTTTTGCGAACGTACGACTGTGGGCGCGCGAACTGACACAACTCATACTTCCTCACTAAGGTCTCCGGCGCGTCAACTCCAAACGTCGTCGTCCGAGACGCAGTTCTCGACGATGTCGAGAACTGCGCTCAATTGAGGGACTCCTCGGGTTCCCGTGGGTCACGTGACGCTCTTGACGTGACGTAGTTCTCTCTAGAGACCAGTCCCCGCTTGGGTTGATGGTCACTCCTCGAAGGCCTCGAGCCTCGTCAAATGGCGCGCATGTAGTGCTCGTAGTTTCGGAAGCGTCCAAGCAACCTAAACCGAGAGGGACTAC
>Ga0307374_10003542_pt1 | contig 26600 bp, 30 predicted proteins | sample OX3MG_FD_202532 | JGI IMG/M metagenome (GOLD analysis project Ga0307374, IMG submission 202532) | Soil microbial communities from Risofladan, Vaasa, Finland - OX-3 | ecosystem: Environmental > Terrestrial > Soil > Coastal area > Acid sulfate soil | place: Finland: Risofladan, Vaasa | collected...
TATCGTCTATTATGATTCGCGTACCCTTGTGTGCCAGGCTAACGCAGTTGGCGCCGTAAAACTGTAGTTCCATTACTCCTCTTCTTTCTTTTGCTTTTTGTCCGATAACAGGTTATGTTTGTCGACCAATATTTGTTTTTTAGCTTTCTTGATAGATGTCGCGAAGCGATCACGGATCTGCTGGCGATACTTGAAGTCAGACAATCCCATGACGGCGTAACGGATGGCCTTGTTCTCCCTGGCCTCCAGCTCGTCGACGTATTTCTGCAAGGCGTTGGGGTTGATGTCGCCAACGATCAGGATGTCCACACCGGCGCTGTTATCGCGGGTAAACTGTCCTGTTAAGACGGCCAGGTCAACGTGGCCGATGGCGCGTAGGTCGATCTCCGCGGCGCTCTCGTCGTCTCTAACGGCTACGGCCGTCGATCCCGTGGCGGCCGGCTTAAGGCCCCCGCCGAATATCTCTCTCAACGGCTCGTAGTATTCGTATTTTTGGTTAACCTCGTAATAAAGCTTGTTGTTAGTGTTGTCCGAGGTGATGATGCCGATGCTGAGCAAATTGCTGAGTTCGCGGCGGACGGAATTGATCTGCTCGTCGATCTTGCGGGTGATCTCACGGACGAAAAATGAACGGTTCGGATTGCTGTAAAACAGCCTCAAAAGCTTGACGCGCGTCTTTGAACCGAACAATTGCTCAATCATTTTTCAAGTGTAACAAACTTTGGTTCAATTGTGAATCTCAGTTACTCAAGAATGTTGTGGTGACGTCTACAACTTCATGCCAATTAACAGGGGTGGTAAACCAGTGAATACTTTTGTTACGCTTAAACCAAGTGCGCTGGCGCTTGGCCAGATCAAGCGTATTTTTGATAATTTTTTGTCGAGTTTCGGGCAGGTTTTGAGTACCTAAAAAGTAGCCACACCACTCAGCGTAACCAATGCCCTTGAGCGCTTCGCAGTCCCAGCCGTAGCGCTCGCTGAGTGCCCGCGTCTCAGCCTCCAGACCGGCTGCCAGCATGGCGTCCACGCGAGCGATGATCCGGTCCTCCAGGTCTTGCCTGTCCGGCTTTAGGCCGATCGGTAATGTGTTTTGCCGTAACTCTTTTTTAGTTGGCACAGCGCCGCCGGTCTCAATCAGCCGTATCAGGCGCCGTTTGTTCCGCGTATCTACGCCGCCGGTTTCCAGGCCAAGCTCGTCGATCCTGTCCAGCAGCTCCCTGTTGCTAAGCTTATTCAGCTCTCCCCTGGCCTGGCGGTCGCCTTCCGGCAGAAAGCCGAAATCATAAATTACGCCGTCGACGTACAAACCGGTGCCGCCAACTATAATCGGCAGCTTGCCCCGGGCCGAGATATCGACGATAGCCTGACTGGCAAGCCGCTTAAAGACGGCGGCCGTGAAGTCCTCGCACGGTCCGGCCACGTCCAAGAGGTGATGTGGCACCTTGGCCCGCTCCCCGGCCGTCGGTTTAGCCGTGCCGATATCAACCTCACGCCGGACCGTCCAACTGTCAGCACAGATAATTTCCCCGTCGAACTCCTGGGCCAACTTGAGAGCCAGCGCCGACTTGCCACTGGCCGTCTCGCCGACGATTACCAGCAATTTTGGCATGGTGCGTGTCCTTGTACCGCCAGTCGGCGACCATAGGTGCTTTTGAATGTCTATCTGGTAATCCGGCGAGACGGAAACGCCTTCGGCCTCCAGTACCTGTTTGTGGCCGGCGCGGCCGCCCGGATAGCCGGCTGCCAGCCCGCCGCGCTTATTAACCACCCGCTGCCACGGCAGCGACGGATCACCGAAGTGCGCGATGCCGCCAACTAGCCGGGCGGCCCGGGCATTGCCGCAGAGCGCCGCGATCTGGCCATAGGTCATCACCTGGCCACGTGGAATCTGAGCTACCAGCGCCTCCACTTCTTGCCGGAAACCGGCTTCAACAGTTTCTTTAACCATGTAACGATGTCTTGTGGACCCGGCCTTTGGCCTCGTGAGCCACCGTTTTCAGGAACTCATCCACGCTGACGGTCTGGGCACCGCTCTGCACCGCCATATCACTCCGGACCCGGGGCACGACGCCCCCGCTGGCGATTTCTTTCTCGCCGATAACCACCGTGTAAGGCACCTTGGCCAGTTCGGCGGCCCGGATTTTCTTGCCGACCGATTCGTTGGAGCTGTCTGTTGTCAGACGCAGACCTAGTGTTTCGGCCTGGCGGGCCACTTTATCAGCAAAAGCCAGGGTCTCTTTTTCTTGGTTGACTGTCGCTAAACGAATCTGTTCCGGCGCCAGCCAGACCGGGAACCGGGCGGCCGTGTGCTCTATATAAACCGCCAGGAACCGCTCGATCGAGCCCAGCAGCGCGCAATGGATCATGACCGGGTGGGGCCGGGTGTCATCCTCGGCCGCGTACTCCAGTTCAAAACGCTCAGGCTGCACGAAATCCAGCTGCACGGTTGCCACCTGATGCTCACGCCCCAGCGCGTCAGTGGCCATGAAATCAACCTTAGGCCCGTAAAAAGCCGCTTCGCCGGTTTCCTCGAAATAATCTAGCTTGTTGGCTATGACAGCATTTTTAAGCTGTTGCTGGGCGCTTTCCCAGAGTTCCTTCGCGCCTAGATAATTATCGCTGTCGTCACGATAGCTCAACCGGACCCGCAGCTTCATGCCGACCGTCTCGTATAACTCTTGGGCCGCCGCTAGTAAATTGTTGATTTCGGCCTCGATCTGGTCCTGGCGGCAAAAAACATGGCTATCATCTTGCGTAATCGACCGCACCCGGCTCAAACCACCCAGCTCGCCGGTTTTCTCGTCACGGTAATCGGTGGTCGTCTCCAGGTAACGAATCGGCAAATCGCGGTAAGAACGCGGCTGTGAAGCATAAATCCGCGTGTGGTGCGGGCAATTCATCGGTTTAAGGACCAGTTCGTCGCTGGTCTCCTGGCTTTTGACCAGGAACAGTTCGTCGCCGAACTTAGCCCAGTGGCCGCTCTTCTCGTACAACGCTTTCTTGGTCATGTGCGGCGTCCAGACCTTTTGGAAGCCGTAGCTCTCACGCAAACTGTTGGAATACGCCGCCAACTCCTCGCGGAGGACCGTGCCGCGCGGCGTGAACAGGGGCAGCCCCGCGCCCACCAGATCAGAGAAGACGAACAGGTCGAGTTCCTGCCCCAGTTTGCGGTGATCGCGCTTCTTTGCCTCTTCTAACATCGTCAAATGTTGCCGCAGCTCTTTTTCCGTGCCGAAAGCCACACCGTAAATCCGCTGCATCTGGGCGTTCTGCTCGTTGCCGCGCCAGTAGGCGCCGGAAACCCTGAGTAGCTTGAAGGCTCCCACCTTCCCCGTCGAGGCCACATGCGGCCCGCGACAAAGGTCAGTAAAGTCCCCGTTCCTATAGAAAGAGACGTTTTCCACGGCAGCGTCGCCATCAGCGATAGTACCCAGCTCCTCGGCGTCCAAATCTTTAGCCGCTGTCGTACCGGAGCGCTTGAGGTCATTCAATAGTTCTTCTTTATAAGGTTGCTTGGCTTCGCGCGCCCAGGCAATCGCCTCGTCGATCGGCTTCTCCAGGCGCTCGAAAGGTTGGTCGGCTTCGATAACTTTGCGCATCTCGGCCTCTATTTTCGCGAAATCTTCTTCGGAAATCTTGGTTTCACCGAGGTCAATATCATAGTAAAAGCCATGCTCCACCGCCGGCCCGACGCCGAACTTGGCATCAGGCCAGAGGTGTTGGATGGCCGTGGCCATAATATGAGCTAGTGAATGGCGCGTTTCCCGCAAGTGGTCTGACTGCTCTGTCATAAGGTTCCTTTAGATTACTGCTATTGTAGCAAATAAAAAGAGTCGAATGATCTCGCAAGTCACTCGACTCTTTTAAAACTCGTTCTGGCGAGGCAAAACAGTCTCGACAAAACTTCACCTGTGAGAACTATCTTAGCAGGCCTAGTACTATAAGGCTAGCCTATTTATGCTGTAATTACGACATTTCTACATGTGGATAAATATTTTCAGCTGACATCATACCTGACGTTAAACCGGCAGGTGTTGCGCTTGGCGACAATTTGCTGTAAGTTATACTCTGTTAGCAGGGGCGATTAGCTCATTTGGCTAGAGCGCCGCATTGACGTTGCGGAGGTGATAGGTTCGAATCCTATATCGCCCACCATATTGTTCGGACTCCAACCGACGACCTTAGAAAGGGCCGGGGTTGGGGCAGCGCCCACGAGTGCCCGTCCGGGTTCTGGTGGGCGCTGTTCGTTGCGGGCTTCGATCGGGATGGCTGGCAGCCGTCGGGCCAGCTCGACCGCCCGCGCGTCCTCCTCTGCCTTGATGGCGGCGGCGAGCCGCAGGTCGTCGCCGAGGAGCAGGTCGAAGGGCTCGGCCAGCTCGCCTGTGACGGTGTACTCGTCGTCGATCAGCAGCCGCTTGAAGAACGAGAGGTTGAACTGTCGGCGCACGGCATCCGATGCTTCGCGGTAGGCGGCTTCGCAGTTGCCGACGAGCGAGAGCGCCCGGTCAAGGTTCGTCTCGGCCTTCTTGAAGTCGGCTTCGACTTCGGCGAGGCGTCCTTCGGCGGCGGCTATCCCGGCAGTGATGCGGGTCTGCTCGGTCTTGAGCAGGTCCAGCGGGATGGCGTCGGCGTAGTGGGCGTCCAACAGCTTTTTGCGCTCGGCTTCCAGCTTGCCCCGCCGGCGGGTCTGGATGGTGCGTTCGTGGTCGGCGTCGGCCCGGAGCTTGGATAGTTCTTCGCTGAGGAAGGCTCGCAACTTGGCGAGTTCTTTCTCGGGGAGCTGAACGGCCGCGTAGTGGGCGGCGATAGCTTCCTCGGCGAGGTCGATGCGGATAGCGCGTAGTTTGCAGCTTGTCTTGTCCTTCTGGCGGCCGATGCAGACAAAATAGGGGTAGGTGCCGCCGTTGCCCTTGGCGTGGTTGACGATCAGTCGGCTGCCGCACTGGCCGCAGTAGATGCTGCCCTTGAGGTAGTGGCGGTGCTCGCGCCCGCGACGTGGATTATGGTGCGCACGTGGCATAGGGCTAGTCGGCGCGAACGGCGGCGTTGAGTGGACGAATGATGGATCGTCCGAGGCCACTGGTAGCTTCGCGAAGCCTTTAGATCCTCTATAATGCTTGACAAGATTATAACAAGTGGGGGACGATAGTCTCATGCCGATACCGACAAAGCCGTTCGCAGAAATCCGCGCAGACAAAGGTCTGCTTGAGGAGATTCAAGACAGGGCTGATAGCGGCGACGTAGAGCTACCGGACTCCGTTGTCGAGGACGCTACCGACTCGGCGTCGAGCCTTCTTCCAGCGCTTGAGAGCGATGAAGCGAAGGTGTTTATCCGCGCTGTCGAGCGGACATTCGACTTGCCTCACAGAGTCGAGGCGCAGTAGCCCAGCAGCGACGCTAGCGCTGCTCCAAGTCTTGCCTCTTATGCGAGCCGCGATCCGTCAGCGTAGGCTTGGCGTCCCTGCCTTAGACTCTGCTTGGCTTGACGGTCAAGCCAGGGGTCCGACAGGGTTGGAGAGCGCCCCTATAAGGTCCACCAGCTTGCCTAACGACACTCTTGATATATTCCGGCCGACCAGGCCGGTTTTAATTTTTATTTAACACATTGACCTCTGTTATAAGCATTAGCGTTTAGGGCTGGTTTATTGACTGGTGTCGCCTATTTTGATAGGATAGATCGGTTAAACGAGGAAGTTTTGGTATTCGTAAAAGTAGCGCTTTAGACGATTTTCAATTGTTTTATGAGGAGTTGATCTCCTCCAATCCGCAGAATAATCGTATCCGCCGAATCCGCCTTACTGCTCCCCAGCAGTAGCACCGGAACAGAGGTGGCAATCAACCGTAAAACGGAACCTCGGGCCGCGTAAGCAGCCGCGGGGTTTTTGTTTGCCAGCACCAAAAATGGGTCGGGTTTTCCCCCATTTTACATCAACTTATCCACTAGCTTTTTAAACAGCTGTATGTCAATATGTTGACATGGTTTGTGTACATTGTGGCGGTAAGACCAAGGTCGGCAATTCTCGGCGGCAACATAAGGGCAACCAGGTATGGCGGCGCCGGCAATGCCTGCAGTGCGGCGCGGTTTTTAGTACTACCGAGTCTGTTCAGTATGAGTTGGCCTGGGCCGTGCGGCGCGGAAACCGTTTAGAGCCCTTTCAGCGCGATAAACTCTTTCTGAGCCTCCAACGGAGCTGCCAACACCGTAAAAGCGCTCTCAGCGACGCTAAGAGCCTGACAGAAACAGTTATTAATAAACTCCGCGCCCGCGTTACTAAAGGCACGCTGGACAACTCGGACATCGCCTTGGTTGCCCAGGTGGCGCTTAACCGCTTCGACAAAGCCGCCAGCGTGCATTATCAGGCGTTCCACAAGGGTTAGGCTTTGGTGGGGTCGGCTTTGGAGGTGATGGTGCGGCCGCTAGCAGTCTTGACGGCATGCTCGGTGACGTCGAACTTCGTAAGATAACGCCGGAACATTAGACGGGTTTGGGAATTAAAGGCGGCCAACGAGCCAAAACAGACGCTGCTAACAGGCAAAAGTACCCATTGCGCCAGCATAAACACAGAGCGGTGGCGCTTGTGACGAGCCGGACGGGGCGGCAGTGTCACAAGACAAACATAGATCAGGACCAGCAGGCCGAGGATGCCGACGCTTTGGATGCGACTGACGATCAGCGGCAGTTCGTTGGCGGCAATGTTCTGAGGATGGAATAAGGCCGGCACGAAGCCGATATACCAGATAAGCAGCGCGGCCGTGGCCCAGTTGACGTGATCCCATAATGTTCGCGCCAGTTTGGCGAAAACGTCAGCTTTGGGAGCCTCGTTTTTGTGCCAAAAGCCCTTGTCGGCGATATAGGCCACGTCGGAGGCCCCGTAAGTCCAGCGGCGCAGCTGATAAAACTGGGCTTTGAACGTTTTCCAATAGCCATCGGCTAGCACGGCGTCTTGATAGATAGGAATACTTAAGGGGTAGACCCGGTAATCCCCGTCATAATGGAAATAAGAGCGCCAGAAATGGTGGCCGTCCTCGACGATGGTGCGGGTGCTCCAGAAATCCATGTCGATCAGGGCGCTCATCGGCTGAGCGTGGGCCGAGAAGTTACGCGCCAGATGCGGGCGTTGCGTATTGACGATGTAGAACAGGTTGTTGCCGGTCGCGATGATACGCATCAGCGACGGCGCGTCCCAGATGTTATTAGTGAACATGGCTAGCGGCTGATATGAAGCCCGGAGTGGGTTCGGTACCGCGCAGTAGAGATAGCTGAGAGCCGCGAAGTAGCTTTTATCGGGGCGGTTATCGGCGTCGAGCGTGGTGACAATGACCCGAGCGGGGTCATGTTTTTCCTTTTTCAGGTATTTTTGCAGAGCCCGAGCGGCGTAAGTTATGTTGCCGCCCTTACCGATCACTTCGCCCGGCAGGTTGGCGGGATGTTTGACCGCCATGGCGTGGTAAAACTGGTCGCCGTACAGATTGATCAGTGTCTGGACGCGCCGCTCAGCCTCGTCGCCGGCCCGTGCCTCATAGGCAATCATTAGAATAATCTTCTTGCTGTCGTAATCCGCGTCGATAACGGCCTGAATGGTTGGCTCGAGCACTTCCCTGGTCTCGTTAACGGTGGCGATAATAACGGCGTGCAATAGTTCACCGGGCTGAATAGCCGGTGAGCGCCGATCGAGCCGTTTAAGGTTGGAGAGGTGCCATCTGGGGCGTTCAATTGAGGCGCTTGTCACCTCCCCCGCGTTGATGTCGGCAGCCAAGCCGTTCCAATCAAGCCGCATGTGGTGTTTCATGGTACGGTAACCGGCGATGGCGCGGACCGCGTAAGCCATGTTGCGCACGAAGAAGACCAACAGATAGGACAGGACGAAGAAAACGGCCGCCGTGACGTTTATAAAACTTAGGATAATCGGCGCGAACAACATGAGCCAGCTGAGCGCCCCGGGCAAAATTTCAAAAAAGCGGTAATGGCCGTGGCGGTCTTTCTCGAAGGGGATCTCCAGGTCCGTCATGACATCACCGTAGCACTAGCAGGGCGTTGCTGACTATGATCGTGAGTATAAGCAGCAAGATACCGAGCGTCAGGATGACAATGGCCAGCTGGCGATGGATTTTGTAAGCCCTTAAGCTCAAAACGGTATGAGCTACCAGCACCAGCCCAGCGAAAGCCACGAAACTCAGCAAGCCGGTAATACCACCGTTGGTGAACTTGTTGACCGCGGCCGGATTGGAGCAATCACGGCACTGGATAATGTAGCCGTTGCTGTGGCCCGAACTCAGACTCAGTAAGATGAAAAGGCCGCCGCCGACCGCCAAAAAGACGTTGACGCTGAGTAATAACATCACTAAATGATCGTGAAAATACTGTTTCGATATTGCCATATTTAGATCTTATTGTACCACTCGTGGTGCGGGTGGCGGGAGTCGAACCCGCGTTTCAGCCTTGGGAAGGCTGCATAATAGCCGTTATACGACACCCGCCCGGTTTTCGTTTGACATGGAGCCACCTTGGGGAGTCGAACCCCAGACCTCCGCTTTACGAAAGCGGCGCTCTAGCCAACTGAGCTAAGGTGGCAGCAGTACCGCACTATTATATCAGCCGCCGACCCCAGACGTTACTTCCAGCCTAACGGCAGGCATACCATTGTCGTAGACGTCCGGTTTATCTATCGAGATGACGACTTTGCTGACTCGCTTGTCACGCAAAATTTGATTGGCGACTTCCCCGGCCAGCCGTTCTATCAGGTTAAAAGAATTATTCTGCGCGGTATCTATAACCTTTCGCCGCAGTTCGCTATAATCCAGCGTGTCCGCCAGATCGTCCGAAACACCGGCGCGGTCGCTATCGAGAGTCAGCTCGACGTTGAAAATAAACCGCTGGGGATGTTCTTTCTCCTCTGGATGAACGCCATGCCTGGCCTCAACTACTAGATCCTTAATATAAATGGTCAGCATATTCTAGAGCAGTATAGCAGAGAGCTAGGCCGCGGCGACGCGAAGAGTGTACCGACCCAGCCACAGAGGCAGATGAAGTTTTTGCTTAATATCATGGGCTAGACGGCTGAGCGCGGCCAGGCTGTCGGTGGCTTTATGCTCATGCGTCCCCTCATCTGTTAGAGTCGCGGTTGCAAGAGACTCCTCGTTAGTGCTTGCGACTAACTCGCTGCCCGTCATGAGCTGAGCGAATTGTCTTATCATTTCGGGATCCGCCTCGATGTTAAAACATTCGAACAGCCGTTCGCACCACTGTTCCAGCGCCTGTTCCATGACCAGCTTTTCCGTTGCGCCAGCCGCGTCTTCTGTGATGTCCGGCAATTCCTGAATCTGACGAGCTAATCGCGCTATGACGCTCAGCACAGGTTGGACGGCTTCGGCCTGCTCCGGCTCCAGGGATTCTAATAACGCCACTAGATCAGGTTGCGTTTCAGCGGCCTCAAACAGATACTCGGAAGCGATTGCGGCAGATGTTTTCTCGGGCTCCTCGGTCAGTGAATCTTCGTTGAACAAACTTAGCTCCAACAGGGTTCCCAGCGGCAGCCCTTCCGGATAATCAAACTGTTCGAACGCCTCCGCTTCGGCCCATTCGCCATAAAAAGCGGCCAGACCGGGAATCTCGTCCAACAACTCCTCCTGGCTAACCACCAAGCTACCAATCATCCTTTCTTCCGGTACAAATTCGGCATCAGCCGGTTCGCCGGGCTCAAACGCCTCGGCCTCAAGCAAGAAGTCGCCGGCCGGCTCTTGGCCGATGTCGATTGCTTTTTCATCTGGCGGAACGGGCGGTGTTAGAAGCTCGACGTTTGCCGCCGCGGCTACCCGTTTATCGGCAACAGCCGGCGCCTGCGGCTTAGGCGGCTCAGCCCGCTCGACTGACAGCCCGGGCACGACCCGTTCGATTGACTTATGAGGCGGGGCTTCGCTGCGGATAACCGGTGCTGCCGTCGGTTTGGCGGCGCGGGTTTCAGGATGTTCTTCGGCGGCCGGCTTGTTTCCGCTGCCTTTGGCTTTGGCCTCGGCCTCGGCTCTGGCCAACTGTGCCCGTTCTTCTTCGATAACTATCTGGCGGAACTTTTCATCGTCAAAGGCCTGCCGGACCTTCACCCGGGCCTCGGTCTGGGCATCAACCGCTTCTCTCTCCAGTCGGCTTCGGACAGCTCTAGCCCTGGTTTCATCTTGGGCCATTTGCTCAGTTTTTTGGGACGAGCTGCCATGGCCCCCGCCATGGCGTGTAGCGGTCTCTGCCTTTTCCCGCGATGCGTTCTGGGTTTGTTTCAGCGCTTCTTCATGCTCTTTTTGGGGCCTATTTTTTTTCCACCGCTGCGAGAGCGGCGCCGTGATCGACGTTGGCGGCCTGGTGGGTCGATCTCATAAGCTCCCCGTCATTCGCGTTCGCTATTTCGAGCCAATCTTCCATTGCGGCTGAAGAATCAAAACCAGCGCCATACCGCTCGGCAGCCCTTTTCTGACCTTCAAGGTGTATCTTAATTGCCTGCCCGATTCCTCCGCAAATTCCCATGAGTTCCACTAGGGTCGTAGACTCGCCATCAGGCCCAACAATCTCCCTTTCCGCGAATGCCCCCACACCAATCTCGTCCAAGGCTTCATGATGATTTGGCCCTTTCGGGTCTGTTTGTTCTAGAGACATGTATAGACATAATAAGCGTTACCGCTATAAATGTCTATGTGGGGAGCTATGATCTCTGCTAAATAGAGTTGGCGTTGCTGCCGAAGGCCTGTTTGAGGGCTTGGCGGGCGGCTGAGAGGCTGTCCTGGAATGTCTTGTCGGCGGCTTTGAAAGCCGCTTGGCGGGTAGCCACAAGTTGTTTGACCTGGCTGCCGACGGTGGCATCGCTCTTGCGGTCACTTTGGAATGTCTCGCGGGCCGATTTCAGGCTAGCCTGCAAGGTTTGGCGGATGGTCTGGCTATCCGGCGAACTGGCCGCGCAGCTGTCTTTTGCGGTGCTGAAAGCCGAGCTGACGGAGCTCTGGAAGGTGTTAATCTGGGCCGTTGCCGTGGCGCGGCGGGTGGTGATGGCGTTCTGCACGCCGGTGCGGAAGGTCTGCCGGGCGGCGTCATAGGCGGCGCGGCGAGTGGTGATGGCGTTTTGGACTGCCGCCTCGTAGGTCTGTACAGCTTGCTTTTCGGCGGTCGTGGTGGCTTTGGCCTCTAGCTTGGAGAAGTCGCTATTCAGATTGGTGTCGGATTTCTGGCGGTCAGTGCTAACTTCTTGGTCAACTTTTTGGAACTGGGCGGCCAGTTTTTGGTCTTGCTGGGCCCAAGCCTGGGTGACTTTACTGTTCAGAGCCGTGACACGGCCAGTGGTGGTGTCGGATTTGTTCGACAGGCCGTTGCAGAAACCTGAGGCTTTGGGCGCGGCATTAGCGGCGGCTCCCCTTGTCGCCACTGCCGTCGCGGCGGCTGGCCGGCCGACAGCATAGGCGCTGACAGGCGCTAACACTAAACAGACCATGCCGACTAGCGAGCTGGTGATAGCAAGTTTGTTAGAGATATTAGAGGTTAGTTTCATTGTATGCCCCTCCCACGTTATTGACAGCGCTATTCGCGCTGGTGGCCGACTGTTGCGCGCCGGAATCAGCCGCGCTATCAATGCCGGCCTCGGTTTGGGCGTCTTGCTGAGTCAATTGATCGATACCGGTTGTCGTACCGGACGGTGCCTTGACGGACGTCGCGGTGCCGCCCGTACTGCCCAGGGTACTGTTCGCGTTGTGCTTCTGGCGGACAACGTACGCCCCCACGCCGACAATCGCGGCTAGAATGATCAGAACAAGCAGCGTTTCGACAATCGCGAAGCCAGCTGACTTGTCCTGCCTAGAAAAAGTCTTCATAAGCTCTATCTCCTTTGTTAATCTAACCCATGACTTTGTCACGTATCATCCATTATCGCATAAGATCGTATAAAAGTTGAGCCCGTTTATGCTTATTTTTTGGCTGGCTGTTCGTAGTAGGCGACCAGCTCGTTTTCTTCGATAATGTTCCCCTCGAGAGCCTGCAGGACCTGCGCTTTGGTTGGCAACTCCGGCAGCTCAAGCTCGCGTCCGAGAGCGAAAAGACGGAAGTAATAGGCGTGCCGGAACGTCGGCGGGCATGGTCCGACATATTCGCTGCTGCCGCGGCCGTTTTGGCCGGCTTGGGCTGATGCCGGGACCGAGTTCTCCGGAATTTCCTGATCTACCGACGGAATATTGTAGAGCACCCAGTGGTCAAAGGTTCTTCCCCGGCCGGCCGGTTCTTTGGCCGCGTCCGGATCATCGAATATCAAAACCAGTGACCGCGCCGCCGCGGGAACTCCAGATATGGCCAGCGGCGGGCTGACATTCCTGCCATTGCAGGTGTAATCAACCGGAAATTGCCCGTTGACCTCTATAGCCGGACTGCTGAGTCGCAAAGCCATGCCTCCTCCTTTTACCTACCCTTATTATAATACCTCCGCGCGAGGCGAAGGTATTATGGTCTGAGTCTGGCCCTATTTTTTCAAATTCTGCGCCGCGAACCTGTAATATAAACAGTGTGTATAAAGGCATAGAGATCATCGCCGAGGTAAAAACGCGCTCTCCTTTTGGCTGGCAATCAGCAAAAAGTTGGGACGAGTTATTCGCCATAGCTGACGACGTTGGGGACACGGTGTCCATTCATACCGATCCGCGGTGGGGAGGATCTTTTCACTTGCTGAAAAAGGCCAGAGGCTTAACAAATAAGCCCTTGCTGGCCAAAGGCATCCATGCCAGCGATGAGGACATCAGCCGGGCCTTGGATTGCGGCGCGGATTTAGTACTGGTAGTTGGCAGAGTTCCTGGGGCACATTTGGACAAGTGCCTTGTAGAGCCGGCTTCACTAGAAGGGTTGGCCCGCTTAGCAACCAGCCAAAGAGCGGTTTGGAATAGCCGGGATTTGACAACTGGCGGACTCAAAAGCACCTCATTTAGCGAGGCTCGTCAGCTCTTCGGCGGCTGGTTATGCCAGGCCAGTAATATCATATCTTTAGAGGATATTAATGCAGCGGCAGACGCGGTACTGATCGGCACGAACCTATCTGAAATCGCGGAGCAACTAGAGCACAGTTCTTAAAGCTTTCCTCTTGGCGGAGCATTGAGTCGGTGTTCCGAACTATTCAAGCCTCAGCGAGATGCCGGTAACCTGGATATTCTTTAAATCGTTGGCCTGAACAACTATCAACCCATTAACATCACAGCAGTTTGGCTGATTCGGATGAAAATCGTAGTTCGCGGTGCGGTGTTTTGAGGCGTAGATAAAGCTATAAGCCAGGCCCACGTTGTCAGGACCTAAATCATTGTGGCGCGGCAGTGAGTCATCCGTGACAACTTTGTATCCCCGGCTGGTTAAATTGGCCACGATGGCATCGTACGCCACCCCGCCCGTTGTCTTGCACTTATATTCTTGCTGTAAATGCGAAGCGTCATCGGTGCCAAAAAACCAGCCGCCGGCTTTGTAATAGCTGTAGTTTTTGACGCAGCCTGGCGGAGTCTGTAACTGGGAAGCCTCATATTGAAGATTGTGCCGAAGAATTTGATTACTGATGAGCCCGTACAATATAAACGCCAAGACAATAAAAACAGGGGTCCCGATAATAATTCCCGTGATTGAAGCTGCCTTGCCTAACCTAGCCATGGATCAATCTTAGCATAGGCGTTTTGTGCGGACCTTGGCGGAACAGGTCTGGAATTATTTTAGGTCTACGGACTAACGGTAAAGGAGGCGCCGTCACTGCCAATGGCCGATGGTATCGCTATGGACTGAGCATTGCTATCAACCATGGTAACCGGCTGGGCAGTGCTGGCGGCGATAGTGACACTGGCGCCGTTCTGCGTGGCCAACCCGGCCGTGAAGACGGCTTCGTGGAAATTATCGAAAGGAACCAGTTTGCCTGACACGTAGCTAGGGTCTTCTTCTATCCATTCCGCCGAAGACAGCGATGAGGTATACGAGACAGTGGCCGTCCAGGATTGCTTGTCGGTATTATCGGTGATAGTGACCGTCCATTGCCCGCTGCTTATCTCGGTGATTGAGGCGGTCATATTGTCACCTTCAGCGACAGTCACGCCGGGGACTGGTTGCGAAGCATTCGGCAGCAGTTCATAAAAAGCCGAGGTGGACACTTGGCCGCTAGCAGTTATGGTGTTCTGGGTTCCGACCTGGATGAGGTCGCCGCTAGTCACTCCGCCAATGCCTATCCAGGAGGAGTCGGCCGAAGTGGTCGAGCCGTTGCCCGTCGCCATTGTCGCCGTCCACGAAGCGGAAACGGCCGTGAACGTACCGTTGGCCGCCAGGTAACCGGACCAGTTAGTAGACAGGTAACCCGTAGTAGTCTGAGAACTTGGCGCCGGGGTTGGCGAGCTAGGAGCCGGCGCCGAAGCCGTAGGCGTCAGACCGCTGACGCTGCTACTGGGCGAAGGCGTGACCACCGGCTCCGGCTTAGGCGTGCCGATCGCGGGCACCGGCGTCGACGGCGGTGCCGAGGTCTTGGTCGGGGCTGGAGCAGGCGCCGGGGCTGGGGCTGGAGTTGGAGTTGGAGTTGGAGCCGGCTTAGGCTTAGGCGCGACCGCATGATGGCTAACGCTCTTCTTGTGGGCCAGCTGGTGAACCGGCGCTTGTTTTGGCACGGGTTGAGCATAGGCAGCCAAGCCGATCACCCCCAAACTCACCACAATAAGCAAGGCGGGGCGCAAGATATGCCAGCGCAGCTGCCGGTTAGCCAGCATTTTGATAATTTTATTGAGTAAATCTTTTTGTTTTTGTAAGACCATGTCTTACCTAAACACTACCACAAAAACAGCATTTTGTCCAGTAGCGCAGTTAATGCTTTGGCGGGCCGTGGCCTTGGAGGTCTGGAACTATTTTAGTTAGAACTGTCTGGGGCGTTAGCATGCAACCCAGGATGCGTTAGCTCATATCGACGGCGCTGTAAAGCAACTAATCCAAAGTTAAGCACCGCTTCACTGCCAAAGAAGCTGACTACGGCACCTAAAGCCCCGTATTTAAACTCATCGTTAGCAACTTGCCCGGATTTAGACCGCTCTTCTGCCTGCTGCACGTCCTTGCCATGATTATATCCAAGCCAGCCCCCTCCTGTTGCCACACATAAGGAAACTAAAAAAGCCGCAAGTTGGGCACGCGCGCCATTCCAGGGACCTCTATCCCAATATATTTCTCCAGGTTCTGTCTCATGGTCGGGTTGAGGCGCAGTCTGCATATCAGTCATATCGTACATTCTGTTAAGGACTTGTAGGCGGCGGTGTTGGGGGCGTTTCTGGAGGTGTGGGGTAAATCTCTTGAGAGGGTTCAGGAGTGATCAGATTTTCATCCGAAGCATGAACACCATTTGATAAAACATCGGTATGCTCTAATTGCTTTGGCTCGTTGAGAGTGTCTGTAGAATTACCGTCAACTGTCGAATTGTTTAAGCCATCATATAACCCTTGCTCTAAGCTGTTGGCTGTGTTGGGTTGTGTGCTGTTGTGCCTAGGGCTCTCCATGCGTACTACACTAGCATATTTTAACGTAAATACAATGTGGCGGGCCGTAGCACACGAAATCTGGAACTATTTTGTCTCAATTCAAACTATCGATACAACTGACTATGTGTACCAATGTGAGTAAATAAAGCCGTATTATCATCAACTAGTTCATATATAGCTCGGTAGTCGCCAGTTATATCAATACTATAGCTACCCTTGTAAGGCGTATTAAGTGCATGATTACGGAGTTGGCGGTTTAGGGGGTCGTTAGAGAATAATGATAAGCGCTCAATCATCTTCTGTTTCACTTTAGGAGGCAGCTTTTTTACTGTTTTTTCAAAACTTTTATGGAATACTACATTCATAGAGAGTTAAGGTAATCAGATACTTCTTTGCTACCACTTAAAACTGGAGACACATTCTTCCCTTGCCTATAATCAGTAATTGCCTGACCAAGTTCCCTCTCTATTTCAATCTTTAAGCGAGGTAAAGCCGACACCGTTAAAGAACGGCTACGAACGAACTCTTTTAAATTAGCAATGACTATGGTGCTAAGCGGCACACCTATTTCATCGGCAAGCTCCTGAGCGTCCTGCTTTAGAGCCTTGTTTAACTTAACATTAAGAATAGTTTTATCTAAGTTCGTCATATACCGAATTATATACATGGGTATATACATTGTCAATAGTTTTGTACTAAAAAGTCTCTCAGCAATGGAGAGACTTAAACATAAGCATAATGGCGGGCCGTGGCTGTGAAGGTATGGAACTATTTCTCTTCAGGAGTAGTCAGTACAGCTTCACAAAATGCCATGAAAATGCCTGCCGCTTCTTCAGCTTGGTGTTCTGTAAGATGACTACTCTTATAAATAACACGCGGGTTCTTCATCATTGCGCGGGCAACCATGGGTAGGGCAGCAAGTTTAATACCCGTTTCTGGCAAATCGTAACTGTACCGATACGCACTATATGCATGAGGTTCGCCAACAGTATAATTGGGTGGACATCATCTAAGGGCATGAATTAGGCTACTTCTGAGCGATCGCACGTCCAGACCAAATACCCTACCTACGGCCTTAATATTGTCATACCCAACATACTTTTGTTTTGCTTCATCAATACCTGTTGTTGCGGTAGTACTGACAAAGGCTGGATTATGATGAGGTACCTCTTGAGGCACATTTGACCATACTGCAGCAGCCATCCATGCAGGAATGAGATCTGGTTCAGGAGTAAATTTCCTTTGAACAGTATCTAAAGAATAACTTCCATTAGATTGCTGAGTGAATCGTAGTCCATTTTTAACAACAGCGTCACAAACTCTTCCTAAGCCACCTTGTAGTCGTGCATCACTTAAATCGGCGTTAATTTTAGTGTGTTGTGATTCAGCTGGTTGAATAATAACGTCAGAAAAAACCTGCTCTACCTGCCAATCATAAACCTGTAGACTCTCTCCAGCCATTGGATAATAATAACATGTAGGCGGTTATTTGTCCATGTGGCGGGGCTGGATTCCACCTCGAAATGCACCATAACCAGTAAGGACATCGCTTCTCCGTTCGTTAACGCTCACATACGACGAACGTTCAAATAATCCAGCTGAACAGGCACGAAAAAAGCCCACCAAAATGGTGAGCATTTTTCGTGGCGGGCCCGACCGGATTCGAACCGGCGATCTCCTCCGTGACAGGGAGGCGTGATAGGCCGACTTCACTACGAGCCCGCGTTCGCGGCAAAAACGTTTCCGTCCATGCAACAGGGGTAATTCTAGCAACTCGCGGAGTAAAAAGCAAACGAAAGCGCGTGGCGCTCAGGGTTTTATGTAGTAACGGGCCGGTTCTTTGGCTTGTAGCGGCTTGACGTAGGTGGTGATGGGCTGGAAGTTGAACTGGATGTGGGCGGCGTGGACGCTGCTGCCGCTGGCGTCAATCTGCTTGGCAATGTCCAGGCTGTAGCCGGTGTTAATGATACCGGAAACCTGGCCGGGTTTGAGCCGGAAGAGCTCGGCGGTGACGGCTGGCGGAACCTGGCCGTCGTTGAGCGTTAAGGCGCTCGGGTATTGGCCGCCGTTGCCTTTGGTGGCCGCGTCGTCGGAAACCTGGCCGGCCAGGCCGCCGAAGTCGGCACCGCCGACCAATTGCCGGAGCGCGGCCTTGGCCCGGTCGTTGGTAGTCGTGTCCAGCTTGGCGACGACGGCTTGAGCCAGCATTTCTTTCTTGAGTTCGCGTTTGAGGTCGTTTTCGTTCCAGCCAAAGAAAGCGTTGAGCGAATCGCGCAGGGCGCGCGAGCTGCTGCCGAGGCGGTTCTCGTTCTTTAATAAGTTGAGTTCATCGGTGACCGCCTGATCGCTGACGCTGACGTGGTTCTCGGCGGCCAGTTGTTTGACATAGGCGTCCTGTGTGACTTGGCCGAGAGCCTGCTGCTTGAGGCGCTTGAGCTGGGTCTGGCCGTCGCGCGTCGAGAAGTTGGCCTGTTGCTGGGTGTGATAATAATGCATGTTACGACGCAGTTCGAACAGATAGGATTCGTAGCCGACCCAGGTATTGCCGGTTTTGGCCACTGGAAACGGCACGACGCGTGTGACGTCGTAAATGAAGCCGGACGTCATCTGGAATTTATACAAAGCCAGGCCGCAAAACGCGAAAAAAGCGATCACGACCAGGGCGAACAACCCCAGTGAAATCCGCACCACGCGGTACTTTGAGTGCTGCAATGGGTAAATGTACTTGCGGGCGCTGGACAGGACTTCTTCGCGGTGTTCGCCGACGGTCTCGTTGGTGATCCGCGGCACGTTGCTCAGGGCGTCGCTGACTTTTTCTTCGGTGGTTTTGCGGCGCCTGACAGCCAGCCGGCTGACACCTTTGAGAGGGCGGCCGATTTTGGGTAATTTAGGCTTCTTGATCTTCTTCGGTTTCTTCATGCGCTTGGTTAGGCTGCTGAGCAGCCGGATACGTATTGGTGCTGATTCCTTCTTGACGCAGTATTCCTAGGAGTTTTTTTTGAATTTTGGCCGGATGGCTCACTTCACGAATCGTCAGATCTCCCACATAGGTCTGCATCTTTATTGTACCAAATCCCAGCAGCGTTTCCTGCAGTCCGGAGACTTCATAATTGACGGACTGGATCTGGATGAGTGTGATATCGGCCACGGCCCGGTGGAACAGGCCCTTTTGCGTGATCTGGATGAACCGCTGGTCGGTGACGATAAAAACGCTAAAGTGCCAGCCGATCCAGCTGGGCGTGAATAGGATGAAGCCTATGATAATGCTTATTAATAGGCTGAGGCCGAAGAAAGTCATGTTCGGCGGGTTGTTGGGGTGAATGTAGGTCAGCGCCAGGGTGTAGAGCGGGCCGAGCAGCCAGGCGACCAGCCCGATGACCAGGCCCTTGCGCATAACGATCGGGTGTTTGTGGAAGACATACAGCACTTCCTCGTCATCAAATTGGTCATCGAAATATTTTGTCGGTGTTTTTTCGGCCTTTTCGGCCACAGTTTCAGCCATAAGGGTATTGTATCATTCGTGGTGCCCCTGGACGGATTCGAACCGCCAGCTTCTCCTTAGGACGGAGTTGTTTTATCCATTGAACTACAGGGGCAAAAAGTGCCAGCGGCACTTTTAGTTTAGCAGGTTTAGGCGCGTTCGGCTTCTTCGTAGATGTGGACGTACTCGGATTTGTCGTAGTCGAACAATTCTTCGGGTTTGAAGAAGCTAGCGACTTCGGCCTCGCCACTTTGCTTGGAATCCGAAGCGTGGACCAGGTTGCGGCCGGCGCCGATAGCCAGGTCACCTCTGATGGAACCAGGCGCTGCCTCGCGCGGATTGGTGGCGCCGACCAAGGTGCGGACGGACTCGACGCACTGGTAGCCTTCCCAGGCCATGAGCACGACCGGCGAGCTCTTCATAAATTGTTCAAGACCTTTGTAGAATGACTTATCGACGTGTTCGGCGTAGTGCGAGCGCAACATTGCCTCGTCAAGGCTGGCCATTTTCATGCCGATTAGCTTAAGGCCTTTTCGTTCCAGGCGGCCGATAATTTCGCCGACCAAGCCGCGTTGGATAGCGTCAGGTTTGGTAATGATCAGGGTTCGTTCCATCGTGGGTCCTTGTTTAGTTTCATCTTATCTTAACAGATCACCCAGCGAACATAAAATCGGTGTGTCGCACAATGTTACAATAAGCTTATGCTCTTCTCGAAAACAAAAACTGATTTTTTGGAATACCTGGAGATTGAACAGAACCGTTCGCAAAAGACGATCCAGAATTATGACCATTATTTGACGCGGTTGATGGATTTCGCGGGCGACATTAAGGTCGGCGAGATTGACGTGGAGCTGATTCGCAAATGGCGGCTGTGGCTGAACCGGCTGGGCACCAACACGTCCGACGAGCTGGGCAAAGCCACGCAAAATTACCATCTCATCGCCCTGCGCAGCTTTCTCAAATACTGCGCCAAGCGCGACATCCCCGCCCTGCCAGCCGACAAAATAGAGCTGGCGCGGACGCGGCGCAAGCAAGTGACATTCCTGAACGAAGACGAATTAGAACGGATATTTACTCAGCCGGACCTGGAGAGCCTCAGTGGTGTGCGCGACCGGGCGATCTTGGAGCTTTTGTTCAGCTCAGGCCTGCGCGTCAGCGAGCTGGTAGCCTTGGACCGGGACCATATCAATCTGAAAAGACGCGAATTCATGGTGCGCGGCAAGGGCCAAAAAGACCGACCGATTTTCATCAGTCAGGAGGCTGCTAAGTGGGTTGAACACTATTTGAGCAAGCGCCAGGACACGGCGAGGCCTTTGTTTATTCGATATAGCGGGAGCAAGCAAGTTGACCTGTCCGGCAACTTTCACCGGCTGACGGTTCGCAGCGTGCAGCGCATTGTCGCCCGTTACGCCCTGCTGGCCGGCATCACCAAGCACGTCAGCCCGCACACGCTGCGGCATTCGTTCGCGACGGATTTATTAATGAATGGCGCTGACCTACGCTCGGTCCAAGCCATGCTCGGCCACAGCAACATCGCGACCACTCAGATTTATACTCACGTCACCGATCCGCACCTTAAAAGCGTGCACGAGAAGTTCCACCGGCAGTAGCCCGCCCTAAGGCACGGGGCAGCTGGCGCTGGTGCTGCTATTGTTGGCGCTGGCTGGCGTCAGCTGTAGCTGCTTACACAAGCTGGCTGCCGCATCAACGCCATCGGTCAAATTGTAATTATTGTGGACTGGTACGCGGACCTGGACCCGCCTGAGCACGTCCTGAGCCTTGCCGGTTGAATCAACCAAAACCTGGGCGTCACCGATATTAAGCTGCGTACCACTGCCGTCATAGGCAGCAATAGTTACTGTCGTGGCCGAGTAGATAGAGCGCATGACCAGGAAGAAAGTCGACTCATTTAGGTTATTCAGGGTGGTTATCTGGGCATTGCAGTTAAGTGGCGTCGGAGGCGAGGCGGTGCTGGATCTAGAGGGGTTAGCAGAGTTACATTGGCCATTAATGATGGCGCCGCTAGCCGCGCCAATGTTTGAGAAATAGGTCAGGCTGCCTACCTGGCCTGACCCGGAGCTATTCGGGCATAAGAAGGCCGTAAAAGCATGGTTGGTTAGGCTGGTTCGATCGAAGGCGGGGTTGCCTCTGCCGTCGTTGAGCGCTATGAGTTCAACCTTGAGCAGTCCAGTGTAGGTCCAGCCGCCGCTGCCAGCGGGTTTGAATAAACCCGAACCGCAGCCCGGCGCGAAACCCGCGCCGTTGGGGTCCTGCCAACTAACCTCAATGGTAGATATAGACGTAGGCTTACCGCTGCTGGTATCAAGACCTTCCAGTTCCACAACTTTGGGCGCCGTGGTATCAATAGTGCTGTACTGCAGTGAAGGCGGAGTCGGGTTGACTAGCAGACAGGGGTAGCTGACGTTGGGGTCGCTGCCAACGGTATTTTTTGAGAAGTAAGTGTCGCCGCGGATAGTTCCGCAGGTTGTTTTGGCTATACCGGTGGTTTGGAAATAGCCGGCGTTAATCGCGGAAACTGCTTGGTTAACACCGGATTCGGCGGCGTAATAAGCCTGGCTGCTGAGTTGTTTATCCAGTGCTGAGCGTTGCTCGCGGCGCATTAGCTGGGCGAAGCCGACGGTAATCAAGCTTAAAACTAGTATCATTACCATGGCAATCACTATAGAGGCGAAGCCGCGCTGATCACTGGTCAGCCGACGAGGGGTTTCCATAAGCTTTATTGTACCGCAATTTTGCTTGGGAATTACCATTAGTAAGCCCTTCCCCGGACGGCCGAGCTGATTTGCGACACCGAGCAGAACTGCGTGCCGGACCCGCCGCTGCAGGTAGAGTTCCCTCTCGAATCAGTGTTGACCAGATCGCTGTCGCCGTAGGCCATCCAAACGTCAATACTATAGGTGTTATCGCCGGCTGGCGGATTGATGTTGAGACGGGTCAGGCGCATGTGGTCCGACACCATGTCGTAGCCACCGCTGGGGCTGCCGTTCGGGTTAGGTACCGTTGTCTTGGACAAGTTGAGCGGCTGACAAGGGGTATTCGGCAGAATGGTGTCTCGCCACAGGACATGCGGCGTGACGGTGCCGGCGGCCTTTCTGGTAATCGCGTTAGCGGCATTGTCGGTACCTTGTTCGCTGTCCAGCACATAGCTATAACGGATGGTGCCGACACAAAAAGCGTGCACACTGACCGAAACGCCGCCGGTGGTGTATAGTTGGGGGTCAGTATACGAAGCGCCGGCGGGCGGGGTGGCGTCGCAGCTGGTGCCGGTGCCGTTGACCGTGCATGACACCGGCGTATTGCCGCTGAATTGCAGGGCCGCGGACACGTCGGCAACGATATTCCGGGACGTGTTTTGCAGATTAGCGGCGTTGACGCCCTTGCTGTAAAGCGCGCCGATTTGGATCAAGATAACTGTAGCCATAACCAGGATCACCGACAACACACTCAGGGCAATCATCAACTCGACGATAGTGAAACCGTCCGAGGATTTGGGCTTAAGCATAAACATTACTGTATATGATTACCCTGTTGCGGGCAAGCGTCGTACTCAGTTGGCCCATTGAGTTTTTACGCTCTTACTCAGGCAATAATTCCCTGAAACCATAGAGCACCAGAGCGCCAAAAGCTAGCTGGAAACTTACTTGACTCTGGATGAGAAATCCGTGACTAGGCAATACGTACGCGAGAGAAATGGCCCCTGTCACTACTTCCAGGATGACAAGAAGCAACGCCCAGCCCGTCCATCGAAGTTTAGCCAGTAGCCAGAAACTCAGAGCAACTTGTACCATAAATGTCACGATCCCGGCTATGGTATGCAGCCAATCTAGAAACGTTAATAGGATATAAGGCGTAAGAGCGACAACTATTGTCAGTAGTGCGAAGATTAATAGACCGTAACGCAACGGCCTAAGGTCCGGCAAATTGATAAGTTTAGCCGCCAGCAGGCTGAACACGGCAGTGCCAAGTAGACTAATAAGATAGAACGGCAACGTATTTATAACAATGCCGTAATAACTGATACCGTCGTTGGCTCCCAGCCCTTCAGGCCTGAGGGCTACGCATACGGCCAGACCGCCAAAGAAACACACCTGTCCGCCCGCGAAAAAAATCAGTGCTTTATGTCTCATGCTTCAACATTCTCAGAAAGATAACGGAACGCAATTAGGCGGATCCGAATAATTACCGGAGTACTGAATGTATTGTTGATAAGCAGATGCCGTGCTTTGATGAAAGCCCCACGGACAGGTGGGAGTAATAGTCTTAACAGACACTGAGTTGGAGGCATAAATCCTACCGCTATGGGCAACATAGGCTGTCAGGCTGCTTGTCTGGTTCTGCGGTAAGTTGCTGGCCGAGAAACTGCCACTGCAAGACTGCTGAAAATACGGGTTAGCACTATCCTTAATGACGCAGGAGTCGCCCAGAGGAACACCGATAACCGTGGGTACTACCGTATCACTTGGGTAAAAGGCTCCGCCCGGCGCGGTGCCACCGTGGACAGAGAGCCTCGGAGGAGTGAACGGGACAATGACATAGCCAGCCGTCAGCACGCCGCTGGCCACGTTGGAGGAGTTGTAGGCGATGGCCTTGATGGTTTTATTTCTGCTGACAGTAATCGGGGTGCTGTTGTTATATAAAATTCTGGTGGTACTGGTGTCAGGCGATGAGCCGTCAGTCGTGTAGTAAATCTTGATCGGTGTGCCGGGGCCGATGCTGGTCAGAGAGACGGACTGCGGCGAAGTATAGGTGCCGGCGGGCGGGCTGGCCGCTGGGGTGCTGGGCACGGTCAGGACAGGGCCATTGTCAAAGGCCAGGCCGGTAATCGACAGGGGCGAGATCTTGTAGGTCAGCTCTTCCTGTTGGCGGCCGAGATTGCCCAGACCGTCCCAGCGGACCCGCAGGTCGAAAAACGGGTTGCTGGAGTCGGTAGTATCGTAGTGGATGCTCAGGTTGTAAAAAGAGTTGCTGAAACAGGCCGCCGGGTAGTTGTTGCCCGCTGAACCGTACAAATTGTCCGAGGCGGCGTCGGTCGGCACGTTGTGGTTGAGCGCCGTGCTGAGCTCAGGATTAGCCGGCGGGGTTTTCATGCAGAAATCCGTGCCATTGGTCAAGCTGCTGACACTTGAGTTCTGGCTGAAAGCGGCGCGCAGCAGTTCTACCTGCGAGTCGAGCAAGCCCAGAGCTTCGGAATGCTCCTCGGCGTTACGGGACTGGATCAGGCCGTGGTTGGCCGTGGCATAGGAGATCGAGAAAGACAGGCCCAGCACCGCCAGGACGATCATTACCTCGACGATGGTGTCGCCGGCCGAATTAAGCATATTGGGGAGCTTCATGGCTAACATCCGGGCGGCGGCGTGCCGCTACTTATACGCATGCTGGTGGATAGCCGTTGGCTGCTGGTCGAACCGCCTATAGTTACGCTGCCGTACTTCCCATTACCGCCATCAAAACATATCACTATATCAGGGTTGGGCCGTATGTCGGAATCGGATAAGCGGAGATTGATATTTCGTACCGTTGTCGATTCTGTGTCACCAAAGTTTGAAGGAACGGCATATACGTTGACCGTCTGCGAGCCGGAATTTAAACTAACGCCGGTCTGGCTGGCGAAACTGCTTATGAAACCGACCGCGCCGATTGACGACCCGTTGTCAGTCATCTTGGTGGCCGCCAAGCCCCATTCGAGAGTTTTGAGTTCGGTTAAGTTAATACCCGTGACCCGGGGCGTATAACCCGGGATAGGAGGACGGCAAACTTCCGTGCATCCCCCAGGTGTCGGGGGGACCGAATTATCATCGACCGTTAGAGGGAAGGCTTGGGCGAGATTGCTGGGTGGATTGCCGCCGGCAGCCCCGTTGGCGAACTGGCTGCCGGCCAGCGTATAGACGTCGTAGCCCGTGCCATTGGTGCCATTGACCCCGAACTGGATGACTTTGCCCAGGAAGATACAACCTTGGTTGGCACCCTGTTCCGGGCCACTGCCGCCACTGATTGTCAAACCCGAGGCGCTGGCTGAACAGGTAAAACTACTGCCCGACGGGTAGAAGCCGTTGCTGACGTCGTTTATGGTCTGCTGGATTTGGGTATTGATGTCGTTTATGCCCTGCCTGAACTCGGCGTTGGATTGCTTGCCGGAAACAAAAGCCGCCGCGACGATGAACATGAAGCCTGAAACAGCCAGGAAAATCATCACTTCCACTATCGTATAACCTCGAGGGCTTAGGCCGCCGCGCATGCTAAAAGTATAGCATAAGCGCCATCGGCGCGCTCCCTGATGAAAAACCAACGCCACCCTAGAGGGTGAACGGCGCGAAGACTCGCTGATACCAGAGCAGGATGGCATGGCCAAAAAGCTGCACCACTATAGTGGCGCCGATCAGGAACGGCCCGAATGGGATGATGCTGTTACGTTTTAGGCGGCCATTCAGCAGTAGCGGCAGGCTGACAAGGCTGCCAGCCAAAGAGGCGATAAAGATAAGCAGGATGCTGCGTCCTGGCGTTCCGACGATCAGCCCTAGCAGCCACCCCAGTTTGACGTCGCCGCCGCCGATCCACTTGCCTTTAGAAACCTGGAACAACACGTAAAAAATTCCGCCGCCAATAGCTACAGCCAGAATTTCGTTGCCGAGAGCCAGCACCGGCTTGGGATTGACAGCTACAGCTATCGTCGCCTGGACGATAGCCAAGACAGCCAAGGGATAGACGATCCGGTTTGGCAACAGCGACCAGCGAGCGTCATAGACGAGAAGCGCCAGCAGGCCAGTCAACAGCGCCAGCCAGAGCACGAAAATAGCTGTTTGAGCTCCGCTTAGCGGCACTGGCCACCAGATATAGGAAACTACGAACAGCAGCGCCGTAGTCAGCTCCACCAGTGGGTATTGCCCCGAAATCGGCTTGCCGCAGTAACGGCACTTACCTCTCAGAGCTAGCCAGCTGAGCACCGGAACCAGGTCTTTGGCGGTCAGTTCGTGCTTGCAGGCCGGGCACATACTCCGTCCTTTGATAATTGATAACTGTTTGCCGGACTTGTTCTTGGCTGTTTCCTGCTGGCGCAGGCGCCAGACCAGTGCGTTGACGAAACTCCCCAGCGCCAGGCCAAGCACAATCAGAATGGCGATAATCATTAGCAATATCTTAGCATAAAGCCCGGGTCACTGTAGATATTGCAGCATCGTGGGGTGGATGATGGTAATGCTCTTGAATTCCTTGAGCCTTAGCAGGCCGCGGTCAGCCGTGACGATAACCTGGGCCTGGGCTTCGAGCGCGCACTCCAGGATTATATGGTCGTCGGTGTCTTTTAGAACGTCCTGGACTTTTCGCTTGGGGTAGACCAGCTTAGCATAGCCCATGACCATTTCGACGAAAGTTGCCGACTCGGCTGGTGAGTAGCCAAACTTCAGCTCCAGCTTACGGCGTATTTCCAAGATGATTTCCGGCGAAATAAACAGTACGTAAGGGCCGTTCGGCTGGGCGCGCTGCAGGTGCGTGCGGGCGTAGCTGTCCTTCTTAGTCGCGGCCAGATAGACGTTGGTGTCGAAGACGGTCCTGATAGGTTTCATCACTCTCCAAGTATTCGTATAGCTCTGCCTCGGTGCGGATGCCAAGC